>JABAHQ010021121.1_pt2 | contig 18284 bp, 17 predicted proteins | sample 7062091 | NCBI WGS metagenome assembly JABAHQ01 (sample SAMN14534359, study PRJNA622989) | marine sediment metagenome | biome: marine biome [ENVO:00000428]; feature: marine pelagic biome [ENVO:01000023]; material: deep marine sediment [ENVO:00002113] | place: India: Gulf of Kutch | collected...
GCCTTTTTACTGTTTGTTGCTATTGCCAGAAATGAACTCTCCATGCCACCCAGTTGGCAGGCTTGGGCAATTCTATTTTTGACCGGAACTGTAAATATTGTCTTGAGCCGAGGCTTATATTACCTGACTTTAAAGCGTCTAAACTTGAGTTTGCACGCTATTATCTTAACCCTTAGCCCGGTGGTTGCTGTCGGCTGGACGATACTTCTGTTTGGAATCTGGCCAACGCTTCAACAGCTCATTGGAGGTACGGCCGTCATCGCGGGGGTACTGATGACCGTGGGNNGACCGTGGGCCAGGTGAGGTTCATGAAGGTAGAAGGCACGTAATTTGATTGTTCTGCATATTGCGTTCTTCCTTGTCTTTGCGTTACAATAGGCCCTCATAATGGAAAAGGAAGCACCTGTATGCGTATTTTACTGACGAACGATGATGGGATTGACTCGCCGGTCTTGCCGGTCTTAAAAACTGCGCTTGATAAGGTGGCAGAAACGGTCGTCTTCACAACAGATACGAATTGGTCCGCCTCCGGCCATCCGAAGACCATGCACAAGATGCTGCGGGCTGATGTCGTTGAGTGGCCGGACGGGAGTATGGCCTATAAGTCCAGCGGCGCGCCGCCCGATTGTGTGGCCTTGGCCTTGCTGGGGGTACTCGAGCAACAGCCCGACTTGATTGTGTCCGGTATCAATCTGGGAGCTAATCTGGGCTATGATGTTTTTTACTCCGGCACGGTGGCCGCCGCTGTCGAGGCGGTGATCAACGGCGTGCCGGCGATTGCTTTTTCGCGGGTGGCCCCCTTTGTCAGCGAAGACTTTACCCACCAGGCGGATTTTGCGGCCAAACTGGCCGCAAAAGTGCTCAAGCGGGGCCTCCCGGCCGATACGCTGCTCAACGTCAATTTCCCCGCCGCCAATTGGGGAGATCTCCAGGGGGTTTATGTCACCCGGTTGGGGCGACGGGTGTACCAGGACGAGTTAATCCGCCGCCAGGACCCCCGAGGCCGGGATTATTACTGGATTGGGGGTCAACCGCCCAGTGGGATTCCTGACCACGGAACTGATATCTGGGCGGTGGAAAATAAGCTCATCTCTATTACACCTTTGGCCCTGGATTTGACGGCCCACCGCATGCGGGAGGAACTGAAGCGCTGGCATTTAGCCGAGCTGTGGTCAGAGGTTAACGAGGTATGATGTTTCAACCGGCGGCGCATAACGGGGGCTGGATCTGCCTGGGTATCGGTCTCGGTTTTAGCCTGCTGGGGGGCTGGCTGGCCGGGACTTTACCGGGGGATCCGGTTTCCGGGGGGCTCTTTTGGCGCGGTTTTTTTTGCCTGGTCAGTTTCGGCCTGGCGATTTATTGCTTTTATCTGGCCCTGGCCCTCTTTCGCCTGGCCTATTTCTTGAGCCGCAACGGGCTGCAAATTCGCTGGGGAGGGCTGACCCGGCGCATTCCGCTGCGGGCGATCACCACCATTGCCCCGGCGGGCGAAGAGATCGACTCCGTGAGCAAACGGTTGTTTAACGTTGAACTGCCTGATTGGTGGGTGGGGCGCTGGCAGGGCATCGAGTTCTATAACACCATCCCCGCCCAACAATCGCTGGTGGCCCAAACCCAACAGGAGACGGTCGTCATCTCTCCGGCAGACCCCCAGGAATTTTTGCGCGCCTGGCAACTGCGGATTCCCCTGGGGCCGACTCAAACCTGGTCCTCAGAGGTGTTGCGCTGGCCCTTTTTCGACCTCCCCTTCTGGTTCGATCCCCTGGCCTGGCGTTTGGCCGGGGGGGCCGTGCTTCTGTGCCTCATCCTGATCGGGGCGACCATGACCGCTTATCCCGCCTGGCCGCCCAGCGTGCCCATTAGCTTCAACGCCCTCGGCCAGACGAACGCTGTCGCCGGCCGGGAGCAGGTGCTGTGGTTTCCGGTAGTAGGGGCCGGTATCCTGCTGTTCAACCTGGTGTTAGGGGCTGTCTGGTATCAAAAAGAGCGCCTGGCCGCTTATCTGCTGTGGGCGGTGGCCTCCCTGGCGCAGATCGCCCTATGGGTGGGTATCCGGGCGGTGGTTGGGTGAGGGTTTGAATTGCCGGGGGTGCTTCCCGATCGACCTTGATTGCGGTAGCGTAGTGCGTGGTGCGTGGTACGTGGGGAATTTAGGGGCAAAGAAACCCGGTTTTTTGTTCAGGGAATGCATTTTGCTCCTGAAAAGCCTAATGCCAACCGGCGTGCTCACGCTGGCAAAGGGTCAAAAACCGGGTTTCTGAGGAAAGAATTTTGTTGGAAAGTGGGGTTGTTCTTTTTGCCAATAAAATTATTGTTGGGCCTCATTAGCCTGGTTTTTTTAACTGCCTGCACCCCCTTGGAAGCCTTACCCCCTTTGACCGCTGAAGCGACGAAACCGACCCGCTTGTACGTTTATGATGTACGCCCTTTGCACCTGAACCATTACGCTCTCTGCGGCGGCCCCTGTCCCCCCGACGCAGCGCCGCCCGCCGGTAAGGCTTACGCCGACCTGCTGAATGATTACGACCGCCTCATCTTCTTGAGCAGTTTGCAGGGCATCGTCAATAAAGAAAAGCCGCAACTCTACTTGATCCACCACCCCAGCGACCAATTCTGGTTGGAGACCTTTCAGGAGGCCGGCCAACCTTATGGCTGGCTCGGCGAAACGGACGTGATCGTGCTGCCCGATTTGGCGGCGGTCTTGGAGACCTTCGCCGGCGAAATCACCGGCCTGGTGGCCTGGGATGCCGCCGTCCCGGCCACCTTAAACGTGGCTACGACCATCGCCGGGGTGGAGGGCTGGCCCATCGTCCGGCACGGTAGCCCGCTGGCGCAGGCCCTGTCCGCCCATTGGCCGGTCCTACAGTCGCTGGCCGGGCAGTTCGCCGATAATCTGGCGGCCTATACCTGGGCGATGGAGCACTACCTGCAAACCGGCCGGGCCAACTACACCCTGCTGGCCTATCTCGAAGATGGCTGGCCGGCCGGCCAGTATCAAGAGGGGCGTATGACCGGGGGTGGGGTCTACGCTTTGGAGCGCGATTACGTCATTCAGCAAGGGGGCTTTGCCTTCGATCTCTCCCCCTGGCGCGATGAAGCGCCGGCGGAGGCGGAGCTATTGTCCACCATTTTGCAGGCCGCCCGGCGGGAGGCGGGGCTGAAGTTGACCAAGATTTGGGGCTTCATCCCCTGGTACGACAAATACGCCGCCGAGCCGGGCCGGGGTGGGTCGCATCACCCCATCGAGGGGGAGTGGGAGAGCACCTGGCTTTTTTCGTATTATGCCTCCTACCTGCAAGGGGGCGGCGGCGACGCCTGGGGCGCGGCCATGGCCAATGTCTCGGTCCACCGCTTTGCGCCCAAGCCCAAGCCGGTGGCAGAAACTCCGACAACGCCATCAATAGCCGATTTAACGGCCAAAGGCTATCTGCTCCCTGATGGTTCCGTTAATCCAGACCTGACCTTTGTCCTCTTCTACGCCGGGGATTATGACCTGGTTCATCCAACGCTGGTGGCCCTGGCCGGTTGGGAACGCTCGACCTGGGTTGAGGCGGGCCGGGGGGAGATCCCTATCGCCTGGGGGATTAACCCCGGCATGGAGGAGGAGATTCCGGGGGTGATGCGCTACCTCCTTGCTACCCGTACAGAGAGCGATTACCTGGTGGCGGCCAATAGCGGGGCGGGCTACGTCAACCCGCAGGCCCTCTCCCGGCGTTATCGCCGCCAGTGGCTGACCCGGGCCGAAGATTATTACGCTAAATACGGTCTGACCATTCAGGGCTTTTTACTGAATGGCCGGGGCTATGATTTGCCCATGGACTGGGTCCAGCGCTTCGCCAAGATTGCCCCCGATGGTATTATCTCGCCCGATTTTGAAATCGTCGTTGAGTGGCCCCGGCTGGTCAACGGGACGCCCTATATGGGTATGACCCGGGAGACCCTGGGGGATTCGGTCGCGGGGAGCGCCCAGGTGGCCCACCTGGCTTACCGGGGGGCCCTGGCCGAGGGCCGTCCCCCCTTTCTCGTGCTGCGTTCGTCCTTTCAATCCCCCCATTTTCTGTCCCAGGTCTACAATCAGATGCGGACTGACGATGTTAACGACCGCATCGTGGCCGAGGAGGGGACGGTTTTGCATCCCCATTATACGCTGGTTGATCCGTATACCTTTTTTGCCCTCTTAAAGATTAGGTTATCTCGCTAAGCGCGAGATAAGCGCGACAAACACCTCTTGGTATATCGCCCGATTATTTTGGCCTTCAGCATCAGAGCCTGACAAAGCTAAAGCTTTGGACTCCACCAGCTTTTAACAATTAATCCGGTAACGACCCGGCCGCTTCCGGCGGACCACAGTCCGCCGATACGTGGCGTGGACTGTGGTCCACGCCGAGCAATGTTACCGAATTAAATTTTTAATCCTCATAAGCTTTGGACTCCACCGGCGTTTGACAAAGCTAAAGCTTTGGACTCCACCGGCGTTTGGTGCTGAGGTTTTGCTTCGTATAGTATCTTTGCTGAGAAGTGTCAGACTTGAGCTGATATACTTTGTCTTATAGGATAGCCAAAGCTGAGAGGGCGTAAACGCGATTGAGCAGGAGGTGTATGGTGACGGACCCCATCCGCGTTTTAATCGCCGATCACTACCCCGCTTTCAGAGCCGGCGTACGCAGCTTTTTGAGCGAGGCTGAGCCAGATATCGAGGTGGTTGGGGAAGCAGACTACGACGAAGCCTTCCTGGAGGCCATCGAGCAAATGGGGCCACAGGTGGTTTTGGCGGGCGTGGCGACCGGTCAGTGGAAGCAGGGGCTTAAGGTGTTGGCCCAACTGGGGACTTTGCAGCCCGTTCCCGGTATCGTCGTGATGATGGCCGAAGCCGATGGCGCTTTCATCGTCCCGGCCTTGCTGCACGGGACCTCAGGCATTGTCGGACGAGAGACCACGGCTGAGGTGTTACACTATGCGATCCACCAGGCCGCGCGAGGCACCCGCTTTCTCGCCTCGCCAATTATCGAGACGGTGATAGCTTACTTGCGCCCGTATGAAGCCGCGATTGCCGGGCGCGCTTTAGCGCCGCTGGAGCTGGAAGAGAAACTGACAACTTTGACCGATCGCGAACGAGAGGCGTTTCAGTTAGTGGCTCAGGGGTTGACAAATAGAGAGATTGCCAACCGGCTTTCCCTCTCCCCCGGCACGGTGAAAGCGCATGTAAGCAATATCCTGGTCAAGTTGGGATTAGCCAATCGCACCCAGGTGATCCTCTTAGCCGCAGGCCTGCTCCCGGCCCAAAAAGATAAGCCCGATGACGAGGTTGATTACGCCAAAGGTTAGCTGGCTTATGACTTTGGTTTAGACTGTCTAAACCAAAGCTTAGCTGAAAAATAGGCCTGTGGTTTAGGTAAGATATGACTTTGGACTCTGTTTTTAGTATCCGATTTTTGATAGAATCAGAGTTGAAAAGTACTTCAAAATGAGGGGGATTTCATGAGACAAATCATCTTAGTGATTGACGATCATCCTGCGTGGCGGGATGTTTTAAGGTACAAGTTACGTCAGGACTTCAATGTCATTGTTGAGTATTGTGCTACTTCAGGGCAAGAAACCTTAGATTTAATCGAAAAGATATACCCCCGGCTTATCATTCTAGACATAAAACTAAACGGAACCTGCGGCCTGCGGCTATGTCAGCATTTGCAACGACGAAACCTCTCTAGTGCTTATTTGATCTTAACCGCCTATGACGAGGATGCCTATTTGGCGCAGGCGCTGGAATATGGTGCTGTGGGCTATGTGCTCAAAACTGAAGACTCGGATTTTATAACGGAACAGGTTCGACAGGCGGTTCAAGGCGAATTATTATGGACCTCCTATCAGTTACTACGTGTCCAACACTGGCAACAGGTGGCCGGACGTAAATGGGAAACCCTGACCGAGCGGGAGCAAGAAGTAGTAGGGGCGCTGACGACCTTCAGGAATAATACCGAGATCGCTGACCTGCTGCAGATTAGTCCGGCGACTGTCCACCAACATTTGCACAACATTTTTACCAAACTCGATATGTTTGACCGGCGAGAGGTAACTCGTTGGGCTGTCAAGCATCGTTTAGTTGAAGCGATAAACAGTTAAGATAGACCAAAATAGTCTATAAAAGATAGACCGATATTTTCTATAGACACTAGAGGGATGATGTGTTAAATTTAGATGCGGAGCGGCTCCTGTATGCCTATAAATCTAGATAAGTCGAATAAAGAGATATTCAAGTTTGTAATATGTATAGCTGTCGCGATATCTTTTTTTACCGTATGTTTCATAAATAAATTGCAGAAGGTCACATGAGTAAAAAATTGATCTTCCTTTTACTGGCTGCGATACTGACCACGACCTCACTCGTTATCTATTTCAATAAAACCGAGGTCAGTGCTACAGGAACTGCCTTCACAGACGAGGGTCAATGTATAATGGAAACAAGCCAGAAACTGCAGGAAGCACATCTTAAGCAGGCGCCACCACCACCAGCCCTTTATTTTATCCCTGATACAGCAAGTACAGCCTCGAACCAATCTCTTAGCCCAAGTGTCCTGGCGGAGAATAATATTTTGATTGCCCCATCGTTCGAAGTGTTAAAACAACGAACGACCCAAACACCGCCAAAGGTGATTTATCTCCACTCAGATGCCGTAAATCGAGTTGATGACGCCTGGTTGAGACAACAATATAACGCGGGCATTGCCATTGTGGCCCTAAATACGCTTGTCAGCGAACTGGGTACAAAACTTGGCCTGGAGGCGGCGATTGCCGATTTTGAAGATTTGAGGCCAGAGTTAACAGAAACCTATCCTTATTTTGTTCTATTCCACAAGCCTTCTGTCCCTGGTGGCGCGAGTGGCGAGATGATTACCGCTGATTTCTTACAGAATCTCGATGATCTCCCCTTCATAATTAAACCGGTAATTGACACCTATCATCTCACCCCCGAGTTCCTTAACGCTCTAACAGACACTTGTGTGAAATAACTACTATAAGGAGATCTAAGACGATGAAAAAACTCGCTATTATCTTAAGCCTACTCATTTTTGTGATCTCAGCCGTTTCTGTATACGCAGGTTCCGGGGCCTGGACAGGGCCAGATGGGGTGACTTTGAATGGGCTAACCTATAATACCAGTCAACAGGATGGTGGCATTACGTGGTACTATGGACATGCAAACACCTGGCGTTCACCCTCAACAGCTACACGTTATGTATCCGTTAAGAGTACAACTTACAACGACTGTGGCGGTTTTCATAAGATAACTGAGGCTGCCAACGGAATCAGTTCTGGATCAGCGGTAGCAGTTGGTCCCGTTCTAGCTGGATCAACGCAGTGTCCAGGGGGGGATATTTCCTTTGTGCAAAATAATGGAAGGCATCATGAAGAACTCTGGGATTTTAGCACATTTACTCAGTACACCCAGGAAATTACGAATGTGCCATAACTCCTTCTTTACCCTACAGGAGACACACAGATGTTTAAAATAGGTCACATAACAAAGCGTATTAGTTTCCTATTAGTTGTTGTTAGCGTTGTTACTATAGTTGTGATCAGCACGTTGTTGTTCAACTGGATATTTCGGGCGGGCACGGAATCTCAGCCGGCGTTGGCCGTGGCCGGGCCGCCGCAACTGGTCTATACCCAGCAAACAGCTCAGGGGGCTGAGGTGGCCGCCGCGGCCAGGGATGGGGCCGCCCGGCAGGTTATTAAGTCGGTGAGCCAGCCTGACGAGCGATTTCGGCTTGACCGCCTGGATGAGATTTTGCCTTCGCCTGACGGACGCCGGCTCGCTTTTAACCGCTATGAATGTACCCGGGGGGAAACGGTGGAATGTCGCGCCTGGGCCTGGATTATGCAGCTCGATGGCAGCCAGATGCAGATGATTGAGGCCGAGCACGATTACTACGAAGCGGTCCAATGGTTTCCAGACTCACGACACCTCCTCATCCGTGATAGACCGCTGACCTTAGGCCTCGTGTTCGATATCGAGACCGGTGAAGCCCGCAAGCTTGATATTCCGGAGATTGTATACAGTTTTGGGGAGGGAAGCCTTTCGCCGGACGGCTCCAGGCTAGTCTATTCGGCTTATACAGGGGAGTGGGTCTATCACATGGATGGGTCTGGGCGCGTCAAACTCGATCTACCTCAATCCGCCTCCAATCTCGATCATATGTCATGGTCGCCCCCTGGGGACCAGATCGCTATTGTCACTGAGGATGTGGGCGGGGTAGGGCTTTACAATTCCTTAAGCGCGGGCGATTTGTGGATTGTGCAGGCCGATGGCGCGAACCCGAGACAGCTTAATACACCTGGCACGCTGGTTCTGGCTCCCTTATGGTCGCCGGAGGGAAAGACCATTTACTTTCTCCAGGCTGATGTGGAGACGTTCAACCTGTGGCAAAACCGGCCAGACTTGATGACGGGCAATCTCTGGGCTATAGAGGTCGATACTGGGGATCTCAGACCTTTAACAACTTTCCAGGGAAAGAAGCTCCAGTCCCCCAGCCTATCACCTGATGGCTCAACGCTTGCTTTTATCACCAACGCAGGCGGTTCGGATGAAATCTGGACGGTTGGGGTGGATGGCAGTGATTTACGGCAAGTGACCAGCCAGGATGGCACGGCGAAAGTCTCGGTAGCCTGGTTGCCACAAGTTGCACAGTAAGATTTTAACTAAGGAGGCAACTGAATGACACCTCGAAACTTATTCAAGCGAAGGGATCTGATCTTTTTGGGAAGCTTGGGGTTGTTGGTAATTTTAAGCTTGTTGGTTTTTGTCTTATTCAATACGACCTCAACGCCTGTGCTGGCCCATAGTGGCGAAAAACTACCTTACACTAATGGTGAGTGCCGACATATCACTAACGGTTATGGCGATGGCAACCATACCGGTACAGATTATTACTCGGTAGATTGGAACTTACCAGGGGATGCCGATAATGGGAAACCAGTACGAAATATTAACTGGGGAGATGTTGTTTATCGAAACTCGGATGGTGCTTATGGACAAACCGTCAAAATGAGCTATGGAAGTGGTTTAGTAGTTCGCTATTCTCATCTCGGTACCTATGGTGTGGTTCTTAATCAGTATGTGTGGCGCGGTTGGTCATTAGGAACGGTTGGAAATACTGGATCTGGTGCAGGTGGGACCTATCATCTTCACTTTACTGAGTACCTTAATGGGGCCGCACACAAGCCAGAGCCCATTGATGGGTATACCAGTCTGGGCCATAATACAGGTTGTATCTACTGGTCGACAAATGTACAGGAGACTTACGGCTAGATAAATTAAAAAATCCCAAATGGGTTGGAGGTTTCGATGCCAAAAAGATTACTGTTCGTTTTTGAAGTTGTAGTGGCGCTGGTAGCCCTACTTGTCGGCTACGTCCTTATTACGGGCGTATCACCCGGCGCCAGCCCGGCGGAAGCGCGTTCCGCCACTATGCCGGCTAACCCTCATATTCTCTACCTGGCCCCGGGGGGAGCCCAGCGCGGCCTGGCCAATGACGAGACGATGCAAAACAGAGGGGCCACGCCGAGCCGGGATTGGCAGGCTGCCCGTTCCGCAGCCGGGAAGCGGCCGCTTGATGCCTTGCTGATTGATGCTGCTTTGTTCGAGATGATGTCTGAGGCGGACCAAGAATGGCTGCAAGCGCAGTTCAGAGAAGGGGTGGTGATCGTTGGACTGGGGGTTGAAGATGAGGTATTGGCGCAAAATCTTGATATGTATAGTCTGCAAGCCTCGGGAGAGACTGCTAAACCAATTGGCCCAACCGGGTACCGCCTGGTATCAGGTCTAATGCTCGGTCATCCTGATGATATGAAAACTTTGACCTTTAACGAATGGATTGACCAGCTTGTGAAAGGTGATGAGCCACCCTCGGGCATTCAACGGCCAATGGTTAACACTTTCACCAGGGCGCGTGGCACACTCGCCTCTGAAGAAGAGCTAGACCTTCTTTTCAACAGAGTTAGAAATGCAATTGAAGGGGCTTATCAAACGCGAGCAGATTTCCAAGAGGCGCTGAAAAATTTTAAGGAGAAATAGTATAATGCTACCAAGAGTAACTAAAATCTTTGCAATTGCTGTTATCGCTACTGTAGTTGGCATGGGAATTGGCTTCAGCACAGTTCGTGCTAACACACTCAATAATCTCTATGTCCCAGGTGCAGGAAATGTAGCTACGGCTGGCACTGTAGGTTGGACAGCTGGTCAAGAAGAGATAGCCTATGGTAAATCTACCTCCAGCACGGTGTTGTATTTTCTTTATGCTGGCGTACGAAGATGGCACCAAGGCCAAATAGATACTGATACATATAGTTCTTGGTTCTGGAATACCGGTGGCTNNGCTCAACGGAAGTACTCTCTGCCGTTGCCTATTCCCCAGGATATTCTACTAAATCAATTTTCCAGGCTGACTTTAGTTCCGGCTCAAGTACTTACTACACTGGTTGGCCAGATGGCTCCGTCCCTGCAATCGCTTGTGCGACCTATTGGAATACAGGAAATCTCTGCTACTAGACCCCCATTATTATAATCCATAGTTGTAAAAATTTATCTTTTCTAAATTCACCAGACCTCTCTGATGTAAGGTTGAAAAGCAGAGAGGTCTTCAATATATCCAATGGGACCTGGATTGAAGGCCCTCCACCACAGATCGTAGAGCTTGGTTCCGCCCTGGAGTTGATACAAGGCGGGGGACCCGCTAATTCTGAGGACGATTCAGGCGGGCCAAAGCCTCGCCCGACTTGATTTAAGGCGGGGAAAGCCAAATACTGAGAATGATTCTCCACTAATCTTAAGCTACTACTTCACGTAAATATGGTGGCATGCGACGCCACACTTCTAGAAACAGAAGGAACTAAATGATTTAGGAGTAGAAATGAACTTGGAAATTTCATCTCTGATTAACTACTATGTAGAATTATTAAAAAAAGAGGGCTGGATTCGGTCAGAAGCAGTAGAAGCGGCCTTTCGCCGGGTTCCACGCCACCTGCTCATCGAGAAAGTCTATCGCGGTCAGCCGAATGGCCTGGAAATTGATCCGACCAACCTCGAACATCTGGCGATGATCTATTCCAACAGCCCCTTCTGTATTCGTTTGAATCCTGAGCCCAGTTCATCCTCGGAACCGGGGTTGATGGCTCAAATGTTAGAACTCCTGGCGCTGCAACCTGGAATGCGGGTTTTGGAAATTGGTGCTGGATCCGGATATAACGCCGCCTTGATGACCGAACTGGTCTCCGACCCCAGCTTGATTACGACCCTTGATTTGAATAGAGATCTTGTCGAGCGAACACGACAACGGTTAGCTGCGGCTGGTTATGGGGCGATCCATATCCTCGCCCAAGATGGGTTTTACGGTTGTGAGACGAATGCGCCTTATGATCGCATTGTGGCTACGGTGGGCTGTTCCGACCTCTCCCCCTACTGGCTCGCTCAGCTTGCCTCGGATGGCTTTATGTTGATCCCTCTTTCTCACGGCGGCTATTGCCATTGTCCTTTGGTGCGGGTAGAGAAAGACCGCGAGCGGATAATAGGGAAAGTGGTCAGATATTCAGGCTTCATGCCTATTCGTGGTAGCGAGTTTCCGCAAAACCTTTGGTCTATATCCTCTGGTGAGGGGGAGGCAAAGCTAGTTCACCTAATCCAAACGATTAAGCCGGAGATCGAATATCCTCTGTTTCAAGATCTCAAGGAGTTCCCAGATCATACGCCGACAATTTTTGATGAGTGGGCTGGACGCTTTGAGTTCCATTATTTTCTCACCTTGCACACGCGACAGACCTTTGTCAGTTGGGTGGGCACGGGGTTGGGAGATGAGCAGAGTTTTGTTCTTTTGGGTGACAACAGTATCCAGCTCTACGGCAATCAGGCGCCAGTCTTCTATCAGGAACTTGAACGCATTTACCAGCAATGGCAAGTGCTAGGCAAGCCCCGGATGCTCGACTACACCATGGAATTTATCCCCCTGGCAGGGGCAAATGAACCAAAGCGTGGTGTTGGCTCGAACACCTGGACGATTGACCGTAAATTCTTTCGCCAGATCGTGCGTCTATAACGAATGTCAGTCTCTGCTGATACCAAGTCCTTTTGGGAGCAGTTCCAAGAAACAAAGCGTCTCGCCTGGTTAGCCTTACAACTGGTTTGGCAGGCCAGCCCTCGCTTACTGATCGGCATCCTTGCCTTACTGGTTCTTCAAGCCATTCTTCTGCCGCTGCAACTGGCTCTGTCCCGGCTGGTGATTGACCGGTCCGCTTTCGATTTAGGGTTATCCAATAATGTAGATCCGATGGCGAGCCAGCTCCCTCTCCTGGCCTGGATTGTGCTGGCTGCGGCGTCCCTGGGCCTGGGGCAACTCATTCAACCGATCGTCGCCACGTTTCAGAGCCTGGCCGGTGATCGGCTCACCGGTTACGTGACAGAACAATTGATCCGGGCGGCCAATCGCTGGCCGGGTCTGGCCCGTTTTGAGGATCCCGGCTTCGCCGACGATTTGCAGCGCGCTCGCAGCCGGGCTGGGCGTGGCGCTTTGGAGCTGATGGTGTACGGCGGCCGGGCAACAGTCGAGCTTTTCACGGCCATCAGTTTAGCCTTGCTGTTGCTTGGACTCCATCCCTTCATTTCATTTTTACTCATCCTGGCCACCCTGCCCCAAATGAGACAGGAATGGAAATACGGTCACCGCACCTTTAGCCACCTCTACGTCCAGACTGAAGAGGCACGCCGCCTGGAGTATAACCGCCATGTGCTCCTCACCCCTGAGACAGCCAAGGACGTGCGCCTGTACGGGCTGGGATCGTTCTTCCGGCGTCGCTATGAGACCATTTTCAGCCATACCACAGAAAGACTGAACTCCTTACGCCGACATCTGGCTGTCAATGTAGCCCTGGCCAGCAGCCTGGCCGCCGTTGCCTCAGGGGCAGTCTACGTTTACATAGTCTGGCTGGTAGCCCAGGGAGAGCGCACAATCGGTGACTTGGCCCTCTACGGCGGCGCAGCTACTATGTTGCAAGTAAACTTACGTGGCGTAGGGGCCGAGATAGGATTTTTGCCCCTCGTGTTCGGTTTTCTGCCCAGTTTGTTTCGTATATTGGAAGCGCCGCCGGACCTACCGCTGCCCGCTACCCCCAAACCGGCTCCCCAGCCCATTCGACAAGGTATCATCTTTGAGGGAGTGTCCTTCACCTATCCGGGCCAAACGGCCCCAGTGCTGCGCGATGTTTCGTTTTCTATGAAGCCAGACGAATGTGTCGCGTTGGTGGGGCACAACGGCGCCGGCAAGACGACCATTGTGAAGCTACTCCTACGGTTATACGACCCTACCTCGGGTCGTATTTTGTTGGATGGCGTGGACTTGCGAGCGTACGGTCTGGCTGAACTACGCCGGCAGATGGGGGTGATCTTTCAGGATTTCGTGCGCTACGAGCTAACCGCCGGTGAAAATATCGGCCTGGGGCAGGTCGATGCGCTGGCCGATGCCCTTCGTCCAAAGAGCGAAGGGGTCGCCCACTTGATGGATGCTGCCAGGCGAGCTGGGGCCGGTGAATTAATCCGCCAACTTCCTGACGGACTGGCCACGCGCCTCGGTCGTGAATTCGGCGGTCGTGAGCTGTCGGGCGGCGAATGGCAGAAGCTGGCCTTAGCGCGAGCCTTCATGCGCAATGGCCAGCTCCTGGTGTTAGATGAGCCTACAGCGGCGCTGGACGTGCAGACGGAGTACGAGGTCTACACCCGTTTTCATGATCTAACGCGTGACCGCATGACGCTCCTGATCAGCCATCGCTTCTCGACGGTGCGCATGGCCGACCGCATCCTTTACCTGGCGGACGGACGTATCCAAGAGGCGGGAAGTCATTTGGAACTGTTGGCCCGCAACGGCGAGTATGCCAGGCTATATCGCCTTCAGGCTAATCAGTATTTGGAGCAGGGGGCCAGGGGAGAGAGTACATGAACGCCCTGAGCAAAGCAGGAGGGGCTGTACGAAACTTGTGGAGACTAGCCAGTGGTTTCGTAGGCAGCTTATTAGAGAGCTTATTGATATGGAGACGTGGTTTAGCGCTGGTGATGATGGCCGCACCGCTCATTGCCTTGGTCTACTCGGGGCTTGTGTTAACCCTCAGCCTGCTCCCTATCCTTCAGGTCTGGCTGTCGAAGCTGGTCGTCGACGGTCTGGCTATAGCAGTGGGGGGCATATCTGGTACCACCGCTACAGTTGTTGTGCTCGCCGTGCTGTACGCTTTAACCTTGATTGTGCCTGCTTGCCTGGATCCAATTCAGCGAATGTTGTCGATCTGGTTAGAGGATCGTGCGGTGGCCGAGGTGGATCGGCGGTTGATGGAGGCTGGTACGCGATTGGCAGACCTGGTTCGGATTGAGCAGCCAGCCTTCCAGGATGAGTTGCGTTTGATTCAGGAGGCTGTCTACTTTCTACCACGGTTGTTTACATTTCTGCGAGATGGCCTGGGCGCGGCGCTTACGTTGGGGGGGCTGCTCTTCCTCCTGGCCGGCCTGCATCCCTTATTGCCCCTCATATTGGCGATATTGAGCGCGCCGCATCTCTTCAGCGAGCAACGCTTACAAAAACTGAAGTATGAAGCGATGGCCCGCCATTCACGGGCGGCCCGGGAGATGGACTACTGCGCCCGCATCACAACTGAACCAGTGGCGGCGAAAGAAGTGCGTGTCTTCGGGCTGGGTGATTTCTTCCTGGGCCGTTTTCGGGCCCGGTTCGAGGCCGCATTTTCGGAGATCAGCCGGATTCGCCTGGCGCATCTGCGCCTGTCGGCGCTGTTCACCGGCCTGCATGCTCTGGCCCTGGGAGGCGGCTTTTGGTATGTGGCCGTCCAGGCTGGCAGCGGTCAATTCACTTTGGGTGATATAGCCCTCTACCTGAACGCTGTGGCTCAGGCGCAACACTTGATCCTAAATTTATTGTTCTGGTTTGGCTTTCAATACGAGACCCTATTACATTTGCGCGGGCTGTTTGCCTTCCTGGATCAGGCGAAACCGGCCATTGCCCTCTCACCGTCTGGGAAGGGACGCCAGGCGCCAATTGAACTGCACAGGGGTATCGAGTTGCGGAAAGTCCACTTCCGCTACCCTGAGAGCTCCGGGCCAGTGCTAGAAGGGGTCAGCGCCCTGCTGCCGGGTGGTAAGGTTACGGCCCTGGTGGGGGCAAATGGCGCCGGCAAGAGCACCTTAGTCAAGTTGCTGACCCGCATGTATGATCCTGATAGCGGCGAGATCTTACTTGATGGGATCCCGCTTTTAAGGTATGATCTTCACTCATTGCGTCGCCGGATCGCCGTCGTCTACCAGGACTTCGCCCGCTTTGCGCTGACATTGCGAGAGAACATAGCGATAGGGGCAGATGAGCCAGGTCGAGTTGACGGGGCGTTGGAAGAAGCAGCCCGTTGGGCGGGTGCGGACGTAGTGGCGGCAAAACTGCCGCAAGGGTATGAGACCCAGCTTACCCGGCGCTTTGCGGGCGGGGTGGAGCTATCCGGCGGGGAATGGCAGAAGTTAGCCCTGGCTCGATCCTTCATCCGTGATGCGGCCCTGGTCATTCTTGATGAGCCTACGGCGGCGTTGGATGCTGAGGCAGAGTACCGCTTATTTGCGCATTTCAGCCAGCTTATGGCGGGTAAAACGGCCTTGTTAATTAGTCACCGCTTTTCCACCGTGCGTATGGCTGACCATATCTTAATGCTCGAAGGTGGCCGAATCGTTGAGACAGGCAGCCATGCTGAACTCATTGCGTTGGGTGGACGCTATGCCACGTTGTACAAGATGCAGGCCGAACGTTATCAAGAGGCTAGCTAATGCGCGTTTCCGAAGGGAAGCCTAAACATGTCATCTTTACGGATATGTATTGCCGGTGAACACCCAGATGATTACGAATACCCTCGCCTTTGGGTTATCAGGGAAGGGTTAAAGCAGATCGGATTTGAAGTAGATGTCGTACAAATACTAACAAGCATTGATGTTATTGAGTGTCTGCTTAATCCGAAACAAGCAATGCATAAGACCTTAAAACAGCTTTTTCAATTGAGCAAACACCTTTCGAGCCTCGTTCATTGTGATGTCATTTTGATACCTGCCTTCAGATGATCACTGGCGCCTTTTGTCTGGTTCATAAGCAAGTTCATTCGTAAACCAATCCTGCTTGATTACTTGATCGGTATAACCGATGTCAATGAGGATCGCAAGGTGTTATCGTCAGGTCCGCTTCTAAATCTTTACCGATGGCTCGATTGGTTTAATATAACCTGTATGGTTTCGATGACAGATACGAAAGCCCACCGTGAGTTCTATCGACGGCTATTGAAAACCAAAACAGATAAAATGTATGTTGTCCCTGTTGGCGTAAGAGAACCGTTATTAGATTTGCCAGGGCCAGCAAACTTATGTTCTCAGATTGTCGTGCAGTATTTCGGTTTGTATACGCCCTTTCATGGGGTTGACGTAATCCTAAAGGCAGCTAAACTACTCCAGGATACGCCGGAGATCAGGTTTGAATTCATCGGAATTGGCCAAACTCAACTTGACGCAGTGAAGCTTGCGCTAGCGATATCCCTACCCAATGTTAATTTTATTTCTAAGTATCTGGATTTACCAGCCTATTTAACAGCGATATCGAAAAGCGATATCCTCTTAGGCGTATTTGGCGAGGTAGAAAAAACGAATTATGTTGTTCCCATCAAAGTTTATGAGGGAATGGCGGCCGGGCGGCCGGTTATCACAGCACAGTCATCCGCTATAGCAGAGTTTTTTACGCCTGGAGAACACCTTGTAACTGTTCCACCCAATAATCCAGAACAACTAGCAGCCGCAATACGGGCTTTAAGCGCATCACCGCAAGAACGCGAGCGCCTTGGTAGAGCAGGGCGACAGCGAATTTTGGAAGCTTTTTTGCCTCAGCACATTGGAAAGCAAATACAGGAGATCACCTTAAATTTGGTGGGAGCTAACGCAAAATAGAGGCATCCCATGAGTAAAGAAAGCACAGGTAAAAATTTTCAAGCCCAGTCGTTGATCCTCTATAAAGTTGCTTTAAATTATCAGGAAAAGGGTGATTTCGACCAGGCAAAGAATCTCTACCGCCGAATCCTTAAGATCAACCCTAATTTTCTTTTAGCCCACCAGGGATTGGCTGCTGCGACGCTTCCAGGAGAAGATTATATCACTATTCTTAAGTGCTTCCACGATTGGTTAAAACCAACCCGTTATGTTGAGATCGGTGTCGAAACGGGACGGTCATTGGCCTTGGCTCAACCTCCAACGATCGCCGTCGGCATTGATCCTACTCCAGAGATCAGCTACGAATTTGTGGCTCCAACCCTAATTTATTCCATGACAAGCGACGCTTTCTTTGCCGCTTATGACTTATTACAGCAAGTAGGTCGATCAGTGATCGATCTGGCCTTTATTGATGGATCGCATCTCTTCGAACAAGTTTTAAAAGATTTCATCAATATAGAGAAATATGCAGCAAGCGATTCAGTTATACTCATCCACGATTGTCTTCCACTCGACAAAGCTACTTCTACTCGTATTCGCGCCACCCATTTCTGGAGCGGAGACACGTGGAAAATAATTCCCTGCCTCAAGGCATACCGTCCAGATTTGACCATTTTCACCGTTGCCACGCCACCAACAGGTCTTGGAGTGGTAACAAATCTTGACCCTACCTCAACTATACTACAGGATAATTTTGAGGAAATAACGACCAGATTCATTCCTTTAGACGATGATTACTCGGAATCGGACCGGAAGGCGCTATTAAACGTAATCGTAAATGATGGGTCGTTAATCCAGCAGCGTCTTGAAAGTCTCAGACAAGGTATTTCTACCCCTAAAGTGGAGGAAGCGTATGAAAACACTTCAGTGGATTTTGCTTAGTTTCACGATCGTCCTCGGCGCCTGCGTATCGCATAGCGCGCCTCAGCCGGCCGTATCTGCGTCTTCGGTGACTTCGGCGGCGGNNNCCACAACGCCTGATTCCGCGTCAAGGTCGCCGGTGGTTGAGGGAGGCGCCAGCCTGGCGGAAGCCTCACCTATTCCCCTCGTAACCCTCAACCGTGACAGGACGGGGTTGATCGCCCGCCCGGTAGACGCTAAGACGCTGGCGGATGTGTCCGGCTACGCGCCGGTAAACCTGCGGCACCACTATACCGGCGCGCTCTCCCCGGCCGGCCGGCTGTGGGCCGTGATTACCTGGCCCGACTCAGGGAGCATCGGCGGTATCCTCCACTTG
>JABAHQ010005747.1_pt4 | contig 18282 bp, 11 predicted proteins | sample 7062091 | NCBI WGS metagenome assembly JABAHQ01 (sample SAMN14534359, study PRJNA622989) | marine sediment metagenome | biome: marine biome [ENVO:00000428]; feature: marine pelagic biome [ENVO:01000023]; material: deep marine sediment [ENVO:00002113] | place: India: Gulf of Kutch | collected...
CTTATACGATTCCACTGCGCCACTGCGATCTACCACCACCTCCATTAAAACTTTTCCCTCATGACCGGTTCTCTGATAAATTTCCGGATATTTGGGCTTAGCTCGATGCACATAATGCCGACTGCCGCCATCAAGCAGTGCTTCCAGAACCGGTTCTTTTACAGGAAGATTTTGATCGGGAGTCAGGTTGGGAAGAGTTGCCATTTTTTCGTCTTTGGGATTTTTCGCTATCATTTTCGGAGAAGAAGGAAAAGCACTGTCGATCGGTTCATTTTTTAGTAAATCTCTTATCTTGTTTAATGCTGGTGCAGACGTCTCCGCATCAGGATTCGCAGAGAACGAGGTTATGGTATCACTTCTGGCAGCATTTGCACTTTGTTTCGGTAGGGATGAATTTTTTGCACCCTTTCCTGCAAATACATCAGTGGGTGTATCGCTTTTCAGGGTGTCCACAGTGTTTTCCTCAACTTGAGGCTTATCGTCTTGCGAACTGTTTGCCTGACTTAATTGGCTTTGGGGTACCGGAGGTTTTGGGGCTACTCTGCTTGGTTTGTTCCTGAAAATTGGTTTAAATACGACCTCTCCGTAGGCGGGCTCATCTGTCTTATCAAGAATTTTATTAACGATCTCTCCATTGTTGTCAACATTCCAGATGTTGTTCTGGGCAAAAATCTGTTCGGAGGATCTGTTATATATGTTTAGATTAAAGTTATTGAAAATTCTATTCGCTCCGGCTGAACCTGGTTTTTTTTTATTCACGCTACCCAGTTGCGGCTGGGAACGATCAAAGATCAGAACTCCATATTCGTTTTGCGTTATCAAAGTTTTTTCAACTATTGGATTAGATGCCAATTCACAGATGAGGCCGGCAAATTCATTTCCTCTTAATATACAACTTTTAATTAATGGGTGAGAACGGACTTCTGCACTGATCCCGCCGTAAAAGTTAAAACGAATTTCACAGTTCACCAATTCGGGAGAGCTACCATAACAAGTAATCCCTTTGTAGCCGTATTCAATAATGCAGTTATTTAGCATTGACGATTCGACACGATTTTTGAAAACGATGCCATACCAGTCCTTTATCTTGGGAGCTTCGGCCGAGGAGGTGAAGGTAATTTGTCCGTCATTGCTTTTGCCGTTTGCAAATAAATTACCTATAACAATAATTTCAATCCGTTCCGGGTCTTTTCCGGAGTTGGTTTTATCTCGATTAGCAGAAATCCTGATGCGACTACCCGGCGCTATTGTCAATGTTACACCTTTTTTAACAATAACATCACCTTCGAGCAAAATATTGCCTGACCAATGGGTATTTCGCGCAATTTCCCCGCTAAACAGCATCTGTCCGTGAGATAAAAAAGGAATGATAAGAGCAATAATCAACCAGAGAAACTTCACTAAGACGACTCCCGACACAAAATAAGAGAGTGAACAATATATAAATTTTTTCCATTGAAGGTATTAAATAATAAATTTATTGACGAAACTCAATAAATTTATCCATCTGTTCAAATAACTCTTGATCTTTAAATGGTTTGACGATATACGCGTCTGCGCCCAACTCGGTCGTTAATTGGCGGAAGTTTTCGCCTGCTCTCCCAGTGAGCACAACGATGGGGAAGGAAGAAAATCGTTGATCATAGCGGAGTGTTTCGATGAGTTCGTACCCGGATAACTTGGGCATTTCCAGATCTGTTATCATAATGTCAAACTTCTGTTTATTAAGCAGTTCTAATGCTTCATAACCATTGCGGGCTGTATCGGTAATATATCCTCTCTGCATCAGCAAACTGCTTAAATATTTGCGAATACTCAAGGAATCATCAACAATTAATGCAGCGGGTTTTCGACCTTCAACCTGGACTTTCTGACGCTTTTGACTTGCAGGTTTACCGGACCTGTGCTCTTTCGTTGTACTATCCACAGTTTCCAATAGCGATTTTGAGAAGCGCCCCGAGCCTTTGAGAATGTCCTGAATAATTTGAGGAATATCCAATACCAACACAACCTGCCCATCAGCCATAATGGAGCCGCCGGAGACGTATTTTAAGCGCCTTAAGCCGGGACCCAACGATTTGATTAATATCTCCTCGCGTCGGATGATTTTATCCACCAGTAGGGCCACGCGATTCCCCTCATCCTGCACCAAAATAACCGGATAATCCCCGGAGGAAAATAAATTGGTTTTATCAGTTTCATGAATCCTCAGTAGGCGGTTCAGCGGCATCACGGTCAGTTTTTTGTCTCGGTATCGAATAGAGTATTGATCCTTTTCAGTTAACAGATCCTGCATATTGACATGGATGGTCTCTTCCACCTGCATCAAGGGGATTGAATAAACATGTCCGTTGACTTCGACCAGCATCGATTGAATCACCGACAGAGAAACAGGTACCCTGATGCTAAACGTAGTGCCTTTACCGGGTTCTGTATACATGCGAATATCACCTTTGGACTTTTCGATTTGTGCTTTAACCGCATCCAAGCCCACGCCCCTGCCGGAGACCAGGGTTGTTTCCTTTGCTGTAGAAAAACCGGGATAGAATAAGTATTCGAATAAATCCTGCTCATCCATTTCTTTTGCATCGGCTTCGCTCAATAATCCTCTTTCAATAGCTGAATTCTTAACATCTTCCACATTAATACCCTGTCCATCATCGCTGATTTCGATAATGACCTGATTTCGATCGCGGTAGGCTTTTACTTCTATCCTGCCCTCCGGATCTTTTCCCGCTGCTTTTCGGTCTTCACCAGACTCGAGTCCATGATCGATGGCATTTCGAATAATGTGGAGAAGGGGTTCATAGAGTTCTTCCACCAGTGTTCTATCCAACTCTGTTTCCTCACCCTTTAAGCTCAGCCGGATCTGCTTTTGTAGTTGTCTGGCCAAATCGCGAATCGGACGATGGAACCTTTGAAACAGCATGTTAATGGGCACCAAACGCGCTTGCATTACCTCATCCAAAAGTTCATTGCTTAATTTGTTCACTTTTTGCAGATTTTCGTCATAAGTCTTGGAATTTTCCTTCAGGTTATGGCCAACTGAAGTGACCTCATCCTGTAAAGCCTGAACATTTTTGAGTGCTCGCTGCAGATGATCACTTAACTTTCGAAAGGCTTCCTGAGCACCAGGTTTGTCTTCGACATACGACTTGAGTTCGGCTTCCAGGTGCTTGCCTTCTCTGAGAAGCGTATCCATAAAATCTTCTGTGTCACGAAATACTTTTAGATTTTTGTTTAGAATAGGAATGTAATTTTTCAATCGATCTAATTGCGTTTTAAATTGATTGTTGCTAATAACTAATTCTGCGGCCAAGTTCAAGAGGTGATCCATCTTCTTGATGTTCAACCGCAGGTAAGTATCTCTCTTTTCGGCCTCTTTTTCTTCTTCGGCTTTAGTGAGTTTAGCAGTTTTGGAGGACGGTTCTTCCCGGCGCTCTTTCTCCTCTCGTTTTGGCTCAGAAACAATTGCCGCTTCTGAATATTTATATATTTTATCCAAAATATTTTCAATGTTATGAGTTTCTTCCCGGCCGGCTTTCTCAAACTTGTTCAAGACATAGTTGATCTCATCAACCACCTCAAATAAAAGATCAAATAACTCAGGAGATAAGCTTTTCTCACCTTTTAGATTGTTATCCAGAACTTCTTCACACCGGTGTGAAAGCGCTTCTATTTGTTTGGCATTGACCATGCCGGAAGAACCTTTTAATGTATGCATGCACCGCATTAAATGATGTTGTAATTCCTCGTTCTCCGGGGACTTTTCTAGTTTTAGAAGCAGATAATTGATATCTTCAAGTTGCTCCCGAGCTTCGTTGACATAGAATTCCAGGACTTGGGAAGTCGGCTGAGCCTCTTCACCTGCTGCTGCGTCTTTTACCACGAATTCCCGGCTGCTTTCACTGGGTTGTTCTTCCGGATGTGCTTTGGTTGAAACTTTCCTGTCAAGTGAGGATGGCTTTGCGTAAGGTTCTATAGATCTTTCAAGACTCTCAATAACCTCACCGTATGTTTCTTCATCCACCTGGTGGTTGGCTGTTAATTCACGGATTACCGCCATTGTTTTACGAGTAAGCGGGATGACGTCTTCTAAGGAACTGGCCTCTTCTTTTCTCAATTGCTCAAATATATTTTCGAGCTTGTCGGTCAGCCCGGCAATTTCACTAATTCCCAGCATTTTGGCGGCGCCACGAATTTCGTGGATAGCTCGTTCAATATTTTGTGAGGTCTCTTTGTTGTAACCGAATTTTTCGAGATCAGTAAGATCTTTTTCGATCAAATCGAAGTTGTTGGCCACCTCATTCTGGAAAATATCCAACAATTCTTCGTCCTGTTCCTCAAGTTCGATAACACCTGCTGCCTCCACTTCTCGCGCTTTAGACTGCTTTTCTTCATCAGCCGGAGTTTGTTTCAGTCGTTCTGGTGGCTCTAATTCAACGCCTTCTTTGCTGTATTTGGCAATATAATCATTTAACCATCGGATGGCCGGCTCTGCATCGGAGGAACCATCATTCAACCGATCTTCAATTAAATTTTCAAAGGACTCCAATATTTCCAGTAATTCTGCGTTGACGTTTAAAGAGCCGTTTTCTACCAGGTCAACCGTTCTATCTAAGGGATTGGTTAATTCTGCGATATCGTCTCTGCCAACCATTTGGGCAGACCCTTTCAGAGTATGAGCCGTCACACCATAACGATGCCAGATATAGGTAGCTTCAATATCTTTTGTTAATTTTTGGCGATTTTCTTGCAATTCATGGAGATAATTTCGAGCCTCTGATGTAAAGATTTCATTAATTTCTTCATCGGGGCCTCTTTCTGGTTTAGGAGCTTCCTTTTGTTCTTCCTCAGGCATTATTCGAAAATCAAACTCCTCTTCTTCCATTACCTCTTCTACATCCTGTGGCTCTACATCTTTTTCGTCCAACTGAATTCCTGGTTGGTCTTCGTGCTCAATTTCGGTTGGGGTGAATTGTCTTAACAGGGCATCAAATTGATCGATCAGATCGTCTGTTTCCAGAGGATCGCTACTTTCGGTTATTTCTTCAGACAGGGCCTGCAGGTAATTTTCGAATTGATCAATAAATTCAGATTGATTTTCGATAACGCGCGGCTCTACTGAATGGAGTTTGGTTTGTAAATTGTGGAATAAATACTCCAGATCATTTCTCTCACCCAGGGCGCTGTTTCTCTCCAACTTTAAGAATATACTGGGCAAATGATGCTGTACATTTGCTTTAAAATTTTCCTCACCGGATTGCAGCTGTTCTATAGCTTGTCTTAATTGACGCCGTACGACTTCTTGAAGCGCCTCGGTGGCCTCCCCAATACCGATTTCTACAAATCGATTTTTAATTTTCTCTAACTTAATATTGAGCATTTTCCAGTGATCGGTTTCGGAAGATGTGAAATCTTGTTGCCAGCAACTCACTGTCTCGTTAATAACCTGGTGGTCCTCAGGCGTCAGTTCATGAAGATAGGGTGGTTTTAAAACAGTCTGTATATTCATAACAGTCTGAGTCGCTTGTGGCAAGTTGAATAATTCACCCCAGTAAACCAAGTTTTCGAAGATCGGAGCGAGCGGTGATAACGATGAGTTTGCTGCGCCTCCTTTCAATTCATGCTCAATTTTTCCCGCCCATCTGTTCACAGTATCCTGAAAAGCCTCGGTAGAGGTGGCGGGTGAAAGAAGTTCGCTTCCTGTGTCTTCTTCAACTTTCTCGTCAACTAGAAAGGAACGAAAGGCGGCTAATCTTTGATCAATCTTTTCCAGGTACGGCGCTTCATTTTCTTGCAGGCTTGCGTCGATATAGTCCGGGCAAATTTCCAGAATAGATTTAAGATGATCGGATGCAACTTTGGGAAATGTTTTACCGCGTTGTTGTAATTCATTAAAGTTATTAAGAATATTTATGGCAATATTTTCCAAACCTTTATATGAATGAATTTGTCCCAAATCTCTTAAACTCTTCAAACTTTCCTTAAAGTTTTTTATAAATTGAGATTCCCGGGGATTTTCGCGCAGATTATCGACATTTTCCAGTATCTCCTGTTTAAAGGACTCAATCTCATTTAAAATATATTCGCGTAAGAATTTTCGTCGTTCTTTATCTTCTTCTGACAGAGGCCTGGATTTTTCCGGGCGGGTCTCCCACTCCCCGGCTTTTTGTAGAAGTTCATCGATTTCACTTACCTCGTCAGTGACAGATTCCTCTTCATCAATCGATTCAATGGATTCTGCTTCTTCAAAAAGTGACTCAAAAGGACGTTCGGCTTCTTCAGGCTGCTCAACAGGGGGTTCCGCTGAGGACTCTGCGGAAGAAGGTTGGAAAATTTCGGAAATTTGTGATGGATATTGGGTTAACAATTCCAGAAAAGTGTTGGTCCACTGTTGAAGATTTGATGAATATTTGTCTATGTACTGGTTGAGGTCTATCCCGTCTTTCTTTGCATTCATGATTTCGTTGTGCAATTCGGTAAAATGGTGAGCCAGGGGTACTCCAAGTTCCTGATTCAAATTATCAACCAGTTCAGGGTCCTGCAGGGTGGCGTTCAAATAATGATGAAAAGAAGAACGCAAATCACCGGATAACTGGTTGGCTGTCTTTTCAATGTTTTCTCGAATCAGATGGTCACAAAATTCTTCAAAGGATAAAGTCGTCACCTCCTGCCCGGTGCTCAATCTCTCCAGAGCCAGCTCTGATTCCATACTGGCTTTCCATTCCTCATTTTGCATAAAAACCTGAAATAGATCAATGAAATCCTGAGCGTGTTGTTCAATTTTAGTAATAGCCTCACCAGGCGTTTGAGTTTGGATTTGATCCAGAAGGTCCGAAAAGAAAATGGCTAAGTCACTGGTACTGGGTGCATTGGCTAATTTTTCAATACTTTCATGCGCGGTGTTTTCCTCTTCTAAGAATGCAACTAACTGTTGCAAATATTTCTGATCATGCAATTCGAATAGGCTGAATCCTTTTTCTCGGATTTTATCCACCATTTCCTTGAAATAAAAAGTTTCAAAACTTACCGGGGGTTGAGTCTTCATGATCGGACCTGCCAATTTGGTTTATTCACCAACTTTCATCTTATTATTTGTGTGGATGTCACTTAAACGAAATTTTGAAACAGCCGTATTTAAAGTTCTCGATAGCGTTTCCATTTCTTCAGCCGAACTTCGGGATTTACGCGCTCCTTTGACTGTCTCCTGGGCAATTGATGCGGTCCGTTTCATCGCTTCTGCGATCTCCGAACTCGCCTTGGTTTGTTGTTGAAAGGTTCCTGAAATTTCCGTTATAGATTTGGAAGAATCCTGAACCATCTCTATAATTTCTTTTAAGGCAGTACCGGCTTCATCTACAAATTTAGTGCCTTTCTCTACCTCATCGGTACCTTGTTCCATGGCTGTTACGGCCTCGCTGGTTCCTGCCTGGATTGTTTCAATAATCACTTCAATATCTTTGGCTGCCTGACTCGAGCGTTCGGCCAGAATACGGATTTCATCAGCGACGACTGCAAATCCTTTCCCGGCTTCACCTGCTCGGGCTGCTTCTATGGTAGCATTTAATGCTAATAAATTGGTGCGATTGGCAATATCGCTAATCACTTCGATGATTTCACCGATTTCCTCCGAGCTTTCCCCAAGAGAGCGGACCCGGCGAGCCGTTTCCTGTACTCGTTCCCGGATCCGATGCATCCCTTCACTGGATTTCTTTACAATTTCCGTTCCCTCCAGCGCAACCTGAGCAGCCCGCCGGGCCGATTCCGCTGCTTGAGAAGTTCGAACATTGGCGTATTTTAATATCTCCGCCATCTCTTCCGCGCCTTTGTAAGTTCCTTCAATGTCCTTAGCCTGAGTTTCGGCTCCCCGGGACATTGCTTCTGTATTAATCAATATTTCCCGGGTAGATGTTGAAATTTGGTCGGAAGCGCTCTTGACATCGCGAATTAATTTTGACAAATCCGCAACCATTAAATTGAAAGAATCTGCCAGAGCACCCAGAGTATCGGCGGTAATTTCAGCACTCACGGTAAAGTCACCATCTGCAGCGGCGGAAACAATCCGCAGCAAGCTGGTAATATTTTTTTGCAGTCGATCCCGGTCTGCCTCACTTTCAATGAGTCCTTCCAGCTTTTCAAGCATAACATTGAGGGCATGGCTTATTTTTTCCAGTTCATCTTTTGTTTGCAAATCTAAACGCAAATTATAGTTTCCCTCGGAGACTTTATTTACAAAGTCAACATATCGATCAACCGGTTTTGTGATCATTCGAGAGAGGATAATGCTGATGCCCAGGCAAAGCACAAATGCAAGCATAAAAAAGATAAAGAAATTTCCCCACCAGGACGGTATTTTTTCCGCAACTACCTCATTATCGATATCAATCTTTGCTACCGCAATAATGTCACCCATGTTACCATAAACCGGGGTAAATGAGGAATATAGATGTTGATCGCCATCAAAATAGTCTGGCTTATAAACGGGGGTATGCTTCTGTAAAAGGGCTGCCAACTCAGGATATTGTTTTTGATTATTAATAAATTTGTAGGGTGTGGAGAAGAATATACTGGCGCTGTTCTGATTCGATTCCGGTATAAGAAGGGCAACGTTTTTTATCGGATATTCACTCTGCCCAGGGGAATAAAGCTTAAAGATACTGCGCAATTTTTCGGTTAATTCCTCGTAGTTGGCTCCTTGTTGGCTCTGATTTTCTATCACCTGTTGAAATTTTTGATTGGAAATTGAATTAGCAACAATATGACCAACTTCAGTGGTCTGTTCTCTTACCAATTGGTGAATTTTATCCTGTTCGGAATAAACATGTAAAGTTACTAAGGTGATAATTAACATTAGAGAAATGCTAAAAAGTATCAGAAAAAATTTCCATCGGAGACCAATATAGCCGTATAGCATTGGGGTTCTCTCTTAATAATGAGCCAGAATTTGTTTTGTCTTGAAAAGGCTATCTAAGTCCAAAACGTGAATTAGATTGTGTTTATGATAAAGAACGCCTCTGGTATAGATTTCCAGTGTGCGCGAAACCAACCCTTTGGGAATTTTTAAATCTGCCGGAGAGCAAGTGCTAACCCCATGAATTTTATCAACCAGGACGCCAAGGTTAAAATTTTGATTGTCATCAATTAGCACCACCATGTCATCTGCCTGGATTTGTTTGGGAAGTAATCCTAATATGGGAGATATATCGACTAACGGATAAATATCCCCCCGTAGATTATAGACGCCTCGGTAAATTTCTTCACTGTTCGGCAACGGTGTAAACCGCGGCAGTGGGATAACTTCTCGCGATCTTAAAATGTCAATTCCAAACAGCTTTCCGGATAATTCAAAAATAGACAGACGTTCAACTTCTTCAAAGTGACGTCCATTTTGATTTGCCATTTGTTGATTTCTTAATTCTCTGACAGATGGTTGATTAATTCCTAATTAAATCTTTGATCTTGTTGACCAATTCCTCATCCTTAAATGGTTTGGGAATAAAATCTTCCGCACCTAATTGTTTGGCCTTTGTCGTTTCTCTTGGTGTATCCTTAGCTGACAACATTACTACCGGAATATCTTTACTGGCTTTAATGGCTTTTAATACATCCAATCCACTCATATCCGAAAGCATGATATCCAAAACGATTAAATCCGGATCGTGATCGTCCAGATAAGTGAGAGCCTCTTTGCCGGTTGGCACAGAGACAATCTTAAAATTTTCGTTTTCTAAAGCTATTTCCACCATTTTACGGATAACCACGCTGTCGTCAACAACTAAAATTTTGCCCGGGGTACCGGGTTCTCTTTCAGTTTCTTTCTCTTCAACTGGCGGCTCAACTTCTTCATCAGTTTCTTCTTGTGCGGTATCGGTTATTTCCTCTGAAGACTCCTCAGTTTCGGTCAGCTCTTCTTCAAAAATACTCCCCAGATCAAATTCATCTTCTTCGCCTATTTGTTCTTCTTCTACTTCGCTCTCCTCTTCAGCCGATCCAATTGCCTGAGCAGATTGGTCTTCTTCAGATAATTCATCAGTTTGTTCTGTTTCTTCTTCCAACAGGTCTCCAATCAATTTGTCAAAATCCTCCTCTGAGGAACTACTTTCTTCAGTTTCGGTCTCGGCCTCCACGGATTCACCCAAAACTTCATCTGGATTGGCTGTTTCTTCGGGCATTGGCTTTTCAACACCTTCTTCGGATTCATCTGCTTCTAAGGTCTCGTCAAATTTTTCGAATGCTTCATCTCCCACGCCTTCCTTGTCAGGTGCTTCAGTTTCTTCATCGAGAGATGGCTCAATATCTTCTAATGCCTCACTTTCCGCTTCTTCTGCAGGAGAGACCGCCGTCTTATCGGATTCCTCCACAGGCTTTTCTATATCTTCAAAAGAAACTTCTTCAGAAGGGGTGGCTTGTTTTTCTGAAAATGTATCCAGAGGAGATATTAATTGCATATCTTGTAACTTTTCCAGGGTAGCCTGGACGTCAGTTTCCGGCATTTCCAGAAACGAGGAGAGTGATTGGGTGTCCATCTCGCCATCGACGGCAAAAAGAATTTTCCATTCGGGAATTTGCAGTTTCACATCATAAATCACATCTTGTAAATAATCGGACCTTTTGAAAACTTGTCCCACCGTCTTGCTCCTGTTATTATGTTATTTTTATTAATTTTGGCTTAATTTTGAACAATCGTATTTTTTTATCAAAGCTTTATTAATTTATACTTTAACTGTCAATTTTTTTTGAATTTAGTATCATGTGATTTTGATGTCAAGCAAATTGTCCCCCATTGCTGTAGATAAATACGGAAATTTTAGTATGTTCCGTGAAACAATTTACCCTTGAAATTTAGTCTCTTTAGCAACTTAAAACAAATACTTGATGGATTTGCAAAACAGTTTTCTACTGACACATCTAACGAAATTTTATTCAATTTTAATTTTATTACTAAATGATAATTTTCTATCTTAATTGATTATTTATACAATATTAAAGAAGTTTCAAGAAGATATTGTGATAAAATCGAAATTTCTTTAACTTTTGTATTTAAACTAATAAAAATTAAAAGAAAATATCCAGAGAAATAAAGTAAAATCAGGAGAAAAAATTTGGACGAACTCAGTCAACTTTTACAACAACGTCGCCAAAAATTGCAAAAATTATTAGATTTAAACATAAATCCTTATCCCTATAAATTCAGCCGTACTCACAATTCTCAAGAAATACTAAGTAATTTCGCCGAGCTTGAGAATAAAACTGTTCGAATTGCGGGACGCATTATGTCCAATAGATTAATGGGCAAAGCTGCATTTGTAGATGTTCAGGACTTTGAGGGGCGTATTCAAATCTTTCTCAAAAAGGATATTTTAGGTGAGGAAAACTATGCAATTTATAAACTATTGGATATTGGTGATATTATCGGAGTGGAAGGAAAAGTCTTTAAGACCCGCACCGGCGAGATTTCGGTGTTAGGGGAGGAGATGGTTTTATTAAGCAAATCATTGCGCCCCCTACCGATTGTTAAGGAAAAGATCGATGAAGGAGAACGGCAGGTTTATGATCCGTTTTCAGATAAAGAATTACGCTATCGACAGCGCTATGTGGATTTGGTGGTTAATCCCGAAGTGCGGGATGTCTTTTTAAAACGCTCCAAGATAATTACGGCCATGCGGCATTTTTTGAATGAACATGGCTATTTGGAAGTAGAAACGCCTATTTTGCAGCCTATTTATGGTGGCGCTTCCGCGCGCCCATTTGTGACCGAACACAATGCCTTAAAAATGAAGCTATACCTGCGCATTGCCGATGAACTCTATCTGAAACGGTTAATTTGTGGTGGCTTTGAAGGCGTTTATGAGTTCGCCAAAGATTTCCGCAATGAAGGTATCGATCGGTTTCATAATCCTGAATTTACGCAAATGGAACTCTATGTAGCGTATCAGGATTATCAGTGGATGATGGAATTAACCGAAACGATGATCAGTACGATTGCAGAGAAGGTAATCGGATCCGCAAAAATTACCTATCAGGGCCAGGAGATAGATTTAACCCCTCCCTGGCGACGTTTACCGCTGTTAGAAGGGATCAAAGAGTATACCGGTAAAGATCTTTCCGATGCGGATGAAAGTCAATTGCGCGAAGCGGCAGAGGATTTGCACATCACGGTTGAAAAAGGATGGGGAAGCGGTAAAATTATCGATGAAATATTTGAAGAGTATGTCGAATCCAAGTTAATTCAGCCAACTTTTATCACAGATTATCCGCTTGAAATGTCTCCATTGGCTAAAAAGCATCGTGAAAATTCCCGTCTGGTGGAAAGATTCGAACCGATTATCGCCGGAAAGGAACTCGGTAATGCCTTCAGTGAGTTAAACGATCCGTTAGAACAGCGAAGACGTTTTGAAGAACAGATGAATTTGAAAGCAAAAGGAGATGAAGAGGCACAGGTGATGGACGAAGATTTTATACGTGCATTGGAATATGGGATGCCACCTACAGCCGGGTTGGGTATCGGGATCGACCGATTAACCATGTTGCTGACAGATCAATCATCTATTCGCGATGTTCTTTTCTTCCCTCATTTACGACCGGAAAGTAGCGAATAAATCCAAATACTAACGTATAATGAATGCCAATTGATTATCATGCTGACCTCATAGAGCTTGATCAAGAAGCGGAGGAGTCCACTTTATAAATGAACTATGAAACCTTTATTGCCTTGCGTTATTTCGGCGCTAAGCGAAGAACCGGCTTTATTACCTTTATTACCATTATCTCCGTAATCGGGGTTATGTTTGGCGTATTTGTTCTGGATGTAACCCTTTCGGCATTTAATGGGTTTGAAAAGGAAGTTCGAAGTCGTCTGATCGGCACCGATGCTCACATTCATGTTCGAAAATTTCATTCCTATACCATAGAAGATTATGAACCCTTGGTGGATTCCATTAAAGCGATTCAAGGGGTGACCGGGGTTTCGCCAGTAATTACTAAAGAAGGAGTGATACGCTCTAAAGAAAATAATAATCCGGTAGCCATTCGTGCGGTGGAACCGGAAACTGCAGCGGAGGTGACTGAAATTCCCAATAGCGTCATTTCCGGTTCTTTTGAGTTGGGTCTGCAGGAATATGAGGGGAAACAATATCCGGGAATCGTTTTAGGCCGTTACCTCGCGGAAAATTTGCTGATTTTTGAAGAGGGGGAATTGGTCACGTTGTTTATCCTGCCACGACAGGCCAGCATTATGACTCAGCCCCGTCCCAAACAATTTGTTGTCACCGGGATCAGCGAAATTGGATTTTATGAGTATGATAAAGTCTCTGCCTATATCTCTATAGAGGCTGCGCAAGAGTTTTTTCGGTTACCTGGTGCTGTAACCCGTATTGATGTGAAATTGGAAGATTTCGAACAGGCTGATGAAATTGCTCCCTTAATTGAGCAACAGCTTGGCGGTTATCCTTTTGTTGCCCGAACCTGGTTTGAGCAAAATAAAAGTCTGTATAGCTGGATGACATATGAAAAGTGGTTGTTCACCATTGTATTGGGTCTGATCGTTCTGGTGGCAGCGTTTAGTATTGTAAATCCATTGATTATGATGGTGATGGAGAAAACCAAAGAAATCGGAATCTTGAAGAGTATGGGTTCCACTTCCCAGGAAATTATGAAGATTTTTTTATCCGAGGGACTTATTATCGGGCTTTTAGGCACGATAGCCGGAACGATATTGGCATTAGGCCTCTGTTACGCTCAACAAAAATTTGGCCTGATTTCCTTACCACCGGAAGTTTATATCATTAAAGATTTTCCGGTAGAAATGCATGCGTATGACTTTATTGTAGTTGGGGTAGTTAGCGTACTGCTTTGTCTTACTGCATCTGTGTATCCTGCTTATAAGGCCGCAAATCTCCACCCGGTTGAAGCGATTCGATATGAATAGGTTAAAGGAGCAATGGTGACAAAAAATAATTTCATTTTACAGACGATCGATTTACATAAAACCTATCCTTCCGGACCTACGCTTATTGAAGTTTTGAAAGGGATTGATCTTACCATCCCCTCTGGTGAAATTGTAGTCATAAAAGGCCCATCTGGTGTTGGCAAAAGCACCTTGTTGAATTTGATCGGTACTCTGGATGTTCCAACCAGAGGAACTGTTCACATCGACGGGGATGATGTGTTTAAATATAAAAGCAAAAAGTTAGCTATCTTTCGGAACAAGCACATCGGTTTCATCTTTCAATTTCATTATTTATTACCTGAATTTACTGCCCTGGAAAATGTGATGATTCCGCGAATGATTAAAAACCGAGATTGGAAAGCGGACGAACATCAGGCGGTAAAATTGCTTGAGGAGGTTGGCCTGGGGCAGCGGTTGCATCATAAGCCTAACCAACTTTCCGGCGGGGAACAACAACGAGTAGCTATCGCCCGAGCTCTGATGAATCAACCTAAATTGATTTTGGCCGATGAACCGACTGGAGATCTGGACCGGGGTAACAGCCAGGCGCTGTTTAATCTGATATTTAACCTGAATCAAAAGTACGGTCAAACTTTCCTCATCGTAACCCATGATGAGATGATTGCTGAAAAAGCCCATCGATTGATCCATCTCTTTGATGGCAAAGTAGAAAGAGAGAAAATCCTAAAAAATGTATAAATAGAGATGAGTGTAACCGATACCCGGAAAAATCCATTGGGTACACCTGTGCAGTATCTAAAAGGCGTTGGTGAGCGCAGAGCTGCTGCACTTACCAAAATTGGTATCGAAACGCTGCAGGATTTATTGGAATTTCGTCCTCGTCGCTATCTGGATCGTCGCGAAGTAAGAACAATTCGGGATCTCTCAATGTTGATGAAGAAGTCACGGTGATGGGAGAAATTGTGTCCAAAGGGTTGATTCGAAGAGGCAAGCGACGATTGCTGATTCGGATTCATGACGGCACCGGGATTTTGGAAGCAGTTTGGTTTAATCAGGCAGATTTCTTCGCACGAATTTTCCAAACCCAACAAACTGTGGCTTTCAGCGGTAAAGTCACACGATTCAACTTTTGGCAGATGATTCATCCGGATTTCGACATCATCAGCGAAAAAAAGGCGCAGCTCCACACCGGTCAGTTTATTCCGCTCTATCCCTCTACCCAGGAGCTGAAAAAAGTGGGATTAAGCAGCTATGTTCTGCGTCGGGTTTTCTCTCTGGTGTTTGAGAAATATGGCAATCAAATACCCGAATCGTTGCCGGATTATTTGATTAACCGTTATTATCTGCTTTCCCGTAAAGATGCCTATCAACAGATGCACTTTCCGGAGTCCAAGAAAATGTTGCACCAGGTCGAACGTCGATTTAAATATGAAGAACTGTTTTACTTGCAGCTATTAATGGCGTTGCGTAAGCATTTTTACTACTCCCCGGTAACAGGACTCCGGGTAGAAATCGAAAAAAAGAAACTCAAAACCATGGTTGGTTCTTTGCCATTTTCACTAACAAGTGCGCAAGAGCGGGTCGTGAAGGAGATTCAGGATGATTTGCAAAGTGGACACCCAATGAATCGACTGATGCAGGGAGATGTGGGATCTGGTAAAACGGTAGTTGCGTTGTTAACCATGATGATGGCGATTTCTGCCGGATATCAAACCGCGTTGATGGCCCCTACCGAAATATTGGCGCAGCAGCATTTTTTTAACATTCAGGAATTGTTGGTGGACAAGTCGATCAGGGTGGAATTACTGATTGGCAGTCTGCGGGTAAGAGAAAAAGAAGGCATTCATAAAAAAGTGGCTGCTGGAAAAGTTGATCTGGTGATCGGAACGCATGCATTGATTCAGGAACAAGTTCAATTCAAAAATTTGGGATTAGTGGTGATTGATGAACAACACCGCTTTGGGGTGATGCAACGCGCTGAGTTAATTCAAAAAGGGCAAATTCCCCACGTACTGGTGATGACAGCGACGCCAATTCCCCGTACTCTGGCACTTACGATTTATGGCGACCTGGATGTCTCGGTCATCGATGAACTCCCGCCGGGCCGGCAAGAAATTCGTACCTACTGGAGGACCGAAAATCGGCTCCCGCCTGTGTATGATTTTATCCGGCAACATTTGCAAAAAGATGAACAAGCCTACATGGTCTATCCGCTGGTTGAAGAGTCGGAGAAAATAGATTTGAAGGCCGCAACCGAAGCCTGCGAGCTTTTGCAAAGAGAAGTGTTTCCCAATTTTCGATTGGCGTTGTTACATGGGCGGCTAAAGATGACCGAAAAAGCACGGATCATGAATGAATTTAAAAATGGAAAACTTCAACTGCTGGTCTGCACCACGGTGATAGAAGTAGGTGTGGATGTTCCGAATGCGACGATTATGTTAATTGAGCACGGGGAGCGCTTTGGATTGAGTCAGTTGCATCAATTGCGGGGCAGAGTTGGCCGGGGGGAGAAGCAGTCTTACTGTATCTTAATCACGCCGCCGGATATCAATGAGGTGAGTCGGGAGCGGATGCAGGTGATGGAAAAAACCAACGACGGCTTTGTAATTGCAGAAGAAGACCTGCGGTTGCGAGGCAGCGGAGAATTTTTCGGAACACGACAGCACGGCATGCCCGATCTTAAATATGCCAATTTGGTCACCGATCAAAAGATCATTCAGATTGCCAGAAAAGACGCTTTTTCCCTGGTTGAAAAAGATCCCCATTTGCGATTACCGTCGCATCAGGATACACGCCGTCATTTTAAGCGTCAATTTGAAAATAAGTTTCATATTCCAAACATTGCTTAGTCAAGATCAGATAAATGTTACACCCGGTCATTGTCCATTTTTCCATCGCAACGTTAGCCATCGCCGTGGTCAGCGATTTTCTCTATTTATTGTCTAAAAAGCAATCGCTTTGGGACATGAGCAATTATCTGCTGGGGCTGGGTACTATTTTTGCCATCGGTGCAGTGCTTACCGGCCAGCAAGCAATTGAAATTGCGAAGATTCCGCCTCAGGTGGAAGACATGGTCTACGATCATCGCGATTTCGGACAGATGACCATGTGGATATTTATTGCCCTTTCTTTGATGCGTGTTCTGTTTATCTGGCAGAAGCTATTTAGAAAACGTATTAAATGGATTTACTACGGATTAGCACTCCTGGGACTGGTACTTCTCTTCCGAACCGGATTAGTGGGAGGACAAATGGTTTATTTACATGGGGTGGGAATACAAAAAACGACACCCCCGCCTGCATCCAAACCATCATTTGAAGATTGATATCGTTCTGTCTGCATAAATAGGCAAATTAATCAGATGATTAAATTACAGCCTTTTCAAGAAAACGATATGCCGCGTCTGATCGATTGGATTGACTCCCCGGAAAAACTTGTCAATTGGACTGCCAATTATTTTCAATTCCCGCTGGATAAGAAACAGTTGAAAAAACATTTGCGCAATACCAAGGGCAGCAAACCGGAATGTCTGATTTTTAAGGTGGTCAGCACAAGTAACGGTAAAGCGATCGGGCATATTGAATTAGACCGGATCGATCGCCAGGCAAAGAAGGCCAGTGTATGCCGGGTGCTGATTGGTGACGAGACACTGCGAGGCAAAGGAATATGTAAAATGATGATGGAAAAGATTTTAAACATTTCCTTTAATCAACTGGGGCTTGAGAAGGTATTTTTAAATGTAATGGATTATAACGTGGCTGCTATCAATTGTTATAAAAAAGTTGGCTTTTCTATAGAACGGCTGATCGAACAAAGCTGTCATATTGGCAATAAATATTTGAACTCTTATCGAATGAGTTTATCTGTGGATAGGTGGCGTAACTTTCAAACTGATGTGTCTACCGAAAACATGACTTTATGACATGTTTAAAATGGAGAGGGTAGGCGCATGGTTTTCCCACGGGGATGCCTTCGGCAAGCTTGCGTCCCTTAAGATTAAGAAAACACAAAATTTCAATTACCAATTTTCAAACTAATTAAAATGACTAAATGTTTTAATAAATGAAACATTATAGCTAAGTTAGATTGGAATTTTTTTGCCGTTTAGAGATAAAAAATCACTTGATTCACATAACCCGAAACTTTATCTTTTGCCCTGCTGTTTAAGGCAATGTATTTCAGGAAGTTAAATTGTAGGAGAGGTGGCCGAGCTGGCTGAAGGCGCTCGCCTGCTAAGCGAGTGTAGTGGTAAACCCGCTACCGAGGGTTCGAATCCCTCCCTCTCCGCTACATGAAGTAATACTAATTTGATTTGATCGTGGCGGCATATTCTTTTCCCATGGGGATCACCATGGGATAAGTCTCCGCTT
>JABAHQ010011654.1_pt4 | contig 18254 bp, 19 predicted proteins | sample 7062091 | NCBI WGS metagenome assembly JABAHQ01 (sample SAMN14534359, study PRJNA622989) | marine sediment metagenome | biome: marine biome [ENVO:00000428]; feature: marine pelagic biome [ENVO:01000023]; material: deep marine sediment [ENVO:00002113] | place: India: Gulf of Kutch | collected...
TTTGCATGGCCGAATTCATAGCGGAAACCTTCATAATCCAAGAGATCGCACAACAACTGAACAGACATAGCGGAAAGACATCAATCGACGAAATCAGCTTAAACCCGGCGGAGATCCTCCAAGGGCTTCTAGCCAGAGTTAAGAAGCTGACTGACAGAAAAAGCCCTGTCATCTACCTCAAAATCAAACTAGACACTTGGAACGCGTAAAGACTGCACGCTCAACCCTAATTTTATCTTGCGTCATGTTGACTGTCCATTGTGTGGACAGCCACAAGCCGATGTAACTGCTAGCCACTTTCTTCTCCAAGAATTTTCAGAGTCTCGTCACAGGCCCTAACGCCAAATTGAAGCGTGTCCCGAACAGCCTTGACAGCCGTTTTGATTAGAGGCTTTATGCAGTCTGCCTCAGAACGTGTCTCCTCAGATTCCAAGGTCAAATCCCAAAAGGCAAAAAGAATCGGCACAAAATAAGTTTTCCCTTAAATCCAACCGTCTCACTTCCGTGCCAAGATTTTAGAGAAATGCAATGTATTCTACCAAATCAGAAGGAAAAACCTAAACCCGATAATTTAAACTATGTTTGAATCTACTCCGGACCGCCAATAATCACTAGAAAGAAACTCAGATTGAGGCTTTCGTTTGACATGATAGTTGTGCAACTTGAGCGCGCTATTTAGATCAGCCTTGCACTAACTCTCCAACCGCGAACCTACTTCCAACCCTTGTTATTTTAAACTTCACGTGTTCTCCTTTCTTAGTGTTTGGGACGAATACGACAAAACCTCGAATCTTTGCGATCCCGTCGCCTCTCCTGCTCATATCCTCGATTTCGGCTTCGTATTCCTTATCAAGGTCAACTGGTTTCTTCAGGTCGAATCCAAGTCCGCTGCTTCCGAATCTTCTTCGTCTATTGTACGAGTACATTTTATCACCTCGGTTAACTTGTCAGCTAGAATTCCTTGAAAAACGTAAAACTCTCTGTAATCGTTCTACCTTCTTCGGAAAGCGCCTAACTGCTTAGCCCCTTTGATACGCCAGTCCTCCTTATTAACCTTTGTACGTGTAGATTCTGTAAGTCTTTTGACCTAAAAGAACGATATGCAATTGATTAAACCGTCTTACACAAAAAAGGGGGAAAGTTGAGAGTCGGCTTGTATCACTTACTCGCCCCTTTCAAACAACAAGTAATGATTGACATTATACGACATCGGTCCCGCACCCATGCCCGCCGTTTGATAGCTGTGGAGACGCCAGCCCTTCCTCTGATATTCCTCAATTGTTTTGCCGACATCCTTATGGTGCTTAACTTCCACGCATTCATATTCTTTCAACTTAACTCACCTTTTCCACGATAAAAAGAAAGTCCACGCTGGCGCCCATTCCCCCGGAGGTAAACTTGGGAGTAACGTTCGGGATAATTGCTACGACTTCGCCCTCCAAGCTGTTCAAGAACTGCTCTAACTTACTCTGGTCTGCTGTCATTTTAATGTCGAATCTGTGAACTCTGTATCTCGCTTTCATTCTTTCACCTTCTGTAGTACTTTAGAATAAGCCACCCCAGAAAAAAGCCTAACGATTACTGTTCACCAACCGATAACTTTACAGAACCGTACGTGTGTCTGCAGCGAAACAGAGCAAAGGTTAGTGCAAGTATTTTGGTTAAAAATCTGTTAACAAGACGTTCAGAAGAGTGATCATTGCAAGCGCGAGATGTAATATCGTTTGTCTTTCGTCTTCTTTACCTTGCCAAGGAAAACTCCAGCAAAATACGTTAACCATTTTTGTTCTTGCATGTCTAAGCCAGCCTCTTCAATCGTCACGGCTTTCTCTCTTGAAGTAGCTCCCGCTTTCTCAATTTTAGAAATAATTCTTTGACGCATTCTAAATTGAAGCCCAGAAAGAGACAAAACATAAATCCCCCTTATCTACGTGAACGTCCAACCACCCTAGCCACTTTAAGACCCTCCAGAAGACCTACGAACCAACCTCCCTTCTTAAAGCCTTTTTTCCTTTCTGCTTCCAACATTTCACCTCACGTTTTCTAGCAGAATTGCCAGCGATAAACGACAAAACGCGGTTAAAGCCTTTCGCCGATATCCTCTACGAGAATTCTACCTAATAATATAATACACTTGATCACATATTAAGATATGCGCGCGAGTGACCGGTTAGATGTTGTAAAGACAAAGTTTCTTGGAGAATTTTGTCATTAAGCAGTCTAACTAGTTCAGCCAGTTGAAAGCTAGGATCATAAAACGACGCGTCTAACCACTTGCTTAGGACCTTTGGAGAAACATTCAACCTTTTTGCAATGTTTTTAGAATCACTATACCACAGGGTGATGTGTCCACTCTAACGGAGCTTCTCCCTCTGATTTCCCCGATGACCAAAGGTTGTGTGTCCTCGTTTAACAAGTTTTTCATCTTTTTCCCTAGCGGCGAAAGATTCCTGTCGACCGTAATATAGTCGCTTCGTCTGTTTTTTATGTCTGTATTGAGTACGACAAGAATTTCTTCGCCGTCCAAAATTCGGGAGTAGGCTAGGGAGCATGGGTGACGGGACGGATAAGCAAACTTGACGCCGTCTTCTGATACTTCACGACAATACTGGCGCCCGTATCTGAGGGCTGGCTCATTTTTTCTAATATCTGCAACTTTCCTTATGAACTTGTAGATCCCGTGATTCTGATTGAAGCAGTCAACTCCAACGGACTTAAAGGCTCCCCATCTACCTCCAAACATACACTCACGCACGAAAGCGTCGCTAAAGCCGTCTTTCCGTTTTGTGTACTCGTCTCTGTAGTCACCGCCGTTAAAGCCCTGTTCGGTTCCATAGTAGATGCAAGGGATGCCGAGACTTGTGAGGAGACATCCAATCCCCTGTTTAACCTGGTCTATGTAAGGATTGTTATGGAGGAAGCGCCGGGTCTGGTCGTGGTTGTCCAAGAAGGTTACGTGGTATCTGCTCGCCAAACCATGGCTACTCAGGGTGCCACGTAACTTTTCATGTCGTTTTCTCAACTCATCGGGAGATTTGAAGCCTTTGATTATGTCAGGAAGAACACGGAAGAGTGGGAAATCAAGCACAGAGTCCAACCCCAAGAAAAACTCACCTGAAGGAGCTGGAGTATTTGGCCCTATGTAACGTTCCATCAAATCATCCTCACCAACTACCTCACCAAATATGAAGAAATTTTTCTTTCCGATGGAGAGCGCGTATTCTCTGATTGCAGAACAGAAAATCGCAAAGAAGCGAGTTTCAATATGCTTCGCTGCGTCAACTCGAAAACCATCCACATCGGTTTTAGCGATTAGCCACTTATACACGTCAATAAGGGCCCTGCGAACTGCTGGGTCAGGGGTATCAAGCTCCTTTAGGATGAAAAAGTCTCCGTCAAGGTATTGCTTACGGTCACCCCAGTCTCTAATTTCACCCTGTCGTTTATACCAATCTTCATTCTGAAACTCTTCTGGCCAAACGGCATCATCAGGCCACTGAACTGGTTCATCTGGCTTTTTCTTTCTCCAGCTTCCGAACTCATAAGGCCAATCTCTGTATGGGGGACGAGCTTGCTCGTATCCTTTGTAATACCAGTTGTCGCCCGTGTGATTCACAACTATATCGACAATCATATACATGCCTCTTTTGTGCGCAGCTAGAATGAGGTTTCTCAGATCCTCAAGCGTGCCGAACCGTGGATCTACATCAAGAAAATTTTGGATGGCATATCCATGATAGGAGTCATACTCTGTCCTGTTCTTCAGAACAGGGCTAAGCCAGATGGCGGTAGCGCCAAGGTCTTGGATATACCCCAACTTTTCCATGACTCCTCTTAGGTTGCCACCTTGCCACTTCTTCCTCTCCTCGAGATCTCTCTGCTCCTCAAGAGGCTCCTCCTTGAAGGGCTCACCCTTTACATCCGGGTTATTGAAGCGATCTACGAGAAGAAAATATATCACCTGATCTCGCCAGTCTTCGGGTGAAGGGAAAACCGTACCTGAGGGAGTGAAGTCAACATCGCTTAGTTTTCGAGGCTTATAATCGATCTGAACATCCGTATCCTTTTTTGGAAAATTTTTCCCATGCAAGTTAACTCTCCGAAAAGCATTTATGGTACAACCTAGAAAAGCCTTTTTTAAACAAACTTCTAAAATGAGTCGCCTCCTATTCGAGAAATTGAACAGAACCAAGAATAATCATACTGTGATCTGCTAAAACTGCCCTAAGAATCTTAATTTCAAATTCACAATTCTTATGTGCACACATTATCCGCTTAATATTTGCGTACCTAGAAACAGGGTGGATTACGTTGGCAGAAAAGAAAGAACTGGTCTGTCCCTTGTGCCAAAGCACAGAGTTTGAGAAACAAGAAGGAAAGATGGACAGCAAGTGGGGATTCACCGCTCACAAGATCACCTTGATGATCTGTAAGAACTGTCGCTTCATTTTGAGCTTCTCCAAGGGACGAACAATCTTCGACTTTGATTAAGGTCAAAAAAGGATAAATTTCGAATCAGAGTTCAATTGAAGAGTCAAGAATAAACCTCCGCACATAGCGCGCTGTTACTGTTGTCTCACAGTCACATACGCTAATAGTCTTCATCTACAAATAAGAAAACTGAGCCTGAAAGTCAAAACGAATAAGGAGGTTTTAGAACGAATCGAAAAGCTGCTCTGATCACACCACTTCTGTTGGTCATGGCGTTAAGCATAGTTGCAGTTCCAGCGTTAGCTCCGGTTGTGCATCCAGACGTAATGGCGGAAGGATGGGCTTTTGCAAGAACCGAAGACGGATGGGTCTATGGACGGGCAAATCTTTGGGTGACTTGGGAATTCATGCATCCTCCTTTAGAGGAGAATGGAGAGCCAGTCATAGTTCCTGTAGTCCTACTAGAGGTATGCGATTACATTTTCTATTGGACATTTGACGTAGACGAGATAGAGCAATGTCGAAATGCTGTAAAGCTGACTGCTAATCCTTGCCACGCAAACGAAGAGACAGCACCCGGATGGAACCCCGTGCCAATAAGATTAATACAATATCACAAAGAGCCCTGGTGGATAGTACTTTACGGCAGAGGCATCTTCTTCATAGGCAAAGCTATCTGCTAGATTTGAACAGTGTATCAACATCCACAACACAACACCATTTCCCCCTTTTTCCACCGGATTGTTCGCATAGTTATTCCTACTAAGGATAAAAGGATGCGAAGCCTTATCCAACCGACGGCGACTTCTCATAAGATTCAATGTTTCAATGGCTCAGACGGGCGTAAGAGTCCCGGCGAAAACCTGCCAAGCGAGCGCACTCTTTGCCACTAAGCTCAGGATGACGTACATCCGTTCGCCATAGAGGTAGTCCTTCCACCTGCCCACCTGCTTGTACTGCAGGATCATGTTCACAGCAAATATGTTAAAGAAGAAAGCGATGGATACGAATATCCAGTACACGAAGTCGGGGATGCGCCCCGCGGCGGCGACGCTTGCTCCAACGAGGTAGATAGCTATCACAACCCACGGGATAACCCCTGCGAAGACCCCGAAGAAATACGCCGTCCAATTCGTCTTCTCCGTTGTCTGGTTATGAAGCTCCATCATCAGCCCAAAAAGGTTCATGCACGCATTGATAGCGAACAGCGGGATCAAAGTTCCCACATCATAGACGCCCACAAGCATAGCTATCACCACTATCATCACAGAGGAACTAAGGGCGTACTCATACCACCTCGCATAGTTGATGTGCTTCTTCAGGTTCCTAACGTACCATGGGTATCCCCAAGGAGAAGCCAGGGAGAAATGCGCTACAGAGGAAATGAGTAAGAAAAGCGCCACCAAGGGTCCAAGCATTATGTCCGCTATCGTATAGTTGGTGAGCCCCAGCGACTGCGTCGCCGGGTTGAATTCCAAGTATGAGGATGTCACTGGCAACGAGAAATCGTTGCTAAGCACCATCATCAGCGCGAACTGGATGAAGTGCAAGACGCCCATCACCGCGTTAAACGTTCTAAGCCTCCGATACTTCCGTTCTTCACCTATTCCTATCTTCAAGCCTCCCAACCGTAATGCGCGCGTTTACTTTTGCGCGCCTTCGATTTTGTAAGTTGAAGCTTTTAAATGTGTGTGACTGTTACGCTACAGCAACAGCGCATCATTCTGCTAGGTTAGTTTTGACAAGATTTCTTCTCGCCTAAACAGTTTTACACCCACATAGAACATGATGAAGTCTATTAACGCAAACGCTCCCATAGCTCAAAAAACTCGAGCAACTGCCTAATTCTATTCCTTTTTTCTTGCGTACCTGAAAGCCCATAAGCTTCTGCGAAAAAATCCATGTTTTCATAGGCTGTTAGCCTCTCGTATAGGCTTGGATTCTCGGTTAGAATCCCAACCATTTGCCTTACCTTCAGCGGATCCCGCCTAATATCATATCCACCAACCTTAGCGGAACCTTCTGAAGGCAAGATAAGGCAAGCATGCGAACAGTCGTTGTTTTGCCAGCACCATCTGGACCCAAAAGTCCAAAAACCTCGCCTTCTCCGACTTCAAAGCTTAAGTGGTCTACAGCCTTAAGAGAACCGAATGTTTTCGTTAACCCTTCTGTTTCGATGCTTGACATAACTACTGAAAGTTTTTTAGTCTCATATGACTCCTTACCTGCACAACTAAACAATTAAAGTCTATTTTGCCGCACGCATATACTTGTTAATCAACAATCCTTTCTGAAGTCTTATCGTAGAGATACCAGGAGAGAGAATACGTTATTGCCAGAGTAGCGGGTCCGATTAGTACCCATAAGGAACCAAATAGTGCGGAAAAGTTGTTTGAGAAATGGAGAATCACAGCGATCATGTAGAACTGCGCTGGTCGTTTTGTTGCAATGCCGTAGGCGGTGATTGATGTGCCTGCTGCGTGAAAGAAAATGACTGGCAATCTGATATAGAATGGCGCTCCTAACACAACCACGTAAGAAAAGAATTCAGCGATGCCAAATCCCAGTCCAACCAGAAAACCTAGAGTGAAAACGGATTTTTCAGTTTCACCGTGGCGGTAGAAGAGAGGGTAGGCTTTAGCGAATTCTTCAACGAATGGTGTAAAAATGGCGGTGGAACATAATCTTGCATAGAATATGGGCATCACGACACATAGAGAGTCTGTAAATGTTCCAACAAAGAGTGTAAGAGGAACGCTTGTTATTATTCCAGAGCTAAAAAAGAAGAGTTTTTCCCTCAATTTCGGTCTATGAATCGGTATTATGGCTTTGTTTTCTTGGAGTGTTGACATTTTACCTCCAAGCCATATTCTGGTCGTCAGACTTATTAGCCTTCTAAATAAGATGACTGAATAACTAAGGTTACATGATAAAATGTTACACCCAAGGTTAACTGCAACATTTTCTTAGTTTGCAATTTAAATGAGAGTTGCTATTACAATTGCGTTGGAGAGAGTCGCTTTGAAGTTGATTTACGTGACCATAGATGGCATGGGTGACCAGCCAATCAAAGAATTAGGAAACAAGACTCCCCTCGAGGCTGCTCATACACCTAAAATGGACTTTCTCGCCAAAACCGGAAAAACAGGAGTAATGTATACGGTGGGTAAAGGTATAGCACCGGAAAGCGACGTAGCTGTGGTCTCAATTTTAGGCTACGACCCTTTTAAGTATGAAGTGAGTAGGGGAGTCCTCGAAGCTCTCGGAGCACGCCTTACCATAAAGAATGGCGACCTAGCTCTGAGATGCAATTTCGCGACGCTAGGTCCTAAAAACAAGATTATTGACAGAAGGGTGGGAAGAAGCCTTACTACCGAAGAAGCCGCAGAACTGGCTAAGGCAATAAACGAGCAGATAAAAACGACATCTTATCCAACTAGTTTCCAGTTCAAGAACACAATAGGCCACAGAGGAGCCCTGGTCATAAGCACCAAAGACAGAAAACTTTCAGGCAACATCAGTAATACAGATCCAGCTTACATCAGAATCCAAAGCATCGGCGTGGCAGACATCGAAGCCGAAATGGTTCTGAAAAAATGTGCACCCTTGGACAGGACAGAAGAAGCAAGGATTTCAGCAGACTTGGTTAACGAATTCACGCAGAAAACCATAACAGTTCTAGAAGAAAGCGAAACCAACAAGAAACGTGTTAAAGAAGGAAAACTAAAGGCAAACGTTATCCTTATGAGAGACGCCGGCCACCGTCTACCAAAATTTCTCCCTCTCGACCAACAATATGGCTTCAGCTTCGTCTGCCTTGCCGACATGCCTGTTGAAAAAGGGATATCCAAACTGGCAGGAATGCATGTGGTGGACCTTCCCGCTCCATCCAAAGACCTCGAAAAAGACTGCGAGTTGAGAGTGGAGAAACTGTTGGAAGTGCTGCCTCTCTACGATTGTTCCTACATACACATAAAGGGACCGGACGAACCTGGCCACGACGGAAACTTCGAACTTAAATGCCAAATGATCGCCACTGTTGACGAGCATTTTGTCGGAAACATGCTGCAAAAAATAAGCTTAGAAGACTCTGTTATCTGCGTCACAGCAGACCATTCAACACCCTGCAAGCTAAGAGCGCACAGTGACGATCCGGTGCCCCTCCTCATATCAGGCAACAAAATTCGAGGCGACAAGGTTCAGAAATTCTCGGAGAATGAATGCAGAAAGGGAGAACTAGGCGTTTTGCCTCACGGAATCGAACTCATGCCAAGACTAATCATGTATCTGAAAAAATGACACGCCGATGGTCTTACTAATGGTTGCCATCCCTCTCTTTTCTTGTTTATTGATTATTAATCCTTAAGCTTGAAGAACTGAGGGAAAAGGGCTAAAATCAACGTAAAAGTTTGAATACAAAGTCGGTTAGGCGTTCAAACGGCTCGCAAATCAACTTGTAGACGCGAGCTCTCAAATATTTCTTCAACCTAAACTGGACCGTGGCCTTCAGAATGGCAAACTTGAGCTTAACTTCAGAAAAAGAAGACCGATACAAAAGTTTGTGCTCTATTAGGCGCAGATGTTTAGGTTCTTTCCAGTCGTCCAAAATCATTTTATCTCTCACTCTTTCATAGAGAGGTGTTCCCGGAATAGGGTAGGGAAAAGTAAAAGAAAGATAATCCAAGGGAAGCGAAGACGCAAATCTGACCGTGTCCAGAACAGTCTCGTCGGTTTCGCCGGGATATCCAACAATGAAAAATGCGCCAACTCGAATGCCAGACAGTTTAGTCGCGCGCACCGCTTCTTTAGCCTGTCTGGTATTTGCTCGTTTCTTCATCAGAGCCAGAACTGAGTCGTTTCCAGACTCGATGCCGAAAAAAACGCGCACACATCCAGCTTGCTCCATTTTCTTGGTCATTTCTCTGTCTATTGTGTCCACCCTTGACAAGCATTCCCAATCGATTTTCATGTGTCGTTGAACGATTTCGTTGCAGACATTAAAGAGTCTCTTACGTTTTAAGGTGAAACAGTCGTCGGCGAACCATATTCTGTCGTATCCGAGTGCAAGCACCGTTTCTATCTCGTCCACAATATTCGCTGCTGATCTAGTTCTGAACCGATTGCCAAAGATTGGTTGACTGCAGAAGTCACAGTTGAAGGGGCAGCCTCTAGATGTTATCATCGACGTGATTGTGTAGCCGAATTTTTTGGAATAATAATCTTTGTAGGCTTGATTGTCAAACAAATCTCTAGCCGGAAACGGTATACTGTCCAAGTTCTGAATGAAACCCCTCGGAGGAGTAAGTTTAGTCATGCCGGTTTCCTTCTCTCTGTATGCAATTCCCCCCACTCTCGATAAATCAGTGCATTTCTCCACATTTTGGACGAGTTCAAGCATAGTTTCCTCGCCTTCCCCGATAAGGGCAACATCAAAATTTCTAAGAAAATCCTTTGGATTCGATGTGGGTAGTGGCCCGCCAGCGACAAGCAACTCGCAGTTTCTTCTGAGGAGTTTAGCTATCTGTATTGCTCTGTTTTTCATCGAAAACATCGAGTAAACGCCAATTATTTTCGGGTCTGAACTCCTAATTTTTTCCAGCGCTTCTTCTTGGCTGAGGAAGGTGCAATCCACCAAGTCCACTGAAATGTTGTGTTGTCTCAGGTAAGCGGCTATGTAGCCCAATCCTAGGGGTGGAAATCTGAAAATCGACTTATCGTTGGAAGACCGAAAATACGGGTAAACCAGTGTGACAGTTGTCATTTCGGCGGATTAGGCCCCCAAAATTTCAATTTCATATCCGAAGACAGCATTTTCTGGGTTAATTTCATAGTTTAATCCAACCCAGTCTAAACAACCTTCCAGAAACTCCCGTCCTCTGCGTAAAACGCTGTTCTTTATCCTCTCTAAACGGAAGCCAACTGTGCCTTGTAGATCCGTTATGCTCGCCCACTCAACTTCAATTGCATCCCAAGCACCAATTTTGTCATTAGCTAGTTTCGTGCCATTTGAATCTAAGTACCTTCTGAAAAACCGCGCCCCCTGCTCGTTTAACATAAAAATCTTTTGGAGATTCTCTCTCTTCAGACGGGTGAAATCCGCTTTTACTAGGACACGACCTTGGCGTATACCATAAGTTACAATTACCTTGCCTGCTGAGACAGTCTTTACAAAACTGGTGTGAACACCCATCTTCATAAAAATGTTTTTCAGTGCGAGAAATCGCAAGTGTTTATGCTTCTGATACAGTTCAGCCATGTACCTGAATATGGCACGCAGTTTTCGATTTTCCAATTTGACATTTCTAAATTTGTTTCTCGTAATCTTATCCATGAAGAACTCCTTGCGAATAAGCGTGAAGCTATTTTGCCGAGATATGTGAACATTGGACGATCCGGAAAAACGTGTTTCATCTGAGTATATCAGAACTGGAACCCCGAATCCCGTTCCTTCTCCGACTGTTTCTACTTTCTTGTAAACAAAAATCAAGCCCTTTTGCAAATCAGCTGCCTTCCAGTTGTACGGTTTGGTGTCTGAATAAATTCGAAGAGCCAAAGAATTTGAAAGGGGAATCGTATACTTGTCGATCTTTGAGAATTCAGAATTGTATCTTGTGGTTAATGTTTTAGTTGAAGGCATAGAAAAAGCCCTTTATGCCGCCTCTTTGATATTTGTAAGGTCAAGGCTTAATTAAAAGTTTCCAATCTAGGATATCACCTCAAATATTATGAAAATTTATATTTATAGATGAACACAATTTTATTGAAACGTCATGTCCGGAATTTTCGGAACAGAAGCATCGCTGGCATCCGATCTGAATCTATTGCTTCAACTAGTTATCCTCGCTATCCTCATCGTTGGGTTCAAGTTTGGTAAAGAGAAAACTGGGAAGAGCCTTAAGAGACATGGAAACATGATGGCAATCGTTGTCGTGCTGAACGCTATAGGAATCATATTCGTGATGGCTCCATCATTTTTCAATTACCTTTCAACCCCTGTATCAGAACTCTCCACAACCGGGATTCTCTCAACATCATTACACGCGCTCTTCGGAGGCCTAGCAGAACTTTTTGGGATAGCCTTTGCCTTCAACAAGAAGCCAAAAAAGATACGACTATGGATGCGTCTTACAATGTTGTTCTGGATCGTTTCTATGATTCTGGGGTTTTCTTTATACCTTCAGGTGGCAGGTATAATCTAATGTTTCCACGTTGAAGACGCTAAGCTGTTCAGAAAATGCAAATAGAGTTGCGGGTTTGGTTGTGGCGCCGCCGGTCGGACTCGGACCGACGACCTACGGGTTAACAGCCCGTTGCTCTACCTAACTGAGCTCTCGTCCACGCATCGCGTGCGTGTACGGCGGCTCAACACTCAGCGGCGCCGTTAATCTCAGAACTGACAAGAATATTTAAAGTTTGATGCTTATTCGACGAAAAAAGAGCTTTGCAAACTCGGTTATGCCCACGTGAAGGCGCCTCGTCACCTCATCGTGTTCATGATAGCCCGGGGTAGCTGGTAGAAGTCGTGAACGTAAGAGTACTTTCCCCCACCAGCCTTGGCTAGGTTTATGCACATCTCTGAGTCACCGCCGCCCACCCCCAGCGGAACCTGTATCACATGGAGCCTCTGGTATTTCTCCGCAATCCTAATCGGATCACCCCCTTTGGTAACCCAGCCATCAGTTATGAGAATGCCAGCGCTTTCCAGTTTACGGAACTTTTCCAGTTCTTCCAAGCCTTTCCGCAGAGCTTTCTCTATGTTTGTTAATCCTCCAGGTTGGATGCTCAGCATCTTGTCGATCAGCTTCTCCATGTCCGGGCGATCCTTTATGGACTTCACTAATTGCGCCTGATCCTTGAAGGTGATGACGGAGTAGTGATCTTCCAAAAACCTGTACGCGAAGACGCCGACTGCTAACGCCGCAATGACTATTTTCTCCATCTGCATCGAGTTGCTGGCGTCTAGAATTAGTGAAAACGCTCTTTTTTTCCGACGCCTTTCGACGCATACTATGTCTTGGTAATCGAGGAAATCCTTGCCCAACGCGTTCTCTAGGGTTTTTTCTAGGTCAAATTCTTCTAGGCCGGGTTGAAAAGGGACGTTAACGTATTCTGTGGGGCCGATTCCCCTTCCAACTATTTGGGCTGCCATTCGTACGATGGTTCTGCTCAGGATTTTCCTTGCTATTCGCCTCCGTGTGGGGTCTAGGCTCGTTTGGGTCATAAACAGGAGGTGGAGTACAGGCCACTTGGGCTCTGAATGCTCGGCTGCCTTTATCATGGCCTCAAAGAGGTTCTCTTCTAGAAGCATCTCAGAGATCGATTGGGGGTTCTGCTGGAGAAGATAGATCGCTTTAGAAAGGTTTCCCGCATCGAGGGCTCCCTTTACCTCTTTGGACAAGTGGAAGGATTTCTTTTTCTTCCTCTTCTCTCTCTGGGTGGTGTCTGCTGGTCTGCTGGTGGCCTGTCTGCCTCCACCTCTGGTGTACTCGCTGAGAACTGAAGTGACGATTCTTTTGACGACATCCTCCAGCTTTTGAGTTGTCTGATCTTGGAGGTCGATCTTTTTTGCTAAGGCCATGATTGCCGCTCTGATCCAAACATCTGGGTCCAGTGTGAGGCTTCCTGAGAGGCGTTGAACCAGTTCTGTAATGTCCATTGCCCCGCGCACTGAGGCTCCCTGTCTGATGTCCGAGTCTTCTCTAGTCTTCCTCGCGATTTTCACCGCTATGGATATGATGCCCTCGTTTTTGCATCCGGTTTCCTTCTGCACTATTTTCTGTTCCTCGATTTCTGATTGGTAGTCGAGGCGAATCCACACGAAGCGGTCTTCAAGAGCCTCGCTGAGTCGACTTGTGCCCACAAACTCCTCGGGGTTTTGAGTTGCGATTATGAGAAATCCTGGTTTGGCTTTAATCGAGCCGATTTTGGGGATAATTATCTGCCTCTCATCCATGGCTGGAAGCAACACGTTCTGGGTTCCTTCCGGCATACGGTTCAATTCGTTGATGAAGAGAAAGGAGCCTTCCGTCATGGCTTGGGTGAGGGGGCCAAGTATGAATGTTTCCCGTGAGTAGCCTTTTGCTATGACCATTGCTGGGTCGAACCAGCCTGTTAGCTTGTGTTCTGTATAGCGTTCGTCTCCGTCTACTCTGTGAAACCTTCGGTTGACGTAGTTTGCAAGGGCCATGGCGATGACTGTTTTGCCCACTCCTACGGCTCCTTCGAAGAGAATGTGTTTGTTGGAGGAGACCGCGGCTAGGGCTCTCTCTAGTTCCTCTTCTCTGCCGATGATCTTGTATCGTCGCTGGATGGCCTTGACTTTTTCCTGCATTTTTGGAGCACGTCTTGGAGTATTTAGAGAAAGTTCTTAACCTTAAAAATATTGCTGGTTCCTACTGATTTGGTTTAGTCCCCTTCTTATTAGAACCATAGCTCTCTAGACAGCCTTGTTTTTGTTCCGATGAGTCGCACAAAACCGTGATCCTAGCGTTATAGTTTAATAGAAGGTTTCGAGAATTTAAGATTGGATCGGGCCCGTAGCTCAGCTAGGTTAGAGCGACAGGCTCATAGTCTCCAGAGAAGAGAGACCTGTTGGTCGGGAGTTCAAGTCTCCCCGGGCCCACTAAATTCTTCCTATTTTCTTCCAAACAAGAAGAGGTGGGGCAACTCTGTTCTAGGGCTTTTCCGCAGTGGAGGCAGAATACTTCACCGATGAGCGAAAAAACAATTCAGCTCAGAACCACTCACCCAACCTTCAAAAAATAAGAGACATCAGTGAGCCTCTCCGCCCCGCCCTTACGCACCAGCACGGTGTCTTCTATCCTCACTCCTCCGAACTTAACTATATAGATTCCCGGCTCCAGAGTCACCACGTTTCCGACCTTAAGCTTTTCCTCAGTCTCAGGGTTCAAGGTGGGCGGTTCGTGAACGTTGAGCCCGATGCCGTGGCCCAAGCTGTGAACAAAATATTCGCCGTATCCCTCCTTTTCAATCAGTCCTCTAGCAACAGCGTCTACGTCGGAGGCTTTGACTCCCGCTCTCAGGCTCTGGAAGGCTCTGTCCTGAGCCTCTCTCACAACCTCATGGATTCTCACCTGCTTAGACGAGGGCTCCCCAGCAGTCACGGTTCTCGTTAAGTCAGATTGATAATTTTGATATTTCGCTCCTAGGTCGAGCACCACCAAGTCCCCTTTCCTAATCTTTCGGTCAGTGCATCCTCCATGGGGATAGGCTGAGCGAACTCCCGAAGCAACAGTTGTGTCGAAAGCGACTCCCCATGAGCCTCGTCTCCTCATGGCATACTCGATCTCGGCGGCCACCTCGTATTCTCTCAGTCCCGGTCTAATAGTTTCGAAAGCTGCTTTCATGCCTTCGCTGGTTAATTCAGCAGCTCTTCTCATGTGTCTAAGTTCTGTTTCATCCTTCACTCTGCGAAGCTTCCAGACCAGCTTGCCTTTGTCCTTCAGCTTGATGCCCTTCAAATTCTTGACGAGCTTCAGGTAGCTTGAGGCGTTCAGGGTGTCGAAGCCCACGCGTCCGAGCTTTAGATCCTTAACTTCACTTGCAACTCTCTTGTCTGCGTCCTCGCCCCTCTTCACGAGTTCGACCCTGCAGTTGCTTGCTGTTTCCTTTGCGTCCTCATAGTTAACTCCGTAAACGTAGAGAAGGTTCTCTCCTTCCTTGGGAACAATTAGCCTTGTCGCACCGAGGAAGTTGGTGAAATAAAGAATGTTGGTGCTATTTGCGACTATGTATGCGTCTAGTTTCTCCTTTTCAAAAGAATTCTTTAGAGTGTTAACTCTGCTTTTCAATGTGTCCCCCTCATCATTTTCAGAATTGATTACAGCTTGGAACTATAACCTTTGTGTTGGTTTATCGTTATCCTCCGCTCATCAGCGTCATCAGGATGACGCTGTCTCCCTCGTTTAGTCTTGTGTCCACCCCATGAAGCTGACCCATCAAAACGCCGTTAACGGTGACAACAAACCCTGTTTTAACGTCTTTTAGACCCGGTTCGTAGACCTCTTTTTTAAAGGGCTCACCGTAGATTCCAACGAGTTTGTTCAGAAGGTCCGAGAGCAGGGCTCCCTCTCCGAGTTCAAACTCCTCTTCCCTCCTCTTCAGCATGTTTTGGATGAAACCCAAATAGTGAACCCTAACCTTCACCTTTCGCCAGCATCCTACTTCATATGTATTTTGGGAAAAACTAAATAAATATCTAACCTTATTTGAATATCTCCCTTCAGCATTAAATCATGATCCGTGGAGGAGTAAGATTGAGTTACGCCAAACGAATATTGCATGTAGACCTAGAAACTGGAAAAACCAAAATTGAACCCTTGAAAGAAGAGACAGCTAAGAAATACATCGGAGGCATAGGGCTTGGAATGCGCCTATTTCTCGACAACTCCAAGCCAGGTGTCGACCCCTTCAGCCCCGAGAATCCCCTCGTCTTTGTCACAGGGCCTCTTAGCGGTACCATGGCGCCCTCAGCGGGAAACGGATACGCCGTAGTTTCGAAATCGCCTCTAACTGGAGGAATAGCTGAATCCAAAGCTCACGGTTTCTTTGGAGCTGAACTAAAACGAGCTGGCTACGATGCGGTTATCTTTACAGGTAAATCTGAAAAGCTGGTGTACGCATGGATCGATGACGACTCGGTCCAACTGATGGACGCTCAGCATCTGAAAGGGAAGTCGCCCCATGAAACGGAGATGGCTATAAGAGAAGAGTTAGGCGATTTCTACATCCGCGTGTCGGCAATCGGCGAAGGAGGAGAGATGCTTGTTCGAATAGCTTCCATCATAAACGATGAATTTAGAGCCGCTGGAAGAACCGGTATGGGCGCAGTCATGGGGTCCAAAAACCTAAAGGCTGTTGCTGTTCGCGGAACAAAAGATGTGAACGTGGCGAACCCCGAAGAGTTTACGGAATTCATAAGGATGATACACGAACGCATGAAGGGACCAGCTACGAGAAAATACAGAACTCTAGGGACACCCGAAAACGTTCTTGTCCTCAACGCCTTAGCAGCCCTACCCACGCGAAACTTCACCCAAGCCACTTTCGAAGGCGCTGAAAAAGTAAGCGGGGAATACTTGAATGAGCGTTACATCAAGAAAATTATTGGATGCGCAACGTGTGGCATGCGTTGTGACCACATAGGAATGGTTGCCGAAGGGCCATACAAAGGATCCACTGCGAGGGTGGAATTCGAATGCTTGTGGGCGCTGGGACCAAACTGTGGAGTTGATCGCTTAGACGCTATCATCGAAGCGATTTACCAATGCGACCATTACGGCATGGACGGCATATCCGCAGGCGGCATCGTAGCCTTTGCCATGGACTGCTTCGAGAACGGAATTCTGACCGAAAAGGACACTGACGGTTTGGATCTTCGCTTTGGCAACGCCGAAGCCATGGTGGAGATGGTGAAGAGAATGGGCTGTCGAAAGGGATGGTTGGGCGACGTGCTTGCAGAGGGAAGCATGAGGGCTGCCGAAAAAATTGGCAAAGGAGCGGTGAAATATGCCAATCATATTAAGGGATTAGAGTTGCCAGGCTACGACATCAGAGGATTAAAGACCGCTGCTCTGGGATTTGCGGTTTCCTTCCGTGGAGCTTGTCACCTCCGAGCTGGATCTTATTCACCAGATGTAAAGGGAAAGGTCAACCGCTTCAAGATTGAAAAGGGACGAGGAAAGATAGTCATGGACGGCGAAGACCTATACAATGTTGTCGACTCGCTTATTCTGTGCAAGTTCTCAAGAGGAGTATTCTACGAGGGAATCAATGAAATGGCGAAATACTACACTCTAACTACAGGTATCGAGATGACCCCTGAGGAACTTAGACAAGCTGGTGAAAGAATAAACAACCTAGCCAGAGTCATCAACATCCGAGAGGGCAAGGGAACAAGGGAATACGATCAGTTGCCGCCAAAAATAATGAACGTGCCAATACCGGACGAAGGAGTTGCAAAGGGAGCCTGCGTTAACCAAAAAGAGTTTGACCTAGGCCTAGACGACTACTACGAGGCACGTGGATGGACAAAGGAAGGCATCCCGACCGTGGAGAAACTCAAAGAACTAGACTTGAGCGACCTCGTTCCCATCGTACAGAAAAAAATCGGGACACATACTCCAAAGAAGAAAAAGAAAGGAGGGAAATAAGCATGACCACAATTCATGAAAGGAAATTTGTCTCTGGAGACCCCGCCAAATGCGTTGGCTGCTGTGTTTGTGAATACGCATGTTCAATGGAGCAGGAAAAAACCTACAATCCGACGAAATCCCGAATACGCGCTGTGCGCCTGAATCCCTTCGTGAACCTAGCAGTCGCATGCAGACTTTGCGAAGAAGCCCCATGCGTGGCCGCTTGTCCGCGAGACGCACTTGAGCAGTCCGAAGAAACGGGTCTCATCATAATTGACGAGGACAAATGCAACGGCTGCGGCTGGTGCATCGAAGCCTGCGACTACGGCGCCATTCAGCTACACCCAGAAACAAAAAAGGTATTCGTATGCAACCTTTGCGATGGCAATCCTAAATGCGTGGAATGGTGTCCAGAAGAGGCTTTGGAATTCACAACGAAAGACATTCTGGCCCAAAAGGCGAGGGTCGCCATCGTAAAGAAGCTGTTCCAAGAAGCCCTAAAAGCGGCGACCTGAAGGCGGATTCAAACCTTCGCCTTCCAAGGTCATCAAGTCGTAGGTCAGTCTGGGCTTTCAGTTAGTTTGAGTCTACGACACGTCAAAGACTTACTTGGCTGTTCCGCCTAGAAACTAGGTGAGCTTAGCGCACAATTCTTCTTGGGGCAACCAA
>JABAHQ010003904.1_pt2 | contig 18240 bp, 20 predicted proteins | sample 7062091 | NCBI WGS metagenome assembly JABAHQ01 (sample SAMN14534359, study PRJNA622989) | marine sediment metagenome | biome: marine biome [ENVO:00000428]; feature: marine pelagic biome [ENVO:01000023]; material: deep marine sediment [ENVO:00002113] | place: India: Gulf of Kutch | collected...
TTCTTGGCCAAGAGGCCCGGGATGATGCCGTCCCAGTCCTGGATCACGAACTCGCACTCGAAGTTCGCGGCCTCGCACAGCGCCTTGGCGATGTCGATGTCGAAGCCGACCAGCTTGCCGTTGGGGTCGATCGAGTTGAACGGCGGATAGGCGCCCTCGGTGCCGATCCGGACCTTCTTCATCGCGGCCGAGGCGCCGCCGGCGAGCAGGCCGACGGCGGCCAACGCGAATACAGCGGTGATTAGTTTCCTCATGTTCCAACTCCCTGTTGCGCTAACGTCGTTAAATCCAAAGGTCTTGCCTGTCTGCGAGCACGAGTGCCGGCCGCCGGGCCCCCTATTGCAGGTGACTGGACAGGAACTGACGAAACCGCTCCGAGATCTGATTGTCAAAGATCTCCCGCGGCGGGCCTTCCTCCTCGATGCGTCCCTCGTGCAGGAAGACGGCGTGGTTCGAGACCTCGCGCGCGAAGCCGACCTCGTGCGTGACCACGATCATGGTGCGGCCCTCCTCGGCCAGCTGCCGCATGACGCGCAGCACCTCGCCGACCAGCTCGGGGTCGAGCGCCGAGGTCGGCTCGTCGAACAGCATGACCTCCGGCTCCATGGCCAGCGCCCGGGCGATCGCCGCGCGCTGCTGCTGGCCGCCCGAGAGGTGCGCCGGATAGTAGTCGAGCTTGTCGGCCAGGCCCACCTTGGCGAGGACCGCCTCCGCGCGCTCGAGCGCCTCGGCCTTGGGAACCTTGAGCACGTGCACCGGCGCCTCGATGACGTTCTCCAGCACCGTCATGTGGGACCACAGGTTGAACTGCTGGAACACCATGCCGAGGCGCGAGCGGATCCGGTCGACTTGATCATGATTCTCGGGAACCGTCCTGCCGGCCCGGTTCCGGCTCATGCGGACCAGCTCGCCCCGGACGAAGACCCGCCCCGAGTCCGGCGTCTCCAAAAGGTTAATGCAGCGCAGGAATGTGCTCTTGCCGGAGCCGCTCGAGCCCAACATGGCGATCACGTCACCCTCGTTGGCGGTCAGCGAGACGCCCTTCAGGACCTCGAGCGGCCCAAAACTCTTGTGGATGTCCTCGCAGACCAGCGCGGGCTGCGCCGCGTCGACGCCGGCCGTCTCCGCCATGCGGCTCAAGTCTCCCTATGACCCTTTTCTCACCCTGTTTCCAAGGCCTTGGGCAGGCACGTTAGTGGTCTTTGCCCGGCTTTCAAAGCAAAAAAAACGGCGCGCTGCGGCGCTTCCACAGCGCGTGTGAGCGCGCTTAGGCCTTGAGGATCAGGGAGTTGCCCCCAGGGCGCGGCGCGCCTCATCGAGCGCGGCGCGCTCGGGCGCCTCGGCCGGCAGGTCGCGGACCAGGTCGCTGGCGCGCTCCAGCGCGGCTTTCGCCTTGGCCGCCTCGCCTAGGACCGAATACGCGCGGGCCAGGCGCAGCCAGCCCTCGAAATCCTCCGGCTGCGCCTCCATGCGCCGGGCCAGGCGCTCGACCATGGAGCGGATGAAGGCCGCCCGCTCCTCCGGGCTCATCTCGCCAGCGGCCTCGACCTCGGCGGCGCCGGGCGCCGGCGCGGTGGCCCGGGGCGCCTGGGACGGGGCGGCGGGCAACTCCGGCGGCTCGATGCCGAGGCGGGCTGCCGCCCGGCGGATCTGCTGCGCGACCACCTCCCGCCAGGGCGCATCCGGGGCAGCCGCGCGAAGCAGGTCGGTCCAGACGTCGATCGCCTCCTGCAGGCGCTCGTCCTGGGCCAGCGCCAGGCCGGCATAGTAGCGGGCCCGCGGATTGGACGGGTCCTTCTCCAGCACGGCGGCAAACTCGCGGCGCGCCTCGGTGTCGACCACGCCGCCGGCGCGCGCGACCAGCGCCTCGCCCAACGCGCCGCGGATCTCCGCTCCGTCGAACCCGCGGGAAAGCGCCGTGCGATAGGCCTGCACGGCCTTGTCGAACCGCCGGAGCTGGCCATAGGTGCGGCCGAGGAGCAGCCAGCCGGCCCGGTTGTCCGGGTCCTCGGCCAGACGCCGGGCGAGTTTCGCGGCCAGGTCCTCCATCTCGCGCGCGAAGGCTGGCTCTGGCGGCGCGGCCGGCGGCGAACGCTCGGCGAAGGGCAGGCTCGGCACCCCGGGGCTGCCGAGCGCGAGGTAAAGCGCGATGGCTGCGGCCGGCAGGGCGATGGAGAGCGCCAGGGCGAAGCCCCAGGTGGCGGCGCGCCCGGGCGCCGCCGGGCCTGTGCCTTGGCCCGGTGCGCTCTCGGCGGCCTCGGCCGCGGCGAGCAGCCGGCGCTCGATTTCGCCGCGCGCCGCGCCGGCCTGCTCCGCGCCCAGCTCGCCCCGCTCCAGCTCCCGCTCGATCTCGGCCAGCTGGTCCCGATAGACGTCCAGACCCTGGGCGGCGCGTGGCCTGTTGCCCCGCGGCCCGCGCAGCAGCGGCAGCAGAAGCGGCCCGACGGCGAGCGCCGAGAGCGCGCTCGCGATGATCCAGAACATCATGAGCCGTCCGCTCCCGCGCGCTCCTCGTCCGTCTCGAGCAGGCGCTCGAGGCGGTCGCGTTCCTCGGCGCTGAGCGGCGCCGCCTCGAGCCGCGGCGCCCGGCGCAGGCGGACGAAGTAGATATAGATCCCCAGGCCCCCGAGCAGCAGAACGATGGCGGGTCCGAACCACAGGACGTAGGTCTTCGCCTTCATCGGCGGGTCGAGCAGGACGAAGTCGCCGTAGCGCGCCACGAGGTAGGCTTTGACCTGCGCGTCGCTGTCGCCGGCCACCAGGCGCTCGCGCAGGAGAATCCGCAGGTCGCGCGCCAGGTCCGCGTTGGAGGAATCGATCGACTCGTTCTGGCAGACCAGGCAGCGGATCTCCTGCGACAGGGCCCGGGCGCGCGCCTCCAGCACAGGGTCGTCGAGCATCTCGTCCGGCTCGACGGCCCACGCCGGCCCGGCGCCGGCCGCCGACGCGGCGAGCAGGAGCGCAAGCGCGAGCAGCAGTGCCTTCATTTCGCGAGCTCCCGGAGCATAGGTCGGATGATCTCGTTCAGTGCCCGCTGGTCGAGCGGTCCCACGTGCCGGTAGCGGATCCGCCCGCTCCTGTCGACGACGAAGGTCTCGGGCAGGCCGTAAACGCCCCACTCGATTCCGACCCGGCCATCCACGTCGGCGCCGATCTGGAGGTAGGGGTCGCCGAGCTCGGCGAGCCAAGTCCGCGCTTCCTCGGGCTTGTTCTTGTAATTGATGCCGACCAGCCGGGCCTTGTCGCGCGTGACCAGCTCCATGAGGACGGGGTGCTCGAGCCGGCAGGGCACGCACCAGGAGGCGAAGAAGTTGACCAGGGTCACCTGCCCGTTCTTCAGGTCGGCGCTGCGCAGACCGGGCCCGTCCATGCCCTCGATCGGCCCCAGATCGAACTCAGGGACCGGCCTGTCGATCATGACCGAGGGCACGGCGCGCGGGTCGCGCTCCGGATCGAGGCCCCAGAGGAAATAGCCGGCCAGCACCCCGAAGACCGCTGCCGGGACGAAGAACAGTAGGCGCCTGCGCATGATCTATACTTAACTCGCCCGCGTTGCGCCTCAGGCCCGCGCCGGGGCCGCGCCGGCCGGGGCCTTGCGGCGGCGCGCCGGCGCGCCAACCCGCAGGCGGCGGTCGCTCAACGAAACCGCGCCGCCCAGGATCATCACCAGGGCGCCGGCCCACATCCAGGGAATCATGGGCTGGTGGAAGATGCGCACGGTCCAGCCGCCCTGCCCGTCCGCGTCGCCGATCACGGCGTAGAGGTCGGCCATTCCGGTGGTGTGGATCGCCGCCTCGGTCGTCGGCATGCGCTGCACCGGGTAGAGGCGCTTCTCCGGAAACAGGCGGGTCACGAAGTCGCCGTCACGGGTGCTGACCGTAAAGGTCGCCTTGTCGGCGGAGTAGTTGGGGCCCTCGACCTGCTCGACGCCGTCGAAGCGGTAGGCATAGCCGGCCAGCTCGACGCTCTCGCCCGGGCGCATGGTCCGCACCTCCTCGGCCTTCCAGTTCGTGGCCCCGACCATGCCGGCGATCGCGATGGCCAGACCGGCGTGCGCCAGCGCCGTGCCGTGCGCGGCGCGCGGCAGGTGGCGCGCCCGGCGCAGGCTGTCGCCGAGCGGAGCGCGGAACAGCCGGATGCGCCCGGCCCATTCGACGAGCGCGCCGGCGAACAGCCAGGCGGCCAGGCCCATGGCGAGCACGGTGAGCACCGGCCCGCCCTGCAGGTAAAGCGCGAGCAGCGCCGCGAGCGCCGCCGCCGCGAATGCCAGCCTGAGCCGGCCGAGCACGCCCGCCAGATCTGCCCGCTTCCACGACAGCAGTGGCCCAAGCGCCATGGCTGCGACGAGCGGGACCATGATCGGCACGAAGGTCTTGTCGTAGAACGGCGGGCCGACAGAGACCTTGTCGCCCGTCAGCGCCTCGAGGAACAGCGGGTAGAGCGTGCCGAGGAACACCGTGGCGCAGGCCGTGGACAAGAGCAGGTTGTTCAGCACCAGCGCGCCCTCGCGGCTGATCGGCGCAAACAGCCCGCCGGCCTTGAGCACCGGCGCGCGCAGCGCGAAGAGGAGCAGCGAGCCGCCGATGGTGACAAAGAGCAGCAGCAGAATGAACAGCCCGCGCTGCGGATCGCTGGCGAAGGAATGCACCGAGGAGATGACCCCCGAGCGCACGATGAAGGTGCCGATCAGCGACAGCGAGAAGGTGAGGATGGCGAGCAGGATGGTCCAGGTCTTCAGCGCGTCGCGCTTCTCCACCACGATCGCCGAGTGCAGCAGCGCGGTGCCCACCAGCCAGGGCATGAAGGAGGCGTTCTCCACCGGGTCCCAGAACCACCAGCCGCCCCAGCCCAGCTCGTAGTAGGCCCACCAGCTGCCCAGCGCGATGCCGACGGTCAGGAAGCACCAGGCGGCCAGCGTCCAGGGCCGCACCCAGCGCGCCCAGGCGGCGTCGACGCGGCCCTCGATGAGCGCGGCGACGGCGAAGGAGAAGGCCATGGAGAACCCGACGTAGCCCATGTAGAGCATGGGCGGGTGGAAGGCGAGGCCGGGGTCCTGCAGCAGCGGGTTGAGGTCTTGCCCGTCGGCCGGCGGCGGGAAGACCCGCGCGAAGGGGTTCGAGGTGAACAGCGTGAAGGTCAGGAAGCCGATCGCGATCCAGGCCTGGACCGAGAGCACGCGGGCGCGCAGCGTGGGCGGCAGATTGCGGCCGAATGCCGCCACCGCCGCGCCGAAGGTGGCCAGGATCAGGACCCAGAGGAGCATGGAGCCCTCGTGGTTGCCCCACACGCCGGTCACCTTGTAGAGCATCGGCTTCAGGGAATGGGAGTTGCGCACCACGTTGCTCACGGTGAAGTCCGAGACCACGTAGGCATACATCAGCGCGAGGAACGCGGTGGCGACGAAGAGCAGCTGCAGGTAGGCCGCCGGGCGCGCCAGATCCATCCAGCGCGTCGCGCCGCGGGCGGCGCCGGCGAACGGCACGCTGCCCTGCACGATGGACACCATGAGGGCGAGAACGAGCGCGAAGTGGCCAATCTCGGGGATCATTGTGCGCGCCTTCCCTCGCCCCTCCACTGGCCGGATTTCTTGAGCGCGTCGGCGACCTCGGGCGGCATATAGGTCTCGTCGTGCTTGGCCAGCACCTCGCGGGCCACGAACACCCCGTCGGGCCCGAGCATTCCCTCGGTGACCACCCCCTGGCCCTCGCGGAACAGGTCGGGCAGCAGCCCCTTGTACGTGACCGGAACGCTCTCGGCCAGGTCGGTGACCCGGAACTCGACGGTGACACCATCGGCCAGGCGCTTGACCGAGCCCTCTTCGACCAAGCCGCCCAGGCGGATCGAGCGCTCGCGCGGTGCCGTGCCGATATCGCTCGGGCTGTAGAAGTAGCTGATGTTCTCCTGCAGTGCGGTAAGCACGAGCGCCACCGCGCCCGAAAGCAGCACCATCCCGGCCAGCACCACATAGAGCCGCCGCCGCTTGCGGGTCACGAAGCCGCCTCCTCGTGGACCGGCCGGTCCTTTGCACCGCCCCGCCTGGGGCCGCCGCCCGGCGGAGTTGTCTGCTGCTCGGCCAGCGCGCGCTCCAGCGCCCGCAGGCGGCGCAGGCTGGCGAGCAGCAGCCAGACCATGATGAGGGCGGTCAGCCCGAAGGCCGGCCAGACGAAGGCGCCGTAGCCGCCCATGGCGAGGAATCCGTCAAGCTGCTCCATGTCTCTCGGTCCTATGCCGCCGCGCCCGTGGCCTCGTATTCAACCATCCCGGTTCCCTATTTAGAGTTTCGCGGCCGCCTCGGACAGTGACATCGGTCAAGTCCGCCCGAAGCGGAGCCCAGAGCCTCAGGTCGCGTCCACCGCGGCCCGCGAACGGGCCCGCAGGCGCGCGTCCAACAGCTCGCTCTTCACCCGCACGAGGAGCACGGTCACGTAGTAAAGCGTGAAGCCCAGCACCATGGACAGGAGCGGCCACAGCATGGAGCCGTGGATGGTCGGTCCGCCCATCCTGAGCACGCTCGAGGGCTGGTGCAGGGTGCTCCACCACTCGACCGAGAAATGGATGATCGGCACGTTGATAAAGCCGACCAGCGCCAGAACCGCCGCCGCCCGGTAGCCCCGCGCCGCATCCTCGAAGGCGTGCAGCAGGGCCATGTGGCCGAGGTAAAGGAAAAACAGCACCAGCACCGAGGTGAGGCGGGCGTCCCAGACCCACCAGGTGCCCCACATGGGCTTTCCCCACAGGGAGCCGGTGACCAGCGCCAGGAAGGTGAAGCTGGCCCCCACCGGCGAGGATGCCTTGGCCACCAGGTCGGCCAGCGGATGGCGCCAGATCAGCGCCACGGCGCTGGCCACCGCGATCGCGGTGTAAATGAACAGCGCCATCCAGGCCGAGGGCACGTGGACGTACATGATGCGGACGCTCTCGCCCTGCTGGTAGTCGGGCGGCGCCACGAAGAGCGCGAGATAGAGCCCGAGCGCGATGAGCACGGCCGCGGCGCCCGCACTCCACGGCAGGATCACGTTGGCGAGCCTTACGAACCGGCCCGGGTTGGCGAAGCGGTGCACCGTCTAACACACCCAAAGCTAGCGGACCGGCGCCTGCCCGGCGCAAGGGAGCCCGGTCCCCGAGGGCTAACCTAGTCATTCCAGCGCCTGCCGCAAGGCCGCCGCCCCGGCGAGCGGCGCCACCAGCAGGCTGACCAGGAGCAGCGCGCCCAGGATGAGCAGGTGCGGTCGGGCGCTCAAGCCGGCCATCGCCGCATCGAGCGCGGCCACGCCGAAGATCAGCACCGGGACGTTGAGCGGCAGGACGAGGAGCGGGATCAGGACCCCGCCGCGCCGCGCGCCCAAGGTGAGCGCCGCCCCGATCGCGCCGATCAGGCTGAGCGACGGGCCGCCGAGCGCCATGGCCAGGAGCAGCATGGGCAGGCCGGCCGCGTCCATGTTGTAGAGCAGCGCCAGGAGCGGGGCGGCCGCCAGGAGCGGCAGGCCGGTGGTCAGCCAGTGCGCCGCGACCTTGGCCAGAACCGCGAGCTCGAGCGGCAGCGGAGAAAGCGCCAGGAGCTCGAGCGAGCCGTCCTCGTAGTCGGCCAGGAACAGCCGCTCGAGCGACAACAGGACGGCGAGCAGCGCACTCACCCAGATGACGCCGGGGGCGATGCGCGCCAGCAGGTTGGGCTCCGGCCCGACGGCGAAGGGAAACAGCGCCGCGCTCAGCACGAAGAACAGCACCACCATGCCGGCGTCCGCGCGCTGCCGAAACGCCAGGCGCAGGTCGCGCCCGACGACCCGGGCGAAGCCGCTCACCAGCCGGCCTCCCAGGCGGCGAGGGCCTCGGCCGGCGCGGGAGCGAAGCGCTCGAGCGCCAGGACCTCGGCCCCCGGGGCGTCGAGCTCGGTATGGGTCGCGACCGCGAGCCGGCCGCCGCGCGCGCGGTGCGCCGCGATCGCCCGGGTCAGGCGCTCGACGGAGGCGCGGTCCAACCCGACCGTGGGCTCGTCCAGCAGCCAAAGCCCGGCCGGCGCCGCCAGGAGCCTGGCCAGCGCGACGCGCCGCTTCTGCCCGGCCGAGAGCATGCGCCCGGGGACATCGGCCAGCGCCGCGAGGTCGAAGCCGTCCAGCGCACGTTCGATCTCGGCCGCACCGCCGCCGTGCAGCGCCGCCCAGAAGGCCACGTTCTCGCTCGCGCTCAGCACCGGTTTCACGGCGTCCAGGTGGCCCAGGTAATGGAGCCGCGTCCGGTGGGCCTCCGGGTCGTCGCGGATCGGCGCATCGGCCCACAACAGGGCGCCGTCCGCCGGGCGCAGCAGCCCGGCCATGAGACGCAGCAGGCTCGACTTGCCGCTGCCGTTGGGCCCGCTCAGCACGAGCGCGCCGCCCTCGGCCAGGGCGAAGCTCAGGCCCTCGAAGACGCGCCGCTCGCCGCGCACGCAGACGAGATCCCGTCCCTCGAACAGGCTCATGGCGCAACGCTCGGCTCGGACAGCGGGCTCGGCCGCACGGGCTCTTCACTCGCATCGGGGGACGAAGCCGGGTGCTCGTATAGCAGATCGACCCGGCGGCGCCAAACCGCCGCGCGAAAGCCCCACCCGGCCTGAGAGGAAGCCCGAAAAGAGAGACGGCGGTTACCGGGATCGGGACCGGTAACCGCCCAAGTTCCCAGCCTTTGGGGGGCAATCGTTGCGAGACCGGCTGGAAGCCTCTGACAGAGAGGGGAAGTCTCCGTGGCTATACAGATAGACGCGGATTGTGGTCGGACTTGGCCGCAAATGCGGCACAATTTTGATTTTTGGCCGGCCGCGCAGCGCGTCTTGCCGGCCTCAGTCGTAGCTGCGCGTGTCCTCGATGACCTTGCCGTCGTTGGGCAGCGTGCCGCTCGCTTCGAGCGCCACCTCGCCGCGCACCTTGCACACCGCCTGCAGCGAGGCGGCGATCCCCTCGGCCAGGGCCGGGCCGCCCGGCGCCTCGGCGACCTCGCAACGCAACGTCATGACGTCCGCCTCGCCCGCCCGCGCGACCACGAGCCGGGCCTTGGCCACCTCCGGATGGCGCCCGACCACCTCGGCCACCTGCTCGGGGTGGACGAACATGCCCTTGACCTTGGTGGTCTGGTCGGCGCGGCCCATCCAGCCCTTGATCCGCATGTTGGTCCGGCCGCAGGGGCTCGTGCCCGGGAGGACGGCGGAGAGATCGCCGGTGGCGAAGCGGATCAGGGGATAGTCCGGGTTGAGCGTGGTCACCACGACCTCGCCGACCTCGCCCTCGGGCACCGGGTCGCCGGTGCCGGGGCGGACGATCTCGACGATCAGCGCCTCGTCGACGACCATGCCCTGGTCCGGCACCGACTCGTAGGCGACGAGACCGAGGTCGGCGGTGGCGTAGCACTGCACGACGGTGACGCCGCGCTGCTCGTATTCCTGGCGCAGCGAGGGGAACAGGGCGCCGCCCGAGACCAGGGCCTTGCCGATGCTCGAGCAATCGAGGCCGAGCTCGGCGCCGGCGTCGAGCAGGACCTTGAGGAAGTCCGGCGTGCCGCTGTAGCCGACCGGGCGGAGGTGGGCGATGGCGCGGGCCTGGGCCTCGCTGTTGCCGACGCCGCCGGGCACCACCGCGCAGCCGAGCGCGCGCGCGCCCGCGTCCATGATCCAGCCGCCCGGGCTCAGATGGTAGGAGAAGCAGTTGTGGATCACGTCGCCGGCGCGAAACCCCGCGGCAAAGAGCGCCCGCGCCGTGCGCCAGTAGTCGGGCCGCCCGGTCTCCAGGCCGTAGGCGGGTCCGGGCGAGGCGAACAGGCGGGCGGCCGCACCCGCCTCGACGGCCGCCAGGCCGCCGAGCGGCGGCGCCTCCGCCTGCAGGGCCATGACGTCGGCCTTGCGCGTGAGCGGCAGCTCGGCGAGCGCGGCGCGGCTGGTGACCGCCGCGGCGTCCACGTCCTGCAGCATCCGGGCGAAGCCGGCGGCCTTCTCCTTGGCATGGCCGATCTGGCGCCCCAGGGCCGCCATGAGCGCAGCCTCGCGCGCCTCGGGCCCGCGGGTCTCCAGATCGTCGTAGAAATCGCCTGAGCCGGCCATTGCGCTCCCTCCGGCGCCGGTCTTAGCCGGTGCGAACCCTCCTCACGCCAGCCAGCGCTTGCGCCGCTTGTAGTGCTTGGCCTCGCGGTAGCTCTTGCGGCCGCCGGCCGACAGCCCCAGGTAGAACTCCTTGACGTCCTCGTTCTCGGCGAGCGCCTGGGCGGCGCCGTCCATCACCACGCGGCCGTTCTCCAGGATGTAGCCGTACTTGGCGTACCGCAGCGCCACGTTGGTGTTCTGCTCGGCGAGCAGGAAGGTCACGCCCTCCTTCTCGTTGAGCCGCTTGACGATCTCGAAGATCTCTCGACCAGCTGCGGCGCCAGGCCCATGGACGGCTCGTCCAGCAGGATCATCTTGGGCCGGCTCATCAGCGCCCGGCCGATGGCGCACATCTGCTGCTCGCCGCCCGAGGTATAGCCGGCCTGCGTGCCGCGCCGCTCCTTGAGCCGCGGGAAGTAGTCGTAGACCATCTCGAGGTCGCGCTGCACCGCGCCGCGGCCGTCGGCGCGGGTGTAGGCGCCGGTCAGCAGGTTCTCCTCGATGGTCAGGTGCTCGAAGACATGGCGGCCCTCCATGACCTGGATGACGCCGCGCTTGACCAGATCGTTGGGGGTAAGCCGATCGACCCGCTCGCCCTCGAACTCGATCGAGCCCTTGGTGACGTCGCCGCGCTCGGCGCCGAGCAGGTTGGAGATGGCCTTGAGCGTCGTGGTCTTGCCGGCGCCGTTGGCGCCGAGCAGGGCGACGATGCCGCCCTCGGGCACCTCGAGCGAGACGCCCTTGAGGACCAGGATCACGTGGTCGTAGATGACCTCGATGTTGTTGACCAGCAGCACCGGCGGCCGGTTCGCACCGGCCGCCGTTTGCTGCTGGGCCGAGGCCGGGGCTTCGCTCAACGACACGCGCCCCCCTCACTCGACGTAAAGCGAAGGTCGCTCACTGGCAGCTACGCGGCGTGATGTCGTTCTCCTGCGCGTACTCGGCGGCGGCCTTCTCGATCAGCGGACGCACGACCTCGCGGATGGGCGGGACCCAGTCGCTGGCCATGTTCCACTTCTCGCCGTCCCATTGCTGGATGATGATCGGCCCGCCGGTTTCGTGGTCGGCGCAGGAGACCTTCACCGGCCGGGTGAAGCCTCCCATGCCGATTTCCTCGAGGCGCTCCTCGGTCAGGTTCAGGTTCTCCAGGCCCCAGCGGACCTGCTCGCCGGTGAGCGGCTTGTTGCCGAACTTGGCCTGCGCTGTGCGGATCGCCTCAACGCCGAACATGGCGTTGACGAGGGCGCGGTTGTACAGCACCTCGCCGATGTTGTTCTCCTTGGCCTTGGCCTCGTCGCCGTCGTAGACGTACTTGATGATGTCATCGTGCACCGGGAACCCCGTGCCCGCGTAGTGGAAGGCGGCGGACTTGTAGCCGATCGCGCCCTCGCCGGCGGGAACCACGTCGGCGTCGGAGCCGGACCACCAGTTGCCCACGAAGTGGTCCATCGGGTAGTTGATCGCCGCGGCCTCCTTGATGGCCACCTGGTTCATGACGCCCCAGCCGGACATGAAGACCCAGTCGGGCCGCAGGCGGCGGATCTGCAGCCAGGTCGCCTTCTGCTCCTGGCCCGGGTGGTCGACGGCCAGCAAGGTCAGCTCGTAGCCGTACTTCTCGGCCAGGATCTTGAGCGTCGGGTTGGCCTCCTTGCCGTAGGCGCTGTTGTGGTGGACGTGGGCGATCTTCTTGCCCTTGAGCTGGTCGAAGCCGCCCTCCTCCTGCGCCACGTAGTTGATGAAGGCCGAGGCCTGGCTCCAGTAAGTGGTCGGGAAGTTGAAGATCCACTTGAAGACCCGGCCGTCGGCGGCCGCGGTGCGGCCGTAGCCCATGGACAGGATCGGAACCTCGTCCACCGGCGCCTTGGGGATGAGCTGATAGGTGATGCCGGTGCTGAAGGGGTTGACCAGGGAGGCCCCGGTCGGGCCCTTGTTCTTCAGCTTCTCGTAGCACTCCACGCCGAGCTTGGTGTTGTACTCGGTCTCGCACTCCTCGAAGGCGATCTTGACGCCGTTGATGCCGCCGTCGCGCTCGTTGATGAGCGTGTAGTAGTCGCGGAAGCCGTTGGCCACCGGGATGCCGCTCGGGGCGTACGGCCCGGTGCGGTAGACCAGCATGGGGATGAACTGCTCGTTCTGCGCCACCGCCGCGGTCGCGGCCAGGCCGGACAGGCCCACCGTAGCGGCAACGGCGCCCAGGATGATTGTCCTAATATTCATCGGTGTCTCCCTGTTTGATCAGGTTATGTACGGTTTCCTGCTCGTTGTCGCGTCAAGCTTTTACCATGCGGCCGCACCCGCCCGCAATTCCGCTTGATTCGGCCGCCTCAATAGGGGAACGGCCAGAGCCGGAGCTTCTCCTTGGCGATCTGCCACAGGCGGGCCAGGCCGTGCGGCTCGACGATCAGGAAGAAGATGATCAGCGAGCCGAACAGTATGACTTCGATGTGCTTTTGCAGATCGATCGGCATGGACAGGCCCATGAGCGGCGGTGCGTTGGTCAGGAAGATCGGGACCATGATGATGAAGGCCGCGCCCAGGAACGAGCCCAGGATGCTGCCCAGCCCGCCGATGATGACCATGAACAGCACGTCGAAGGAGACGAAGATGTTGAAGGCCTCGGTCTGGGCGCTGCCCAGCCAGAGAAACACGGTCATGGCCCCGGCCACGCCGCAGTAGAACGAGCTGATGGCGAAGGCGAGCAGCTTGCTCTCGTACGGCCGGATGCCGATGATCTCGGCGGCGATGTCCATGTCGCGGATNNCGCCCGATGCGCCCGCGCACCAGGTTCTTGGCGGCCATGGCGAAGATGATGACGATGCTCAGGGCGACCAGATAGCGCACCTCGGCGGTGGCCTGCGGGCCGGTCATCATGATGCCGAAGGTCTCGCGCGGCGGCGCGGTGATCGTGCCCGAGGGGTTGTAGTTGACGAACCAGCCAACCTTGTTGAACAGCCAGATCAGGAAGAACTGCGCCGCCAGCGTCGCCACCGCCAGGTAGAATCCCTTGATCCTCAGGCTCGGTATGCCGAAGACGAGGCCCACCAGGGCCGCACACAGGCCGGCGATCAGGAACACGACCAGGATGTTGAGATCGGGAAAGGCGGTGCAGATCTTGTAGGTCATGTAGCCACCGACCGCCATGAAGCCGCCGGTGCCCAGCGACAGCTGACCGGCATACCCCAGGAGCAAGTTGAGGCCGATCGCCGCCAGCGAGAAGATAACAAACGGGATCAGCACGGCCTGCAGCAGGTACTCGCTGGCGACCAGCGGGACCAGGTAGGCCAGCACGACCGCCAAGGCCACGAAAACGCGGTCCTGCAGGATGGGGAAGACCACCTGGTCGGCGGCGTAGCTCGTCTTGATCTGGCCGGCCTCGCGGTAGATCATGGCCTAGACCCTCTCGATGATGCGCTCGCCGAACAGGCCCTGCGGCCGGAACAGCAGGAAGACGAGCGCCAGCACGTAGGCGAACCAGTTCTCGATGGCGCCGCCGAATAGCGGTCCCCAGTAGATCTCCGCGATTTTCTCGCCGACCCCGATGATGAGGCCGCCGACGATCGCCCCCGGCACCGAGGTGAAGCCGCCGAGGATCAGCACGGGCAGCGCCTTGAGCGCGATCAGCGACAGCGAGAACTGCACGCCGCTCTTGGCGCCCCACATGATGCCCGCGACCAGCGCGACGATGCCGGCCACCGACCAGACGATCACCCAGATGGTCTTGAGCGGGATGCCCACGGCGAGCGCCGCCTGATGGTCGTCGGCCACCGCCCTGAGTGCGCGGCCGATGCGCGTGTAGTGGAAGAAGACGGCGAGCACGGTGACCAGGATCGCGCCCGAGGCGGCGGCGAAGAGGTCGAACTCATTGAGCAGGATGCCGCCGACCTCGAAGGATTGGTCGGGGATCCCCACGTCGAGGGCCTTGACGTTGCTGCCCCACACCATCTCGCCGAGGCCCTGCAGGACGAAGGCCAGGCCGATGCTGGCCATGAACAGGACGATCTCCTCCTGGTTGACCAGGCGCCGCAGCATGGCCCACTCGACCGCGAAGGCGAGCAGGATCATGACCGCCGCGGTGACAATGAGCGCCAGCCAGACCGGGGCGCCGTGCTCCATGAGGCCGACGAGCGTCAGCGCCGCGAACAGCGCCATGACGCCCTGGGCGAAGTTGAACACGCCGGAGGCCTTGAAGATCAGCACGAAGCCGAGCGCCACCAGCGAATACATGACGCCGGTCAGCAAGCCGTTGATCACCACCTCGGCGAAGAACGTCGGAAAGGACGCCATGTCGAGGAACGGGGCGATGAAGATGTCGTACAGCATGTCTCTACTTCGTTGCTTCTGGGGGGCCTTGTTCCGCCGGAACTCAGTCGTGGCTGACGCCCAGGTAAGCCTCGATCACGTCCTGGTTGTGGCGCACCTCGTCGGGCGGGCCGTCGGCGATCTTGCGGCCGTAGTCGAGCACCACGACCCGGTCCGAGATGTCCATGACCACGCCCATGTCGTGCTCGATNNACGTTCATGCCGGCCATCGGCTCGTCGAGCAGCAGGAGCTCCGGCTCCGCGGCCAGCGCCCGGCCCAGCTCGACGCGCTTCTGCAGGCCGTAGGGCAGGCGCCCGACCGGCGTGCGCCGAATGGACTGGATCTCCAGAAAATCGATGATGTGCTCGACCGACTCGCGGTGCTCCATTTCCTCCGCCTTGGCCGGGCCCCAGTAGAGCGCCTGCCAGACGAAGTTACGGCGCATCTTGAGCAACCGCCCGGTCATGATGTTGTCGAGCGTGCTCATGCCCTTGAACAGGGCGATGTTCTGGAAGGTCCGGGCGATGCCCGACTTCGCCGCCTCGTGCGGGCGCATTTGCTTGCGGGTCTCGCCCCTGTAGGTGATTGCACCTGCCTGCGGGTGGTAAAACCCGTTGATCACGTTGAGCATGGAGCTTTTGCCGGCGCCATTCGGGCCGATGATGGCGAGGATCTCGTGCTCCCGGATCTCGAAGCTCACGTCGTCGAGCGCCGTGACCCCGCCGAAGGCCAGGCAGACTCCCTCGATCTTGAGCACGGTGTCGCCGATCTGCCGGGCCTTGCTCGTCATGCGGCGCGGGGCTTCAGCTCGCCTTCCTGAGCGGCTCGGCCGTTTGCACGGTCTCGGCCTCCAGGATCATGAGGTCGGCTGAGATCCTCCCCTTGCGGCCGTCCTCGAAGGTCACCTCGGTGTCGACGTGCGCCCGGTCCGAGCCCGAGTAGAGGGCCTCGATCAGCGTGTCATACTTCTCGGCGATGAAGCCGCGGCGCACCTTGCGCGTGCGGGTGAGCTCGCCGTCGTCGGCGTCGAGCTCCTTGTGCAGGATCAGGAAGCGCTTGATCTGCGAACCGGCGAGCTGCGCATCGGCCGCCAGGTCGCGGTTGACCGCCTCGACCTGGTTCTTGATGATCTGCGAGACCTCGGGCCGGGCCGCCAGATCCTGGTAGCTGGCGTAGGCGATGTTGTTGCGCTCCGCCCAGTTGCCGACCGCGCCCAGGTCGATGTTGATGAAGGCGGCGCAGTAGTCGCGCTGGTGACCGAAGGCCACCGCCTCCCTGATCTCCGGGAAGAACTTCAGCTTGTTCTCGATGTATTTCGGCGCGAACAGGGTGCCGTCGTTCAGCTTGCCGACGTCCTTGGCCCGGTCGATGATCTTGAGATGCCCGTCGCCGTCGATGAGCCCGGCATCGCCGGTGTGCACCCAGCCGTCGTCGCTCTTGGCCTGGCGCGTCGCCTCCGGGTTCTTGTAGTACTCCTGAAACACGCCGGGGCTGCGGAACATGACCTCGCCGGCCTCGGTGATCTTGATCTCGACCTCGGGCGAGGGCCGGCCGACCGTATCGGGCAGGACCTCGCCGTCCGGCTGGGCGGTGATCGAGACGCTGGCCTCGGTGCTGCCGTAGAGCTGCTTCAGGTTGACGCCGAGGGAGCGGTAGAAGTCGAAGATGTCGGGGCCGATCGCCTCGCCGGCCGTATAGGCCAGGCGGATGCGGCTGAAGCCCAGCGTGTTCCGCAGCGGCCCGTAGACCAGCAGATCGCCAAGCGCATAGAGGATGCGCTGGCCCAGCGGCACCGGCTTCTTGTCCAGGATGCGAATCCCGCAGCGCTTCGCCACGGCCATGAAGTAGTGGAACATCTTGCGCTTGATCCAGCCGGCGTCCTCCATGCGGATCATCACCGTGGTCAGGATGTTCTCGAAGATGCGCGGCGGCGCGAAGAAGTAGGTGGGGCCGAGCTCGCGCAGATCGTGCAGGACCGTGTCGCTCGATTCCGGACAGCTCACGCAAAAGCCGGCCACGTAGCTCTGGGCGTAGGAGAACAGGTGGTCGCCGACCCAGGCCATGGGCAGGTAGGCGAGCACCTCCTCGTCCTCTTTCAGGCTGTCGAACGCGATGCTGTTCCAGGCGGTGCGGACAAGGTTGCGGAAGCTGAGCACCACGCCCTTGGGCTGGCCGGTGGTGCCCGAGGTGTAGAGGATGATGGCGGTGTCCTCGCCTCGGCCCTTGGCGACCTCCCCGTCGTAGAAGTCCGGGTGCGCCTCGGCGTACGCGCGGCCCTTTGCCTGGACCTCGTCGAAGGAATATAGGAGGTCCTTGTCGTAGTGACGCAGGCCGCGGCCGTCGTCGTAGATGATCTGCTCGAGCGTCGCGCAGCGCGGCTTGATCTCGAGCATCTTGTCGACCTGCTCCTGGTCCTCGGCCATGGCGAAGCGGACCTCGGCGTGGTCGAGCACGAAGGCCATCTCGTCGGCCACCGAGTCCTGGTAGACCGGCACCGGGACCGCGCCGATCGCTTGGGCCGCAGTCATGGTCCAGTACAGCCGCGGCCGGTTGTCGCCGATGATGGTGATCTTGTCGCCGCGCTCGAGACCCATCGCGGCCAGGCCGCAGGCCAACGCGCGCACCTCCTCGGCCACCTGGCGCCAGGTCCAGGTCTGCCAGATGCCGTAGTCCTTTTCGCGGATCGACGGACGCTCGGGGCTGCAGGACGCGAGATCGTCTAGCAGCTTGGGGAAGGTGTCGTTTTCAGGCGCGCCGTTGCCGCGCGCAGGCTGGGCCCGCGTCGTGCTCATCTGCAGCCTCCGAGGCAAGGGACGCGGCGACCCGGCGCGCCGCAACTGGGCGACGGTCGCCATGGACCCGGTGTATTTTCCTGTCGGGACTCAACGCCCCACTCCCTCGCCCAACTCCCTGTAGTCTGGCTCTTCTTGGCCACCCCGCGGCGGTGCAATGCCCGGATGACGCCCGTAGGTAAGTCGAATTGAGCCGTAGCGTCAAGCACTGGCTCCGCCGCGCCGCCGCAGGCCGGACCGCGCCGTCCCGTGCGCGCTGGACAGCGCTGCCGTTATGGCCCATGTTGCAGCGCAGCGCCATGGCGCGCATGGCCGATTCCTAGCCATCAGGGAGAGAGGCGCCCGTGACCACCGGTCTCGACAGCCTGAAGACCCGCCGGAGCCTCGCGGCGGGCGGGCGAAGCTACCACTACTTCAGCCTCGCGGCGGCGGCCGAGGCCGGCCTCGGCGACCTCGCGCGCCTGCCGTTTTCGCTCAAGGTCCTGCTGGAGAACCTGCTGCGCCACGAGGACGGCGGCACCGTGACCGTGGAGGACGTGAAGGCCATGGCCGCCTGGCTCGCGACCCGGCGCTCGGAGCGGGAGATCGCCTACCGCCCGGCGCGCGTCCTCATGCAGGACTTCACCGGGGTGCCGGCGGTGGTCGACCTCGCCGCCATGCGCCGGGCGATGCAGGCACTTGGCGGCCAGCCCGCTCGGGTCAACCCCCTGTCGCCCGTCGACCTGGTGATCGACCACTCGGTCATGGTCGATTCGTTCGGCGCGCCGGATTCGTTCAAGATCAACGTCGAGCGCGAGTTCGAGCGCAACGGCGAGCGCTACGCCTTCCTGCGCTGGGGCCAGAAGGCCTTCGACAACTTCCGCGTCGTGCCGCCGGGCACCGGCATCTGCCACCAGGTCAACCTCGAGTACCTGGCCCAGGTGGTCTGGACCCAGGACGAGGACGGCGCGCCGCTCGCCTATCCCGACACGCTGGTCGGCACCGACAGCCACACCACCATGGTCAACGGCCTGGCCGTGCTCGGCTGGGGCGTCGGCGGCATC
>JABAHQ010000013.1_pt9 | contig 18232 bp, 10 predicted proteins | sample 7062091 | NCBI WGS metagenome assembly JABAHQ01 (sample SAMN14534359, study PRJNA622989) | marine sediment metagenome | biome: marine biome [ENVO:00000428]; feature: marine pelagic biome [ENVO:01000023]; material: deep marine sediment [ENVO:00002113] | place: India: Gulf of Kutch | collected...
TACGGTTCCAGAAAAACGCCACCACAAATACGGCAATACATCCAACAGAAGCCCAAAGGAGCACCTTGTCCCTACGCGTCCGATTTGAGCGAAACAGCTTGGCCAGAAAAAACACCACCGAAGTAGCAAACAAACCACTTGCGAAAACCGTGGCAATGCTATAAAGAATCTGTTTTTTGCTGACAAAAGAAATTCCGACAATCAGGCCACTGCTAACGCGCCCCTCGAACTCCCATTGCGCTCCGACGTATCGCATGGCCTCAAAAAACAAGATTATCCACAGAAGCAGAAAAAAAGCTCGAATGCCTACTTTCTTGAAGTTCATTGACCGCCCTATTTGATGTAGCCCAAAGAACGCAATCGTTCTTGTACTTCTTTTGTATATTTCAGTTTGCCATTCGTCGATATGACCGGAGTAAAACTCTTATGCCAGTTTTGCAACTTTTCATCCAATACCGGTATGACTTTGGCCTTCTGTTCGGCGAGGTTATTCAATTCTTCTCTATCATTCTGCATGTCATAAAGTTCTGATTTACCATTCGAAGCCCAAATATATTTAAGTGAGTCCTCGGCTACGTTTGAATAGATCGCTCGCAAATCCCGGTAATATCGTTCCGGGTAAAGCAGCGCCTGGGCTTTCTTTTGCTCAAACAGCTCCGCAATAATTTCGTGAGACACCTCATTGAAGGGCTGTCCTTGCACTTCCTCCGGGATGTCCAATTTCAAATGGTGCAAAAGCTCCGGCATGATGTCGATATTTTGGACTGTCTGATCGCGGAACCCAACTTTTGCACTGTTCGGATATTTAACAATCATGGGGATCCAGATCAGCTCATTATACAAGTCCGTGTTATGCCCAAAGGAATAATGTTCGCCATTCAACTCGCCATGGTCGGATGTGATGATGACAAACGCATCCTCGTAAATGCCTTCCTTTTTCAATAGGTCAAGAAGACGTCCAATATGGTGATCCATGAAATACACTCGTCGACCGACCGCTATCTCAAACATCTCAAACTGTTCCGGGGTCACTTTCTGCTCGAAATGCACAACTTTGGATTGGTCGAAATCTCTAAACAGTTTCTCGTATTCATCCTCGTCAAAGCCGAACATGGAATGGTAAGGCTCGGGAATGTGCTCGATGCCATCGTGTGGCTCCATGTAGTTGATGAAGAGAAAGAAGGGACGCTTCTCAGACCGACGGTTTAACCAATCAAAAACCAGGTTATTTATTTCCGAAGACAGACATATCTCATTTGCCTTTAAAACCCTTGCCCGAAATTTCTTGGAAACCGTTCGTAGCACTTTGCCCCAAAATAGACTGTAGGCGATGGGTCGGCCATCAAAATAATAATCGAATCCTTGTGTAAACCCAAAGTCTCGAGATAGTCCGGCGACATTTGCTGCAATGCAGGCAGTTTCGTAACCATGGCTCGAAAGTATCTCAGCAATGGTGACATTCTCCTTCGACAGCGGATTGGTGAATCGACCGCCAGGAACGCCTCGGTGTGCTGCATGTTTCGATGGGAACATCCCGGTGAACATGGAAGCATGAGACGGAATCGTCCACGGAGCCGAAGAAACAGCCCGATTAAACACCACGGCATCTTCTGCGAATGTATCGATATTCGGCGTGAATTTACGATCCCCACCATAAATCGACACCTGATCTCGTCTCGCGGTGTCCATGACAATCCAGATGATGTTCTTAGGATTCTGCCAACCGGCTGCAGTTGAACCACCCGGTTGGCGCAATTGAAAACTCGCTGCAGATGGTCGGCCGGACCAAGCAAAGACCAAAAGCGCGATCACGGCCAAGACAGCTGGAGTCGCGGCAGCCATTCGGCTTCCTGCGGATTTCTCGATCGCTGGATTCATGAATCTACTCACAAGCACTCCCACAACTCCCACCAAACCGAAGCCAAATACTGCGAGAAACAACTCACCGGTATGCGTGTTTGGATCATGCCACAAGAAGAAACGAAAATTGAGAGCGACCAACATACCAATCGGAACCGTGGCCATCGTCAAAAATGATCGTATCGGGCCCGAGTCATCCGATGAATGCTTCAAGGCCATGCGAAAGACTACACACGAGAACAGCAAGTGAATCGCATTCGCGACCAGACTCAACGGTGCAAACACACCAACTCCCGGCGTCAGCTCTTCATTTATGTAATAGAAGCCATAAAGAAAAAAGATGACGAAGAGGAAATTCGCCGACAGGAAGTTGAATTCATCAGGCTGAAATTTTGGCGACTGTAGTCTGCCTGATATGAACCTCACGATCAACCCTAAAACGGCTCCGCCCAAGACGCCGAAGGCCACAAACAAGCCAAAGAAAAACAGATAGGTTCCTGGGCTGATTTCAGCATAGATTAGAGTCAAAAGCAACTCACTTCCAAAAATGATTATGCCGCCAATTATGCCCAACACGGCGCCTCGGAATGCATATGCGGCATAGCCTTTATTCATAATTAACTCCTTCTAAAAATTCAGAACAAATCTAAAGCGTTATGACATCCGTTCTACTTGATATAACCCAAAGCACGCAACCGTTCTTCGGCCTCTTTGGTCAATTTGTGTTCCTTGATCGCTTTCTTGTTTGTATTCGCCCATTGAATGATTTGAGCACGCAACTCTTTGGCAATATCAGGATGCTGCGCCACAACATTCTTTTGCTCTTTCGGGTCTTTTTTGACATCATAGAGTTCCTCTGCCTCTATGAGGTAGCCTTCGCCTTTATCTTTCTCGCTGCGCGAACAATAGGTGTGATAATTGTCCGGATTGTAGATATACTTCCACTGCGGAGTTCGAATTGAAAAAATAGTATTGATGCGTTCCCCGAAGGCCGGGTACCAAACCCCATCCGTTTCAAATAACATCGGTAGGACGCTTCGCCCCTCGAATTCTTGTCGCAGCGGGAGCTTTAGCAATTGCAAAATAGTCGGTGTAATGTCAATGCTCTCAATTTGATTCGGGATCACTTTTCCAGCAGCAATAACATCGGGAAATTTAAAAATAAGTGGAATCCGCAGCACACCATCGTACATAGAGCATCCATGAAAGAAATAGTAATTGTGCTCGTAAAGTTCTTCTCCATGGTCGGAACTAAACACAATAAGCGTGCTGTCCATCACATCCATTTTCTCCAGCCTCTTCAGCACTCTATCGATGTAGGTATCCGTCGATCGGATTTCGGCATCATAAAGCGCGTTTATGTAGGCCAGATCGCGGTCCGGCAGGTCAACCTTATTCACATAAATCGAATCGAGGACGGGACGGCTACCGTCGAAAAGACCGGTGTAGGTTGAATCGAACATGTTTGTGTACCGCTTAGGTGGCGTGTAAGGGTCATGCGGGTTCTTGTAATGTATCCACATGAAGAATCTGTCTTCCTTCGGATCAATGCCGTCTAACCACTCCAGGGCATCCCGTGTGACGGTTTTGTCCAACTCACCTACCTCTCCTCCTTTCTTGAGATCAAATCCCCGGTTCGGCGCATAATAAAAATTGGCCACGAACGCCCCGGTTTTGTACCCGGAGTTTTTCAAGATTTCAGCAAGCGTAATATGTTCACCGTCCAGGGGCCATTGATTCCTGAGGACGCCGTGCGTCTTGGGATAAAGAGAAGTCATAATGGAGGTCAGGGACGGCCAGGTCAAGCCTCTTTGGGCGTAGACATGTTCAAAGCGTGTCCCCTGTGCCGCCAGACGATCGATGGTTGGGCTTGTGTTTGCCTCATATCCATAGCAACCCAGGCGATCGGCCCGCAACGTATCGATGGTAATCATGACCAAATTGGCCCCGGCGGGTTGTTGGGACGAAACACGATAGTAGGCATAAAGGTTGAACCCGACAAAAAATAGGGCAAACACGGAAAACACAGCGCGGCTAAACAGCCGTCTCGCCAAACTCACACTTTCAAATTGCACGAAAACCCGGTTGTGCAGAATCTTATGGATCAAAATGGTCAGCGCCAGACACAGCATGCTAAAGACAGCATTGCCAACGATGCCAAAGACCGAAAGGACTGGCGGAAACCAGCTGGTTTTATTTATTTGGTAACCAACGACAACCCACACAAGCCCACCAATCACGCTTGCCAATCGAGCAACGTTCAGGTTGCGTATTTCCATTACATTTCGGCTTATGAATGAAATACCCGGAAACAACAGCAGCAGCACAAACAAGACCACGAAACTTGACCGGAAAATGAACTCAGAGAAAATCTCTAAAACAAATACAGAAAGTCCTTTTTGGATATATTGGTCGCCAAACCAGGTTTTGTAAAATGCCAACCCGATTCCGATCAAGACGCCTGAGACAAGGCCGTAATAGAGACAGAGCTTAATTTGCTCTAAGTAGTTAGTATGATTTGATTCTGCAGTTTGCATTGAAGCGATTCCTCACTCAATCAATCGTCCTACACTTTGGAAACTGAATCTTTGATTGAAATATGGCCCTACTTGATGTAGCCCAATGATTCCAATTCCTTCTTAGCTTTATCATTGATCTTAATTTTTTTCGTCACCTTGTCCGGAACAATAATAGAGCGCAGTTTATCGCATTCTATTTTCCATTGCTTTACCTGATCAAGCAAGTTTAAGTAGACTTCACGCTCAGAATGGATTACATTGTTCTGTTCGCCAGGATCGTTCACGACATCATATAATTCTTCCGGTCGACCTTCATAAAAAGACGAGGCCCGCCGTTGTCTGCCGTTGGCGATATATTTGTAATTCAATGTTCTCATGATTTTCGTGTCAAAGTCGATTGGCCGGTCTTCACCTCCAAATAGTTGCAATCCATCTTTGTCGCTGAGTCCGTTCACGGCCGTCATAAATGGTGACAAAGAAACCCCTTGAAATTGTTTGACATCCGTTTGGATTTCTGCTAACTCCAAAATCGTAGGCAGAATGTCGATGGAGCGGGTTAATTTGCTCACCTTTGTTCCCGCTTGCAGCTTTTGAGGATAGCGAATGAGCAGCGGAACTTGAATGATCTCATCATAATACTGATTGTGTTTTGTCTGGTGGTGTTGAAAAAACTGTTCGCCATGATCCGAGGTCAGCACCACAATTGAATTATCTAAGAGATCGTTCTCTCGCAACTTGTCATAAAACACGCCGAATTCATGATCCGTGTATTTGATCCCACAATCGTACCAGGAGGATATGAGTTTGACGTCCTCCGGGGAGAGCAATTCATCTGGCTCATATGTTCCTCTGCGAATCCAACGATTAATTTTGCCGAGATAATCACTGGCGCAGATACCACGGTCACTGCAGCCGGTAAAGTCGCCTTTATAAGCTTTGTAGGCAAGATCGCTAAACTCAGGTGGTGCCACATACGGCATGTTCGTAGCAAAGTCTGAATGAATATCGTATGTATGCAAGAAAAGGAAAAATGGATGATCCCTTTCATGCTGAGCAATCCATGAAAGCGCACCCGAAAAAATTTCTTCAGAATGCATATCATAGATGCCGTTTGCATGTAGCATGTTTGCAAGAAAGTTGTAGAGCCGTTTTACAATATAAAGCTTCTCATGTTTAAGAAACCGATCGGGATAGTGCTCATAAAAATCAAATCCTTGATCAAATCCATGTACAGCGCCGATATTCAACTCGCGATTGCCATCGACAAATGCGCCGGTTTCGTAGCCATGCTCCTTCAACACTTCTGTGAGAGTTACGAATCGGTCATCGAGAACGCTGGAAAACGAATCGATCACTTTGTGAACAGATGGATAAAGCGACGTCAGAATGGACATGTGCGATGGCAAAGTGCTCCTCGAAACCGAAAAATGTTCCATAAACTGCACGGCCTCTTCGGCGAAGCGGTCGATATTCGGTGTCGTTGGTCGAGGGTAGCCGTAACAGGACATGTGGTCGGCCCCCAGCGTGTCAAGAGAGATTAGGATGATGTTGGGTTTGGGCACACCCGATGTGTTGGAAGCAAAAGCACCGATAAGAATCACATTTGATGCACTGAGCATGAAAACCGCTGCAAAGACACAGAGCGCAACTTTGTTCCTGAACATCATCTCGATTCTTCCCAGGAGGTGATTGACAGCAGAAATCCTGGAAAGGAGCCTCTGGACCAATGGAATCAATAAATACGAACCCACCATGGCCCCCAAAACGACGGCGCCATTCTCAAGTAAATCTGCTGTAAAGAAAAAGAAATTGACACTTTCGACAATCACCAGCAGGCCCACGGTGACGCCAACAAGCAAGCTGAAATAAAACCGTCGCAACCCGGTCTCATCTAATTCATCACGAATCAGGAAAAACTTTGGTGGGAATAGAGCAGCAAACACACCAAAAGCCAGTCCCGCCACACTATAAATTCCAATTCCAAAAATCACGTACGCCACTTGGTCCACTAACCCGTTGAAGTATTGTGGCGAATTAGTGACAACATGAACGCTGTCCGTGATTCCTGCTGCCAACCCCAGAAGTGCTGCTAGGGTTGGAAGCGCAGTTTTGATTCGGTTACGCATGGCACACTTCTTCATTCTTTGGTTCTCAATTGATCTTGTTTAGGAGGAAAAGGCTTACACTATTGTTTTGCATACCAAAATTTTTGTGGAATTTTCGCTGAGCAGAACTTTCAATCCAGGGTTCCGTTTGCAATTCGAGATCATCTCGCTGAGACAACACCTCATGCTGTCTTTTTGACAATCTCTTAGGTTTCCCCATTCTTCGCCAGATTGTGAATGAATTTGAGTGTGTCTCGTCAATGGTGAACCAACTCACTCGGTACTTCTGAAACGGCAACTGTTCCACTATGAGCTCAACATTCATAGAATCGTTAGAGGTATTACGACGATCTCGTTCGTTCAAGTGATAAACCAAAACCGTCAGTTTATCGCCATCGACGGATGCGATGCCGTTGACATGATTCCCAAACCTCGAATACGAAGTCATTTCAATTCGCTCACCGCTGAAATGGGCCAAAGCCTCAAATGCATTGAAGATCGGTCGTTTGAAGACCGATGGACTGCCGCGGTATTTTAAACTCGCCGCCACGCCTTTGCGGATTTCATAATACCTGATGGCCTGGTTGCTGCCCCAGTAGACGATTTCCCAAGGTAAGTACATCTTACCTTCCTTATCCGCAAGGGAGTAAATGCCCTGGACGAGCTTAACGAGCCAGGCTGCTGCAAAGCGGGTGTTGTTCAAGAAATGGCTCTCGCCTTTAGGCCCGACTTCGGTCAGCAGAAAAGGTGTCTCGCGCATCTTATTGCGCACCTTTTCATGATCGTGCTTTGCCGCCCGGTCGATCTTCCACTTAATTGACCTTAAAGGCCCTTTGGATTTACGGCTTCGCCAATTTGCGTCAAGTCGACCGTATGCGTGGGTGGACAAGAAATCGACGGCAACCGGGGCTCTGCCGTTGACAAATTTATCTTCCAGTAACACGTGCTCGAGCAACAAATCCAGTCCGCCGCCGGCGCTGGCGGGACCGCCAACCCGAATACCCGGAAATGCTGTCTTTGCCGCAGTTAGCGTGTAGTCGTAAAGTTTATGGTAGGCATCTAAATCACCGTAAGGCTTGCGTCGAGGATCATCGTCTTCGATCCAAAACAACCAACCGAGATCGGGCTCGTTCCAGACTTCAAAATACCAGGATTTGACCTCTTCTTCGCCGTAACGTTCACACAGATGCTTGACCGTTTCGTAAACCAGATTGCTCCATTTGTTGTGATCCTTAGGCGGCGAGATGTTGCCTCTGCCCCATTTCTGTCGTCGATCGGGTATGGAGGCCAAAGCATCCGGCATAAAGCCGAACTCAACGATTGGCTTGAAACCGTTCTTGAGAATCGAATCAAAAACTCGGTCCGCGATTTCCCAATTGTACGAGACGTTTCCCTTTTCGTCAACTTGATAAATGTCGCAGCCTTCGCCCCAAGGTGGTTCACCATTGCTATACAAATTATGCCCGCGAATATATCGGAAGGCTTGTTGGGAAAAGTCGTGTGCTCCAACTCGGTCGTTCGTGTCTCGCATTAACTCCAACAGCTCTCTGCCTTCACTCGTTAAAAGGCCGCCTTTGAACGACTCGAAGCCGATGCTGCCCCAGAATCGACGAATTTTCTCGACTCTTTTTGAAGCATCGAAAAATATCTGCCAGTTCTTTTTGGTGACATCGGGACGAAAATGATTCCTCTTAGCATTGGAATTGCCACGAAGTTTTGCGAATATACTGTATTTTAGTTCCAGCACATTCTTCGCGGCACCGTAGAGTAATTCGTTCTCTTTTACAAACTTCTTCACATGGTACTTGCTATTGGGAATTAAGGCATAAGCCGCACCAAGCAGCACGCTCAAAATCATAATTGCAAGTGAAATTCGTTTGATGGTTTTCATATGATCAAATCTTAATTTGCTTCCTCTGCTTTTACACCCTTCGGTGGATTCGGAGCGCGAGTATCCGAATTGTTGCCTTCGGTTAACAACACAAATTTGATGGCATCCGCTACCACGTAACCGTTCGTGTCATTCGAGATCACGACTCTGGTTTGCTTGCCTTGTGGAAGCTCAAATATCCCCAGACTATTCCAACGGCCCTGATTCTGCGATTGGTCGACAATAAAATTCTTTTTTTCGCCGCCCACGTCAACCGTGTAGGGCACATCGGTCGCCATTTGTGTTTCATTATAATAACCGTGCCATTCGAAAATCTCATACTTGCCGGAAACGGCTAAGGTTGGCTGAAACGTTGCAGTCGCGTTTCCACCAGGACCAATAGCCGCGTGTGGGTACCAATTTTTTCGGGCACGATCAATACTTCGATAATGGTCACGCCCGACATCGGTCTGCTGCCAGGGCCCATCAAACTGGGCGGCATCCATCATAGGCGTCGTACCATAGGGCAAATTATCGATAATGATGTCCGCAAAGACGGTACGAGGTTCGGTTAACAAAATAATGCCGTCCCCTCGTATCAAATCGCTGTTCCCTTTCTTATCCACAAACCCTGCTAGCCTGATGGAGTCAAAGATCTTACCGTTGTTATGAACGGGATCCTGGTTCCCCTGGAATCGATAGTAAGGACCACTGTATCCTTGAAGCGAGGCAAGGTCACTGTCGCGCACAGTACGTGAACTCCCGGTCGGATTGACAATGGCCACGCCTTTATCAAAGAAGCGGGCATGACAACCGTTGCTCATCTGCTGTGCCTCGGAAGTGGGATAGCCGAGCCCTGTGTCGTATTCATCATAATAAAGATAGTAATGATGCTCGCCAGCCTCATGTGGTTGATATTGAAAATACCCGTCGCCCAAGAGCGTTGCGCATAGCATAAATCGCATAAATTGCAAAAAATTTCGGGTGTCGTCCGGTCGATTTGGATCACCGGCCCAAGGTCGTGCCGCCATGATCATAATGTGAGGTTCACGGGCCGTTTGCATGAAATTCTTATATTCGCGGTTGAAATAATCCCATGAAAAGAAACCGGCCCAATGGCATAAGTTGATGCCATTGGTATTGTCCAGGCCCCACTCATGAAACCCGCCTGAATTTACCCAAAGCAATTTGTTAGGCCCTATGTTCTCTCGAACCCGTGCAATGAAATCAATCATGCCCTCCTGCCAGGTTTGGTTCACCCAATCTTCACCTTTTCCGGGCTCTTGATAATCATTCTTACCGTTTTTGTCTAAGTCGATGTCGGAGACTCTGTGAGGTTTTCCCCAGGCCCAGTCTGTACCAATGCCGTCAAACACGTTTAGATCCACATGACCTTTTAGAAACTCCGGCATGGCCTCGTTGTAACGTTTGCCATTTACCTTCGTGCAATAATTGGTGACATCGATCAGTTGATTATTTCGTGAAGGGATAATGACGTTGCCGTTGGAATCACGCGCGAACCATTCATCCGGAAATGGTTCTAATGCGAAATTCCGAAACCATTGCGTCCAACCGTGAGTAGACAGGACAATGCAATCCGGATTAATTGCCTTAATGGCGTTAACCTCTTCTTCCCAGGTTCGAGTAATAATCACCATGTCATAACGCGCATAATAATCCGGTGTCGCCCGACCAAAATGCTGAACGGCCGTTCTGGGAAACGGAGGATTATATTGTGCCTGTGCTTTAGAACCCAAACCTGCGATTAAGACGACGGAAAGGCACCCCCATTTTAATGGTATTTTTCCTAACACGTTTCTGAATAACATTAAAAGATTCATACAAACCCCTCATTCCTAATTAAGTTTACTCCATCCCTAATTACCAGCTTCATCGAATCTCTCACAATCAATACACGATCTCGAGATCTCTGATTAGCTGACAAACGATTGTAGAAAAAAAACTTTGATTTAATTGAAGGCGTGAGAACCTCAAATGACGTCCATTTCATCTACAGATAACCCAGTGCCCTTAGCTGGTTCTTTAATTCTTTCGACGTTTCCATGTCGACATCGCCATCATGGCCCTCTGAGTGGGGTTCATCATGGGTGTCAATTTTTTCGATTGGATGTGATTCGAGGAAGTCATCTTCGAGAGCCTCTGTCAGGACCGTTCCATCCATGTCTCGTCCGACAGGCATTGCAGACAGTGCCAAAATCGTGGGAACAATATCCATTACATGAGCTTTTTCCTTTATTTTAACGCCTTGTTTCACCCCTCTGCCACACAAGACCAGAATAGCGTTCTTGCCGTCGTGCACACCTGAGGTGCGATCATTTGAAGCATGCACAAATCTGTCCATGTTAAATTCGTGACCCTTTATGCGGACGTGACGGCTACTCAGATCCTCGATGGCGTTGTTTAGCCGAAGCCAAATGTTGCTCGCATCTTGCTCCAAAATCTGGAACAATGGAAGCTGATCTTCAACAATTTGAATTTTGGAAAACAGTTGCTTCAAATTGGCTTTGTTTTCATCACTTTCAATTCTCGGCTTCACAAGAATATCGAAGCCAACATTCGAGTAAGAGACGTCTCGCTCAATGTTCAACGCCTGCATCAAGTTTTCGGATTTAATGGTTGGGATTCGCCACTGCCTGGCCTGTTCCACTGCTGCCTTAGCACCATGATCAGAAGCAACGATGACAACCGTATCCTCGTCGACAAGGGTCAATATTTGGCCGAGAGTAGCATCGGCATGTTCAAAAGCTTTGAACAGATAATCCCCGTACTTTTCCACTTCATCCTGAGGCACCTTTCCAAACTTTTGCGGTTCCAAATATTTCCAAAAGATGTGTGAACTCGTGTCGATTAAGTGGTTGTGAAAATAGGCATATTGAGGCCGGTACTTCTTCCACAACCACGTAAAAACATCAGCATACAGGCATTGTTTGAGAACGCGCATCCCGAACTGTTCTTCAATGAGCGGACGTTTGGAAAATTTTTTCTGCGCCAACTGTATGAAGGCAGACCAAAGCGTCGACAGACGGACGCCATGTGCGTATGCATCCCAGGCTGATTGCATATTGTGATGGATGCCCTCTCCCCGGCCCGATTTACTGGACTCGGTTAGTTTGCGCAAAAATCGCAAATCTTCCGGTTGTGTTTGATCGTCCAACGCCAGCAAATCCGGCACCATAAACCCTCTGACCTTTTGAGGAGGCCAAATCACGAAATGTCCCATAATGCCAACGGCGGCACCGCGATCCAAAAATATGTCCCAGATTCTTTTGGTTTTGACGGAGGCAGATGTAGCATGAAAACTTTTGACCCCATGCTTTTCGGGTGATTTCGCCGTGGCGATGCTTGTCCAAACCACCGGCGAGACAACCGGCTCTTCACATTCAGTGTGGAATGTCACTCCTTGTGCCATTAACCGAGCCAGGTTTGGCATTCGGCCTTCGGCCACCAGTTTTTCGACAATCCAGTAGGTGGCACAATCGAGGCCAACAAATATAATGTTGCGCTGGCTTGGATTAAAGTCTTTCTTGTGATTACTTGCCATCATTATTCTCTGCACTCGATACCAAAAATTTCCCTATGGCGAGATATTCAAGATGTCCTTGCTGAAACGAACGAACGGCATCGTCAGGAGTACAGACAATCGGCTCTTCGTGCATGTTAAAGCTTGTATTTACGATTGACGGGATACCGGTTCGTTTGTGATATTCTTTGAGTATCTTATAATAACTTGGATTGGTTTCCTCATCGATCAACTGCGGTCGGGCCGTTCCATCCACGTGCACCGTGGCGGGAGAAACCTCTTTCATGTAATCTGTACAGTCAAAGGTTATGGTCATAAACTTAGCTGGAAACTCATTTCCGTTGAGGTTCTCATAGCATTTGTCAGCGTATTCAGCGAGCGTGACCGGCGCAAAAGGCATAAACTCAGTCCGCCCCAACCGCTTATTCAACCAATCGTTTACTGTGAGGTCTGTGGCGGCATATAGAATAGAACGATTTCCCAATGCGCGCGGACCATATTCCATTTTACCGTGGAACCTGGCGACCACTTTGTTTTCTACCAAAAGATCGGCGATCGTGGCTTCGATATTCTCCACATATTCGTACTTCAAGCCGGCTTTTTTCAGGGCTGCTTCAATTTCTTCATTGCTGAATTCCGGGCCAAAATAGACGTCACGCACGCTACTTCCGAAGCTGCCATTGGTTGTGATATCATAGTGCAGTGCTGCTCCCACCGAAATACCGCCATCAGTCATGTTTGGGAAGATGTAGACTCTCTTAATCCCGGGGATTTCGCTCAGACGTTGATTAAGTTTCACATTGCTAAACGTCCCACCCGCAAGCACCAAATTCTCAATCTTATATTTTTCATGCGCATTCTTTGTCAATTGAACAAAGACCTCTTCCAAGCGGCGTTGGAAAACTGCAGCCACATCTTCTCTGGGATAGTCATCCAACAGCCGTCGCATCAAAGAATCTTTGAAAAACGGCATCTTCTGATGCCACATTTTGCCTATCATGTACGGGCAGTATAATTTCAGCTCTTCCACCTCGAGCAAATGTTTGACTTCCTCGTAAGCAGGAGAATCAGGATTTCCATAAGCAGCCAATCCTAAAATCTTGCCTTCATGACGATTGGCGCGATAGCCAAACCAGGTGGTGAGATTGGCGTAATAATGTCCAATCGAATTTGGATACCAACTTCTCGACACCACTTCAATCTCTTTGTCTCGGCCAATGGAAATCATGTTGCAGACAAAATCGCCCCAATAATCGGCGGTGATGATGAGCGCTTTCTTAAAGCCCGAAGTATGAAAGGCAGAGGCAGCGTGACAAACATGATGCTCCACCCGGTGAAACTTCGCCTGAGGAAATATTTTCTTCAAACGTCGAACATCAAGGAAATGGTTGATCAACACCCTCGGGTACGTCTGCAAGATAATATAAAAAGAATAGATAAAATGCTTGAAGACGTCCCAAAAGGATATGTTGTCTCCTCGTCCAATTGGAAATGCCGTCAAAGGATATCTGGTCAGATTTTTGACCACATCCATCATTTTGCTGATTTCAGGTATGACAACATGTTTAACGTCCTTGTGAGTTTTTCCTGATAAACGCAAGACTTCCTCGATGGATTTAAACGGAAATCCGCTTTGACCTTTCACTCTGGTCAGCCTCTCCTCGTTGATGGCTGCCAGAATTTTACCCTTTTCAATAATTGCGGCCCCTGCATCATGTTCCTGACTAAATGATAATATGCACATTCGTACTTCTCCTTACTAATTGGTCACAGTCGAAAGTCTGCCGGTCTGGTTGTGATTTAGGCTCAACATGACATTCATGATGCTTTTAACATTTTTTTCCCAGGTAAAGGAATTGACTATGGTTGCCCGGCTTTTTACACCGAAACGTTTGCGTAAATTCGTATCTTCGATCAACTCACACGTCTTTTCCACAAAAGAATCAAGATCTCCGGGATCGTACAAAAATCCATTCTCGCCATTTTTGATTATTTCGGCAATTTGACCGATTTCACTGGCAACTACTGCCTTGCCAGCAGCCATATATTCAAAGAGTTTCAGAGGGGAAAAATAGAAAAAATTCATGTGTGGGTATGGCGCAAGAACGATATCCATCGCAGCAACATGCGAAGGGACGTCTTCATGCGGCACATATCCGGTAAGAATTACACGGTCGTCGTAGTTACTGGATGTCACAAAATCTTCCACCTTTCGTTTAAGGGGCCCATCCCCCACGAGCAAATACGACACGTTTTGATATTTCTCGTATATGCGGTCGATGAGATGCATGATGTTATCAAGACCGTGCCAATAATGAAAGGAACCCACAAACCCCATGACGACTTGATTACCAAGGGCAAACTTCTCCCTGATCAGTAAAGATGAGATGTCCGGGTTAAATCTTTTAATATTGACGCCATTAGGTATTACAAAAATTTTATCGTCAGGCACTTTTCTTTCTAAATAGTATTTTTTCAAAGCCTCGGACACCGTTATGATTCTGTCAGCTAAACAAAAATTAAGCCGTTCGATAATAAATGGGATCAGCGGCAAGTGCCAAACATCGTTTGTGAGATTTTTTCTCTCAAATGCATGTGGCGAATTGACCTCCAACACCACCGGAATTCTTTTTAATTTCGCCACAATCGAGGCCGAAAAATTCAAGAGATTGTACCGAATCATTAAGACATCCGGCCGTTCTTTCGATATAATTTTCCACTCCTGAAAAAATAACTTTACGTTCTTGAATAATTGGTTGAATTGCCCTACGTACCGCTTCAGTCTCTTTTTTAGCCGCTGCCGTAGTTTTCTCCTGAGAGGTAGATGCCCATTACTCTGTTTAGGGGACACATTTAAACTGTAAGCGCGAATCTCATACCCACAATTCTGCATGGCTTCCACAATTTGCCGAACGTGAACCGACGCTCCAACCGAATCTTGATTGCTATCGTAAAGATAGTTAAAATACAATAATTTCATAATGCTGTCTGCTCAGATGCGTCCACTTCATGAGTGCGATTAGAAACGTGTCCATCCGGTTTAATCGTTGTCGTGGCTGTCAATCTGTCGCCACTGGCAACCCGCAAGTTCCTCGAGATCCGTGAGATGATCCGCGCTCTGCCCTTGGCCGTCTTGATGATTTCGAGTAACTCAAACATAGCCCGTGACTCAGAAGCATCGCATTTGATGCATAAGGTTCTCTTAGCACCCGAAATGACTAACTCCTCATCCTGGATTTCAAACCTAAAACGATTCAAAACAATCGGAAGATTGAACACGCGAAATTCCTCGAACGCACACTCTTGTTTGAAAACAATTTCGTCTGTTATCTGAAGCACTGCAGAAGAGATGGCCATCCTTCGATGTACTTCAAAAATCCCATAATCCAGGAAGCAATCTATCGAATCCTGAGTGCATTTGTCAATCTTGCCGGTCTTGTTGGCTGGAGAATACAGTGTTCCATCGTAATTAACCGCCAGGGGCGCAAGGCAATTTTTTTCAGCAAGCCCATCGCCGTAGAATTTCCCAAAAGTCTCCCGCATCGCGCCACCCGGACAGGAGTAAATCGCGCCCAAATCCTTCACCCAAATGTGGCACGGACTCAATCCCATTTCTGATGCATAATGCGACAACCCCGAACCAAGCGCCACAAAGAAATTTTCATTTCGGAGAAAAGCAAAATCAGTCTCGGTGAGATCTGGTTTCTCAAAAGCATTGGCCACGTTAATTGACTGTATCTTACTCCTTCGCAACTCTTCTGCAAAACCAAGCCACACCGCAAGAAACGCATTGTAGACCGTCGTGTGGTGATAATCGCGCCAACCGACGCGCTTGGCGTCTTCATGATCATTCAAAACCAAGGGAAAGTGATCGCCTCGTTTAAATTGCAGCAAGTAATCATAGACTTTGTCAGCCACTTGTTCGTAGCGCCGTTCTCCAGTCAGATTCGCTGCAGCGGTTAATGCGTACACGGCCGCTCCGTAGCCAAAGACCTGTTCCTGTCCCCGTCCCCAATAATTGAAATCACCGTCCGGATCAACAAACTTGAGGAGAAATTCTACGCCTCTCAAAAAACTCTGTGCATGACGCTTCCTTTGTGTCGAAAGATACAATCGATGTAACAACGCTACGGTGTAAATGTGATACTGAATAGACCGGCTAACATTCAGTTCGTCATCAAAGCAGCCATTCCTGTGTTCCGCTTTATATATGAGCATTTCATTCCGCTTATATCGAAATAGATCGAGCCAGTTGCCAAATGTTTGATATCGTTGAACATGTGACAAAGCCCGCATGGCCGCCCAATTTGTCAGTTTGTTGCGATGATTGCTGCGCCATTGCTTGAGCGCTTGCTGCCAATGTTGTTTTATGTCCTCGGCCACGTGATCTTTCAATCGCCTGTAACATTCGATGAGAGCGTAATTCTGGAAGTCCCAATGATACATCCAGTTGGAAAGCCGATATTCATCCTTACACGTGTAAAGATGAAATTCGAAAGCTTGAGTCGCCTTGTCCAAAAAATGAGGCTGTTTGTTTATATTAAAAAGAATGGCGCTCAAGAGTGCAAAATGTGAGGTGGCGTAGTGCTCCCCCGGAACGTATTCATCTATTGGATCCCAGATACCTCCATAGTCATAAACCCTGAATTTGGCTCGCTCATCTTTGATATCCCATAGCTCAAGAGCGATACCATGTGCTCGTAATATACCCTCAGTTGCCAGCGAATGCGTGACCTTAGTTTTGCCTAATTGGGGATGAATTAACTCAAAATGGAGCTGATTCTGTTTGATGTTCGCGTCAATCCACTTTTGGTCGACTTGTAACGAAGACAGCCACGAATGAATCTCTGTAACTGTTTCAGAATATGTTTGCATTACGTATCGATAATCGTTTCCATATTCAAACTCACCTTCCCTGGGTCAACTCGTTGACGCTTCCGTGATGATTTTGCGATTGTCCCGTATAATCCCAACTTCCGGATCGTGACTCACCCTGTTCGCCTTTGCTTCTCTTTTCAACTCATCGGATCGCGTAAAATCAACCAGGCATTTGTACAGGAGACGCATGTACTTTCTGAAAAACTTGGTTGGAAAATTCACAAATATCCGCTGCACCGACCGAATTTCAAAAAACGCCGGAACAGCCAGAATAACTGCTGCTCCCACATAGTGCTTGAGGGTCAACTTTTCGGCGGGATCCAAGTTGTGATAGTTTGGAACTGCCAGGCCAAGCCATTTTCGAATTCGAATGGCAGCGAAGGCCAACTTCTTCTTTAGATTAACAGTGGGCATCATGCCGGATTTAACTACGCCGGCATGTGTGGGCTCGACATAAAGAACGCCATCGGAGACCAATCTATCGACGATTTCGGAACCTTTATCGGTACGTGTAATGATATACGACCAGCCCTCCTTAAAATCATCCCGAACCACACCATCATCACGCCATTCGTCACCACACACGATGTCTCCGAATTCAGACATAGCATCGGTGCATGTGGCACAGCGCTCCCGCTCGAACAAAGCGTGGGACCAAAAAAATTCTTGCACCGGGTGAATCATATTGTTGGAGCCATCCTTCTTGATCACATTGAAGCCACCGGGCCATGTGTCGTCTCGGTAGCGAATTTCCGCAACGTCGTCCAGGTTTTTCACACCCGCTCTCCTGGTCAAGAACGTGGTGTTGGTGAAAGACGGATGAAAACCACAGATCAGCCCAATTTGTAAGGCAATTCTCTTTCGCACGCGAGGCATCTTCTGCTGTGCCAGTCGGATTCCATGAATGTGGCAGGGCAAAGCCACAACCGCAAATCGTCCATCCGTTCGCATAATCTCCTGAAGAATAACCCCTACGGGGACCGGTAAGTATTTGGACTGTTGGGCTTCAAGGATTTCCTCTGCAGTTCGCGCAATATAAACTTTAGGCTGCAAAGGATACTCTTCATCCATCTTGGTTACGACGGCGCCGTCGATTTCGCCCTTCTCTAACAACGCGATCAGGATGGCGGAAACGATTCCACCTGAAGCGCCTTTTTGTCGAATTTTGTCCCAATTTGTATACCCACTCAAAATCTCTCGATAATAGCCCAATTCCATGTCGGTTGGGACTTCACCAAATGTGTCTTCCTGCAATTGATTCCAGTCGAATTCCTCACCGGGACAGGCGATATGGCACAGGTCACAATCTGTGCAAAGATTTCTATGAAAAATGGGGTACATACCCTTTTTTACATCCTGCTCAATGGTGATGGCGTCTACCGGACACACTCCGACGCAAACCCCACATTGATGACAGTTGCCGTTCTCCAGTACGTGTTCTATATCCATAAATATTCTT
>JABAHQ010001450.1_pt7 | contig 18227 bp, 16 predicted proteins | sample 7062091 | NCBI WGS metagenome assembly JABAHQ01 (sample SAMN14534359, study PRJNA622989) | marine sediment metagenome | biome: marine biome [ENVO:00000428]; feature: marine pelagic biome [ENVO:01000023]; material: deep marine sediment [ENVO:00002113] | place: India: Gulf of Kutch | collected...
CAGAAGTGGTCAAGGTAAAGATTTGTGGCATCACGAATTTGGAAGACGCATTGCTGGCCTGCGATTTGGGCGCGGACGCCATCGGATTTATTTTTCACGAAAAAACCCCAAGACACATCAGGCCCTCGGAAGCACAACTTATCGCGAGATCGCTTCCGCCATTTGTCACAAAAGTGGGTGTGTTTGTGAATATGCCTATTCAGGAATTGGGTAAGATTTGCGAGACCGTCCCGCTTGACTTGGTGCAACTACATGGAGACGAACCCACTGAATACTGTCGTCAAGTCGACCGGCCATGGCTGAAAGTGTTTCGAGTAAGCGATGAGTTTGATGTGTCTCAACTTGCTCCATACAAAGCCATCGGTTTTTTGTTGGATACGTTTAACCAAGAGCGTTACGGCGGAACCGGTCAAACCTTCAATTGGAAGATCGCAAAAGAGGCCAAGAGGTTCGGCCAGATTATATTGTCTGGCGGACTGAATCCACAGAACGTTTCAGAAGCCATGAATTTTGTTAAGCCGTATGCGGTGGATGTTTGCAGCGGGGTGGAGGCCGTTCCCGGTAAGAAAGATCCTGAAAAGATGCGACGATTCTTTGGGGAGATTTCGTGTACCGCGAAAAGTCGTTGAGTTTTATTTATCATTATCACTTGAATTTAGGATTTTGGGATAGAAAATTTAATGAACCAATCACATCGACAAACCAAGGTTTCTCAGAATCACTTACCCGATGATAGTGGCTATTTCGGAGCATACGGCGGCAGATTTGTCCCGGAGATCCTGATGCCGGCCATCACGGAACTTGAGGAGGTCTATACAGCGGCCAAAGCCGATCCGGAATTCCAAAGAGAGTTGCAACTCTGTTTCCAGGAATATTCAGGTCGACCGACTCCTTTGACCTACGCAGACCGTTTGACCGAGGCCCTGGGCGGGGCCCGAATTTATCTGAAGCGCGAGGATCTAAACCACACGGGCGCACACAAAATAAACAATACACTGGGTCAAATTTTTTTGGCCAAACGCATGGGTAAACGTCGCATCATCGCTGAAACCGGTGCCGGGCAGCATGGAGTGGCGGTGGCAACTGTGGCTGCCAAATTTGGTCTGAAATGTGTGATTTACATGGGAGAGGACGACACTCGACGGCAGCAGCTTAACGTTTTTCGCATGCAACTCCTCGGCGCCGACGTGGTTTCCGTGACCACGGGAAGCCGAACGCTTAAGGATGCCATCAACGAGGCCATCCGAGATTGGGTGACCAACGTCACGGATACATTTTACCTGATTGGATCTGTGGTCGGTCCCCATCCTTATCCCATGATGGTGCGTGATTTTCAGTCCGTCATTGGCCGGGAGACGCGCAAGCAGTTTTTAGAAAAGTTATCCCAACTTCCGGATTATGTTGTGGCATGTGTGGGCGGAGGAAGCAATGCCATTGGCATGTTCTATGCCTTTCTCGAAGATACAAATGTCAGGCTCATTGGCGTGGAAGGAGAGGGATCGGGTTTGCAATCGAGTAGACACGCGGCGACGCTTTGTGCGGGATCAAAAGGAGTTCTGCACGGGGCATTAAGTTACGTGCTTCAGAATGAGGATGGCCAAATCCGGGAAGCCCAGTCCATTTCTGCCGGGCTGGATTATCCCGGAGTGGGTCCCGAACACAGTCACCTGAAAGATACAAAGCGAGTGGAATACACCTCGGTAAGGGACGAAGAGGCTCTGGAGGCGTTCTATCTGCTCTCGAAAAGCGAGGGCATCATTCCTGCGCTGGAGAGCGCTCATGCGTTAGCTCAAGTTACGAAATTGGCACCCAGGTTGGCATCTCGCAATTCGATTGTAGTCTGTCTTTCGGGCCGGGGCGATAAGGATGTGGCCATGGTTCGAGAATTCAAAATTTGATCGCATTTGGAGACAACATTGAGCAGATTGCAGCAAGTCTTTAAGGCTCAAAAAACAAGCGGGAAGAAGCTGTTTTCGGCATTTGTCACCGCAGGGTTTCCCGACCTGAAGGCGACTCCGGAGTTGGTTTGGACCCTGGAATCCGCCGGAGCAGATTTGGTGGAAATCGGCATTCCATTCTCTGATGCTTTGGCCGACGGGCCGACCATTCAAAAGGCGTCACAAATTGCGTTGCAGAATGGCGTGAGTTTAAATACAGTTTTGGATCAAGTACACAAGGTAAGACAGCGAAGCGAAGTGCCAATCGTCTTGATGGGATATCTGAGTCCCATCTTGAAATACGGACTGAATAAGTTTATGAAAGACGCTCGGTCCGCTGGTGCAGACGGACTTATTATTCCGGACCTCATTCCCGAAGAGTGGCTTAGACTCGGACCGTCAGTCGAAAACACTTTAGGTATCAACTTTCTGATTGCGCCAAACACCCCGTTGCAACGCATTGAAATGATCGATCAAATGACGTCGGATTTCATTTACTGTGTGTCGGTCACAGGAGTCACTGGAGCACGATCGGAATTGCCCTCTGGATTAAGGAGTTTCCTGGATTCAGTAAACGGTCATTTGAACCATCCCTATTTGGTAGGGTTTGGCATTTCAACGCCCGAACAAGCTAAGCAAATTGCCCAACATAGTCACGGCGTGATCGTTGGCAGCGCAATCATAAAATTAATCGAAAAACATCAGCAGAAAGATGAGATGCTTGACGCTGTCAGAAAACTTGTATGCGAACTAAAAACGGCATTAGAAGGAGTGTAATATGGATTTAGAAGACTGGCGCGGTAAAATTGACGACGTGGATCAACAGATATTGCATCTGCTTAATAAACGTGCTCAATTCTCCATCGAGATTGGCAAAATCAAGAAACAACGAGAGTTGCCCATTCATTCTCCGGAACGGGAGAAGGCAATTCTCATGCGGATGGCTGATCAAAATGCAGGTCCGCTCAGCGATGAGGCAGTTCGTAGGGTGTTTGAAAGAGTCATCGATGAATCCCGTAAATTGGAAAAAGATATTTTGGAAAATAGAGGACAATCGAAGGAGGGCTAACTCAATGGTTGTGGTAATGGAAGAGATGGCAAAGGAAGATCAGATTCAACATGTCATCTCCAAGTTGATAGACATGAGCTTTGATGTGCATCGCTCCACTGGCGTGAACCAAACGGTGCTTGGAGCGATTGGCGATAAGCGTGGTTTGGACACAGGAATTCTGGAACTCTTACCGGGTGTTCATAAGGTTGTTCGCATCACAGAGGCCTTCAAACTGGCCAGCCGCACATTTCATCCACAAGATACGGTTATCAAAATTCGAAACGTCACGATAGGCGGAGACGATTTGGTTATGATGGCGGGACCGTGTTCCGTAGAGGCTCAGAACCAAATCAGCGAGATTGCACAAATGGTTCGAACGGCGGGAGCGACAGTCTTGCGGGGAGGTGCTTTTAAGCCTCGCACCTCTCCGTACAGCTTTCAGGGTCTGGGCGAGGACGGGTTGACGTATCTCAGGGAAGCTGCAAATAAACATGATATGGTGTGTGTCTCAGAGGTCATGGAGAGCAGTCAGATTCCCCTCCTCACGGAGTATGTTGACGTTCTGCAGGTTGGCGCTCGCAATATGCAGAACTTTTCGCTGTTGCGGGAATTGGGCAAAATCCGCAAACCGGTTTTGCTGAAACGCGGCATGGCAGCCACTATTGAAGAGATGTTAATGGCAGCAGAATACATCATGGCGGGAGGTAATTACGATGTCATTCTTTGTGAGCGCGGCATCAGAACGTTTGAAAATTACACCCGAAATACATTGGATATTTCTGCTATTCCGGTTGTGAAGAAGTTAAGTCATCTGCCCATTATTGCGGACCCGAGTCACGCCACGGGACGCCGAGATAAGGTCCCGCCAATGGCTCGGGCTGCAATTGCTGCAGGGGCTGACGGCCTCATCGTTGAGGTTCATCAAGACCCGGAAAAAGCGCTCTCGGATGGTGCGCAATCGTTGTATCCCGAGCAGTTTGAACATCTCATGGGAGAATTGCGCATCATCGCCAAAGCCGTAAGCAAGAAGTGGTGAATTTTCTTGAAATTGAGCATGGGGTTGATTATATAGGAGAAATGACCAGTTCTTGGGTTAAAACGTTGCCACAATTGGGACTCATTGTACGGTTGGCAAATATGAAAGGCAAAATCATTTCGTGTGTTTCATTCAGGAGGAAACAAATGACAAGGAGCAAAAGTCGTCGTATCAGTCATCTTGCCGTTAGTAGGTATGCTTTGCCGCTTTTCAAAGTTCTGAAAAAAGTCAGCCAAGTGTGGCTAATGTGTCATTAAATGAGCATCTTAGAAGCTTTTGAACCCTTCATCCGAAAAACCTGGAAAGGGAAATTTGCCGGTTCAAACGGAGAGAAAGACACTTCATGATGTGTCGCGCTGGGAACGTGCTTTGAACGGCCAGGCAATCCGAATTCTTCATTCGGTAAACGAAGGTGAATATGGCGGAGAGACCATCGTCATCTGGGATGCAAAAAAAGAAAGTCTGGGTTATTTTATTTTACCACGCCGGTTTTTACACCAACGGCACCAGGAAGTTTGAAGCCGGCAAGTTTATCGGCCATGAGTATATGAGGAGTAACCAAAACAAAACGGAATGACGGAAGTTAAGGCGGAGACTGCTTTGGGATTTAACCAGGTCGCGATCGTCGGTTTGGGCCTCATTGGGGGCTCTTTGGCGGCAGCGTTCAAGCGCAAGAGATTGGCAAAAAATCTGGTTGGGATTGACCGGAATGAGGTGGTGCAGGAGGCGTTGACGCAGGGTCTAATCAGTGAAGGGTTCACTGAAGACGAGCTTGTGAAGGGACTCTCGAAAGCGCAACTCGTGATTCTGGCCATTCCGATTCGCGGCATTCTGGATTTACTGCCCAAAATCGGCGAGAACGTCAATGACGGAACGTTGATCACCGACGTAGGGAGTACGAAGGAAGAAATTGTGAACAGCGCTCATAAGAGCCTGCCGAACAGCGTTCATTTTTTGGGGGGGCATCCGATGACAGGATCGGAGAAACGGGGCTTGCCGCACGCCGACCCGTTGCTTTTTGAAAACGCCGTGTACGTACTCACGGATAATCAACAGCTTCCGAGTGAACTCACAGACAAATTTGTAGAACTTATCCGGGCGATAGGTGCTCAAGTCTTATTTATGTCGGCAAAGCAGCACGACAGAATTGCCGCAGTTGTGAGCCACTTGCCACAACTTTTGGCCGTTACGCTGATGAAGTACGCGTCCAATATCAACAACAACCAAAATTCGACGTGTTTGAAGTTAGCCGCGGGCGGCTTTCGAGACATGACCCGAATCGCTTCCAGTCCTTACGAGGTTTGGCGCGACATCCTGGTCACCAATGCTGACAACATCAGAGCATCGATTGCTCGTTTTCATGAAGAGCTAACTTTTATGGAGGGGCTCCTTCACACATCAGAATTACAGGACATTTTTGACGAGGCTGCCAAAAACCGACTTTCTATTCCCAGGGACACGCGTGGCTTTCTGAACAGCCATTACGACATCTCTGTTGTCGTAGAGGACAAGCCGGGAGTCATCGCCGACATCTCCACTGCGTTGGCCGAAGAAGAACTTAATATAAAAGACATCGAGATTCTGAAGGTTCGGGAGGGGGAAGCCGGCACCATGCGTCTCGCATTCGAAAGCGAGGGCGATCGAGAGCAAGCGATCGAGTTGTTAGAAAACTATGGCTATCAGTCCATTAAAAGAGATTAACCACGTGAACCGGACCATTTCACCTGCAATAAAAATCGCCGGATGCATGGAGCTACCCGGAGATAAATCCATTTCTCACCGGTCGCTCATGATAGGAGCCATTGCGGAGGGAACCACAGAAATCGAAAATCTGGGCTTGGGAGTCGATGTTCAGAGCACGATTTCATGCCTGACAGGGTTAGGAGTGAAGGTCGAACGTAATGGAAAGCAAGCCAGAATTCACGGTCACGGGTTGAGAGGGCTAAGACCACCGTCTGTGACTTTGAATGTTGGCAATTCCGGAACCACGATACGGCTGTTGTCGGGCATTTTGGCTGCTCAGGAATTCGATTCGGAAATCACCGGCGATGGCTCTATCCTTAAGCGTCCGATGGATCGGATCATCAGGCCGCTCAGTCAGATGGGCGCCAAAATTCAATCTAAGGATGGCCGGTATGCTCCTCTCCGTTTCGAGCCCAGTGAGTTGTCTTCTATTCGGTACAATGTTCCCGTTGCCAGCGCCCAGGTAAAATCGTGTTTGTTGTTTGCTGCACTTTACGCAAACGGCATGACCCATGTTACGGAGCTGTCTTCAACGAGGGACCATACAGAGAGAATGCTGCAGAATTTCGGTGCGAATGTCAACAAGAAGGACTTGACTGTGTCGATGGCCGGCCCGGCTCAGTTGGAGGCCACCTCAATTTATGTGCCTGGCGATCTCTCTTCTGCGGCCTTTTTCATAGCTGCGGCCACTTTGGTTCCGGATTCGGAGCTTATGATTAAGAATGTTGGCTTGAATCCCACGCGGTCTGCATTCGTCTCCGTTTTGACCAAAATGGGTGCTAAGGTTGATGTTGTGAATTTTGCCACGGTAAACAATGAGTTTTATGCGGACCTTTTGGTGAGATCGTCGGGTTTGAATGGCGTGGTTTTAAATGGCAACCTTATTCCGCAATTGATAGACGAAATCCCAATAATTGCAGTGATGGCCACTCAGGCAAGCGGCAGAACTGAGATTCGAAACGCCTCTGAATTAAGATACAAAGAGACTGATAGAATCCGCGCGGTTGCAGTCAATTTGAGCAAAATGGGCGCCGACGTGGAAGAAGTCGAGGACGGGCTGATTATTCACGGTCCGATGAAATTGAGTTTTGCTGAATTGGAGAGTTTCGATGACCATCGCATTGCCATGGCGTTTTCGGTGGCCGGTTTGGTTTCGGACGGAGGCTGTCTGATCAAAGATTCCGAGTGCGCAGACATAAGCTTTACGAAATTTTACGAGAAACTCGAAGAAATTAAAATTGCGTGATTCCAAAAATATTCGTTTGGCTTTGATCGGCTATCCGCTTGGTCACTCGTTGTCTCCAATGTTGCATGCGTATTTGCTTGAATCGTTCGGGCTGCACGGAGAGTATCAAACCTTTGAAATCAAGAGCACCGATCTTCCGCAAGCACTCGATTGGTTTAAACGACAGGGTTTCACGGGATTCAATGTGACCATTCCTCATAAGCAAACCATTCTCAACTTCCTGGATGAAATTCACGAAGATGCCGGAATCAGCGGGGCTGCAAACACGGTTCTCATTCGGAATGAAAAGCTTCTGGGTTTCAACACGGACGGGCTGGCGTTTACACTCGTGCTCAAGAAACACGGCGTCGACCTCGCTCACAAAACGGCCGTGGTTTTGGGAGCGGGCGGAGCCGCTTGCGCGGTGTTGCATCAATTGATCTGTGCAGGAATCCAGGAAATCCATCTATGCAATCGAACTTTGTCCAATGCGGAGGAGTTAGTCAAAAGAATCCTTACGACCGCACAATTCTCTAACATACAGGCGGCAGAGTTGAATAATCCGAAAAACGCCGATGCGATTAAACGGGCGCACATCCTTGTGAACACCACGCCATTAGGCATGTGGCCAAATACGGAAACCACACCATTCGTGTTCCGAGATAATTCTGTCAGGCATTTGATTGTGATGGATTTGGTCTACAACCCGGTGGAAACGACATTCTTGAGAATGGCCCGGGATGCGGGCGCAAAGATTGTGGATGGCCTAGATATGTTCATCCTGCAGGGGGTTGAGGCCATGAGGATTTGGAGTGACCGAGACGTTCAAATCGATCTGAAAAAATTAAGACATTATCTGAAAGAACGGTTAAGAACGCATGGACAAAATTAGATTTTTAACAGCCGGCGAGTCTCACGGCCAGGCTCTTGTAGGCATCATCGAAGGTGTGCCTGCTGGGCTGGAGATTAGCGAAGACGATATTTTCAAGGATTTACAACGACGCCAAATGGGATACGGTCGTGGACGACGCATGAAAATTGAGAGCGACCGTGCTCGAATTCTTTCCGGGGTTCGATTTGGTAAAACCCTTGGAAGTCCGATTACACTTCTTTTGGAAAATAAAGACTGGCAGAACTGGCAAAACAAGATGGCCGTTGAGAAGATGGAAGGCTCGGTAAAAGAAGTTATGGTACCGCGTCCCGGCCATGCCGATTATGCGGGAGCTGTTAAGTTTGGGCATACGGATATCCGCAATGTCCTTGAACGAGCGAGCGCACGTGAAACCGCCATGCGAGTGGCGCTTGGTGCGATCACCAGGAAATTTCTGGAGCAATTTCAAATTAGAATTGTCAGTCACGTTCGCAGAATTCACTCTGTTGAGAATCCTTACAGCCTTGTCGAGATAGGCAAAATAGATGAAGACGCTGCTAAAGAATTGCGCACCCTGAGCGAGCGAGCCGACCGATCGCCCGTCCGCTGCCTGGATAACGAAGTGGAAAAACAGATGATGAACAAGATCGATGAGGCTAAGGAAAATCGAAATACCGTAGGAGGTGTCTTTGAGGTGGCCGCATTGAATCTGCCCGTGGGACTTGGAAGCCATGTGCACTGGGATCGCAAACTGGATGCTCGAATCGCGTATGCGATGATGAGCATTCCGGCCATGAAGGGTGTCGAGATAGGCCAGGGCTTTGAAGCCGCCTCATCATTTGGGTCCGAAGTGCATGATCAGATTTATTACGATGAGAATGACCATTACTACCGCTCCAGCAATCATGCAGGAGGGCTCGAAGGTGGGATCACAAACGGTGTGCCCGTGGTCGTTCGGGTCGCCATGAAACCGATTTCCACATTGATGCGTCCGCTGGATTCTGTGAACATGAAATCCAAAGAGAAAGTGGCTGCTCATGTCGAGCGAAGTGACGTATGCGCAGTTCCCGCGGCCTCCATCATTGGCGAAGCCATTTTTGCACTGGTTTTGTCGAACGCCTTCCTGGAGAAATTCGGTGGAGATTCGATGCAAGAAATAAAGGAATCCTATGAGAGATGGCAAAAAGGATTTGACCATAAACGATAACATTTATCTTGTTGGTTTCATGGCGGCCGGTAAGAGCACAGTCGGCAAGCTGTTGGCGCAACAGACAGGGCGAGAATATTTTGATACCGATGAACTCGTCGAAAGGAGAGTCGGTGAAACGATTCCGGAGATTTTTCAGAAATACGGAGAGGAGCCATTTCGAGATTTTGAGGCTGAAATAATTGCAGACATTGCACGGAAAACAAGAGCTGTGATTGCGTTGGGAGGGGGCGCCATCCTTCGGCCGCAAAATCGAGACCGGATTATGCGCTCTGGCGTGTCCATTTATCTGAAATGGAATCTGAAAACATTATTGCGTAGACTTCAAACGCAGCATAACCGCCCTTTGGCTGATCAAAAAAATGGTAATTTCGGCGAAACCCGGATCGAAAGACTGTTTGAATCGCGATCGGAATGTTATGAGCGTGCGGATTTTGTGGTGAATTGCGTCGATGGCATGAGCCCGGAGAAAGTTGCTGAGCAAATTCTTTGCAAACTTGAAACTGAAAAATGAAGAACATCTTAGTCATCAACGGGCCGAACTTAAATCTTTTGGGAGAACGCGAACCTGAAATCTACGGAAACCTGACCTTGGAGGAAATCAACAAGAGAATTGAACAGTTCGCTTCTGAGAGAGACTTGACCGTCAAATTCTTCCAATCGAACCATGAAGGTGCGCTGATCGATTTTATTCAACAAAATCGCAGGTGGGCCGATGGCATGGTCATCAACCCGGGGGCGTTAACACATTATAGTTACGCATTGCGGGACGCGGTTGCAGCCGTGGGTCTGCCGACCATTGAAGTTCATCTCTCCGATATTGCCAAAAGAGAACCGTTTCGTCGTCATTCCGTAATTAAGGGTATCTGCCTGAACCAGATTTCCGGATTCGGATACAAGGGCTACTTCAAAGCGCTGGAGGATCTTATAAATTGTCAATAAAGTGTGACAAAATTACATAATCGACTTACACCTTGGCAAGAATTGTTTTGTCTCGGCGATTCTGACAAACGATTCTTAATCTGTTTTTGCAACTTAAGATTAATAGAAGCAAACCCTTAACTCCATCGGATGATAAATTGGAACGGTAGTTGCAATAGATGGTTGCTTATAAATACTGATTATTTGCAAAAAAATAGGTGAAACCTGATCATGGTTGATGAAAATTTGAAAAACCACGAAATCGAAGAAGTTGAGATAGAGGACATTCAGGAAGAGGAGGAAGAGTCTCAAAAGAGCCAGGAACTTGACTTCAAGGTTCCACAAACGTTGCCGGTTCTCCCCCTTAGGAATACCGTCGTATTCCCGCAGCAAATTCTTCCCATTTCGGTTGGCCGCGAAAAATCAATCAAGTTGATTGATGAGGCCATGAACTCCAACAAGTTGGTCACGCTTGTGGCTCAAAAAGACGGAAAAGTTGACAATCCCAAACCTGAGGATTTGTACCGTTGGGGCACAATTGCTTCGATTATGAAAGTCTTTAAGATGCCGGACGGAACGAAAAGTGTGATGGTGCAGGGAGTCAGTGTTGCCCAAATCCTGGAGTTTATTCAAGTAGAGCCTTGGCTCAAAGCACTGGTTCAAACTCATGCAGAGGAGAAAGCTTCGGGCGTAGACATAGACGCCTTGGTAGGGAACATAAGGACTCTCTTTGAGAAAGTGGTAGGGTTGGCTAATTATCTTACGCCGGACCATCTGATGCTGGTGGCCAATACGGAAGATCCCGGACGGATTGCGGACATCATAGCCTGGAATTTAAACGTCTCCACGGCAGACAAGCAGTCAATATTGGAGGCAATAGACGTCAAAACTCGGCTGGAAAAACTCACTTACATATTGACGAAGGAACTACAAATCCTCGAACTGGGAAGCAAAATCCAGTCGGAGGTACAGGGCGAGATAAATAAAACTCAGCGAGAATACTATCTCCGAGAGCAATTAAAGGCCATAAAACGGGAATTGGGCGAGGAGGATGAGCGGACAGTTGAGATCAATGAACTCCGCAAAAAGATCCAGGAAGCCACGATGCCTCAGGAAGCTCAAGAGGTGGCCGAGAAGGAATTGGATCGGCTGACCAAGATGCCTCCTGCCGCAGCGGAGTACACGGTTTCTCGAACCTATCTCGATTGGCTCATCGATGTGCCCTGGAGCAAACGCACGGAAGACAATCTCGATGTCCAGCAAGCCCAGAAGGTTCTGGATGAAGATCATTATGATCTCGAAAAAGTGAAAAAGAGAATTGTCGAATACCTGGCTGTGCGTAAATTGAAAAATGATATGAAGGGACCGATTCTATGTTTTGTGGGCCCTCCGGGTGTCGGGAAAACTTCCTTAGGCAGATCCATCGCGCGCGCGTTGGGACGAAAGTTCATCAGAGTATCGTTGGGAGGCGTTCGAGATGAGGCTGAAATTCGAGGGCACAGGAGAACCTACATCGGCGCTTTACCGGGAAGAATTATCCAAAGTCTGAAAAAAGTCGGTTCAAAAAATCCTGTTTTCATGCTGGATGAGATCGACAAGGTGGGCATGGACTTTCGAGGCGATCCGTCTTCAGCCCTACTGGAAGTCCTCGATCCGGAACAGAATTTTTCGTTCTCGGATCACTACCTGGAAGTTCCCTTTGACCTATCTGAGGTGATTTTTATTGCGACGGCGAATTTGGCTGATCCCATCATTCCTGCTCTCAAAGATAGAATGGAGATTTTGGAGTTGCCCGGCTATACCGAGGAAGAGAAACTGCATATTGCGAAAAAATATCTTGTGCCAAAGCAGCTTGAGGAACATGGGCTAGAGGAAACGCAGGTTCAGTTTGAGGATGAAGCCATTCTCGATATCATTCGGTCTTATACCCGAGAAGCGGGTGTGAGAAATCTCGAACGTGCAATCGCGTCGGTTTGCCGAGGCGTTGCTCGGGAAGTGGTGGAAGGCAAGACGAAGACAAAAGTGATCAGCAAGGATGATGTGTCGTCCTATTTAGGCCCGATCAAGTTCTTTTCTGAGATTGCAGAGAGAACTTCCAAGCCCGGTGTGGCAACGGGTTTGGCCTGGACACCTACCGGTGGCGATCTTCTGTTCATCGAGGCCACAAAGATGAGGGGTAAAGGCGAGCTTATTCTGACAGGCTCCTTAGGTGACGTTATGAAGGAATCTGCAAAAGCAGCACTCAGTTATATTCGCTCAAAGTCAAAAGAACTTAAGATGGACGATGAAATGTTTAAGAAATATGATCTCCACATTCACGTCCCTGCCGGAGCAATTCCCAAAGACGGTCCTTCAGCGGGCATTACAATACTCACAGCCTTGATATCGCTACTTTCCAATCGTTTGGTGAACAGTGATGTTGCCATGACCGGAGAGATTACCTTGCGCGGCTTAGTTCTACCTGTGGGCGGCATCAAAGAAAAGGTACTGGCAGCAAATCGTGCCGGCATCAAGAGGGTCATTCTTCCTGAAAAAAACAAGAAAGACATCGAGGACATTCCGGAAACGGTGCGCAAGAAAGTTGAACTCTGCTTTGTCTCCGATATGGATGAATTGGTGAAGTTGGCGCTATCGAAGAAAGAGGTGTTGGAGTAGATTGTCTCAACCTAATCAACTTGATTCAATTATATACAATCTGTTGAACAAGCTTTCCATTTCCGTGCTTAAACTAAGTTTATAATAATTATAAACTTAGTTTGGCACCGGCCTGCTGTCTATCCTGGCACAGTCTTTGATGGAGATAGTAATCGATCAAGTCTAAGCATGTCTAATCAAAAAGATTCCGTGTTGTGTGTTTATGAAAGAGTTGTTATATTTTTCCACGTCAGACTTAATGATTCAGGTAAATTACCGAGCTGAAAACAACTCCATTCACTATTTTTCTCACCGAAAGCTTACAGTTGGAGAAAGGGTGATTGTCGAGCAGTATCTGCTCACAAACATTGCTCTGAAGACGGATTATTATAAGAAGCATCCTGCGATCCTCAACTACTTGGGTATAAATGTTAAGCTGATCAAGGATTTGAATCAATTCCACTTGAAGAACACGATAAAGGCATTGAAAGAGAAAGAAGGGGAGGCGGAGGATTCGGTCCGGTGTCTTATCAATGAATCGATGACGAATTATTATTTCGAGCAGATTGGGTCTGTCATTCTGGAGCTCAGGAATAGCAAGAACGGACTTCCTGAAGAGAAACGACTCGCCTACAAGAACCAATTGGTGGAGTTGATCGACGCCTATAATGTGTACTCGGAACGTCAGGTTGCATTTGAAGAAGTGCTTTCTGAAGAACTATTATCCCTTATTGAATAATAACATAATTCAAATTGGAAGTTGGACCTAACTTTTAAAGGAGTAAAGAGATGCGTTGGGGAACATCGTTAGCGCTTGCAACGCTCTTGCTGGTATTCACGAACGTAGGTTATTCGCAGCAAGGCAGAAGCAAATGGGGCTTTGGTCTCGACCTTGGGGGACAGAGGCTTTATGGTGAAGGAAACATAAATAGTGGCATCGGGTTTGGAATAGAGGGCTTTGCATCCTACCGCGTTTTGAGATTTGCGGATGTGGCTTTCTTATTGGGATACAGCGAACTGAAATACGACCTACCGTCAGGCGTACCAAATACCACGAACCTAATTAACGCTGACCTTAAGGGAAACTTCGAGCTTGTTTCAAGGGGAACGATCCGGCCTTTCGTAACGTTGGGTCTCGGTGTAATTAATTTTGAAGTGGGTCGTTCAGGCAAGGGCAGATTTTTTGATGGGACGGTTTTTGGTGGCGGAGGACTCAAGGTTCAGTTAAGCCCACAATTCGATTTGATGCTAGGAGCTGATTATCGCTTTATTACGAGTGATACAATTGATGATCCCACTTTAAGCGGCACTTCAGGTTCAGCCAACGACGGTTATTTAAATATCCGAACAGGTTTTGCTTACCACTTGCCGGGAGAGGGTTACGATTCACCGCAGATCATTGCCGACGAAGACGTGCCTTACTACGAAGTCGATGAACAGGGTTATCCCTACCCAGAACAAGAGAATTATCCAGCGAGTCCGGAAAAAGAAACCAAAAACATGGAAGAATACATCCGGTTGAAATCGAGAATTGACGAGCTTTCCGAGGGCATCGACGAAAAAGAAAACAAAGTGGCCAGTCTACGAGGCTCACTTTCGGAGCGAAAACAGCGAGTTGCTTCACTCAAACAGAAAGCTGCTGGGAAGCGATCTGTGTCACGTCAACAAAGCTCGTCTTTGTCCGGATTCTCCGAAATCTATGAAGAGGCCCTGACAAGTTACTACAACAAGAACTACAACGAAGCCGTTTCCCTATTTCGCGTGCTTATCGAAAAGTACCCCAATCACTCGCTTGCAAGTAACTATCAATACTGGCTTGGCCAGAGTCTCTTAGCCTTGAATCGCTACCAAGAATCAGTTGCCGCTTTCTACAAAGTGCTGAACTACGAAGGGTCGTTTAAGAAGGATGATTCACTGTTTCTTTTGGGGCAAGCCTATCTAAAAATGGGATCGGGCGAAAGCGCGAAAGAATCCTTTTCACGCTTGGTCCGAGAGTATCCCAACAGCGAGTATGTTTCCGAAGCCCAGGGTTACCTGAATAGATTGTAAAAGACAAGAGAAGCGACCGAAAGAAAACCAACGGCTCACGTCAGTCGGGCAATGTTTTGAGTCGGACGCACCTCATTCTGGCAAAGCTTTTTGCCTTACAGCCATGCGAGAATGATAAGAGGCTGGCCTGTTTTTGTTCAGACACGAGATAAGCTTCGACTATTTAGCCTATTCACTCTTATTTTAGTTGAACGCCGGGGGGGAGGGATCCGGTCTCGTTCATATCTACCCGCACATTTGATCTCTCCACGCATTTGGAATTTGAAGGGGTAATTTTTTCACAGATATCGTGAGGATATCAACTCCTCTCCGACAGCAAAAAACTTGATTTTTATGAATTTTTTTAATAACGTTTAAGATACATAAAATTTAGAGTGGCGACCATTACCATTCGGAGCAATTTTCCATGAACAACCTCAGTATTCTCATCGGAGGTACAAGTAGCTCCTACCTTGAAGTCTCAAAAAGAATGCTGCAATTTCATTATAGCAATTGTGAGGTAGAATTCGCTTACTCCGGTGAGGAATGTATCAATAGAGCTTTGGAGAACGGCTACGACCTGATCTTATTTGACTACCAACTCGGCGATATGAATGGACTCGAAGTGGTCGAATCACTTAGAGAAAAGGACATCAAAACACCATTGGTCGTACTCATTGACGAGGGGGAGGACGAAATCGCACTGAAAGCCGTTGACAAAGGCGCTTCGGATTACATCTTCAAGGTTCGAGGTTATTTGACTGCATTACCGATTACAATTCGAAATATCTTGGAAAGAAAAAACTTAATTGAAACCAGCACTTCCGTCATTCCAAAACTAGAAACGACTGAATTGCAAAATGGTGACAAGGGATACTTCATATTGGATCGCAGAGGGCGAATCCTATCTGCGAATCATAATATGGAGGAGATCACCAATTACTCCGAAGACGAACTCTTAGAACTGAATCTGTTAGATCTTTTACCCAAAGAAAGCGAGAAGTCATTCTTCGAGTGGCTCAACTTAATTAGCGACAACGGAAATTCCAGACAAACGTTTAAAACGGAGATACTCGGAAAAACCGGAGATAAAATTTGCATTGATATCTCATTAACCGCCATCCGAGATGAGCACCAGCGCGTGGTAAGTTACCGTGGTACGGTAGAAAACATAGCAGAGGAGACCTACAAAGATCAGGCCGCCAAGGATGAGATTGACCAATTGGAGATGGTCAACAAGATTTCGGAAGTCATTACTACCTCCCACCAGGAACCCCTGAATATCTTTCTGGAGAAAATTGCAGAACTGGCTTGTGAAGTCTTCGGCTTTCAGCGTGCAACGTTGGCCCTTTTGGACAAACGCAAAAAAGCGTTTGTGAAGCAGGCAATGATTGGGTACAGGTCCGTGCCAATTTTGAACGGTCGTAATATCGAAGTGCCTCAAGAAGTGATTAACCGCATTTTTGCCAACCGGTTCAGGGTGAAAGTCATCTACTACAATCAGGAGCAGAGAGATACTTCCCGCTACTTGAATGCCAGCTTCCCGGAAAGAAGAACGCAAAAAAGACGTCCACAAAGGCAGTGGCATAAGCGCGACTTGATTCTTGTGAATCTGATGAATCGACACGGCAGCACATTCGGTTACATCTCACTGGATATTCCCGTTGATTACAAGGCACCATCTCGAGAGACGTTTCGTAACTTTGAGTTGTTTGGACAACTGGTCTCAATGTCCATTGAAAACTTTTATCAATTCTCAACGCTGGAAAAGCGCTCCCGGCGACTGAAACAAATTCTGGTCACAAGCAATATCTTCAAATTGTACTTGAGCTTGAACGAACTGCTTAAAGAGATCGTCTGGTCGATTAAGTTTTCACTCGATTTCAACCTGGTTGTCCTGGGCTTGATCAGCAAGAAAAGTGGCAATCTCGAGCTGAAAGCCGTGGCCTGTGACGATAAGATAAAGGTGAATCGCCTGCAAGAGCTTGCTTTTCCGTTGAAGCCGCTGGCCGCCTTGTTGAGGAGCGAATACAGCCGCGGAAAATCGTACCTCGTCGTCAAAGAGGAAGAAGTCTTGCGTTCATTTAAACAGATTTACTATGGTCCAAGTTTACGACGAGCATCGAACGGCACATGGCCAAGCTGGGGAGTCCTGTTAGTGCCAATAAAATCCAGAGAAGATAAAGTAATCGGTATTCTAATGGTCGATGATCCCGATAATAACAGACTGCCGAGTAACGACACGATTCATACATTGGAGATTTTAGCGAATCAAATTGCCGTGGCAATAGATAATCGAATACTTTACATCCAAGCCAAAAATAGAATTCAAGAATTGGAAAAGGAGGTGAGGTCCTCTCAGGAAGACATAGCCATGCCCAAGCAAGACACTCCAGGTATCCGGAGGTGGGTGGATCGAATTTTTAACTGAGCGTCTCATCCATTTCATCAACTACCTACATTTTTCTTGACTTCAAAAAGCCAAATCCGTACTTTTAATTACTGTAAAAATTTGGATTTCCTGTCGTTTTTCTAATTCAGCTTTGTGGTTCACGACTATCAGATATTTTTGCTTCATAATGCTCTTGGCGACTATTTTTGAAGCTTGCGCAGATCGAGATCGGGTTAACCCCCTTGATCCCAAAAATCCTGATACCTTGGGACGACCTACCGGGTTAAAGATTGTCTCAATTCAGGACACCGTCACCTTGAGTTGGAATTCAATCGATTTGGATGATTTGACTGGATTTCAGGTCTACCGCAAGTCCGAGATGCAAAGCGATTTTGTGCCGATTCACCTCAACCCGTCGGACGAGAATGCATTTCAAGATTCGGACATCGATTTTGGCATCGAGTACTCATATCAAGTTTCAGCGGTAGGAATCGGCTTTGAAAGCGCTCGTTCCGATTCGGTTACTGTCGAGCCCGGACCTACGTTCACATGGGTAGGGGACAATTCCACACGCGGAATCTTCAAGTTAACACATGATTCCCGACACCGAATCCTCAGTGTCGGTCAATTTGCAACGATAACTGATTTGGAGTCCAATCCAAAAACCGGAGAAGTTTGGCTAATTGAACGGATCAGCCTGGTTAATGGAAACGTTCGAAAAATCTCACCGGAGGGGCGTGTGCAGGAGATAGTGGTTCGTTTCACAGCTCCGGAAGATGGCGCCATGGATGCGGTTACGGGAGCATTTTGGATTGCCGATTCAAGAAATGGCCTGGTGGTAAAACTGGACTCTACGGGAAATCAAATGTTTTCGCTTACAGAGTTTTCAAATCCCGTTGCGCTCTCGGTTGATCAACGAAATGGCGGTTGCTGGCTAGCAAATCAAGAAACCAATGAAGTTGTAAAGGTCAGCAGTGACGGCATGGAGATCGACTATTCTCATGTGGAGTTGAGCGCTTTGCAGACATTGGTCGTAAATTCCAGCGACGGTTCGGTGTGGATTTCCGACAGCAGTCGGGTGCTTAAGGTGGATGAAAATGGCGACCCGGTGCTTGAGATTAGCGAGACGTTCGAATTTGTATCTGTACTCGCGGTAGACGATCTGACTGGTGACCTCTGGAT
>JABAHQ010002527.1_pt2 | contig 18226 bp, 17 predicted proteins | sample 7062091 | NCBI WGS metagenome assembly JABAHQ01 (sample SAMN14534359, study PRJNA622989) | marine sediment metagenome | biome: marine biome [ENVO:00000428]; feature: marine pelagic biome [ENVO:01000023]; material: deep marine sediment [ENVO:00002113] | place: India: Gulf of Kutch | collected...
CGCGCGTAGCGGACACCACGCTGATGAAGGAAACTCCGGAGGGAAGGGTGTCCTGGACGTGGACGTTTGTGCCCTTGACGTTGCCCTCGTTGCATACCTCGATCGTGTAGAAGATGGTTGTGCCGGTGGTCGGGGTCAGTGGAGGTGGAATGGGGTTCCCGAGGCTATCGGTCACCGCCTTGGTCAGGCTCAGATCAGCGCACTGCACGGTGATGTCCGCGCCGTCACTGTTGTTGGCCAANNCTGGCAGGCGGTGCCGCTGTCCACCGTGACCCTGATCTCCAAGGTCCTAGTTTCGTTTACCTTCAGCTCATCAAATCTCCAGATCACAGTGTCGCCGTTGATCGGCGGGTTGGTGATGGTGGCATTCTTACCTTCGACCTTGGGGTAGTCCTTGAAGGTCACCCCTGGAGGCAGCACGTCGGTTATCTCGATCGCAGCCGCTCCCTGAATCACATCGGGGCCGAGGTTCTTCACTTGGATAGTGTATTTGATCGTGTCGCCCTGCTTGGGGTTCGCTTTGTCTACGAGCTTCGTCACCTGCACGTCCGCGCTCTTGACCAAGATGTCGGCGCTGTCGGAGTTATTCCCCGGAACAGGGTCCGCCGAAGCAGCATCGGCCGTCGCCGTGTTAGTGATCGTCTGACCGCCGGTGCCGCTGTCCACGGTGGTGGTGATAGTCAGCGTCTCGGTGGCGCCCGCGGGTATGCTGCCGATTGTCCAGACACCGGTTCCGCTATCGTAGGTGCCTACTGAAGCGGTCGCGCTCACGAAGGTCACGCCCGCAGGCAGGATGTCGGTGACCTGAACGTCGGTGCCGATGTCTGGCCCATTGTTGAGGACCGTGACCGTATAGCTAATGGTAGTACTACTACTGGGGTTGGGATTGTCTACCCCCTTAGTCAGCGCTAGGTCCGCAATTGGAACGATGAATATTTCAAGGTAACTATTGTTTGCAGTGACCGGATCGGGCAGGTCATTCCCGGTTACCGTCACGGTGTTCTCGATGGTCGAACCGGCTGTGCCGCTGTTGACGGTGATGGTGATGTCTAGAGTCGCAGTGGCTCCCACGGCTAGATTCCCGACGGTCCACAGACCGGTAACCTCATCGTAGCTCCCCTGACTGGGGACGGCTCCGACGAAGGTCACCTCAGGAGGTAGGACGTCGGTTATTTCGACGCCTGTGGTGTCGTTCGGGCCGAGGTTGGTCACCGTGATTGTATAAACGATCGTGTCTCCTTCGTTCGGCGCTGGGTTGCTCACCGACTTAGTTACCGCCAGATCGGCTCCCCGGACCGCGATCTCGGCTGTGTCAGTATTGTTGTCAGGATTCAGATCTACCTGATAAGCGGTGGAGACGGTCGCGGTGTTAGTGATGGTGGTGCCTCCCGTTCCGGCGTTCACCGTTGCGATGATGGTGAACTGCTTGGACAAGCCAGACGCGATGCTGTCCAGGCTGCAGATCGGCACGCCGCTGGGGTCCTCAGCGCACCCGCTGGTCGAGACGAAGGTCAGTCCCGAAGGGAGCGTGTCGTCGACCTCGACGAACGTTGCGGAGTCGGGGCCGTTGTTGGTGACCACGAGAGTATAGGTAATCGTGTCACCCTCGCTCGGATTGGTATCGGAGACCGTCTTGGTGATCGCCAGGTCTGCATACTGGGGTAGCACCGTCGCTACATCGGCAGAGAAGTTCTCCCGGCCGCAGTCATCCGTGACGAACACCCGAAGAATGCATGGTGTCTCCTCCAAGACGGGCGGAGCGGTGAAGGTGGTGCTCGCGGCGGTGGGGTCGGCGAACGTTCCCCCGCAACTGCTGGTCCACTGGTAAGCATATGGTGGGGTACCGCCTGTGACTGTAGCACTGACCGCCACCGTCTCGCCACTGTCTACTGAAGCTGGCACGTCCATCAGTATCTGTGGCCGGACCTCTATTCCGGCCTGCAGGAGGAAGTTGAAGTAGGCCCTCTGGGCCGCGACCTGCTCGGAGGCTGTTCCTTTGGTATGGGTATGGCCCGCTTCGTACATGACCCGACCGTAGGAAGGGTTTCCAAACGCATATCCATAGGCGACTACAGCCGCATCCGGGGATTCGGGATGATCGGGGTCAGTGACGGCAAGGGTCGTGGAGGGACGCCAGCCAGACACCGGAATGAAGATTTGCTCAGAGCCGTTCGTGGTGGCTCCATCCAGAGTCCCCTGGAACTGCATGATCGGATCGCAGGTTGTCGTTGGATCGTAGGTATAGGGCGGAGTTCCATCGCCATGGTCGTCCCAGAGGATTAGGCCAGCGTTGCTCAAGTAGTTCATCTGCGGAGCAGTGATGAACTCCAGCGCGCTTACGGCGTGGCAGGCCGCCCAGAGCGATCCTCCGGCGAGGATGAAGTCGTTCAGGGTATCCTTGTATTCCTGGGGCCATTGATGAGGATCAGCGTGGGGCATGATGTAGATGTCGTCGCAGGGCGTCAGGTCCGCCGGCGTTCCGATCACATAAGATGTAGAGGGGACCTCGGCATTCTCGTAGTAATCAGCCGCGATACTCCCGTTCTGCAGGTCGAGCACCGCGTTGGGGAAGCTGGTAATCACGTCATAGATCGGTGCCGTGAAGGGCGCCGTGGCGGAGCAGTCGATCACCACTCCCTTGGCCCCCCACTCGGCGAGCGTCGCGGCAGCGGCATCGGCGTATTCCGCGGGGATGATGAACGACCCGCCGCTGACGGTCGTGCTATCGAAGGTGAAATCCGCCCCGCCTTGGGGCTTGGGGCAGTCGATCGACCAGTAGACCGGGATCTGGTCATTGATCACAAGATCGTAGATAAGTCCGTAGGGCTTGAGGCCGGTCGCGATCGTCGGAGGTTGATCCATCCTGATGATGCAGGAGCCTGCACCGAAGGTCTCTTGGGTGATCAGCTTGGTCGAGGCCTGGTCGTCCTCGTAGGGATTGTGATTGTTGGGGAATGAGTCGGGATCGGCCTGGTCAACGGCCGTTACCTCCGCCGTGTTCTCAATCGTAGCCGGCGAGACCAAGATAGCCTCAACAGTCAGGGTCTCCGTGGCCCCGCTGCTCAAGGTGACTATAGTCCATATACCTGTGCTAGGATTGTAGCTTCCCAGGGTGGGTGTGGCCGAGGAGAAAGATAGAGCGGTATGGAGAAGATCGGTGATTTGAACGTTGGTCGCCGGGTCTGGACCGTCATTCGTGATAGTGATGGTGTAAGTAATAGTGTCACCCGTGGTGGGGCTGGTATTATCCACTGCCTTGCTGAGGGAGAGGTCGGCGTCGGTAGGATCCGCTACAATCACGTCCCAGTCCGCACTTAGGGGCGAGCACTCCCCTGCAATGAGTTCAGAATAAAAGAGATACTTGGTGGGCGGTAGGGTCTTCTCAGGGCTTAGGATACTGTAGGTGAGGGAGATGGTATCGGTGATCGTGCCCAAGTCCCAGGTGACGGTGCGAATATCAGTGTCCACTACCCCGCCGCCCGAATCAAGAACCGACCAGTCCTCAGGGAAATGGTCAACCAGCGTTGCCTCCTCAATCGGGAAGCGAACCGTGACGCTTACCTTCATCTCTACCGGGACCAGCGGTGCGACCTTGTGTTGACCGACCCTGGGACCGGCAAGTCGCCTACCGAATTTGACTGTCCGCTCGATCTCTTCGCAGGTGATCGCCGGCTCGACCTCGATTGCTTCAGTTGCCTCATCGTTGCTGGCGTTCGGGTCAGCAGTCGAGGATTCCACTGAGGCGGTGTTCGTCAGCGTCCCGGAGTAGCTGGGATCGACAATCACTTGCAGATCGAGGGTCGCGGTTTCACCTACATGGAGGGTCCCCACATCCCAGGTGGCAGCGAACTCATCGTAGTCCCCCTGACTAGGGAAGGCGAATACCAGTTCTGCCTGGGCAGGCAGCGACTCAGTGACGAGCACGTCCTGGGCCGTGCCAGGGCCGAGGTTCTCCACGGTCACAGTGTAGGTGACCTCTTCCCCGGCAACTATATATAAAGGTAAAGCCGTCTTGCTGATCCGGAGGTCGGCCTCGGCGATCACGGTGGTATCTTCGGCAACGCTGTTGTTAAACGGGTTAGGGTCATCGGTGTCGCTGCTGACGGAGGCTTCGTTGGAGAGGCTCCCGCTGAAGTCGGGATCGATCGTGACCTCGATAGTAACTGTGGCAAAGTCCCCTGCGGCGATCGTCCCCAGATCACAGGTGACGGTGTTGTCACAACTCCCCTGGCTGGGGAAAGCATCGATCAGGCTCACCCCGAAGGGTAGAGGGTCGCTGACCACCGCGTTCGCCGCATCCGACGGTCCCAGGTTCTCTATCTCCAGGGTCCAGGCGAGCTGCTCACCGACGGAGACCGGGTCTGGACTATCGGTCTTGCTGATCCGGAGGTCGGCCTCGATGATCGGAGCCTCTACCACTACACCCTCGGGGCCGTAACATTTGGCCTTCCTCTCATCACATGTTGGCGCATCGGCGCAGCTAGCAGGGCTGGCAGAGAAGCTGACCACTAGGTTTTCCAGCACGATCTCGTCGCCACAGGACCAGAAGAGATCCTGCAAGATGACATCTTCCGAGGACCTTCCGGGAATGTCGTCCACCAAACAGCTTTCTACAGTTCCCTCGAAAGAGGCACCTATGTAGAGATCGTACACGACCCAAGGGGCATAGCGAGTGGCGTTGGCCTTGTTGTTGATCGTTGCCCAGAGGTAAGCATCGACTTGTTCACCCGGTGTACATTCGCTGATCGGATTGCCAGCCGCGTCACCCAACCAAGCCGTGTCCATTGTGATGTCCTGAGCAGTGCAGTTCCAGGAACAGTAGGGCCATTGGGCAAACGCAGCAAAGGAATGAAGCAGCACCACTATAACTGAAACGGCGAACACAACTGCGGCCGACCTGCCCCACCCCTCGGCAGCGAGTTTCCTCCCCATTCCCTCCTCCTTCTTTGGCCACTGATGGGCTAGATCATATTTGCCTGTTTATCAGCTTTGCCGGTGAGACTGGCCAGGGAGAAACCCTCTGCAGCGCAAGAGCCCCTAGGCAATCTGACCGCCGGGTGGGTGAACAGCTCACAACGGAAATAACCCCCAAAACGGCACTCGGAGGGGCCATCTTCTGCACGATTCTCCACCGTCCTGCTCATAATCAACCCCCCAACGGGCAGACTGTTGAGCGGCTCTCCTTCGCCGCCCTGCCCAACCTCGGCCGTAGTCAAGTATAGCATCGATCAGAGGGCCAGGCAACCGCATGATCTAAGTCTGCTGCGTATATGCCCTCCGTCATCAGCTCTGTTCAGCGGAGATGGCCATGCTTCAGTTGAATCCACTCTTCTCCTCCCTACTTCGAGACGTTCTGCTCCTTCCGGCGTCTAGCCATTGCGGGGCTCTCACGCAAATGCCGGCAAGGCAGTTGCAATCGCAAGGATAGGCCTATGGCTCGCTATGCCGATCGGGCAACTACCACCAAGCCCCATGCGGTGCTTGCCGCGAAGACGATCATCCGCTCGTAGCGAGCGACGGGAACAGTAAAGCAGCCCTGCCGACAGGAATGGCCGGCCTCACGAGGCCAGATGCCTCGAGGTGACCAGATGCACGATCACCCCTCCTGGCGGGAGGCCCACTTAATACGCTGTGGCGACCGTCTCGTCGCGATGATAGGCAGCGCCGAATCCATCGTATATCCTTACCTGTCGTCCCTTAATCAAACAGTTCACTGGGCTGAGTCTACCTCAGCCCAGTGAACTGCCGAATAGCTGGTGGGACCTGTGCCTAAACGAAGGCGATCTCAATCCAGATTCCGGCGATCACCTCGCCGTCGGAGTTCAGCGCCTCGATGAAGAAGAAGTGATTGTCGAACACATCCCCCGCGGCAGTGAGGTACCCCTTTATCTTTCCTGTCACAGGATCGAGCGACAGCCCGAAGTCCGCCAGTGCTTCATTGGTCCATCCCATCCCGGGGACGTCGCTCCAGATCACGCTGCCGGGTGGGGCCTCCCGGAAGGTTACCGGGTCGGCCATCCCCAGGAGCTGGGCCATTATGTGGTTGGGTATGGACAACGTGATCTTCTCATGCCCCGTGTAATCGGCCGGGTTGACGAAATGCTTGATGAAGAAGTCCGGCGCTCTACACTCCACACATGGGTAACACGGCTGATAACAGGGGTAGCAAGGTTGATAGTAGCAGGAGGGTTGACAGACCTGCCTTACCGAGTAGAAGGCGAACCCGACCCCGCAGACTTTCTCGCAGCAGCAATCCTCTTTGATGGTCGTGCTGGCCGCTACGTAGATCTGCCGAGCGCCGGGCTTTCCGGCCTTCCCCCGGGCTACAAATACCCCCGGGCTTACTTGGGTGAAGTCCCCTGTAATATAGTGTCTGCTGGAGAAGCCTGCCCCAGGGCCGATGTCGATGTAGGCCCTATCGATGGCGGCCGAGACGGGGTGGCCATCGAGAAGGACTCGAACCGTGATGGTCACCACCTCACCGGGATCATACTCCCCCTTGTCCGTGGAGACCGCAACACTGAGCTCGGAGGCGAAAACCGAGTGCGTAAGCGCAAATTGCCATACCACAAGGAGGAAAAGCAGAACAGCTAACCAACTGGGAAATCGCCCCAGCTTCATTCCCCATCACCTCCTCAAGTCATGCCTCTATTCGCGCTGCAACTGTGATAGGTCGCGATTTTCTCTTTAATAGGTACCGGTTCCGGTGAGAAAGGAGACTAGCAGCAACATCCACATGAACCAGAAGCCGAACAGCCATACCCACCAATACATACCCCCACCTCCCTTCAAACCAAACAATAGCATAAGCCGGCCAATTTGTCAAGTGCTCGACGAGGATGAGGCCGCTCATTCAGCCCGCAGTTCGCAGCGATGATCGGCTACCCTGGAAGGAGGGGTGGGGAGGGCTTGGCCTGCGGATTCGAACCGCCTCCAAAAGCTGTTGGGGAAAAATCCCGCTGGGGAAGCGGGCAAAACCCTGACAGCCAATGGTCTTCACACCCCCAACCGGGATGTGCAAGGTCGGCCAAGCCCTTCCGTTTAAGGAGGTGATAAAGACCCGTCAAATGTCCCCACATTTTACCGAAATCGGATCGGTTTGCAAGGCTCAGAGGGGCAACCCTGAAGGGCTCTCCCGATTTGCAATTTGCCGAAGATCAGTTAAATTGGGGCTATGCGGATTTTTCTCGTCCTCGGTCACCGCGCAGCCACCGGGCCAGATTTCTCCCTAAACGACCTCCCGGGGAGTGCCGGCCGCCTGGACATCCTGTGCCGGTGCGTCAACAGCTCCTTCTTTCTCTCCCACGATCTCCGGAGGGATACTGAACTCTATCTCGTCTTGCAGGATAGGGTCACCGTAAGATTCGTCGGTTCGGGGCTTCGGCATCTCAACCCCGATGAGCGCTCCACCGCAGCCCTGATCCAAAGAGCCCTCACGGCCAAGGGCCGTCTCCGAGGCGATGAGGAGCTGGAATCGACGCCGGGGATCTTCGTGGCGCGGCGGGGCCTGCGCAAGGCCTTGGAGGAGATCCAAAGCAGGGTGGAACGGCTATTCTTACTGCATGAGGAGGGACCGTCGCTGCACGAGGCTGAGCTGGTCCCGGATATCGGGTTCATCTTGAGCGACCATCTGGAGTTCTCTCCCTGGGAGCTGGAACTGATGCGCGATCTGCCCCGACTCTCCTTAGGGCCCAAGAGCCTCCACGCCGATCACTGCATCATCATCGCCCACAATGAGCTCGATTTACGGTACGATCCTGAGCCGTGTTAGACTAGAGGTTGTGGAATACGTGACTGTTTACCGCGCGTGGGGCGAGGCCGAGACCCAGGTGGTGCGCGGGCTCCTGGAGAGCTCGGGGATCAAGTGTCGCCTCAGGAAGAGAGGGCCGCAATCGATTTATCCTGTCACCGTCGACGGGCTGGCCGAGGCCGAGATCATGGTTCCCAAAGCGCGAGAGACAGAGGCTAGGGCCATCGTCAGCGCCTATCGCGACCGCGCCGAAGGCCGGTGAGGATGGAAGGCTCCCCGGGCTTGGAGCGGGACCGACGGGCAATGCTCCTAGATCTCCGACGCCGCGGGATCGAGGACGAGCGGGTTCTCCAGGCGATGCTTAAGGTCCCCCGCCACCTGTTCGTTCAGCAGTCGTTCTGGCACCTGGCTTACGGAGACCACCCACTGCCGATCGGCGAGGGCCAGACGATCTCCCAGCCCTATATCGTCGCCTTGATGACCGAGGCTTTGCAGCCCCAACCAGAACATAGGGTCCTGGAGATTGGCACCGGATCGGGGTATCAGACGGCGATTCTCGCGGAGATAGCGGCGCAGGTTTACACCATGGAGCGCGCGGCCGAACTCCTCAAGGGAGCGCAGGAGTTGCTCAACGAGCTCGGCTATCGGAGGGTCCATTATCGCGTCGGCGACGGGACCTGTGGCTGGTCGGAGCAGGCACCCTACGACCGGATCATTGCCAGCGGATCCGTTCCCCAGGTTCCTCCCTCGCTGATCGCCCAACTGCGCGACCCGGGCCGGCTCGTCATACCGGTCGGGGAGCGACACATCCAGCAATTGGTCCTCCTCCAGAAGGTCGCGGGCGAGATTCGACGGGAGGAGTTCGTCCCGTGTAGCTTCCTTCCTTTGATCGGAGAGGAGGGCTGGAAGAGGTAGAATCTCCGCTGAAGGAGGACGAAGATGATCGATCTTAGAAGCGACACGGTGACCAAGCCGACAGAAGGGATGCGGAAGGCAATGGCCCAAGCCGAGGTCGGCGACGACGTTTACGGCGAGGATCCGACCGTAAACAGGCTTCAACAACGGGCGGCGGAGCTCCTGGGAACGGAGGCGGCCCTGTTCGTCCCCTCGGGGACGATGGGAAACCAAATTGCGGTCAAGGTCCACACCCATCCAGGAGACGAAGTTATCCTGGAGGCCGACTCCCACATCTTCAACTACGAGCTGGGAATGATGGCCGCCTTCTCCGGGGCCCTGGCCCGGCCGATCCCAACCCTAAAGGGGATTTTGCCCCTGGAGGCGGTCGCAGAAGCCATCCGACCTCCCCTGTATTATCTCTCGCGGACGGGCCTGATCTGCTTGGAGAATACGCACAATCGCAAGTCAGGCGCTATCTATCCCCTGGAAGCGGCGCGCGAGTTGGTCGAGTTCGCCCATTCCAGGGGCATTCCGGTCCATCTGGATGGGGCGCGGATCTTCAACGCCGCCGTGGCCACCGACACGCCGGCCAGGGAACTGGCGAGGGAGAGCGATTCAGCCATGTTCTGCCTCTCCAAAGGGCTCGGCGCGCCGGTGGGCTCGCTGTTGGTCGGCTCGAGGGAATTCATCCAGGAGGCCCAGCGTGCCCGGAAGATGCTCGGCGGAGGGATGCGGCAGGCCGGAATTTTGGCCGCGGCAGGGCTCTATGCTCTGGAAAACCACATCGAGCGCCTCGCCGAGGATCACGAGAACGCCCGACTGCTCGCTGAAGGTTTAAAAGGCCTGAGACAAGTTGAGCTGGAGCCGGTGCAGACGAACATCGTCATCTTCACCCTTGCCGGAGGGAGCGCGGAGGGGTTCGCCGCCCGAATGCGGGAGAAGGGCGTGTTGGTCCATGCGATCGGACCAAACAGGATTCGGCTGGTGACCCACCTCGACGTAAGCCGAGAGGAGATCAGGGAAGCGATCAGGGCATTCGGGGAAGCCCTGCGTTAGCGCTCTTACCGCCTCCTCTTTGGTATACTCTGCTTTGGAGGTAAGCTGATGGACTTTCCACGCTTTCTGTTTCGGGTGAAAGACAGCCAGATCGAAAGGGAGGCCCACCGGATGGTCGAGAGCTTCGGGATCGACGATGTGGAAATCCGCCGCGATGACACGATCAAGGACGCCTGGCTGGAGGACAACGAGCGGTTGCGCACCATCTACGGGCTGGAGGACATCGAGGCCTATCTGGCGGAGCTGGTCTCCGGGTAGGGGGACCGCCGTCCCGCCTCGGGATTGAGCTCGTATTCATAAGTAATCTCTGCGCCCGGGCGCATCAACGCGGCGACCGAACAGTAGCGCTCCTGGGAGAGGTCGATCGCCTTCTCCAGCTTATCTTCGGGAATTTCGTCGCCCCAGATCCGATAGGTCAAGCGGATCTGGGTGAAGGCTTTGGGGTGCTGTTCAGCCTGCGCCGCTTCGAGCAAGATCTCAAACCTATCCCACTCCACCCGCATCTTCCTCAAGATCGAAACCACGTCCATTCCAGTGCAGCCGCCGAGCGCGATCAACGCCATCTCCAGCGGCCGGGGCGCGCTATCCGTCCCCCCGACCTCCGCCGCGGCGTCCAAGATGATTGCATGGCCGCTCTCTGAGCGTCCCACGAACTGCATCCCCTCATTTAGCTTGACCTGTGCTTTCATTCATCCTCCCTCTCTGCGCAGGACTGTGGCCAACCGGGTCCCAATCCCGGGGCGAATCAAGCGAATGTATCCCATTATGCTGCTCCAGAAGTGTGCTGCCACATGGTTTTGATTCTCCTCGGCCCCCATGCTAGGCTAAATCTAATGCGTTTATTGGCGATATGCAAGCCTGATGGCGAACTGCGCCGATTCACTTTTGCGGCCCTTGACGAGATCTCGGGCCTTTGGTACTATCAATTTGTATACCCCTATGGGGTATAGTGAAGGAGGGAACGGTGAGCTTACTCTCAACGGAGGACCAGCAATATCTGGCCAGGGAGTTCCAGGAGAAGCTGCGGGAGGAAGTCGTCCTCCACTTCTTTCAGGACGGAAATGAGCCTTCAAGGGTCACTCAACAGATCCTGGACGAGTTCGAGGATTTCGGCGGCCAGATTGCCATTCGACATTACCACTTCCCCCAGGATGAGGAAGCCGTAAAGCAGTTCGGGATCGACAAAGCCCCGGCGATCGTCGTCGCTCGCCCGGATCAGGACCATGGGATCAGGTTCTACGGCACGCCGGCTGGATATGAATTCAGCTCACTGGTGGAGGACGTGATCGACATCTCCCAGGGCCGGGTCGACTTGCCTCAGGACGTGCTCGAGGAGCTTCAGGAGCTGGACTCCGCCCTCCATATCCAGGTCTTCGTCACCCCGCCATGTCCTTACTGCCCCCGAGCGGTGCGCACGGCCCATAAGTTCGCCATGGCCAGCGGACAGGTCACCGCCGACATGGTCATGGCAACCGAGTTTCAGGACCTCTCCGGCAGGTATGGCGTAACCACCGTGCCCCACATGGTGGTCAACGAGAAGACCAGCTTCACCGGGGCGATCCCCGAGCGGCAGTTCCTGGCCGAGGTTCTCAAAGGAATTTAAAATGAAGCTCACCGCGGAGGAGCTGAAGGCGATCAAGGACCGACTACGGCGGATCGAGGGGCAGGTCAGCGGTATCCAGAGGATGGTCGAGAAGCGAGACTGCCCTGAGGTACTGGTCCAGATAGCCGCCGCCCGCGCCGCGCTTAACCGGGTCGCTTGGCTCATCCTCCGGGGCTACACCCGCGAGTGTCTCGGTGAAATGCGCAGCGGGGAGAGGGACGAGGAGGAGTTTGAGGATCTGCTCAGAAGTTACCTAACCCTATCCTAAAGGAGGTAGACGATGCCAGAGGTCAATGTCTATTCCACGCCAGCCTGCCCTTGGTGTTCTCGAGTAAAACAGTTTCTGGAGGAACACGGCATCGAATATACAGAGTATAATGTGGCCGAGGATCCGGCCAAGGCAGAGGAGATGATCCAAAAGACTGGACAGATGGGCGTTCCCGTGACCGATATCGATGGGGAGATTGTGATCGGTTTTGACCAGCCCCGGCTGCGGCAGCTTCTGGGTCTCGATGGCGACTAGCGATGGACATCAGGTTATCCGTAGCCTCCGGGGAACGGGCCAACTGGCCCGGTCTGTCCCGCTTGAAATTTGACCCCCGTTNNGAGATTTGACCTCCCTTGTGCCTAAGGGCTATGTTTAGATAAACATGCCGAAGGGGTGAGGGAGATGAAGACTTCGGGGATCCTGGGAATTTTATGCCTGATCCTGAGTGGCGGCGCGCTGGGTGAGACGGGACCAGGTGTCTTTATCCAGTCGATCCAGCCCTACGGGAAGGACGAGGCGGTCCGGATCGTCAAAAACGGCGAGCAGATGGTTGACCTTACCGGCTGGCGGCTGGAGAGCAGCAACTCCCTGGGGCAGGAGGTCAAGGAGACCTTCTGGTTTCCCCGCGGATGTCTTCTGCCCGCTGGCGGCATTTTAACAATCCACTCGGGCCCTCATGCGCGGAGCTGGGGCGACCGCTCCTGCGGCCATCACGAGATCGACCTCCCCTGGATGGAGGTTGCGATCTGGAATGATCAGGCCGACGTCGCCTGGCTGCGAGACTCCGCCGGGGAGCTGATCGACCTCTATACCTATACTGGAAAAGCACCAACCGTGCCCCGGCCTTCCCCGCACCTGAAGCCGCGGTCCGAGCGTTTCATCTCTGAACCGGAATCGTGGGCCGAGCGATACTGCCGACCCCGCGTTTCATCGGATGGCAGGTGCTGTGCAGTGAAGGTAGCTCTAGTCTCGATCGAGCCCGTCTACAACGAATGTGTAGGGGAGAACTGGCGCTTCTTTGCCATTGCCGGCCCGCTGGACCCGCCGGTCTTTCAGGAACATCTTCCGCAGGTGATCTATGAGGACCGGTTCCGGGGCGAGCTTTTCCTGGAAGTCGGGGCGGGCGCGGTCGAGGAGGACCGCCGACCCGACCGCGGATGGGCCTCCCGGACGGTCCGCCTCTGTTGCCCGCCCGGCTGTCGAACCGAATGGACGATTTCCGTGGAAGTCCCGGTGCGGGAGAACGAGGCCTGCTGCGCCGGATGCGCGGCCAAGTGGCGGTTCCATTTCCAGGTCGTGGTCGCACCGGCTCTCGCTCCCGTTCAAGAGGAGAGAATCCCCCCGAGCGCTGACTTTAGCGTCTCCCCGCCGCGGGAGCGGCTAGTGGGAGATACGGTTAGCCTGGACGGCTCGCCGTCCGCAGGTGAGGAGTTGCGCTTTGCGTGGGACTTCGACGGCGATGGCCGGGCCGACGCCCGGGGGAAGCAGACCAGTCATCGGTTGGCCCGCCAGGGGATGAACCTGATCACGCTCACCGTGACCGACCGGTGGGGCCGGAGCGACTCCATCACCCGCGGGGTTAGGGCCCTCCTGGAAATCGATGAGAATAAGGCTGAGCTGGGCCTTTTCTGGCTGACCCTACCGGCACTGGCCGTCGGCTATTTCCTGGTCCTGGCATTCCGCGGCTAGTCATCCTCGAGCGACTCGGAAAATAGTTAAAGAGGGCAGGGGGATGGCCGTAACCTCATTCCTCTTTGCCTTGCTCAGAGCTGAGCATCTTCTCGATCAAGCTCTGTAAGGCCTGTAAGCCCTCCTTTGCCTCCGCGCCGGGAAGGTCCAGTTGCTCGGCGATCATGGCCTGGACCGCCCCTTGGACTTGAGCGAACCCTTCTTCCAGCGGGACTTCGCTCTCCCCCATCCTTTCCAGATCGACGATTTGCAGGCCGAGCCGGTCGATGTATCGTTGCAGCTCCCGCCGCCCGAGCAACATCAATCCCTGCTGGGCGACCTCCAAAAGCGGTTTTTCCCAACGGAACTGCGGCGCGGAGGTCACCCCGTCGATGGCAAAGCCAAACACGATCGGATACTCCCTCCCGTAGCGGTTGATTCCCTCGATGACCTTGGTCGAGGTTGCCGCGTCGAGCCCGAGGATTGAATTAGCCCGGTGCTCGAGCTTGAGGTTCTCCAATAGTAGGTTATTCTCCGCACGGACTGCGTCTCCTTCAATGATCAGCTCAGTGGCCAGGGTCAGCCTGCCGGACTCGATCCCCACTGGGAGCGACGCCCCATATACGTTGGCGAAGGCCGGAAGGTCGATCCCCTTCAGCTCGATCTCATATTCCCGAATCGCGGGCTCCCGGCGGTAGTCCAGCTGTGCCTCGATGTGGAAGCTCCCCTCCCCCTCTAGCTCTCCCGAAATGCCCAAGCGGACTGGTTGGTTCGCTAACCTTGAATCGATGGAGAGATTCTCCATTGTTACCTCAAGCATGGTGATCCGCGGAAGTTTTCCATCTTCAAAATCATCGTGCAGCGTCAAATGGACCCGATCGACATCGAGCTCCTCCATGAGGAATGAGGGACCGGGTGGCCGCAGGTCCTTCGCCCCGCGCAAACGTGCCGGCTTTGGGCTTGGGGTCCGTTGTTTCCGGTATTCAATGTATTTTTGGAACAACTGGAACCAATCGACCTTGGCCGCATTCTCCTCCAGCCACTGGAGATAGGGCTCGAAATTCCAGCCCTGCTCGAAGTTATCTATATTTAAAGATCCGTCCGCTTCACGGCGGACGTTGAACCGGATCTCGCGGATCGCTCCCTCGTTGAACACGACCCGCCTGCTGAGTAGTGGGAGGACCCCGACGTCGATGGCCAGCTCCGGGATGACCATCACATTCTCCTCTTTCAGGCTGGGATTCTGGACTGCGAGCCCTCGAACGGTGAGCCGCCCGGTGAACAGATTAAAAGAACTCCGCTCCACCGCGACCTCGCTCCCCACCAGGACCGTCCCGGCCTTGGTGATGATCGTTGTGGTAAGGAAGGGAATGATCGCCCCGGCGAGCAGGTACATCAACAGATAGAGCAATGGCAGCCCGACCAACATCTCCCGGCGGACGTAGCGGAGGAGCCCCCGGCGGCGCGGCTGGACAAACTTCGCCTCCCCCCCGGCCAGCCACTGGAGGAGCCGGAACCAGCGCCGCGCCCGCAATCGTTGATAGGCTCCAGAACCCTGGACGTAGGTAGTGAAGCTGCGGCGATATCTGATGACGAGAAATCGGACGAGGAGGAAGACCGGAATCGCGATGGACAGCGACAAGACGTAGCTTCCAAAGAGAAGGTAGCGCTCATACCCCAAAGGCGCGATGATCGGCCAATGAAGTATTGTCTGCCATAGGGATTCCAGCGGCGGCCACTCCAGGATCGCCTGTCCGATAGCATAACTGGTCCCCCGCAGCGGGAAATAGGCCAGCTTGAACAGCCCGAAGCTAATCAGAAAAGAGCTGAAGCTGAGGCGGAGGAGGAGGGCCAAGGATACAAGTAAGAAAGAATGGAGTCCCAGCGGCGCCAGGCCCATGAAGACTCCCAAAGAGAAGCCCGCCCCGACCTGAGCGGGGCTGAGCTCCGACTGGAGGATCTTGAAGATCCGCCGGATCAGCTTCAGCATCCCCATCCCCGTTCAGCATAGGGCAGGATGGCAGGTTCGGTCAATCGCCTTGTGAGAGCTCATGAAAACCGATATAATAAGAGCTCAAATGGATTGGATACTGAGGACGGAGGTGGAGAGTTGATCAAACGAGGACTCTTCCTGGGGCGATTTCAACCTTACCATAACGGCCACCATACGGTGATCGAGCAAATCGCCCAACAGATCGACGAATTGATTATCGGGATCGGGAGCGCTCAGTGGAGCCACTCCTTCGAGGACCCGTTCACCGCTGGGGAGCGGGTGATGATGATCAGCCGGGCGGTCAAGCACTTCCCGATCATCATCTCCGTCCTGCCCATCGAGGACATCCAGCGAAACTCGCTCTACGTAGCCCATATCAAGACCATAGTGCCGCCGTTCGACGTGGTCTATTCCAATAATCCCTTGATCCAACGGCTGTTCGAGGAAGAGGGGATCGAAGTACGCGGAACGGTGATGGTCAAGCGGAGGCAGTTTTCCGGCGCGGAGATCCGCCGCAGGATGGTGAGCGGCGAGCCCTGGGATCACCTCGTCCCCCCGGAGGTAGTGGCGGTAATCGAGGAGATCAACGGCCTGGAACGGCTCCTCCAGGTGTCCGAGACCGATACTCCCGTCCCCCAGGATCTTCGGAGCACGGGTTCGGCTTAGAATGGAATTAGCCAGGAGGATCGGGGAACTGTTGCGTGCGAAGGGGCTGTCCCTTGCTACGGCGGAGTCTTGCACCGGCGGCCTCCTGGGGCATCGGATTACCGATGTCCCCGGCAGCTCCGACTACTTCCTCGGTGGTGCCATCTCCTACTCCGACGGGGCAAAGGAGCAGTTGCTCGGCGTGCAACCGGGGACTCTGCGGGAACAGGGGGCGGTGAGCGAGGCGACCGCCCGGGAGATGGCCCGCGGTGTAAAAGATCTGCTTCATTCGGATTTAGCTCTCTCCATCACCGGGATTGCCGGGCCGGGCGGGGGGACAAGGGATAAGCCGGTCGGGCTGGTCTATATTGCCCTAGCTGCCCCGGATAAGCAGCTTTGCCAGCGCCACATCTGGTCCGGCGATCGCGGGGAGAACAAGCGCCGCTCGGCGGAGCAGGCGTTGCAAATATTAAAGGAATACCTGGAAGGGGAATAGAATGTCCTTGAACCTGCCGATCAAGGAGAACGAGAAGCTGGCCGAGTTGGAGCAGCGGATTGCGGTCCATGAAAGGCTGAAGGCTTACTGGTACTGCTCCAATGTCAACGCCATCGATCGGCTGGGGATCAACGACCACGGCCCGGTCCACATCAAGATCGTGGCCAACATGGCCCTGAAGATCCTGCGGCTACTCGGCGAGGCCGGAATTGAACCGAGCGCCGTGCGCGACCACTGTCTCGCTCCTCAGGATGCGGAGGTAATAGTGATCCTCGGTGCAGCCTTACACGACATCGGGCACATCGTCCACCGGGAGAACCACGAGGAGTTCTCCATCGCCCTCGCTCCGCCGATCATCGGCGAGCTGTTGGCGGGACTCTACGCGGACCGGGAGCAGGCGATCATCACCGCCGAGGTGTTCCAGGCCATCTACGGCCACAAGACCGAGGTCCAGCCGCTCACCATAGAAGCCGGTGTTTTGAAGGTCGCCGATGCGCTGGACATGGAGCAGGGCCGGGCGCGGATCCCGTTCACGACCGGGGGGATCACCATCCACTCCGTCTCGGCGATGGCCATCGATAAGGTCCAGGTCCGCCGGGGGCAGGAGCGGCCGATCGAAATCCGGGTGAAGATGGCCAACTCCGCGGGTATCTTTCAACTGGACAACCTCCTCAAACGGAAGCTGGAGCGCTCCGGGATTAAGCAGTGGTTCGAGATCCGGGTCGAGATCCAGGAGGAGCGCAAGATCGTCGAGCAGTATCAAATATGATTGTCGAATTCAGCATTACACCGATCGGGAAGGGCGAGAGCCTCTCGGAGGATATCGCCCAGCTCCTCGAGTTAGTCGATAAAAGCGGTTTAGATTACCGGCTTACCCCGATGGGGACCATTGTGGAGGGCGAATGGGGCGAGGTGCTAGATCTAATAAGGAGATGCCACGAGACAATGCTCCAGCGGGCCGACCGTGTGGCCACCTGGATCCACATCGACGACCGCAAGGGTGCCAAGGACCGGATCCGTTACAAGATCGAGGCGGTGGAGAAGGAGTTGGGGCGAGAGCTGAGCAGTTAGAGCGCTCAAGCTTTGGCTGACCTTTGTTGACATTGTGCACCCTAACGCCGGAACGGTGCCAATAATCTGAAGCTCTCCACGGTCTCCCCTGCTGAAGTGTCGCGTGCGTTTATCGTCTCAGGGGGAAGGGTTCCACCTCAAATGCCCAGGTAAGCTCTCTTTACCTCGGCCTCTTCCTTAAGCTCCTCCGCCCTTCCGGAGAGGACGATCTTCCCATTCTCCAACACGCAGCCCCGATCGACTATCTCCAATGCCTCCCGCGCATTCTGCTCGGCGGGGAGGATGCTCGCAACTGCTCCTCCCATAAGCGGACATTGGTTTTGAAGATCTTAACTGCTAGCTCAGGGAAGAGGCCCTTTAAAGATGCAATCCACAAAGACTCAAGAGGAGCAGGGAAAAGGTGAACATTACTGACTAGGTGCGAGTGAATTCCTTTAGTAGGAGTCATCTCTAAAGGTGAACGATAGTCTCTCTATTATGATTCCTTAACCTAATACACCTATTAGAGCACGATGCATACTGACTATGCTGCCACTGTGTAACTTCCCTCGGAAAATCCTTTCGATAATGTGCCCCCCGGCTTTCCTCGCGCCCTAGGGCAAATTCACATACCATCTTTGCCACTCGGACACTCCCCTCCAGCTCAATCAGCGCCTTTATGTCTCTCGGGCTTGAAATCGAAACCTGATCTAGTCGCTGATAGAGATCGCGAAGAGTCGCTCGGGCTCTCTCTAGACCGGCTGCATTGCGCCGCACTCCTAGGTAACCTCCTGTGATTT
>JABAHQ010001899.1_pt1 | contig 18225 bp, 16 predicted proteins | sample 7062091 | NCBI WGS metagenome assembly JABAHQ01 (sample SAMN14534359, study PRJNA622989) | marine sediment metagenome | biome: marine biome [ENVO:00000428]; feature: marine pelagic biome [ENVO:01000023]; material: deep marine sediment [ENVO:00002113] | place: India: Gulf of Kutch | collected...
CGAGCCGGGCTCCATCGCCAACCTGACCGCGTCGATCATCGGCAACGTGTTCGGCTTCAAGGCGCTCAAGGCCCTGCGGCTGGAGGACATGCGCATGCCGGTCGCCTACCTGAAGACCTTCCAGGGCCCGCCCACCGGCATCGTGGTCGAGCGCGAGCGCCTGGACAAGTTCGGCCGCCCGCTGCTCGGCGCCACGACCAAGCCCAAGCTGGGGCTCTCGGGCCGCAACTACGGGCGCGTGGTCTACGAGGCGCTCAAAGGGGGGCTCGACTTCGTGAAGGACGACGAGAATATCAACTCGCAGCCCTTCATGCACTGGCGCGACCGTTTCCTGTATTGCATGGAGGCCGTCAACCGCGCCTCGGCCGCGACCGGCGAGGTCAAGGGTCATTACCTCAACGTCACCGCGGCCACCATGGAGGAGATGTACGAGCGCGCCGAGCTCGCCAAGGAGCTCGGGTCGGTCATCATCATGATCGACCTGATCGTCGGGTACACGGCCATTCAGTCCATGGCCAGGTGGGCGCGCAAGAACGACGTGATCCTCCATCTGCATCGCGCGGGTCACGGCACCTACACCCGCCAGAAGACGCACGGCGTGAGCTTCCGCGTGATCTCCAAGTGGATGCGCATGGCCGGCGTCGATCACATCCACGCGGGCACCGTCGTGGGCAAGCTCGAGGGCGATCCCAATATGATCGCGGGCTACTACGACACGCTGCGCGAGACGCACGTGCCTCAGAACCTGCAGAACGGCGTTTTCTTCGAGCAGGACTGGGCGTCGCTGAACCGGACGATGCCGGTCGCCTCCGGCGGCATTCACGCCGGGCAGATGCACCAGCTCCTGCACTATCTGGGCGAGGACGTGGTGCTGCAGTTCGGCGGCGGGACCATCGGCCACCCGATGGGCATCCAGGCCGGCGCCATCGCCAACCGCGTGGCCCTGGAGGCCATGATCAAGGCCCGTAACGAGGGCAAGGACATCATGAAAGAGGGACCGGACATCCTCCAGAAAGAGGCCAAGTGGTGCCAGCCGCTCAAAGCGGCGCTGGATGTCTGGAAGGACATCACCTTCAACTACGAGTCGACGGACACGGCCGACTTCGTCCCGCAGACGACGGCGAGCAGCTGAGGAGGCCACGTCATGGCAATGACCAATCACGGCAGCCGCATCACGCAAGGGACCTTCTCGTTCCTTCCGGACCTGACGGACGAGGAGATCACCAAGCAGATCGAGTATTGCCTCAAGAACGGCTGGGCGGTGAACGTGGAGTTCACCGACGACCCGCATCCCCGCAACACCTATTGGGAGATGTGGGGGATGCCGATGTTCGACATGAAGGATCCGGCGGCGATCCTGTACGAGATCAACGAGTGCCGCAAGGCGTATCCCAATCATTACACCAGGGTAACCGGCTTCGACTCCGCCCGGGGCTGGGAGACGCCGCGGATCTCGTTCATCGTCAACCGCCCGGCCGAGGAGCCCGGCTACCGCCTGATCCGAACGGAGGACGAGGGCCGCAAGATCCGCTACACGGTTCAGCCCTACGCCACTCAGGAGAAGCCGGAGGGCGAGCGCTACGGTTGAGGCAGTCGAGGCGGCGCCGGGCCCACGGCCCGGCGCCCTCATTTCGGGCGCGATGCGACGCCAGGCACGAAGATTATGGGCAGGGTGCTCATGCCGGTCGCCGAGACTGCGAGGAGCTCGGGGTGATCGGCGTCCTCGACGTGCCGCGCGGCGCCGGCACGGCGTTCGACTTCGCGCTCGGCCTGGTCGAGATGCTCGCAGGCGCCGAGGAGCGCGGGAAGGTGGCCCGCGGCTTGGTGCTCCAGCGCCGTGACCGCCGCATGAGCCGAGCCTGCGGCGCCTCGCAAGGAGTGATACCGCCATGATTCAAGAGGTGAACCCGGAGGACCTCCCCGAGAATCAGAAAAAGACGCAGCCCGAGGCGATGCTCTCCGACGATACGCCTATCGATCTCGAGGCCGAGTTCGGGGCCTCCAACGTCCAGGAGGTGCTGGACAAGCTCGATCGCGAGCTGGTGGGACTCGCGCCGGTCAAGCAGCGTATCCGCGAGATCGCGGCGCTGCTGCTGGTGGACCGGGCGCGGCGGCGGATGCACCTGACCACGGAGACGCCCACGCTCCACATGTGCTTCACCGGCAATCCGGGGACGGGCAAGACGACTGTCGCGCTGCGCATGGCGGAGATCCTCCACCGGCTCGAGTACGTGCGCCAGGGTCACTTGGTGGCGGTCACGCGCGATGATCTGGTCGGCCAGTACATCGGTCACACCGCGCCCAAGACCAAGGAGGTCCTCAAGAAGGCGATGGGCGGGGTGTTGTTCATCGACGAGGCCTATTACCTCTATCGTCCCGAGAACGAGCGCGACTACGGCCAGGAGGCGATCGAGATCCTGCTCCAGGTCATGGAGAATAACCGCGACGACCTGGTGGTCATCCTGGCGGGCTACAAGGAAAAGATGGATCGGTTCTTCCAGAGCAACCCCGGGATGCGCTCGCGCATCGCCCATCATCTCGATTTTCCCGACTACGTGGCCGACGAGCTGCTGGAGATCGCCGGGCTCATGCTTCGTGATCTAAACTACGAGCTCAGCCCGGAGGCCGAGGAGACCTTCAAGGAGTACATCGAACGGCGCATGGCGATGCCGCACTTCGCCAATGCACGCTCGATCCGCAATGCCATCGACCGCGCGCGGCTGCGCCAGGCGAATCGTTTGTTCGCCGGTCACAAGGGTCTGACCAAGCGCGACCTCAAGACCATCGCGCCCGAGGACATCAAGGCCAGCAGCGTGCTCAAACAGGGCGTGCCCGACAGCGATGCGGTTTTGAACCGGTGAGAATCCGGGGCACGAGTGGGCGCCCACCGCGGCGACCGGTGCAACCATGGCGGACATCCTGGATGGGCTGACGCCGATACGCGTGCTGCCCAAGACGATCGACGCGGCGTGCTACAACCGCATCCGCGTGGCGCTGCTGCGCCGCAAGACGCCATTACGGGTGGCTGTGGCGGGGCACCACGGGCTGGAGGTCATCCTCACCGACGCCGCCTGGCTGTGTGTCGACGCCACGCGCGACGATCAACCGATACTCGCTTGGAGCCGGTTCGATACCGCCGGTCGCAGCGCCCTGCACGAGCCGGTCGTGTGCCGGCTGAGCCTCTACCATATGCACGCGGGGCTCATCATGGGCAGCGCCCTGGAGGCGCTGGCCGGCGCCGAGTGGCATGTGGTAGAGGGCTAGGGCGCGTGCGGCGTCGGCGCGCCTCGTGCGACGGAGGCTCCATTGCGACGTGGCGCTCGTCGACGTCGCCCGCGTCGTGACTTTCGTCGATGCCTCGTGCACGAGGCCGAAGACACCGCCCGTCGGCGGCGCGATATTCCGGCGCCGCCGACGGGCGTCTTGATTCTTCTCGGGCAAAACCGTATACAAAGGGCGGTCGGCCCGGCGCCGTTCCTGCGCCGGAACCCAGTCCCGGTCAACCCCGCAGGCTAGCGCGGATCGACCGAGCGGACCGCGCCCGACGGTCCGCGGAGGCACCCCGGCATCGCGGTTGAAGTGCGTCCCGGGCGGCGCCGGCGCACGGACCGCCCATGGGGCGCCACGCGGCCGCCCCCGCGGACTTCACGTCGCGATAACGAACAAAGGAGGAACATCGAGGTGAAGATCGCACAGGTCGCCCCGCTCATCGAGAGCGTCCCACCCAAGCTCTACGGCGGCACCGAGCGGGTCGTCTCCTATCTGACCGAGGAGCTCGTCCGTCAGGGCCACGAGGTCACGCTGTACGCCAGCGCCGACTCGCAGACCGCGGCCGAGCTCCGCCCGGCGGTGCGGCGCGCCCTGCGCCTGGAGCCGGCGGACGGCGATCCGCTCGCGCACCATTACGTCATGCTCGAGCAGGTCCTGCGCGAGTCCGACGGGCACGAGATCGTGCACTATCACACGGATTTTCTGCACCACCCCTTCGCGCGCCGCCAGACCGCGCCGCACGTGACGACGATGCACGGGCGACTGGACCTCGCGCACCTGAGGCCCATCTTCGCCGAGTACGCGGAGATGCCGCTGGTCTCGATCTCGCGGTCGCAGCGCCGGCCGCTGCGCCGCGCGAGCTGGTGTGCGACGATTCCCCACGGGCTTCCGACCGAGCTGTTGCCGTTCCACCCGGAACCCGGCCGATATCTCGCATTCCTCGGACGCATGTCGTCCGAGAAGCGGCCCGACCGGGCGATCGAGATCGCCCGGCGTGCCGGCTGGTCGATTCGGCTCGCCGCCAAGGTCGATCCGGTCGATGTCGACTATTTCGAGTCGAGGATCAAGCCCATGCTCGATGGGCCCGGCGTGGAATACATCGGCGAGATCAGCGACCGAGAGAAGGGTGAGTTCCTCGGCGGGGCCGCGGCCGTGCTGTTCCCGATCGACTGGCCCGAGCCTTTCGGCCTGGTCATGATCGAGTCGATGGCCTGCGGCACGCCTGTGATCGCCTTTCCCGGAGGCGCGGTCGACGAGGTCATGGAGCATGGGGTGACCGGATTCGTGGCTCGCGATATCGATGATGCCGTGCGGGCCGTCGGCCGGCTCGACGAGCTCGACCGGCGCGTATGCCGCGAGACATTCGAGCGCCGCTTCTCGGTCGCGCAGATGGCCCGCCGCTACGTGGAGGTCTACGAGCGGGTGCGTGCCGGCGCCCCGGTCGGGGCCTTCCAGGCCGCCAGCTGAGCCGTGTCAGCCAAGGATCTCGTCGAGGTCGGGGGCAAGACCTACGTCCTCACCTCTTCCTCCCGGGTCGATGACCGGATCCGGGTGCTCAAGCACGGCGACTCGTTCGCGGTGTTCGATCGTTTCGGCGACATCAACCCGATCGGCACCACCGAGCAGGGCCTGTTTCTCGACGGGACGCGCTGCCTGTCGCGCCAGGAGCTGCTGATTCAGGGAGAGCGCCCGCTGCCGCTCAACTCCACTGTAAAGAACCACAACACGCTGCTCGCCGTCGATCTCACGACGCCCACCATCGAGCGCGAGGGCAAGCCCCCGATCCGGTCCGGGACGGTGCACATATTCCGCTCCAAGGTCCTGTGGCGCGGGGCCTGCCACGAGCAGCTTCGTCTATCCAATTACGGCACGGAGGCGATCGCGCTCGTCGTGGACTACGCGTTCGAGGCCGACTACGCCGACATCTTCGAGGTCCGCGGCGCGCGCCGAGCGCGGCGCGGCCGGCATATGCCGGCGGAGCGCGAGTCGCACGCGCTCACGCTCGGCTACGAAGGGCTCGACGGTGTGCCTCGCCACACGCGCATCGAGGCGGCCCGGGCGCCCGACCGCATGGACGAGCGCACGCTTTCCTTCGATGTCACCGTGCCCCCGGACGAGTGGCAGGAGCTGCTGCTCACCATCAGCTTCTGGTCGGGCGAGCGCGCCGGCGGGATGCAAAAATACGGCGCGGCCCTGCGGGAGTCGGCCCGCACCCTGCGCCGGCGCCGCGTCGAGGACTGCACGGTCTTCACCTCCAACGAGCAGCTCAACGACTGGCTGAATCGCGCGCAGGCGGACATCCACATGCTCGTGACCTATACCGACAGCGGGCCCTACCCCTACGCCGGGATCCCGTGGTTCAACACCCCCTTCGGCCGGGACGGCATCATCACCGCGCTGGAGTACCTGTGGATCAATCCGGCGCTGGCGCGCGGGGTGCTCGGTTATCTCGCCGCGCATCAAGCGACCGAGACGGATCTCCAGCGCGAGGCGGAGCCGGGCAAGATCCTGCATGAGGTGCGCGGGGGCGAGATGGCGGCGCTGGGCGAGATCCCGTTCCGATCGTACTATGGGACGGTGGACGCCACGCCGCTGTTTCTGGTCCTGGCGGGCGAGTATTACCGGCGCACGGCCGACCGCCCGTTTCTCGAGTCGATCTGGCCCAACATCGAGGCCGCGCTCGGCTGGATCGACCACTACGGCGATCCGGATGGGGATGGTTTCGTGGAATACGAGCGGCACAACCCGCGCGGCCTCGTGCACCAGGGCTGGAAGGACTCCGACGACTCGGTCTTCCACGCCGACGGCACCCCGGCGGAGGGCCTGATCGCGTTGTGCGAGGTCCAGGGCTATGTATACGCCGCTTGGCGCGAGGTCGCCGCGCTGATGCGGGTCTTCGGAGAGCGGCGCGAGGCCGCGGCGCTCGACGAACGCGCTGACGACCTCAAGACGGCGTTCAACGCCCGTTTCTGGTGCGATGATCTGTCCACCTTCGCCCTGGCCCTGGACGGAGACAAGCGGGTGTGCCGCGTGAAGGCTTCCAACGCCGGGCACGCGCTGCTCACGGGCATCGCCGACGAGGCGCACGTGCGACGGACAGCCGAGACGCTGCTCGCCCGCCGCTCCTTCTCGGGCTGGGGCGTGCGCACGCTGGCGTCGAACGAGGCCCGATACAATCCCATGTCGTACCACAACGGCTCGATCTGGCCGCACGACAACGCGCTGATCGCCATGGGGCTGGCGCGGTGCGGCCACAGGGACAAGGGGCTGCGGTTACTGACGGGTCTGTTCGATGCCACGATGTACATGGACCTGCATCGCCTGCCGGAGCTCTTCTGCGGCTTCGACCGGCGCAGAGACGAGCCGCCCGCAGTCTATCCCACCGCCTGCGCCCCGCAGGCCTGGGCCTCGGCCTCGGTGTTCTATCTCCTCCAGGCGGCGCTCGGGCTGTCGTTCAACGCCCCGGCCCGCGAGATCCGTTTCGATCATCCGGCGCTCCCGTCGTATCTGCAGTGGCTCGAAATCCGTAATCTGCGCCTGGGCGAAGCCGTCGTCGATCTGGTCCTCAAGCGCCACCAGCAGGACGTGTCGGTGAACGTCCTGCGGAAGCGGGGCGATTTGCGCGTTGCCGTGACCGTGTGACCCCGGGACCTCGCCCGGCGTCCGCCGGAGGCGTGCCGCCTCCGCCTGCGTGAGGGGCGCCGTCGCGGAGCGCGGCGCGGCCGAGACTCGTCGCGAACGGCGCGTCCCTGCGCCGCCCGGTGCGCCCAGAGCGGCGCCGGAGCTGCACGAACAGCTCGTCCTCTTCGACGCCTGCGGCGCCGTCGACGTGCGAGCCCGTTCGTCGATAGGTGAGCTGGAGCTTGATTAAAGCGAAGTCACACGGCGACGGTCGGAGCTGCGTTCGATGCCGGGGGCATGGAGCAGCGCGGGGGGACGGCGGCACGGCCCTCGCGGCCCGAGCAAGACGGGCTTCGTGCGAGCGCGCTGCCGTCTCTCGCCGCCCGGATCCGGCGAGGGTTCCGTGAACGCCCGGTTTCCCTTGAACGGTGATGCGTGCGATCGCCCGGCGCCGGAGCGCCGCGCTCGCAGGACGGCGGCGCGGGAGCCGCCGGGAAGGATCAGTTCTTGTGACGGTAGCTGATGCGACCCTTGGTGAGGTCGTAGGGCGAGATCTCACATCGTACCTTGTCGCCCGCCACCACGCGGATGCGGAACTTGCGCATCTTCCCCGCCGTGTAGGCGGCGATCTCGTGGCCGTTGTCGAGCTGCACGCGATAACGCGAGTCGGGCAGCACCTGGGTCACGGTACCTTCCATTTCGATCAGGTCTTCTTTAGCCATATACGATATTCCTCCTGCACGTCGTTCGCCGATGACGCCTACGCAATCGCGGCCGGGAACGAGCCGGCGCGCGAGAGCGCGCCCCCTCCCGTGCCGCAGCCGACGCCGGTAGATGATCAGCACGACGGGAAGTCGCGGGTCGGCGCCTCGATGAGGCGCCCGGCGAGGGTCTAGATAATCAAAACCATTGTACACGATTCTCCCGACGCATGCCGCCGGTGGAGCGGCGCTGGCGGCGGTAGGCCGCCGACGTCCTGACAGACGTGCGAACGGTCCGAGCCCGGCCGGTCGGGATCCCGACGGTTCGTCCGGGCGAGAGCTGCCGTCCCTGTCGCGGCCGCTCGCCCCCCCGCGCTCGATTTCCGTCCGGGAGGCGGGTCGTGCGTGACGGAGACGTTGATCGACGCGCCGGCGCGGTGGCCGATCGTCGGGGTAGCGTTCGTCGCGAGCCTCGTCGCCGGTCTGGGCACGGCGCTCGGGGCGTTGCCGGTGTTCGTGCTCCGGCGGTTGTCGCCGCGGATCGAGGACGCCCTGCTGGGGTTCGCGGCCGGCATCATGCTGGTGGCCAGCCTTTTTTTCGCTCATCCTGCCGGGGCGGGAGGCCGCCGAGCAGACGACCGGCGTGCGCGCGGCGGCGGTGGCGATCGTGGTCACCGGCATCTTGCTGGGCGTGGCGGTGCTGTGGCTGATCCACCGCTACGCGCCCCACGAGCACTTCATCCTCGGCCCGGAAGGCCCGGCGGATGCGGCGGGCCTGCGGCGCGTGTGGCTTTTCGTCATCGCCATCGCCCTGCGCAACTTCCCCGAGGGCATGGCGGTGGGGGTGGGCTTCGGCGGCGCGGCGCTGCGCAACGGTCTGGTCCTCGCCGCCGGGATCGCCCTGCAGAACATCCCCGAGGGCTTGGCCGTCGCCGTGTCGATGGCTGCCATTGGCCACGCTCGCGCCGCGGCCTTCGCGGTGGCGTTCGCCGCCGGCCTGTTCGAGCCCGTCGGCGGGCTGTTCGGGATCACCGCGGTCACCGTGGCGGCTCCGTTGCTGCCTGGGGGTTGGCCTTTGCGGCGGGCGCGATGCTGTTTATCATCAGCGACGAGATCATCCCCCGAGACCCACCGGCGCGGGCTCGAGGATGCCGCCACCTTTTCGCTGATGGTGGGGTTCGCCGTGATGATGTCGCTGGACTTCACGCTGGGCCGAGGCCCGGCACGGCGTGCCCGCACGCGTCGTGGCGCCGGATGCGGGAGGTCGGTGAGGCAGGGGCCGCGTATCCCACCGCCGGCGGCTCTTGCTGACGTAGATCAAACGCCGGGCCGGGCGGGTCTGCCATGCTGGTTTCGTAAATGCGGGGTGATTCCCCCCACCGAGGCGGCCGAGCCCCCGGGCGGGACCAGCGCGCTGAGTCACATCGCACGAAGGAGGGCACCGGCATGGCAGAGCAAGAAGGTCATTCCGCCGCGCCGACGGAGACGATTGTCGTGGGCTCGGACGGCTCGGAGTTCAGCGAGGGGGCGGTGCGCGAGGCGATCGCCTGGGCCCGGCGCCACGGCTGCCGTCTCGTGGCCGTGTGCACGGCGCAGGTGGGTCTCGGGCAGCTGGAATACGCGCCCGAGGTGGTCGAGAGCCTGGACCGAGCGGCGCGGGAGGCCTGCGAGGCGGTCGGGCGCCGGGCGGCCGCCGAGGGCGTAGTCTGCGAGACGGTCGTCCACGAGAGTGAGGAACCCCATCGCCACATCGTGGCGGCGGCCGAGCGCCACGGCGCCCAGGCCATCGTGGTGGGCCGGCGCGGGCGCCGCGGGTTGACGAAGATGCTGATGGGCAGCGTGACCGCGCTCACCATCGGGCATGCCCCGTGCGGGGTGTTCGTGGTGCCGCGGGCCGGGCGGCTCCTCGGTCGGCGGGTGCTGGTCGCGACCGATGGCTCGGCGCACAGCGAGAAAACCGCCCGCGAGGCGATCGCACTGGCCAAGCGCACCGGCGGCACGATCGTCGCCTGCGCGATCGCGCACGGCCGGGTCGACACGCAGATGGCGCAGGCGTACGTCGATCAGGTCAAGGCGCTGGCCGATGCCGAGGGCGTGGCGGTCGAGGCCGTGACAGGCGAGGGCACGCCCTATGTCGAGATCCTGGAGGCCGCACGGGCGCAGGACGCGGATCTGGTGGCCATCGGCAGCCACGGCCACACCGGCTTGTTCCAGCTGATGATGGGCAGCGTGGCCGATCGCGTGATCCGGCTCACCGACCGCAGCGTCATGGTCGTTCGGTAGGCCAAGACATCAAAGCCACGAAGACAAGCGCGTTGGAGAGACCGAGAATAGCCAGGCGACGTCGACGCACGCAGGCCGCTTCACCGTTCTTTTGTTCGCGCCCGTACGCACATCAGCGTTCCGGGACCTGTGCCCTTGCGCGTGCGAGGGCATTACGCGGGGGCCGGAGGTCGCGCGTTGTGCAGGCGCGAAGAGGACGCGGCGCTGCCCTCCTGTTCCGTCAGACGCCGCGACGGCGCGCCGTCAATCCGACCCCCCCGAGCACGAGGGCGACCACGACCGTCGCGGCGATCATCCAGGCGGGCAGGTAGAACGTGGTGTACACTTCCCAGCCGAGCGCGCGCAGCAACTCGGACAGGGCGGTGGCCGAGCCCGTCAAGTGGCCGCCGAGAGTCCCGGTCACCGCGAGCAGGCCCGAGCCCAGCACGGCGAGCAGCAGCATCAGCCAGCGGCGGGCGCCTTCCCACACCCTCTCGCCCGCGCTCTGGCGCAGCGCCGCCACCACGACCCAGTAGGCCAACGTCCAAGTGGCCGCCAGGATGTGGTTGCGCCCTATCGGGGTGGAGGTCACCGCCTCCAGGCTCCACACCAGCAGTCCCGAGCCGTAGGCGAGCACAGCGATGATCGAGCCCAGCCACAGCACCGGCGCGAGCACGCGGTCGGCGGCGTGGGCAAAGGGCCCCGCGGAGAACGTCCGGAACAGCACGATGATCGCGCCGGTGGTCCATAGGGCCAGCGGGAAGTGCACGAACATGTGATGATAGGCTTCCATCGGCTCAGCTCTCCTCCGCGCGCAGCGTGCGGATCAGCGCGATCCCCAGCCCGACGATGAGCAGCACGCCGGCGATCGTGGTCCACAGCCAGTGTCGGATGACGGCGGCGTTAAACTCCAACTCCACCGCGTAGTGGGCGAGTTGCTCGGGGGTGTGGCGCGCGTGCACCGGCACGCCTTCGGCCATCCGCTCGGCGCCGGCGTGGCGCTTACCGGTGAGCAGCGGCCAGCCGATCTGGCCCGGATAGAACAGGGTCAGCTCGTGCCAGGGCTGCTCCCAGGAGGGGGACTCGCCCTCGAAACGCACCGCGCGGATGTCCGCCTCGCGCTCCAGGCCCACGGTGGTCGGCAGGGATACGTAGTGCCAGCGCGAACCGGTGGCGTTGCGATGCACGGCCGCGCCCACCCAGTACACGCGCTTGGCCTCGAACGCCTTGTCGTCCAGGGGATGACCGGTGTCCATCGGACGCACCAACGTCACGTCCCAGTACCCCTCGCGCCAGCGCGCCTCACCGGCCACGTCGATATCGGCATGCGAGCCGCCGCCAGGACGCAGCACGCGGCGCGGGATGGTGTCGCCGTCCTGCCAGGCGTGGTCGGGATCGAACGGCACGGCGTCGGCTTCGCGCAGGTAGTAGATGTCCTCGAACCCGAGCCGCTGCCGGTCGATATCCTCCCAATCAAGGGCGCGGAAGCCGACCTTCTCGGGGTCGAACATCAGTTTGGGGTGCCCGTGCTCGTCGTCCCAGTTGGTGAAGTACACCCCGTCTCCCTTGTCGCCGTAGCGGAACTCCGCCACGTGCTGGTCGTCGGACTTGCCGATGGGATTGGAGCGGTGCGCGCGCCAGTGCCAGAAATCGAGGAAGTAGCCGGCCTCGCGCAGCGCTGCCAGCTCCTGCTCCGACACCACCGAGCCCCAGTCCGCCGGATCTTCCCGTGTAGCGGGCAGGAACTTGCGCACGTCGTCCTTGCCCTTCTTCTGCCCGAGGTAGGGATGGGCCTTGACCTCCTCCTTGCTCGCCTGGTCGGTGAAGAACCGCATGTGGTCGCCGATGGTCGCGAACCCGCCGTAGCGGTCGAACTCGGGCACCCGGCCGTCGTCGACCAGCATCGACACGCGGTCCTCGTAGATTCCCTGAGGCTGGGGGCCCACCGGGCTCTTGCCGATTCGCTGCCATTCGCCGCCCCGGTAGCGGAGCATGTCGTGGTAGATGTGCGGCCGCTCGGTGGGCCAGCGATAGCGGAAGAACATCCGCTCGCCGTCGTAGGCCGCCTTGATCTGTAGCGGCATGGTGAGCGCCTCGGGGATGTGGATGCGACGCTCGGGGTCGTTGGCGACCACGCCGGTGCCATGCGTGAGCCATGCCGCGGCCAACGTCGCCAGGAACAGGATCGTTGCGGCCCAGAGGCGAGTGGTGCCCATCATCGCGATCCTCCCTCGGCTTCCGGAACCTGAGCATCCCCGGCCCGACCCATGAACCATAGCCGCCATTACTCTCGAAAGGGAAGAGAGGCGACAAGCAGGAACAGGCCTTCGGGTCCCGCCTTGCACCGTCCCGACGATGCGATCCCTCGGGCCGCCGGGGATTGCCGTCTCAGCCGACCCGGGGTCCGCCTGCGGGCCGGTGTGCGGTCTCTTCAGGGGGACCGCCGTGACGGTGGTGCCCGGTCCCGCCTACGCGCGCGGTACGCACCACCGGTCTCGCCCGGCTAATCCCAGCCCTCCATGACCTTCAGGCCGTTGGAAAACGCTTGCAGCTTGCCCCTCATGACCTCCTTGTCGGCGGTGCCCTCGGCGCTGTGGTGGATCGTATACAAGTGGGGCGCCTCAGGCAACCGATCGAGCGGCATGCCGTCGGTGTAGACGGCGGCGATATAGGTGTTCTTGTCGTTGATGAAAGGCTCTCCATTGAAAGGGAAGTCCTGGCGGACGATCTTGTTCCAAGTCTTCTTGTGCTTGTCGTCGACCGTAGCGGCGGGCTTGAGATTCCGCTCCACGTCGAAGAAGACGGTGTTGTTCTTGCTCTCCCCGACCATCACCTCGGCCACGTCCCAAGTAACCTCTCCGTCTTCTTCAAAATAAGAGAAGCACAGCTTTATGTCGCTGTCTTTCGTTATGTCCATGAGCGTAGCGTCGAGCCGGAAGGACAGGCGATCGGAGCGGTAACGGAAATGATCCCCATACTCGAAATCGACGTCGATATCGCCGAAGGCGGTCGGCAGCAACGTGTCCAGCGCGACGAACTCGCCCCAGTCCTCCAGCGTTCCGTAGTACGACAGGTACACGAAGTCGCTCAGCACCTCGAGATCCGCGATATACTCGGGCACGTCGCCGGTGCTGCTGTATTTTAGCATGGTCACGTTTCCGCCGGGCACCGGCAGGGAGAAGGTCGTGATCACCCCATCCTTGTAGGGCAGGTTCCAGGTGCGCACCTGCCATTTGCGATCATAGGCGTCGGTATGAATATGATCCCGCGCCGCCTCGCCCAGGGAGGTGATCCGGATGCTTTCGGAGCCGATGTCCCGCGTGACCGGAATCCCTTGCAATACCAGGTCCATGAAGGTCTTGGGGCTGTTCGTGAAGGTCTCCATTGACACATCATCCGGTTTGCGGACACGCATTAATATCGTGTTACCTGCCTTGCCATAGGTCAGGAAGCCGTTCTTTCCCAGGTCCGCGTTCTTTCTCTCCGACGGGTAATAGGTGTCCCAGTACCCGTCATCGCTCTTTGCGATGACGTGAGGGAAGACGGCGGAATAGTTATTGTGAAGCAGCTTGGCCGATTTGGGGCCACGCGGGAACATCTCGGCCTCGTGCTCCTTCATGAACTTTCTGGTCATGTCCTCCACATGCTCATGGACCCCGCTGCTGAGCGCCTTTCTCAGCGCCATATACGGCAACGGCAGCTCCACCTTTATGTCCATCTCGTTGCGGTAGGTCCAGTCCATGTTCTCGATCTTGTAGATGATCGGACCGTTCATGGTGGCGAGGTTGTCCTTCGATTCCATGACCACGGACATCGGCAAGGCGTAGTTCAGATTCTCGTTCTCGGATTTGCGCAGCACGACCCCGATGGTGCGTCCTTGGGGATCCAGCAGCGGGCCACCGCTGTTGCCCGGGGAAGCCGCGGCCGAGAAACGAAGCCATTCCCAGGCCCCTTCATACTCCTCCGGCGTATTGGAGGTGTAGAGGCCCTGGCGTATGACGATGCCCTGCCCGAGGGCGTTGCCGACCGCGAAGACTTGCTCATTGAGTGTCGGCTTCTCGTTGACCTCCAGGTACTGCGCGGCGGTGGCGTCTTTCAGGGTGAAGACAACGAAGTCCCTCCGGAAGGAGTACTTGACGATCTTCTCAATAGCGAAGACCTCGCCGTTGCGGTCGCGCAGATACGCCTCGCCCAATTGGCTGTCGGTGTGCAGGGTCATGACGTGCGCGGCCGAGACGAAGGTGTTGGGCCCGATCGCGAAGGCCGTGCCGATGGAGTAGTAGTCGTCGTTACGTATGTAATAGGGCAACAGGTCCCAGGGCAGGGGTTTTTCGTAGGTGATGCCGCTCTTTTCCTCGTCGGGTTTCTCGACCACCACCTCATAGGTGGCGTTGCGCACGAGGTCCAAGGCGGCCTTGTCCAGGGAAGGGGCTGCCGCGGCATCGGCGGCGAGCAGCAGCACGAAGCTGGCCAGGAGCTCGACGAGCCCGTGGCGGCGAAACGTCCATCCCCTGCGGCGGCTGTCGTGGTTTCGCGCGCCGCGGTGGGCGCCTTCGAGCGGATGCATGGTCATGGCTCTATCCCCCTTACCCTTTCCCTTCCGGTTGCCCGGCGACGCCGGGAGCCTGCCGGTATCGCGCCGATCTCGGACGAATCAGCTTTCTGTTCGAGCCCCGGGGCCAGCAGCCCCCGGTGCCGCCGGGCGCATGTCCATTAATTTGATCGGCCCGGCCCATGGGTACTTGAGACGGAGCAGGCTGCAACCGCCGCGGTTGTGACGGACTTCACAGTCAGGCCGGCCGGGACGGGTCTCGAGCGCGAGCGGGCACGGTGGTCTGGGAAGGGGGACAGGTCGGGAACTTCCGCATTCCTCGAGCGCGGAGACCGGGGTGGCGCTCGAGTTCCTGACCTCAATAGGAGGAAACGGAGCCCGATCGACTTTTTTTCAGTCGAGAGTGGCCCTCAAGCCGCCGGCAGGCATTCCAGGAGCTTTCCCTCGAGGCCGGCGGGCTCGAGTCCGAGGTCGTCGAAAGTGGCGGCCGTCGGGCTTACCAGGTTGTCGGCCTGCGTGAGCGCCACCTGGTCCGGGGTCAGCGGCGCGTGCGGCAGCATGGACGCAAGGCGGGCGAGCGCCCTCCATAACGCGAAGGGCACGGGCGCCAGGAGGCGGCGGCGACCGCGGAAGGCCTTGACCGCCTCCAACGCCTCGCGATAGGTGTAGGCGCGGCCGCCGGGCTCGAATGTTTCGCCGCCCGTCTCCGGCCGCTCCAGCGCGCGGCCCGCGCGCGGCCGTCGCGACGTCCTCGACGTACCGACGCCGTGAATCCACCGATGGGGGCGGCTGCACGCGCGCCTTGGGTTCCGGACGTTCGCGTGCCCGAAGGCGTGCGCGGAGAGCCCGGCATGAGCACGCGTCCGCTCGGCAGCCGCATTCGGCCTCGTCTCGTCCCCGTCGGCTCCGGATAGCCCTCGCAGCGCTTGAGGTGCTTGAAGCGGCGGTAGACGTTCCCGTGAATGATGGCCACTTCGCCGGCGTCGATGCCGCAATCCCGGAGCCGGTCGCAGTCCATCTTTTGGGTGGCCACCTCGCACGGGGTCGCGAGCAGGGTCGAAACGGTGATCGGATGCATGATGCTCCTCCCGGTGGGATAGGGGGTCGCTTGTTGTTGCGCCTGCGTCTCCCGCAGGTGCGCGCTCACCGCCTCGACGCCCTTTGGCGGCTGCGCTCGATGCGCGGGACGCTCGGCCCGTCCGGCTTTCGACCCGCCGCGAGCCCCGACGCCTGCCTTCCGTATAGACGACGCACGACGAAGACACCAGGCGCGGGGACGACGTTTCAAGGCTATAAAAAGGGTTGGGGGACGATCCTCGTCCGCCTCACCCCACCGGCGGTGCCGACGTTCTGAGGACGCGTTGAAAATCTCGTTCTGATCTCGGTCGCCGGACGCCGATCGGATCGAGCCTCGCTGTCGGAATTCCCTTATGATCGAGGCGACGTCCGCGAACCGGGTGTGCTCGCCACCCGTGGGCAGCCAGCGATATCCGGCTCTGTTACCGTGACGGGCACGGGAACCCCATCATGGCGGGACGGAAGATGCGGCGGATCGATCGGCGTGTCGGCGCGGTATGGGCGCTCGTCGTGACCGGGCTGCTGCGGGTCGCCGCCGCGGATACCGGTGACATCGCCGTCGTGAGGCGGGCGCTCGACGCGGTTTGCGTGAGGGGCGCCGAGCCCGCCGGCGTCGCCCGGGCCGTCTCGGCACGCGTCGCGGAGGCCCGGGCGATCGCGCCCGCCGGCCGGGCCGTCGGCTGGCGTGCGCGCTTCGTGGTCGCGGACGGCGGTGAGCTCGAGGTGGAACGGCTCGGGCGCGAGGGCGGTCGGCGCGCGCGTCTGCGCTACCGCGCGCCCGCGGACGGGCGCATCAGGCCCGCCGTGCTGGCGGTGACGCGACCGGGCTGCATCGTGCAGGTCGCGCGGCGCATCGTATATGCGGACGGCGGCCCGTCGCGGATCGAGCTGCTCGACGCACGCCTTCGGCCCACCGGCGAGACGCTGCCCCTCAATCCGCCGGTGCCGCCCGGCGACGATCCGGGCGGCACGGCGGTCGCGCTCGTCGACAGCGGGGTGAATTATCGGCTACAGGCGATCACCGCGCGCCTGGCGCGCGACGAGCGCGGGCGCATCCTCGGCTACGACTTCTGGGACATGGACCGTCGGCCGTTCGACGTCCATCCGGTGTCCTCGCCCTTCTTTCCCCAACGCCACGGCACGCGCACGGCGAGCCTTCTCCTCGAGGAGGCGCCCCCGGCGCGGCTCGTGCCCTACCGCTACCCGCGCCCCGCGATGGCGCGCATGGCCGACCTCGTGGCCGACGCAGCGCGCGACGGCGTGACCGTAGTGGCCCTGCCGATGGGCAGCGGTGAGCGTGACGATTGGGCCGCGTTCGCGCGCGCGGCGCGCGCGCACCCCGACATGCTGTTCGTGGTCTCGGCCGGCAACGACGGCCGCGATATCGACGCCCGACCCATCTACCCGGCGGCGCTGCCTCTGGAGAATCTGCTCACCGTCACCTCGGCCGCGCCCGACGGGACGCTCGCCCGCGGCTCGAACTGGGGGTCGGAGAGCGTGGACCTCATGGTCGCGGCCGAGGAGATGCTGGTGACCGAGTTCGACGGTCGCAAGGCCTTCCACTCGGGGTCGAGCTATGCGGCGGTGCGCGCCGCGGGGCTCGCGGCGTGCCTCCTCGCCGCTCATCCGGAGTGGCGGGCGCCCGAGCTCAAGCGCGCCCTGCTCGCGCGCGCCCAGCCGCTGGTGGCCGAGGGGCGCCGTGTCGCGCACGGCCTGATCGGCGCGCCCACCGCTGAGCGCCGGGGCGCATGCCCGGCGCTGCCCGGCGCTGCCGAGCCGCGCGCGGGAGGTCGAGCATATGATCCTGCGCGAGGACGCGCTCTACCCCGACGGCCTGCCCGATCGGCGTTTCACGCACGTTCTGCGCCCGAGCCTCATGGTGCTCAAGGGGTCGGGATGGGAGGTGCCCCGCGTGGTCGACGCCATGGAGCGGGCCGCGGCGATCCTCGCGCGGTGCGGCGTACGCGTGCCCGAGGCGGCGCTGCATCGCATCGAGGTCCCCGAGCGGCTCAACTACTTTCGCGTCTCGACCGGGGTGGGGCTCGCGGCGCAGATCGAGCTCACGCGGCCGGCGGCGTTCTTCGTGCGCGATACCCGCAGGGTGCAGCCGCACGACGCGGAGGCCTTCGGGCGGTCGAACAGCCGCAATTTCCCCGAGCTGCGCCACACCGTATGGCTCATGCAGGCGATTCCGCATCCCGGCATCGGGCTCGCCCACGAGCTCGTCCACGTGCTCATCGACAATGCCGCCCACTCGGATGCGCCGGGCAATCTCATGCGCATGCGCACCGCGCCCCAGAATGTCGAGCTCACCGCCGCGCAGTGCGCGCGCATCCGCCGTGTGGGAACGGAGCAGGGGCTGCTGCGGCCGCTCGAGGAGCAGACCCGATAGCGGCTCGCGACGCCGGGGTCGCCGGGAGGGGCCACGGCCCGACGCAGGGCACGGGAGCGGCGTGCGCCCTCGCCCGCGGTTGTGGCCCGATGCCGGCCTTCCCATACTTGGTCCACGGGCGATGCGAGGCCGCGGGAACCGTCGCCAGCCGGGCCGCGACCAAGAGGGTGAGTCACACGTTCGGCGAGGGGGCGATCATGGCGAGGTCCGAGGCGTGCAGGCGGAGGGTCGGGCGACGGCGTCGCGGGCTCGCGGGGACGCTGCTCGGCGCGGCTGTGGCCGTCGCCGGCGCCGACGCGACGCTCGGCGCCGACATTGGTGGCGCACCGCCGGCGCAGCTCGAGCTGCCC
>JABAHQ010021554.1_pt2 | contig 18192 bp, 17 predicted proteins | sample 7062091 | NCBI WGS metagenome assembly JABAHQ01 (sample SAMN14534359, study PRJNA622989) | marine sediment metagenome | biome: marine biome [ENVO:00000428]; feature: marine pelagic biome [ENVO:01000023]; material: deep marine sediment [ENVO:00002113] | place: India: Gulf of Kutch | collected...
CTCCATCTATCGTGCCTTCGCCATGGTCGCCTGCATACTCATTTGTCTCCGGCAATTTTGAAAGGATTCATGCCCCACAGCTTGCTGCGAGGTTCTTTACTCTCCCTTGCATTGAAGCGAAAGGTTTGATTCTTTATCCGCACCCCGAGCGCAGCAGCGAGGGGACCAGCGACCGCCAACTCGGGCGGGGAGGTCACCGCTGCGCAGCTCACCATCAGTGTAGTGTGGGAATCCGGTCTCGCAATCCAGCGCGGGGCCACATCGCCGGGCTTGATCATCTTACCCCTAGATGGGATGGCCTTAGAAGCCCAACCCGCCAGAGTCAAGTCCCCAAGAGATGCTTCCCTATTAGCAACTGAAGAAGGAAAGCAGCTTCGGGCAATGCTTGGCCGCCTCCCGAGGGAGGATACGCGTAAGGACCTCAAGCAGCCTCTCCCGCGGGGTTGGCAAGGATGCGATAGCATATAGAACATCATTGGGACAGTTTGCCTTCCAGATAATCGGAAAGGCGCGCGAGTATGGCCCCCTTGACCTTCACGGCATCTTGGACTGCTCTTTCAGCCGTTCCTGAATCAACCTCCCGCTCACCTGGATAGCGGAATTCCACCCCATACGGGGTAAGCCATGTGGCGAAGGATAGTTCCTCTGGGAGAGTCTTATCAGCTTCACTTGCAAGTTGGAGGAGTTCCTCGATGTGATGGGTCTTGCGAAACTCGATCTGGTAGCGCACGAGGAGTGCTTTGAGGTACTTCTCCACTGCTTGTTGGGCGTGGAACGCTGCAGCGAACTAGTCTTTTAGATCCGCTCCCGCAAGGATCTCGGCAGCCTGAAGGTCAGATTCAGCCTTCCTAAACCAGCTCTGGGTGAAATCGCGGATGACCTGCTCACGGCTTCTCATACATCACTATCCCATATTTGTTGGCCGGGTAAGCGATTCCGCCGATGACATCCTTGGTCTCCTTGAATTCTTTCGCGCTCATGGTGATGACCTGCACCGGAGTGAAATACTCCTCAAGAATTTCCCAATCGAGGTGATGACTCCCCTCGGAATCTGGCTTCTCGGAGGTGACGATTAGGAGATCGAGGTCGCTCCCCNNGCCGAAGAGGATCACTTTCTGAGGATGGAACCGTCGAACGATCTGCTCCACAACCTTCCGGATCTCTTTCTCTGTCAGTCTTTTCAGCCGGGTTGCCATGTCCCTTCTTTCTCTTGATGATATACTCCCTCTGCGAAATGGAGCCCTTCGATCCCTTCGTCCAAAGTATTACATCCAAATCACACTAGAGTCAACTCCGCTGAGAAATGCGCGGTTATTAACAACTGAAGGAGAAAAGCCCTTCGGCAAGGGGTGGCCCGCCAAGGGCAAGGTTTGAAGCAGGGGAGTTGCCGGTGGAACTCCTGAGCCTCAAGAAGATCCATTGGGCCTGCGCGCCTTGCCATGTGACTCGCTGCCGCCGTGGCGGAGGCAAAAGTCTCCACCGGCTATGGACCCTGTCCTTTGCCCTCAGCAGATGGGGGGGTAGCCTAACCGTCCAGGGAGGCAGGATTAGCAAGTGCCTCCCTGCCGGAGCCACCGGCTGGCGATTATGCCGCGCTAGCCTGGTGGCCCAGGGCTCCACCAGGGGAGAGCGACCTGGCGAGCCCCGCGGAAAGGGGAGCTCCTAAGGGGGCTTTGCCGCTTCCCCCCGGGAGCATGCGGATAGAAGAAGCGGTGCGGGTGCTCCTTGACAGACCGAGGATGGTAGATGGAGAAGGATCTACCACCCGAGGTTCCCTGCGGGGCCTAAATCGTAGGTCCGCTCTTGAAGAGACTGCTCGCGGGCCCCTCCCGGATGACCAGGAGGGGCCCAAATTTTCCCCTCCGGACGCAAAAGTCGCGTATTCAGAAGCTCAAACCGCCAGAGACAGCAAAATGGTTTCCCGCCAAACCGTGATACACCAAGGAAAAAGAAAACCCGCCGGGCTTACGGGAGATGAGGGAGTGCTTAAAGGCCATGAAAAAGGTGATAAATGTCCTTTCCCTTGGCGGGCTTTTCTGCTGCTATACTCAGCTTGGGTTAGCAACTGCTTGGCCCCGGGCTTCCTCTTTCCTGGGTGGGATCGACCCCGGGGCCCTGTCTTTTATCCGCTCAGGCTCGTCTCGGTCCCGAAGACGCGCGATCCCGCGGGCTTGAGGGATGCATCTTCCTCGCAGAGGCATCGGCGGGGAGAGCTGGCGGACCCGGGGGTCATGGTGAGGTGCCCAAAGCTACTTCTTTCTGTAACCTGTGTCCTCCACACCCGCTGTCGGCTAGGCTATCATCTACGCGAAGGGAGATGGAAAGCGATGCTGACCATCTCTCTCCCCGTCGCCGACCTTGGCTGACGGTGAACGCCTCGTCAGTAAGACGGCTAACGCCTCGTCGCAAGGCGGTGACCCCACTGGGTTGATCCAGGGGAGGCGACCTGATCAGCCCACGGAAAGGGGGCCTCCCAAGGAGGTTTGGCCGCTTTACCGCCCTTGGGAGAGTTCAGCCGAAACAAGCGGCGCGGGTGCTCTTTGACAAACCTGGATGGCAAAGCGAGAAGGGTTTTTTCCCTGACGGGTTTATCCCGGAAGGCTTCGCCATCTGAGGTTTCCTGCGAACCTACGACGATAGGTCCTTTGGGACCTACGACGGTAGGATCGCGCCTGAAAAGACTACTCGCGGGCCCCTCCTGGTGACCAGGAGGGGCCCAAACTTTTCCCCCATCAGGTCAGGTGAAAATTCTTTGCTTTCCGGAAGGGGAAGAGCGCTCAAAGGGCGGCCACGTCCTGGAGAACGAGCTCCCTTGGCTATTCCTCATCGATGTGCTAAGCTGATCTTGAATCCCGTAGAGGAGCGTGATGATGATGAAGTTTGTCGCCCCAGCCCTGTTGCTCATGACCTTGGCGCTGACCTTGAGCGGCTGCATCCCCGGAGCGGGCCAGCAGCAGACGGTCAAGATCGATCCCGTTTGGTCGCCGGACGGCAAAAAGGTGTCGTTCGCCTCCAACCAGGACGGCAATTGGGAGATCTATGTCGTCGATCTGGAAACCAAAGAAGTAAGGCGGCTGACCGATACCTCGGCCAACGAGGTCGCCCCCTCCTGGTCGCCCGACGGAGGCCGGATCAGCTTCAGCTCCGATCGCAGTGGCAAGTGGGAGATCTACACCATGAAGATCGACGGCACCGAAGTTCAGCAGCTCACGGTGACCGCCGCGGAGTAAACTACACTTTGGCAAAATACTCCCGCTCCAATTCCGCGCTCGCGGGCGGCTCCTCCGCAAAGGGCAGGTAACCCAGGAGCAGCGGATGCTTCTCCCGGGCCAGCTCAAACATCCTTGCCGCAATCCTTCGGTAGGAAAAGTGGCCTTCCTTTCGGGTGCGTAGGCCGACAAGGTGATAGAGTTCCCTCAGGTTCAGGGTCATCAGGACCCGCCGGTTGTGGGCGTTGGTCACCAGATACCCCGCTTCATGGGGATACTCCGGTTTTATCTTGCGGTAGGCCTCTGTGGCTCCCCCGATTGCCTCCTCGTACTCCTGGCGCAGGCCCCCCTCCGCGATCGCCCGGGGGACGGCGTAGCCGTGCTCAACCGTCGGGCGCTGGGCCGTCTGGGTCATCATCCTATGCCGCGCCAGGTCCCGGTAAGCCCCCTGATCGAGGAGGCAGTCGAAGGTGTAGCTAATATGTTCCAGCTCCCGCGGGGGACGATCGTGGGGCCCGAGCCTGCCAAGGGCTGCCTCCACTAGCTCTTCGCGCTCTGCTTGGGACATCTCCCGCGCTTGCAAAAGGAGGTTCTCCCAGGGCAAGGCTGAGTAGCGATACAAGCAACCGGCGACAAACTTCTCCTCAGCCTCCCGGTCGTAGTCGATGAGCTGCACTGATGGCTCACTTCGGGGATGTGTATCAGATTCCCTAAGTAGGTGGGCATGCTGTTCCAACGCTGCTGCGGTGCCCGTAAGGTAAGGATTGGCCTCCGCATATTTGACCAGAGTCGGCAGCTTCTCCCGGGCGACCCCCTTGAGCTGCTCGCCAATCGCCCGGACCTCCGAGAGGGGGTGGGAAAGCATCTTGGTGATACCCCATTCCAAGCTGCGCGCGTTGGCCGTCATCCCCAGGTTGGCCAAGGCCGCCGCCGGGAGGAGGAAGCGGCAGACGTCGTGGACGTCCTCCGATCCGTCCGCCCCGAGGCGGGCCAAGCAGCGATGGTAGGCGGCAAACAGGCCCTCGCAAGCCTCATTGTAGAGCCTCCCCAACGCCGACCCCTCCAGCTCCCCCGGGAGGTAGTAGGTGGAGAACTCCTGATAGCGACTTGATTTCTCCATGTAGGAGCAAAGGCGGTTGCCCTCGATCGCCTCGGCCGCGAGCCGGGAGACGTTCTCCAAGGCGAGATGTAGCACCGCATGTTCGGCGATGGAGCCATGGCCGAATCCGACAACCCAGCGCTCGTGGAACTTCTGGGACCCATAAACCCCTCGGGCTATCTCATCAAATGGCTTCGGGGAGCGGCTCGTCTTGGCCAATACATGAGCGATCGTCTCCGGGGAGAGGTCGCGTCGGGAGAGGAGATAGATCCTCCGCTCAGCGTTGCTCATCGGCTCTCACCCCCCGGCGATTATAGCCCGGGCGGCCCTTGGAGCCAAACTGGGCCTGCCATCATGGGGTTGCCTCCGTCGCCCCTTTCAGGTTATAAATTTGGGAGTAGAGGTGAGGTTAGGTGATCCCCCTAAGAGATTATCGGGCAAGCGGGACAATTCCGTATGTAACCATCTCGCTGATTATCGTCAACGGGCTCGTCTTCCTTTATCAGGTGATGCTTCAAGGGCAGCCGAGCGAGTTTGGCCGCAACATCTCCGCGGCCGACATCTTCATCTTGCGATTCGGCCTGATCCCTCGTGAGCTGATCCATATGCAGGATCTCCCGCCCCACATCCCTTTTCCCATCTGGGTCACCCTGTTCACCTCCATGTTCCTCCACGGGGGGCTGTTTCACATCGGCGGAAACATGCTTTATCTTTGGATCTTCGGGGACAACGTCGAGGACGCCATGGGCCACCTCAAGTTCCTGGTCTTCTATCTCCTCTGCGGCGCGCTGGCGGCCTTCTCTCAGGTGTTGATCAGTATCAACGGGACCAACCCGATCATCGGAGCCAGTGGGGCGATCGCCGGGGTGCTCGGGGCTTATTTGATGCTCTTTCCCTACTCCCGCATTCTGACCCTGGTGATCTTTTTCTTCTTCATCCGGTTCATCGAGATCCCGGCGATGATCATCCTCGGCTTCTGGTTTATCTATCAACTGCTGCTCGCTCCCTCCGGATTCGGTGCCGGTGGCGGGGTGGCCTTCTTTGCCCATATCGGCGGCTTCCTCGCCGGAGCCCTGTTGGTCTACCTATTCAAGAAGCGCTACGTCGAAGTCCAGTTGTTCCGCCAGCGGTATTACTAGGGTCAAGGGCTCATCTTTACAGGCGGTAGCTCCCCCCAGGTGGCGAGGGAACAATCTGCCTTGTCCCCAGCCCTTCGGAAATGCTAAGATGGCCTTGAAGTTGGAAAGAGATACTGGCGACAAGGAAGCGGTCAGGCAAGCCTGGAAGCGGTTTGGGGAGCTGAACCGCTGCTATTTCGCTGGGGAGCTTCGACTGGAGGAGCTCTGGTTCAACCCTCGATTCCGCAGCACGCTCGGGGCCTACTCCCGCGACGGCGGGCAGGGAGCGATTCAGCTCTCGCCGTTCTATCTGCGGCTGTTCGGCTGGGAAGAGCTGGAGAAAGTCCTCCTCCACGAGATGATCCACCTCCGGCTCGGCCGCCCGGGGCACGGTCCCCAGTTCCGTCGGCTAGAAGCGGCGATCGAGGGGGAGTACGGCCCGCTCACCCCCAGGCCGATCCCGGCACGAGCCCATCGCCATATCTATGTCTGCGATCGCTGCCGGCTGGAATTTGGGAGGTGGCGGAAGTTGAAAGGCGGCTACCGTCACCGAGGATGCGGCGGTCGGCTGAGATTGCGGCGCGACCGCCACGGAGGATGAGAAGATGGCAACCGAGGCCATGCGGCTAAATCTTTCCCTGGAGCAGCTCCANNTTCCCTGGAGCAGCTCCAGTGGCTTCGCTGCGGCGGGCGAGAGTTGCTCCGCGGCGAGGTGGCGGAGATGCTCCAATACCCCGAGGATTGGGGTGTCGAGGTCCTTCGCTGGTGCCTCCTTCTGCCCACCGACATCTTGGTGAGCATCCTCGATCCGCGAGGCGCGGGGAGAAGGTATTACTTCGATGAGGGCGATCCGCTCGCCGATATCTATTACCGGAAGAACCGCGACCACTTCAGCGCTACGGAACTCACCGTGGAAAAGGAGGAGGCCGCTGACGTTTACGACCTGGAGGAGGGCGAAGTCTACCTCCGCTTCGACTATCGCGGGGAGATCGGGGCGGTCCAGCGGCGGGTCCTGAACCTATTGCGGCGCATGCCTCCGGCCTGAGCGCCGGTATGTTCGTCACCGCGCCGGGGGATGGACGCGGTTCACAGCTTCGTACCGCTCATGAAAAGGGAATATCCGATCCTGGTGACGGATTTCGGTCGTGCTATAATCGAGTTGTNNGCAGTTTCACGTCCTTGTTATTGAAGCCACCGCATCAGCGGTGGCTTCAACTATTTTCTACAATGTGTGCCTGAAGGAAGGCGGCGAGCGGCAACTATTCCCCCCCGGCCCCAACCTGGAATGGGGAGGCCTCGATCTAGGACTCCTCCTCTCCGACGATGAGCTTGTAGCCGAAGCCGCGGACGGTGAGCACCAGCCGTGGCTCCTCCGGATTTCCTTCGATCTTGTTCCGCAAAAGGTAGATGTATTTCTTGACGTCCTCGGAGGTGGCGAAGCTGCTCCCAGACCAGATCTTCTCCAGAATCTCCCGGTGGGAAAAGACCTTCCCCGGGCGGGAGGCTAACAGCCGCAACAGGTCGTACTCCTTTGGGGATAGTTCGGCCGGCTCTCCCCGGACTCGGACCTCCTTCCGCTCGTCGTCGATGAGCAGCTCCCCCAGCTCGATCCGCGGGCCGGGGGCAAACCGGCGCATCACTGCCTCGATCCGCGCTTCCAGCTCCTGCAAATCGAACGGCTTGGTCACGTAATCATCGGCGCCGAGCTGGAGGCCCCTGACTTTATCGTCGGTGGCGTCCTTCACCGTAACCATGATCACCGGCACGTCGCTCTCCTGGCGGACCTCCTCCAGGACCGCCCAGCCATCCAGCCGGGGCATCATCACGTCGAGAAGCAGCAGGTCTGCCCCGCCTTCGGTGAAGCGCTCCAAGGCCTCGGTGCCGTTGGCCACCGCGATTACCTCATGACCCTGCGAGTTCAGGAAACGCCGGAGGAGCTCCCGCGAGCCGGAATCGTCCTCAGCAATCAAGATCCGCATGGCCTGCCTCCTGCGGAATGGTAAAACAAAACTGGCTCCCCTGGCCCGGCTCGCTTCGCAGCCAGACCTGCCCCCCGTGCATCTCCACATATTTCTTGACGATGGCCAGCCCCAAACCCAGCCCCATCATCTCTCGGGTGGTCGAGGAGTCGAGCTGGATGAACGGCTCGAAGACTCTCTCCTGATATTCCGGAGGGATACCCGGGCCGGTGTCCTCCACGGCGAACAGGGCCGCCCCATTGGCCTGCTCCGCCGTGACCCGGACCCAGCCTCGTTTTGTATATTTTAAGGCGTTGCTTACCAAGTTCATCAGCACCTGCTTCAGCTTCGTTCGGTCGGCCCTTATCATGAATGGATCGACCTTTGATTCTAACCGAATCTCTCTCTTCGGGGCAAGCCGGGCGAACGAGCCCACTACCTCGGAGAGGAGCTCCTCCGGTTCGACCTCCTCCAGATGGAGGCGCTCCTCTCCGGCCTCGAGCTTGGAGAAACGGAGGATGTTATCGATCAATTCCAGCAGGTGGTCTCCAGAGCCGAGGACGGCCTGGATGTCCTCCCGCTGCTTGGCGGTCAGCGGCCCGTCGATCTCCTCCAGCAACAACTGCGAGAAGCCGCGGATCGCATGGAGGGGGGTCTTCAGCTCGTGCCCCATCATGGCCAGGAACTCCGATTTGACCCGGTTGGCCTCCAGGAGCTCGCGGTTCATCTGCTCCAGCCGCTCGTCCCGCTCGGCGATCGTATCGGCCATCTTATTGAACTCCTGAGCGAGGAGGGTCAGCTCATCGGTCCCCCGGACCGGGGCGCGGGCGCGGCGATCCACCCGGAACAGCTTCACCGAGCCGATCAGGCCCTCCACGGGACCGAGGACCATCTGGTAGAAGAGGAAGGCCACCAGGACTCCGACGAGAATGAACCCCAATGCAACAAAGGAGATGATCCACAGCGCTTGGCGAATCTCCCCTTGGATGCGGGCGAAGGAGAGGCCAACCCGGACGTAATTAGGTCCTTCAGCAAGATCAATCCCTTCGGGGCTCATCATCAGCCGCCGCGGCAGGACCTCCCAGAAGTCGAGATAATCCGTCCCATCGGGCAACTGGCGGCGGATCATTCCCTCCTTCGCCAGCTCGACCTCAAGCGGCGGTAACTCATCGAGGCCCGGTTGGAAGACGTTGTACCTCTGTTCACCGACCATGATCTGGATGTAGAGGACGTCGCCGGAGCTGCTTTCCTGCAGAAATTGCAGGTTTTGAAGAAAGGTGTAGAGGGGAATGGTGGTATCGGAGAACTTTTCGGCCAGGGTGCTCGCCAGATCCCGCCCCTCCTCGACCAACTGGGCGTGGAGCTCGCTGGAGAGCCGCTTGAGAGAGACCCCGCCGAAGGACAGCGAAAGGAGGAAGGTGAAGGCCACCAGGGTCAGGATAAACTTATACTTTAGGCTGAACCTCCTCCGGTCCATCTCCCCTAGAGTTTAGCGAGACGGAGCGCTTCGGTCAATAATCCCCAATTCCACTGGTTTTACACCCTCCACCTGCTTCCATTGAAGATCTCCAACTGGCCAGACCCGCTCCCTTGACAGCTTCTCCCCGGTTCCCTATGCTAAACTGGAAGGGTCGCAGCTTGGGGGAATGAAATGAGAGGGTCCAGGAAGTATTTGGTCTTGCTTGTCCTGCTCTCCTGGCTTAGTTGGGCCAATGCGCTACCGGCGTTCACCTCCTCTTGCCCCTCGTTGGCCCAACGGGGGCTCTGCGCCGCCGTCCCCCTTCCCGGGCTTACGATCAGTGAGATCGGGGCGGAGGAGTTCTCCAGCCCTTGGTCTATCTCTGCCACGATCCGGGGAGTGGAGGACCTGCTAACTCAGGCTACGGCGGAGATTGGCCGGAGCGGGCCCGGGGAGCGACCGGAGAAACTGGATATCCTATTCTGGAATCTGGGGCTCTCCCTCAACCTCTGGGGGTTGGGGGAGACCACTGTCCAGCAGGAGCTGATCTTGGGGTTGGGCCACATCGCCACCCTCGAGGCCAAGCTCCACTTCCTCACTTCGCTCGTCGGGCTGATGGTCGAGCGACTCGGCGGCCCGGCGCTTCCTGAAGACCAAGAGATGAGCCTCGTCCTCAGATTGGAGGATCTCAACCTCACCCCGGGGGTCATCCTCAAGGGCCAGAGCACCCTCACCTTGGAGCGGGACCTCAACTTCTATGTGGATAAGATCACCCTCACAGTCACCAACGGGACGCTGCGCAGCGATACCGAGTTTGAGCCGGAGGGTTTCCTGATCATCGAGGAGCGGCTCGGTATCGAATTCAACCTGGGGCCGATCGCCATCAGCAGCGGGATAGTTATCGGCGACAAGCGGGTGACTAAGGAGGTCATCCGGATGAGCGCCACCGCCGGGGACCTGAGTTTGATGAGCGAGGCCTCCTTCACTACCGAGTTTCAGGAATTCAAGATCGGGGCAACCATTGGGAGGCTGGAGTTCTCCTCGACCTCCGTCCTTACCCCTACCGGCTTAGGAGGCCAGACCCTCCAACTGGAGCTAGAATTCTAGCCGCCTCCTCTCCCCTTTCCCCAATTGAGCTTCTGCTGGAGCAAGGCGAAGAAGTCCGGGCGGGGATTGGCAGCGATCATCTTGATCCTGAAGGCCGAGCGGGTGATCGAAACCTCATCGCCGGGGAGAAGCTCTTCCAGTTTATCCCCATCGACGAGCAAGGCTCCGGGCTTGCGGGTCACGACGAGCAACTTTGCCTGCGGCGGAAAGATGATCGGGCGGAGGCCGAGCGTATGGGGAGCGAGGGGAGTCGCTAGTATCAGCTCTAACCGGGGGTCGACCACCGGTCCACCGGCGGCGAGGGAGTAGGCGCTGGAGCCGGTGGGGGTGGCGATGATCAGCCCATCTCCGTGGTAGCGGGCGACGAACTCGCCGCTGGAATAGAGCTCCACCTCAATCAGCTCGTCGATCCCCGGGCGGGAGAGGACGAGGTCATTGAGGGCGAGGAATTTCCTCTTCCCTAGCCTGCCCTCGAGCATCATTCGTTCCTCCAACTTGAACTCTCCTCGCCGGATTTGATCCAGGGCCTGGAGGGAGTCTCCGGCCCCGATTTGGGTGAGGAAGCCGAGGCTTCCGAGGTTGACCCCGAGGATGGGCACTCCCTCAGGGGCGAGCCGATTGGCGCAGCGGAGGAAAGTCCCATCTCCTCCGAGGGTGAGGAAAACGGTTCCCGGGCCGGTCTCCAACTGGCACTCCTCCATGCTCTGGTGAACCTCGACCTCGATCCCCCGGGCCCTTCCCCAAGCCTGGATCTGCTCCACCAGCGGAAGGGCGCCCTCCTTGCCGAAGTTGACCACCAGGAGCAGTTTCCTCAACTCCATCGTCGCTCCATTTTAACCACCATTAGAGGTACTTCCAGCGACAGAGGGCCCGCTCCAAGAGGTCAAGCAGGAGGTAGAGGAGGAACCCCAGAAAGCCCATGACCATGATTCCGGCAAACATCTCGTCATAGCGGAAGCGGATGTGGGAGATATGGAGGAAGTAGCCCAAACCCGTGTTGACTCCGGCGATTTCGGCAAGGTAGAGCGCGGCAATGGAGATTCCAATGGAGATCCGTGCTGAGGTAAGGACAGCCGGCAGCGAGGCGGGGATGATTACATGGCGGTAGAGCTGCCACTTATCTGCCCCGGCACTTCTAACGCTCAAGATGTAATCGCGAGGGACATTCCGTGCGGCGTCCCGGGCAGCCAACAGCGTCTGAAAAGCGACGATCAAAGCGATCAGGAGAATCACTGGCAGATCCCCCAGCCCGAAGAGGACAAACAGAAGTGGCAAGAAGACTATTTTAGGAATGGGATAGGTAATGTAGATGATCGGGGCCAAAAACCGATCGACGGCCTCCTCATGGCCGATGACCAGCCCCAGCGGGGCGGCGACGACGATCGCCAGAAGGACACCGAGCATGACCCGCGACCCGCTTACCAAGAAGTGTTCTCCCAGCGTATTCCAGCTATTGTAGAGAGCGGTGAGGGCCAGAAGGGGATTGGGCAGGGCGCGGGCCTTCGGGCCGGGGATGATCGCTCCGAGGACGAGGCTGGCCACCGTCCAGAGGAGGAGCAGGATGATGATGGCCCCAAGATAGGAATAAACAGCGCCGCTCGTCTTCACAGTAACCCCCTTATCTCCCGCACCTGGGCATAGAAGTCGGAGCTGGCGCGATAGTCGATGGAGCCCATCTCCGGATTTTCGAGTTCCGCCTTAACCTTGGCCGGGCGCTGCGAGAGGACGACGATCCGCTCGCCAAGAAAGACCGCCTCCTCGATGTCATGAGTCACCAGGACCATGGTCAACCGCTCTTTCCTCTCCTGCCAGAGCTGCAAAATTGAATTCTGGATCCCCTCCCTGGCCTGAGCATCGAGGGAGACCAGCGGCTCGTCCATCAACAGGAGGCGGGGCTCGACGGCGAGGGCCCGGGCGATCCCCACCCGCTTTTTTTGCCCGCCGGAGAGCTGGGCGGGATAACGGTCCTTCAACTCGGCAAGGCCCAGCTCCTCCAGGACCTTCTCCGCCAGGCTCAACTGGGCTCTATCTCGCCTGCCGTTCAATTCCAACCCCAGGATGGCGTTCCGCCAGACGCTTTTCCAGGGGAGGAGGCCGATATCCTGGAGGACGAGGGCCACATCGCGTCGGGGGCCGTTGACCTCCTCGCCGGCGATCCGCACTATCCCCGCCGTTGGCCGCAGCAGGCCAGCGAGGACATACAGCAAGCTAGACTTGCCGCAGCCGGAAGGACCGATGATCGCGCGACTCTCCCCGCGCCCAACTCCAAGGTCCAGCTCCGCAATTGCGATTATGCTCCGCCCGCGGCCGAGCTTATACTCCAGATAGAGCGATTCTACATCGATCATGCGGTGAGGAAGCGATTGTCGATCGCTTGATCGTAAGCCACCTCCTCGCTGATGTAACGCCTGCCTGCAGCCCAATCGATCACAGCTTGCCACTCCTCCTCGGCAAGCCCCCGCGGCTGAGGGAACTCCGGGAGTTGGAAGATGTCCAGAAACCCGGCGGGCAGGTCCTCCTTGCCGTAATCGCTATTGGGGAGCACTTGATTGAAGACCTCGATCCCAATATCGGCCGCCAGGTCGAGCAGTTCCTCCTTTGGGACAGCATTGATTCTCTCCACTGCCTGCCGATAGGCCTCGTAGAATAGCTTCACCTGTTCGGGGCGCTCGGCAAGGAACCGTCGCTGGAAGGCGATCACGCTCGGCATCACCTTGACTCCATCGTAGCTGGAGAGATAAGTCGCCCGATCTCGTTGCTGGAGTATCACATTCTCCGGCCCGGCCATGGTGGCCAGCGGCTCGGGGAGGACGGCGGCGAGGACGCTCCCCCCGATGAGCAGAGTATAGGTGTTGACCAGGTCCCCCCCAGGGGTATAGATAACTCTGTCGTCGAACTTTCGGCTGGCCAAGAGCTGATCGGTGGCGAAGTGCATGTCCGTTCCGTGAAGGAGCATGATGGAATAGGCTGAATGCTCGCTGACGCGGGCGAAGAGTTCCTCGAGGCTGTCTACTCCAAAAGGGCCACTCCCCAGCAGAGCCAGCACCGGATTCCCCTTGACCGACTCAAAGGCCGTGGAGGTCACCGCGATCTCCGCCCCGGCATTGACCAACCCGAAGACGGCGGTGGATACATCGCAGATCAGCCCGTCAAGCCTCCCGGAGATGAAGGCGTCCCGCCGCGCTAGATCCTCAACAATGGAGACGATTTCCACTTCCAGCCCATATTCATGGAGGACACCTTCCTTGACGGCAAACTTGAGGGGGAAGGCATCGAGGGAGAGGGGAAAGCTTATCTGGAGCGGCTCCTTCGGATGGATGAGCCGACGTGGGCCGATCAGTCCCAGGAGGGCCACCCCGGCGAATTTCAGAAAGGAACGTCTCGTAAGCTCGATCTTCGGTCACCTCCGATCACAGCGGCTCAGTTTCTCCAATTATAACACCGAAATCAGCGGCAAGCAACGCCGAAGGCGCTTCCAGCCGCTTGCCTTTTGTCGCCGATCAAGCTATAATGGCGCTGGAGAATAAGGAGGTGGTAGGTGATGTATTGGTGGGTCTGGTTGTTCGGATTCTGGTTTTGGTGGTTAGTAGCCCTGCTGGCTTTCCTCACGGCGCCCTAGCCCCAAATGAGCGGTAGTGCCAGCCCCCGATCCAAAGGGGAGGCTACACTGCCCACCGCGAAAAGGAGCGGGATGATGACCAGGATAACCACCGTTATTGCTCTACTGCTTGTGGCAGCAGCTTTTCCTGTGGTCGGTCAGGATTTAGGAGAGCTAGCGCGGCAGCGGATAGCCCAGGAGACAGGCCTGGATGAGGATCTCATCGCGACGATATTCGTCTCGGAAGAAGACGCACAGTTCATCCTTGCCTTTATCTATATCAACGACCGGACATTCGACTCCCGGCTCAAGCCGGAACTTCTGGAGGCCATTGCTCCCTACCGGCACCGGGAGGCGATGCTGGTTCTGGTTACCCCCTCTCAGGAGTCCTACTTCAACCCGTTGTTGATCGCTTACACCCAAGATAGGGTTACCTACGAGGTCAAGCTGACCAGCATCCGGCGGATCAGCGAGAGCTTCGCCCCCGGAACCCTGCCCCAAGGCGAGGTGAGTGCCGGAATTATCCTCCTTGACAGGCTGGAATCGAACTTCGGACCCCTGGAAGGCGAACCGCTCCAGGTGAGCAAGCCCTTCAGGATTGGCTATCTAGAGAAGTATTCGACCAACTTCGCCCTCAGTTCGGGCGAGGGGGGCGAGGTCGAGTGGGGCGTAGGGTGGGAAGGCCATAGCATTCTCGATTTCTTTCAGCTCCTCTACCTTATCTTCACCCTGCTCCTTCCCTTTCTCCTGTTGGCATAAGAAGTTGGGGCCACGGCAGGGCTCCGCCGTGGCCCCTTCTGCTACAGTCAGATGATCGTCAAAATCCGCTCCGCCTGATTGTTCGTTTCATCCAGCTCCCGAACCTCATCTGCGCCGTCCACTACCGCAGTGATGGTGTAGTCCCCGTAGGAAAGCTTGCCGGTGGTGAGGTTCACCTGGAGCGTCACCGTCTCGCCAACCTCAAGTCCGGAGAGTCTCTTGGTGGCAAACAGGATCGATTCGGGATCGCCGCCCGCCCGCGGTCGGTATTGGTAGAAGAACTGGACCGCGAAGGGGCCAGCGGGGCCCTTTCCCCGGTTGGCGATCTTGGCCATAACGTGGGCCGTCTGCCCCTGCCGCAGGATCGGCGAGGGTTTGATCGCTAAGTCCGCTAGAGCGAGATCGGCCTTGCCCTCCGGCCCGATCACTACAAACGGCGGCGGGGTGCAGTAGCGGTTGTTCGTCTCGTCAAGCTCGGGCACGACGTCGTCCGGATCGGCGAGGAGGCAGATCTCGTAGGTGCCGCCGCGTAGCTCGGCAGTATTGAGAACCCCCATAACCGGAGCCGCTTCTCCGGGTGCGAGTCCGGGAAGGCTAACGCGGTCAAATTCGCTGAACTCATATGCCACTCCTTCTTCCACCTTGCGATAGAGGAAGGCGACGTTGAACTCCTCGGCAGCCGTACCGCCATCGTTGGTGATCCCCCCATAGACCTTCACCGGCTGGCCCGCAGAGACCGGCGGTTGGGGCTCGAAGATGAGCTGCGGCTCCGGTCTGAGGTCTGCGGGGCGCGGCTCGACCTGCAGTGCAGCCGTTAGTTCATTGTTCAGCTCGCTCTGCTCCTCCACCCGATCATCGGGATCGACGACCACCCGGAGGAGATACTCTCCCGGCTCAAGCGTTGCAGTATCCAGCTCGCCGGTCGCCGATTCGGGATTGTTGACCGCAATCCCGGGGAAGGCGACCCCGCCAAAGGAGGCAAATTCGGACGGCCGAACGCAGCTCGCCTCGCTCGCTTTCCGGCACCAATAGAAAGTGACGTCGAATTTCCCCGTCGGCTCCACTCCCGTGTTCACCACCGTCGCCGTTACCTGAACTACCTCCCCCTGGACCACCGGAGAGGGGGGGCGGAGTTGGAGGTCGATGGGGATGAGATCTGCCCCCTGAATGACCACGGTGGTATCGATCAGGTTATTCACCTCGCTCTGCTCCTTCACCCGACCGGCCGGCCGGCTTTGGTCTGCCGGGTCGATCGAGGTGCGGATGAGATAGCTCCCCGGGGGAAGGGTCGTCGTCTCCAGAATCGCCTGGGACTGGGCTCTGTTGTTTACGCCGAGCCCCGGCAGATGGGTAAGGGAGAAGGTGCTGAAGTCCGATGACTCGGTGCACGGCTGCTCCGTAGCGCCTTCGGGGACCACCTCAGGCAGGCGACAATAGGCGAACTCCACCTCGAACGGCCCGGCGCTGGTATCCCCAAGATTGATCAGGTTGGCCGTGAAGCGGAGGGTCTGCCCATGGGCCACCTGGTAGGAGGGGGCGACGATCAGGGGGGACACCGGGTCGAAACCCAGGTCGGGCAGGCGCGGCGAGAGGAGGGTAAGCGTGGTGAACAGCTCGTTATTCGTCTCGTCCAACTCCTCAATCCGGCCCGAGTCGCTTCCCAACTCCCCATCGACAACCACGCGGATCTCGTAGACGCCGGGGGTTATCCCACTGAGGGTGAAGTTCCCCGCCACTCTCAGTTCCTCGCCTGGAACGAGCGTCAGCCCCGTGCAGCTTAGTTGGTCGCGACAAGGGAGGGGGTTCCAGCGGAGGCTGCCCTTCACCCGATAGCCGAGTTCCACGGCAAAATCTTCCGCGGGGGATTTGCCAGTGTTTTTGATCACTGAGGAGACGGTCGCCACCTCGGTCCTCCCCAGCTCGATCGGCGAGGGCGGGTTGATCTCGAGGCTCTCCGGATGGAGTTCCGCCAGCTTCGGTTCCGGCGGAAGGATGGTCAAGGCCTTGACCAACTCATTGTTTGCCTCATCCAGCTCGGGGACAAGGTTGTTTGGATCGATGACCGCGCGTATCTCATGCGCCCCCGGGGTCAGGCCGAGCTCCGGATCGGTCGGAATAAGCTCGCCCTGAGCGACGCCCTCTTCGCCCTTGCCCAGTGGCCCCAGTTGGACGAGCGCAAATTGCCTACCGTCGATGTAGAAGCCGACCTCGACCGTCTCGGCCGCCCCTTTGCCGGTGTTTACCACCGTGGAGGAGACGATGGCCCGACCGTCGAGCCGCAAGAGCGGCTTGTCAAACTCCAGGCTCTTCGGACGGAGCTCCGCCCCCTGAATGGTCAAAGAGGTTATCAGTTGGTTGTTAGCCTCATCTTGTTCCTCAAGCCGCTCATCGGCGTCCACCACCACCAGAAGCCTATGGCTTCCCGGTCCCAGGCCGAGAGCGTAGGGATCGAGCGCCCCCTGAGCCGAGACGCGCGCCCCGACGGCGAGTCCCTCCAGGCTGGCCGAGTCGAACTCCCGGCCATTGGCCAGAAAGGTCACCCGGAACGGCCCGGCATCCTTATCGCCGGTATTCCGTATCTCGGTGGAGACGACCACCAACTGGTCGCCCGTCGGCGAGGGCGGATCGAAGCTGAGAGCCACCGGCTGAAGGTCGGGCAGCCCCAGCTTGGAGGGAAGCACGGTCAGGGTCGTCACCAGCTCGTTATTTGTCTCATCCTTCTCGGGAATCCGATCGTTGGAATCGGCCACGACACGGATTTCGTACGTTCCGAGCTCCAGGCTCGAGGTATCGAAGGTGATCGCCCGACCGTCGTCCGCGATCTCCAGCGCTTCCTGCTTGCTGGGAGTCAGGTTAGCGGCGAGGACCACATAGAAGCTGGTCCAACTCTCCCCTCCCTGAGGACGGTAAAAGAATTCCACCTTGAACTCCCCTGCCGGCCGTCCGCCCGTGTTCATCACCCAGGCATGGACGGCCACCACCTCGCCGCGGGTCACCGGCGAGGGCGGATCGAGGACGATCTTCTGGAGATGGAGCTCCGGCAGCCCTTCCGGCTTCCCCGATCCCAATAGGCCGATCGCAAGGCCTAAGAACATCGCCAAGACAACCATCCCTGCTATCCTGCCCATCTGCCTCTCCTCCTTCCTGTTCATGCTTTTAACTCCCCCCACTCAGCTCGGCCTTGATCAAATAAACATTCCCATTCTCTGCCCCGAGATAGACCGTCCGGACAAGCCGTACCCCGGCGCCCTCCCGCTCGACCACCACGTCGATCACCGGATTGGAGCGGACGGGGCTGTCGATGGCTGTTTTGAAGATCTCCTCTCCCTTGCCATCGACCGCGTAGAGCTTCCCGTCATCAGAGCCGAAGAGGACTGACCCCGTGCGGACGTCGACCACCGGGTCTGAATGGAGCGGCCCACCGGTGGAGAAGATCCACCGCAAATTGCCCGAGAGATCCAGACAATAGAGTTTTCCGTCAGCTGAGGCGACATATATGGGGTCTCGCTCTCCGTCCACCGCGATTCCCGTGATCGCCCCGCCTGCCGTGGCACTCCAGCTTCGTTTGCCGTTGAAGTCGACTGCCTGGACCTTCCCGTCCTCGGTGCCCGCGTAGATGGCCTCGCCCAAAGCCAGGGCGCTCAAGGGGCTCTGCAGGTCTTGCTGCCACTTGGGCGTCCCGTCGCGTCCTAGGGCGTAGAGGAGACCGCCGGAGGTAGCAGCGTAGATTACATCCCGAGGATCATTGACGCTCAGTGCCTCTACTGCCCCAACCACGGCGAACTTCCAACGTTGCGCACAGGCCGGGGTCAAGCTTACCAGCCTGTCGGCCGTGCCAGCATAGATATTTCCAAACTTATCCACTCCGAGGGCCCCGATCTCCTC
>JABAHQ010007178.1_pt1 | contig 18184 bp, 13 predicted proteins | sample 7062091 | NCBI WGS metagenome assembly JABAHQ01 (sample SAMN14534359, study PRJNA622989) | marine sediment metagenome | biome: marine biome [ENVO:00000428]; feature: marine pelagic biome [ENVO:01000023]; material: deep marine sediment [ENVO:00002113] | place: India: Gulf of Kutch | collected...
GTCGCTTCAGCCGTTGTTGGAGTGGAGCCGCGTATCATGGGCATGGGCCCCGTCGGTGCCTCAAAGAAAGTCTTAAAGCGAACCGGCTTGTCATTGGATGACATGGGGGTTATCGAACTAAATGAAGCATTTGCAGCTCAAAGCTTAGCTGTTCTCCGTGAGCTGGGAATCGACGATGATGATGCGCGTGTAAATCCGCATGGCGGAGCTATTGCACTGGGACATCCGTTAGGCATGTCCGGCGCACGCTTGCTGCAAACAGCATCCATTGAATTACACGAACAGGATAAACAATATGCACTTTGTACGCTCTGTGTAGGCGTAGGACAAGGCATGGCAGTCATCTTGGAAAAAGCGTAGTTCTTCATAACCACTAAGACTCTTAGTAAGCTAAGTATGGTTATCTTTTCTTTGTAATCTTAGTGTCTCAGTGGTAAATAGAGATTTTTATTATGGCAATATACGAGTTTGAAGGTTACAGACCGGTTGTAGATGAAAGTGCTTATGTTCACCCACAGGCTGCTGTAACGGGTAATGTAGTTATCGGCAAAGATGTCTATATAGCTCCCGGAGCAGCAATCCGCGGTGACTGGGGAAAAGTTGTAATTAAAGACGGTTGCAACGTTCAGGAAAATTGTACGATACACATGTTCCCTGGTGTAACCGTAGTGCTCGAAGAAAGTGCCCATATAGGACACGGAGCTATTATTCACGGCGGACATATAGGCCAAAACTGTCTTGTTGGAATGAATTCCGTAGTCATGGATAATGTAGAGTTGGGAGCTGAATGCATTGTCGGAGCCATGTCGTTTTTAAAGGAAGGGATGGAAATACCAAGGCGAAAGCTTGTAGTTGGTAATCCCGCAAAAATTGTCAAAGATGTTTCCGACGAGATGATCAAATGGAAAACGAAAGGCACCGAATTATATCAACAACTCCCCGCACAACTTCATGATTCGCTGAAAGAATGCGAACCACTGCGGAAGGAACCGAAAGATCGACCGAGCCAGTCAAAAAAGTACGAAACGTGGGGAAAGGCTAAGAGTTCAGAATCCTAAAACTCATACTTAATTTTTTCGTCATTTCGAGTGTAGCGAGAAATACTTGTTTTATATATAACACAAAGATCTCCTGCTGGTTGAGATGGCAATTTTAATAAAAGACGAAAAAGAAAATGAAAGTACAAAGCTATTCCAAAGGTCAATGGATTGAGGATGGAAAGGAAACAAATCTTGTCAGTGCCGTAACGGGAGATCCTGTTGCCCAATTAGTTGAAGCAGATCTCGACTACAAGGGAATGTGCGAATACGCCCGACAAAAAGCAGGACCACAACTCCGCTCAATGTCCATCCACGAAAGAGCATTCAAAATTAAATTTCTGGCACAATATCTGTTGGATCGAAAGGAGGAATATTACGAATTATCAACACATACCGGTGCTACGAGACAGGATTCCTGGATTGATATCGAAGGCACCTTTGTTGGTCAGCATGTCTGTGTTCCTCGTCACGGAGTAGCAGTCCATATTAACGCATTTAATTTTCCCGTGTGGGGGATGCTGGAAAAGCTTGCTCCCTGTATCATTTCCGGAATGCCGGCTATCATAAAACCATCTCCAACAGGTTCGTACTTAGCTTACAAGGTTTTTAAAGATATGCTGGAATCAGGCCTTCTTCCAGAAGGCGCCATCCAATTTATTGCTGCCGATGTTCCGGGCGATCTGCTTGATCATCTCAATAGTCAAGATTCCGTTTCCTTTACCGGCTCAGCCCGGACGGGACAGAAACTAAAAGCACATCCCAACATCGTGGCCAAGAACGTACGTTTTAACCTGGAAGCCGATTCGCTAAATTGCTCAATCTTAGGGGCTGACGTCACCCCCGACATGGAAGAGTTCGATTTGTTTATAGATGAAGTTGCCGATGAAATGACGGTAAAAACGGGACAAAAGTGTACCGCTATCCGCCGGACGTTAGTCCCAAAAGGACAAGTTCAAAATGTAATTGATGCATTAAAAGATCGACTGGATAAAACTTCTGTTGGTGATCCCGCTAAAAAAGAAACAAAAATGGGCCCGCTGGCCAGTGCCACACAAGCTAAGCGTTTTGAGGAACAGGTTTCCTCACTATTAGAAACAACAGAATCTGTTTACAATAATGGAAATGGGCAACATGATGGCGCTTTTACCGGTCCAAAAGTGCTACTATGCCACAAACCTTTGGAAATCGATGAGGTTCATAAGGTTGAAGCTTTTGGTCCTATGACCACAGTCATGCCCTATCAATCAAACGACGAAGCTATTGCATTAGCTAACAAAGCTGATGGCTCTTTAGTAGGATCACTATTTACGGCAGATGATGATATTGCTCGCGAAATCACGCTGGGCTGTGCTCCTTATCACGGACGTTTTATGGTGGTAAATAGAGACTGCGCCAAAGAGTCAACAGGTCACGGGTCCCCGATGCCGCACATGGTACACGGCGGTCCGGGACATGCCGGCGGTGGAGAAGAACTTGGAGGAGCACGAGCTGTTATCCACAACATGCAGCGTGTAGCACTACAGGGTTCGCCGACAACACTGACCAACATTACGAATCAATACATTAAAGGTGCAGAGACAAATGAAGCAGAAACCCATCCGTTTCAGCAGTATTTCGAAGATTTAGAAGTAGGCGAAGCCCGAACCACTGACACTCATACGGTCACTGAGGAAGATATCGAACGATTTGCGGATCTATCGGGAGATGAATTTTATGCCCATACCGATCCGGAAGCGGCTGAGCGTTCTCTTTTCGGTGAAGTTGTAGCTCATGGCTATTTTGTACTTTCGCGAGCAGCTGGACTGTTTGTCCATCCCGATGAAGGACCGGTTATTCTCAACTATGGATTGGAAAACCTTCGGTTTGTTGCTCCGGTTGCTCCCGGTGATACCATACAGGCTAAACTGATCGTGAAAAGTAAAAAAGTTCGCCAGAAAAAAGCCAAGGATAAGTTTCCATTTGGTATTATTTACTGGGATGTGGAAGTCACCAATCAGGATGAGGAACTGGTTGCAGAATATACCATCCTGACGCTCATCAAACGCCGCGAAGTCTTGGATATGGATATTTTTGAAGAGGGTGAATAATTTCTGCTTAGAAAAAGAATTGAATTAATTCTGTAAGACTAAATGCTAAAAACGAACATGCTTACAGGAATTCTAGATAATACTTAGAATTTAAAAACAACCAACTTTTCAAACATGTCTGAAAACGGAGAAATTACTACAGAAATTGAAAACAACATTGGAACCATCGAATTTTACCATCCCAAGGGGAATTCCCTGCCGGGACAAATGCTTCGAGATTTAGCTGAAACAATTACCGAGATGGGTAATCACCCCGAGGCTCATGTACTTGTTTTAAAAAGTCGAGGTGATGGTGCCTTTTGTGCCGGTGCTTCATTTGATGAACTTATCAACATTGACAATTACGAGGAAGGCAAACATTTCTTCATGGGATTTGCGTTGGTGCTAAACGCCATGCGTCAGTGCCCAAAGCTTATTATCGTCCGCGTGCAAGGCAAGACCGTTGGCGGCGGCGTAGGAATTGCATCCGCAGGAGATTACACCATAGCACACGAATCTGCAGCTATTAAGCTCAGTGAACTCGCTTTGGGTATTGGTCCTTTTGTAGTAGGTCCCGCCGTAGAACGCAAAGTGGGCACTTCGGCATTTAGCACACTATCAGTTGACGCCTCAAGCTGGAATTCAGCCGAATGGGCTCGTGACAATGGATTATTTTCAAAGGTCTGCGAAAATCACTTTGATCTGGATGAAAAGGTGAACGCATTGGCTAAACAACTCTCAGATTACAGTCCCGATGCGATGAAAGAATTAAAAAAAGTACTCTGGAAAGGGACAGAGAATTGGGATGAACTGCTGGAAGAACGAGCAGAAATAAGCGGACGTTTGGTGCTCTCTGATTTTACAAAAAACTTTATCGAAGAGTTTAAAAGCTCCTAAAACTTTATGTGAAAGATGGATCACACAGATGTTCAGGATGCCCTAAGAGAAATAGCAGATCCTAAAGTGGCAGAAAGCTCTGCCCGTTTTTTCAAAACGGATCCCGGAGAGTACAGTGAGAGAGATCAATTTTTGGGGATCCGGGTGCCCCAAGTGCGCAAGATCGCTCGAGAATTTAACCAACTGTCTCTTAAGGAAACTGAGCTTCTTCTTCATTCCGACTTCCACGAAGAGCGACTTTGTGCATTAATCATCCTCGTAAACAAATATCAAAGAGCAGAGAAAGACGAGCAAAAAGAGATATTTGACCGCTACCTGAATAATACCGAATACATCAATAATTGGGATCTGGTAGATACTTCTGCACAACATATCATAGGTTCACACCTCTCAGATAAAAAACGTTCTTTATTATATAAGCTTGCCAAGTCCGATAATTTATGGGAAAGACGCATCGCCATCTTGAGCACCTTCTACTTCATCAAAAACGATGACTTCGAGGATACCTTGGCTATAGCTAAAATCCTGCTTGAGGATGAACACGATCTCATCCATAAAGCGGTGGGCTGGATGCTTCGAGAAATCGGAAAACGAAGTGAACATACATTAAAGCATTTTCTCGATGAGCATATTGACTATATGCCGAGAACAATGCTACGATATGCTATTGAAAAATTATCGGAGTCAGATCGACAAATGTATCTGTTAAAGTAAGGGATATTACTTATACAGGCACCTTTTCCTCNNGGATAGTATTTATACAGGCACCTTTTCCTCAGGCTCCTCCATTTCAAATTCAAGAACGAATTGCATTCCATTCTCAATATTCTCCAGAACATATTCTCCTTGTAGCTGACCACTCAATGTATCTATAAGTGTCAGACCCAATGAGCCATTCTGCCCAATAGAAAAATCTTCAGGTAATCCTTTTCCATTATCTTCTACAATAAGCTCTATCTTTCCGCTCTGCGTGTGTTTCGCGGAAATCTTTATTTTACCCTTTTGTTGATCTGTAAAAGCATGTTCATAGGAATTGCTGACAAGCTCATTGAGCATTAAGCCGCATGGAATACCCTGGCTAACGCCCAGCTTAAAATCATCGATTTCAATATCGACCTCAATTTCTTTATCCGTATAATTAAATGAATAGGATATAATATCTATAAGCTCACGAATATATTTTTCGAAGTCTATTTCAGCAAGCCGCTCGTTTTGATATAGTTTCTCATGGATCATTGAGATCGACTGCACCCGGCGCTGACTTTCTGAAAGAATTCTGTTAACAAAGTCATCCTCTGCATAACCTCTCTGCAGTTCAAGCAATCCTGATATAACCGCCAGATTATTTTTTACCCGATGATGTATTTCTTTGATAAGCACCTCTTTTTCGGCCAAAGCCTCCTGCAAATCCTCAGTTTGTTCATCCACAAGCTGCTGGAGCCTTTGTTTCTCCAACATACCGACTCTTACTCTTATATATCCATATATTAAACCAATCGTAGACAACGCAACTAATCCATAAAACCAATACGTCTGCCAAAAAGGATGGGCTACTGCAAATTGGTATTGTGCTTCATTTTCGGACCACTCAGAGTCTTGAGTCTTAACTTGTACAATAAAATTATAGTCTCCCGGATCCAGATTAGTAAATATTGCAGTTTGTGAATTTGTTGGACCAGACCAATTGTCATCAAAACCTTCCAGTTTATATCGAAACTTTTCGCTGGATATGTTGCCAAAAAATGGGGCGTTATAACTGATCGAGTAGGTATGCTGACCATATGGAAAGGTAACTTTTGGAAATAAAGGCCTGCCAAATTTATAAGATAGGGAATCATACTGCTGGGTCCATTCAATATCCTGCGAGTTGCGTTGGACATTTGTTATATGAAGATTCAAATCTTTTGTTTGCTCTCCAGTTTTATTCGGTCTCAGTTCTAAAATTCCCTCCATTGTCCCAAAAAGCACACGATTATCACCAAGGGGTAATACAGCTCCTTGATTCGTTTCAATGCCATTACCACTGTCAGTTAGGCGATAGTGCATCAGCTCCATATTCCCCGTCTCCCAATAGCCCGGAACATCCAAACGATAAATACCACCGTTAGTACCTTGCCACAGCGAGCCTGACTCGTCAAACCATAACACTTGTGTCGTCAAAGATTCCATCCCAATTTCTTTCCCAAAACTATCAATCGATACAACATTCCCGTTGTCATCCAAATTCAAGAGGCTAACTCCTCCTCCGGTACCTAACCACAAATTCCCTTTTTCATCTGAAGTGATAAAATTAATATAGCGGTGATTTATACCGTCTGTAGTAGTATAGTTTTTAAAAGTTGAACCATCATACCGACTAATACCATTATACGTAGCAAGCCATAAATATCCTTTATGTTGATAAATCTGATAAACAATATTAGAAGGAAGCCCGTCACCACTCGAGTAATTCGCTAGCTCATCTCCTTTTTGATGGAACAAACCTACTTCTGTACCAATCCACAGCGAACTGTCCGGACTAATATGAAGATCATAAGTAAACCATAAATCAAAGTTATGAGCCTCAGAATAATTGGTGAAGTTTCGGCCATCGTATCTATAAATTGCATTATCCGGCATTAAAAACAACAGGTCACCACCCGGTAACTCAGTAATATCCCAAACTTGTCTTGAGCTGTCGTATCTCTCCGGAAACCCTATCGATTTAAAACTCCCATCTTTAAAATTGTATATCCCTTCGGAAGTGCCCACCCAAATATTGTCCTCACGATCTTCATGTAAACTATATATTCGCGGTGATGCAATTCCTGACTCTGTCCCGTAAAACGTAAATGCTTCTCCCTCATACCGACTGATACCGTCCTCATCAGTAGCTACCCAGACATTTCCATCTTCATCTTCATAGAGATCATAAATATAGTTGCTGCTTAACCCATTGTTTTTGGTAATATGTTTTGCTGTATTATCCGAATATACAAATACTCCTTTAGAATACGTTCCAATCCACATACTACCATCAGAGGCAGAGATGATATCATAAATATAATCAAGCTCTTTGCCGGCCAACTCCGTGATAGTTGAAAACGAAGTCCCATCCCACACCGTCACCCCATTGCTGGTTGCAAACCACAACTTCCCTTCAGAATCGGGAACAACACGATAAATCTCACTCCCACTAAGACCATCCTCAGCAGTAAAGTTCTGGAACTCCTTGCCTTCTTTGAGCTGATTATTCTTTAATAGCGAAATCCCTCCGCTTGTAGCAATCCAGATATCACCATTGTCAGCTTGCCAAAAATCCCATATAGCATTATGTATTAATCCATCATCGGTAGTTATGCGATCGAGTTTTGACCCATCGTAAATAAATACTCCCGCATCAAAGGTACCTATCCAGAGCTCACCATTGTTCATTTCATCGACAGCAAACACATCAGCAGTATCTAATGCACTGTTCTTAAAAGGATAAACAAACTTATTGTCTTCCATCTTCGCTATACCACTCTGATAAGTAGCAACCCATAGGTTTTCCTGGCTATCCTCAAAGATAATTTCAACGCTGTTATCTTTGAGACCATCTTCTGTGGTATAAGTTGTAAACTTTTCGCCGTCAAATTTAGCCAGTCCACCGCCATAGGTTCCGGCCCACAAATAACCGTCATGAGTTTGAAAGAGACCATGCACCTGCGAATGCGGAAGACCATTATTTACAGAATAGGATTTGAAATTGTACCGCTGGGCTTCGCCAGGCGACACAAATATCAATATGATCAGTAAATTAAAAAATACACTAAGGGTATATTTCTTCGTGGATCCCATAAAAACACCTAAAGCAATCTATCTAATTTTGTGCAAGAGTAGTATAAGGCTATATACACCCTCTCGCTCACCATCCATCCTAAAAGTATTCGAAACTAAGTATTCACAACTTTTTCCGCTTCAAATAATACAGAAATTTTTGCACTATCTTCATTTTTGAAAGAAACAGTTCCTTCCAACTGTTTAGCCAATGTCTTAATTAAAGTAACTCCTAAAGATTCTATATTCTCTTCTCCAGAGAACCCTCTCCCATTATCCTTTACCGTTAAATTCACTTGTTTATCGACCGCTTTTAATAAAACTTCAATTTTTCCCTGCTGTCCATCGTCAAATGCATGTTTCAATGAGTTTACTACCAATTCGTTAATTAACAATGAACACGGGATAGCCTGATTAATATTCAATACAATCTTATCAAGGTCAGTCGTTATTTCTACATCTGATTTTGTGCTGGAATACGTGCTGTGTATGGTTTCTATCAGATCCCGGGCATACTTATCAAATTCAATGACAGAAAGACTATCTGACTGATATAGCTTTTCATGAACAAGGGCGATACTCTGAACACGGAGTCTACTCTCCTGGAGTGCAGAAACGACAAGGTCATTTTCAGCCTCCCAAATCTGCATTTGTAACATGCCCGTAATTACGGCTAAATTATTTTTAACACGGTCATGAACCTCTGCCAAAAGTACTTCTTTATCTTTTAACGATTGTTTTATTTTTTTCTGTGCCTCCTTTTCAGCACTAATATCACTGGCAACAAAAACATATCCCTGTGCTGCTTCGTCTTTGCCATTAATTTTACCTCGGGAAATACTAACCGGAATAATGTTTTTATCTACTCCTATTAACTCACCGGTATATGTTCTGTTGCTATCTGTATTTTGCTTTGTGAAAATATTTTTGGGCATCTCATTGAACAACGTATCAATCGATTCTTCTAATAACTCCTCCTCGGTAAATCCAAGGATATCCGACACTGCTGAATTAATCCGGATAATCTTAAAATCTCGATCAGTAACTACCAACAGGTCAGCCATAGCTTCTATAATACTATCCACGTAATCGCGCGAAACCGTTATTTTACTCAGGTTTTCTGCCATCCGGTCAAAAGTAGAACTCAACTGTCCCAATTCGTCATTAGAATTATAATTAATACGGTTTTGCAGATTTCCCTGCCCCACACTTTGGGCTGCAACTGCAATCTTTGAAATTGGGTTTGCAATCGATCGATAAATAAACAGGGCAAGAACAATGGCCACAACCAAGGCTATGCCGGTGGCAATGACTAATATATAGCCGACCCTGTCGAGCTGGCTATTAAGTCCAGCAATTTGTTTTCGGTGGGTTTCTTGAATATGATTTCGCAATCTATCTATTTCTGGCAATAAGTTTGATCGAAAGTAGGGCTCTATTGTTACCGTAAAAAACTCTTTGCGATCCTGGTAATTTTCTGTACTAATATTCTGAAATTGGATCAGAAGTGAGGAATAATTTTGATACTTCTTTTCTAAGTTCTTTAACAGGCTTAGTACTCTTGAAGAATCTATAGAGGGTTCAAAAAAATTATCTTGATCAGACTTTACCAGCCTTTTCAATTCTTCCAGACTTTTCTCAAACTCGCCGAGCGATTTATTAATCTTTGCAATCTGAACTTCTTTACTCCTATTACTCCTGCTATAGTCCATCGAGAGCGTTTCGCGATAGCTGTCCTCCAATAAATATTGGGTCCTCGTCAAGCTTTTAAAAAGCTGAATACCCATCTCACCGGCTAAGGTAACCTCTTTGATAGCCTTATCGCTTTCGAATGTTACCTGATCTTTAACCGCATCATTAAAATAAGATGCCGTTAATCCAATCGCTCCCACAACAAGGACTACAATCGTAAAACTGCTTATTAATTTAGTGCTAAGCTTCATAAAAAATTAACGATCCCACCGTTTTTATACATAATCCAGCAAAAGTAGATAAGCCAATGTTAATGAGCTTGTTTATATTCCCAATCCAACAAATTGATTTAGCGATAATATCATCCAGCAGACAAAGGCATGATATCAATCAGCAATAGATTTTAAAAGAAGTTATTCTAATCTATTTTTTAAACTCTTATACTAAAAAGCTACCAGCGCTTCTATTTTATCAATAATTTTTTCGGATGTTGGCAACACTGCATCCATCAATTCAACATTGTATGGAACAGGAATATCAGGCATAGTAAGCCGATCAATAGGAGCATCCAGGTATTTGAATGCCTCTTGCGACAAGACAGCACTAATTTCAGATCCAAAGCCAGCAGTTTTTGTATCCTCATGAACAATCAAACAGCGATTGGTCTTCTGGACTGATTGTAATACTGCTTCCTTATCCCACGGCATAATCGAGCGAAGATCCAGAATATCAGCAGAAACATCCATGTTATTTACAGCTGTTTCTACCTGTTCACACATAGCTCCCCAAGTTACCACCGTTAAATCGTCTCCTTCCTGCAGTTTATGCGCTTTGCCAATAGGTACTATAAATTCATCTCCCGGATAGGGTTTACGGGCATACTTGGCATCCAATAAATTACGGTGTTCAAAAAAGATAGTCGGATTATTACTACGCATGGCGGATCGCAAGAGTCCTACGGCATCCTGAGCATTGCTTGGCATTACAATCTCCCATCCAACTGCGTGAGCAAAAAAGACCTCGTTACTGAGACTGTGCCATGGATCACCACATTTTGCAAAACCACCTGGCATACGTACTACAATAGGTGCTGCAAATTGATTGGCTGTACGCCAGCGGATAGTACCACAATTGTTTAGTTGTTCGGTTGCCGGATCAGCGTATTTACGAAACTGAATTTCAGCTACGGGCATCAATCCCTGATAGGCTAAGCCTACAGAACGACCGATAATACCCTCTTCGGAGAGGCTGGTATCAAAAACGCGGGATTCGCCGTGCTTGGTTTGGAGTCCCATCGTCACAGCATGAACTCCTCCTTTTGCTCCCACATCTTCACCAAAAACCATCAGCTTAGGATTGGTTTCCAGCTCATAATCCAATGTCTTTCGAATAGCCTCTACAATGTTGATGCGCTGCTTACCGGCTTTGGGAGTTTCGGAACTTTTGGGAAACGTATGGTCAGAGGGCGCCAGTCCACCAATGAGTTGAGAATCCAAACTTCCATCTTCATCTACTTCTGAAAAAGCATAGCGTTCGGTTTTCTCGGGGTTAGGCTCGGGACGAGCCAAGGCCGCTTCAGCGGCTTCTTCAACATCTTTATCAGCCTGTTTATCGAGTTCGGTCCACTCTTCATCAGAAAGCCGATCTGGAACCAAAAACGTTTTTACATGATCCAACGGATCATTCTGTTGTTCCTCATCAATCAAATCCTCAGGTTTATATGCCTGGTTATCCTGATATGAGTGACCATTCAAACGCGGCATGGTGAGATGAATCAAGGCCGGCCCTTTTCTGTCCCGTACATAATTTACTGATTGGCTGATGAGATCAGCCGCTTCCACCGGATCCGTTCCGTCACCGTCAAAAATTCTGATATTTTTAAAAGAGTACAGGTTCTTTGCAATGTTGCCACCCGGCGTTTGAAATTCACCCGGAACCGAGATCCCATATCCATTATCTTCAATATAGAATAACATGGGTAAATCCTGTGTTGTAGCAATGGTCAATGCCGACCAAAACCCATTAGTTGCAACGGAACCCTCTCCGCCTAAGACAACAGAAATTGCACGCTCATATTCTTCTTCATCCAGCTGGTCTTGGCGATACTGAATACCCTGAGCCCAGCCAACTGCTGGCGTATACTGTGATCCAACATCACCGGCCATAGGCAATACGGTAGGTCCGTCGATACCGGGTTTATTGCAAACAACTCCAATATCTCGGCCGTCACTGTATCCACCCGATTTCGCCATGGGCGCTGCCATGGCATCTTCCAGGCTTAATCCCAGAGAAAGCATCAACGGACGCGATCGGTAGTAAGCACTGGCTGCATCATGCTTATGTGTAAGCTGTGATCCCAATAAAATCTGCCCCAGTTCATGTCCCCGGGCCGAAAACTGATACAACACATCTTTATTTGGGACAAGCTCATTTTCCTCTTTATCATCCATCGCTCGAGAGGTCAACATCAACTTTGCTAACCAATTCCAGTCGATCGACGATATTACTTCGGGCATTTCGTTCTGTTGCTCTTCTTTAGTGGGCATAACTGTTAAATTTTTAATCAGGTTATTACAATAATTCCTATACGTTCATCACTTTTTCAAAACTGTGCTCAAAATGTTTCATCTCCTTTTTACGTCCGATTGTAATCCGTACACAGTTCGGCAATCCGAAGGCGTTAATTCGCCGCAAAATAACGCCCTCCTCCAACATAGCCTGGGTAAAATCGATAGCCTCCTGTTCATCAGGAAAAATCATCATCACTGAATTAGAAATCGACGGAACATAATTCACGTTATGTTTTTCAAAAAACTGGTAAAGCCTGTTCTTTCCTTCTTCAACTACATCTTTCGTCTTTTTTAGGAACTGCTGATCTCCAAGTGCTGCCAGAGCTGCTGCCTGTGCCGGCGTCGTAGGTTCAAAGGTCAACTTGGTTTTCATCATCTCACTGATGATTTTCTCGGATGCAATCGCATAACCAATACGAAATCCCGCCAGCCCATAGGCTTTCGAAAAGGTGCGAAGAGTAATCACATTTTCGTAATCATAATCAAGTGAATGAGGATAATCTGCCACCTCTTTTGCATATTCATAATAAGCCTCATCCATAACTACTAATACATCACTGGGTACCTTTCTCATAAAGCGCTCAAACTCCGAGTCGGTAATATAGGTACCGGTGGGATTGTTGGGATTGGCGATGTAAATCATTTTTGTCCGGTCACCGATGCAATCTGCCATTGCTTCGAGATCAAAGCGATAGTCGTCGGTCACAGGTACTTTACTAATAGATATTCCGCGAATATTTGCCTGAACAAAAAAACCGACAAACGTAGCGTCAGCAGTAATAGCTTCTTCATGATTCAGGAAAAACGTACGGCAAATATTTGCGATTACGCTTTCAGAACCAGCAGCAATCATAATATTATCCGGCTGTACATTATTCTGTTCAGCCAAAACTTCGCGAAGTTGCCTGGAAATCGGATCCGGGTAGTCCTGAATTTCCTGCATAGCCTTCACAACTTCGTGCTTTACATTTGGGCTGCATCCCAACCTATTCTCGTTAGATGCCAGCTTGGATATTTGCGGTGGCTGATATTCTTCTTCGACTTCTGTAATGGTTTTACCTGCCACATAAGGAGATAAATCGCGAATGTTAACTGGCACTAAGGGACGATCACTGGAATCAGCCATAACTACCAAAATTGGGGCTAAAATTTACACGTTAATTGAGGAACAAATAGGTATTATTTTCGGCTATAAATATGAATAAATTAGGTCACTTTAACAACGCAATGAGGTCAAAACTTTTAAATGATAATATGCGTTGTAAGGTCTAATTGGGATTTGTACATTCATAAAAAATTAAACTTTTATTATGTCGAAAGTTGCTGTTATTACTGGTGCCAGTCGTGGAATAGGTTATGAAACTTGTAAAGAACTGGCCGAAGAAGGATATCATGTTGCTGCTGTTGCCCGGTCAGAGCAACCATTGAAAGAACTGGCAAATTCGTATCCGAATATTTATGCTATTCCTACTGATCTCACCAAAGAAAATGAAGTTGATAGGCTTGTAACACAACTGGGCGGAAAATTTAACACCATTGATATTCTAATTAATAACGCGGGGTCCTTAATTAATAAATCGTTTGAGGAACTTACACTGGATGATTGGCGAGCACAACTCGAAAGTAATCTAATCAGTGCTGTTCATATAACAAAAAAGATGCTCCCCCTATTTAATAGCGGCGCTCATATTCTAAATATCAGCAGTATGGGAGGATTTCAAGGTAGCGCTAAATTTCCGGGGCTTGCTGCCTACAGCGTCTCAAAGGGAGCATTAAGCATCTTAACAGAATGTCTCTCGGTGGAATTATCAGATAAAAACATTAAGGCTAACGCCCTCTGCCTTGGTGCGGTACAAACGGAAATGCTCAAAGAAGCTTTTCCCGGCATAGAAGCCCCGTTAACTGCCAAAGAAATGGGGAGCTATATTGCCAATTTTGCCATAAAAGGATCTACATTTTATAATGGAAAAATTCTCCCGGTAGCACTGGAAGATCCTGAATAATATCGGATGGGATTCTTAGACTATATTTTCTACATTAACTCTGTAATTTTAATGATACAGCAATCAAGGGTCGTGAAAAAACATTTTGCACTATTACTTATCGTTATTTTCGGTATTACACTAACTCAAAACAAAACAAAAGCACAGTCCATAAAACTATTAGGCAGTAGCACCCTAAATGGGGCTATGAACGGAGTTTTGCTCGGTGGAGCAACCATGGCGCTTCAAAATTCTAATGATTATAGACCTGTGGAAGTGGGGCTTGGCGCAGGCACACTCTACGGCATTGGATTAGGTGCTTATGATATGTCCCAAATTGATAAGGGAGAACAGTTTTATATCTCTGGCACCTTTAATGACGGTACAAATCGATCGATCCTCGTATTGCTTGATACCATTTATGGAGCTGTTGGCGGGATGGTGGTTGGCACATCAGTCACCCTAATCTTGCAAGAAGAAATTGGCCAGGGATTACAATACGGAGCAGGTGCTGGCGCTTGGCTGGGTATGGGATTTGGACTAATTGATACTTTTATGCTTGCCGAGAGACCTGCAAATTTACAAGCCAGTAATATTTCTCAGCCACAACAAAACGTTGAAGGCCTTATAACCTATAGCAATGCTGGCCAATCAATACAGGTTGGAATGATAAGTCCCGAATTTATAGAGCAAAAACATCTATCCGGCAAGCAATTAAGCACCAGTTACGAACCCTCACTGAATATTGTCAACCTGAAGGTAAATCTTTAATTAATCTTCAGCTTCCCCATTATAATCGTCAGGAGTATCAAACTGGGCTCCTTCTTCGGGTTCTTTGGCCAGTGCTAAATAACGGATAAGCTCTTTGACGGTATTAGAATGTCCCGAAAGTGATGGGTGCAATCCATCACTCAAATAATTCCATGCTGCGGGACCAGGTTCTTCCTCCTCCTGATCTTCTACACTGTCATCCTTATCCTTCATTCGTTCTCCAAGAGGATCAACGATATATCCTTTTTTACCAGTCAATATTTCCCGATACTGGCTCAGGTCTTCCTCAAACAAATCAAAATGGAAAAGTCGCATCTGTTGCTGCATTTCGGTAATGACCGGGGGAGGCGTAAGCCAGATTAGCGGATTATCCGTCACTTCGCTGACAACTGTTTCAATCGTATTCAGATTTTCCCAGAAATCAGCCAAGGAGACTAATGTGCGATCCGGCGATACGTGTAGGCGCTGCGCATCAAAAGTTCCTAAAGCCACAATAACCCAGTCCGGATCGTGATCTAATACATCACGATTCAACCGTTTCAGTGCATCAGTAGAAGTGTTATAAGAGACCCCACTATTCACAAAAGTTAAATCTGCATCCTCAAGTCCAATTTCCAAAACATGTTGGAAGATATTAAACCAACTTTGCAAATCATCGGTAAGGGAATCTCCAATAGCAACAATGGTATCTCCCTGTTCAAAAGGAAGATCTTCAATCCATTCAGCCACTTCCCCATCTTCCAATAATTCAATTGCAGCTTCTTTGGCATTTGAAGAAAAACGATCGCGAAGCTCTTTTAGCTCCTCTTTCTCCAATCCCATCAATCCGGCCATCGCTTCTTCATTTTCAATACCGGGTAGTAAGGGATATCGTTTTTCTAAATTTAGAAATTGCAATAAATAATTCTCTAAGACTTCCTTCTCTTCTTTACTTGCTTTATGCTCACTCATAAAAATGCGTTATCTCAATAATTATTTTTCTAATTCTCTAACAAATTTTGAACGACTTTCGGAGTTCCTTCAGCTGCACGCTCTTGAACATGTTCCCATCCTTTAAATGTTCGAAGTTCCGGAGTAGCTGGATCAATAATATATTTCGGAATATTTTGTTCCACTAAATCTACCAGTCCAGCTGCGGGGTAAACAACAAGGGAAGTACCTATTACAACTAATATGTCAGCCTCAGGAACAATGTTTGCAGCTTTTTGCATGTTGGGTACCGGTTCACCAAACCAAACGACATGTGGTCTTAACTGTGCTCCATCCTCGGCTGTATCTCCTACTTCAATGGTATCACCACCAATATCATATATTAGCGTTGGATCCTGTTCGCTGCGAACCTTCGAGAGTTCACCATGTAAATGAACTACGTCAGATGAGCCTGCACGTTCATGCAAGTCATCTACATTTTGTGTAATAATCGTCACATCGTACTGCTCTTCTAACTCAGCCAAAGCCTGATGTCCTGCATTGGGATCTACAGCATGCAACTGCTTTCTACGCTCGTTATAAAACTCTAAAACAAGTTCTTTATCTCGTTCCCATGCCTGTGGTGTAGCCACTTCTTGAATATCATGACCTTCCCAAAGGCCATCAGAATCCCGGAAGGTTTTCAATCCGCTATCGGCACTCATGCCGGCACCGGTTAAAACTACCACCTTCTCCATAATTTTTTATGTTAGGTTGGCAGAATACTTATTGACTGTGAGCATGCTGGGGTAAAATAGACTCTAACCAAGAGCTTGACTCTTCATAATCCTCAACAACACTGGGAGCTTTCTCATTGGCAAAAGACGCCACCATTCTTTCCACATCAGTTTTGAGGACTGCAATAGCATTATTGATCAGATCTTTATTAAAGCCTTTATCCCCTAAACGTAAGGTAAACTCAAGGGAAATTACTCGGCTTAAGATTTTTCCCAATTCAACAAGCCTATCCTGAGCCAAGGTATGATCAATTTTAAAGTCCAACAGATCAGAAAAATAATCCGAAGCACGTTTTGTAAGCTTAAACTCACTCAAAAATGTATGGAGATTTTTGAGTTTCAACTTGCGCATATTTTTCAATACTGATTCTGAAATTTGCTGATACAGTATATCATTAGACCCTTCAAAAATCTGGAATGGTCGACTGTCAATAAGGGCACGTCCGGCAATATGATCTAATCGATACCCTTTGGCTCCAGTCAATTGCAATAGAGACTGAGAGGCTTGTTGCATTAAATCCGTTGTATAAGTCTTTATTGCATTGGCTGTAAGATCCATGTTCGATACATCTTTAGTAAGCGGAACATTCTCACTGGTAAAAGCACACATCGCAGAACAAACGGTAAATGAAGATTGTAATCTATTTAGTCGTTTCTTTACCTGATCATAATTGAATAGACTTTGTCCGCCAACATAGCGTTCTTTGCAGTGAGTAATAGCTTCATCCATCAATCGCTTCAAAAAGCCAATACCCATCCCTGGAAATTGCAATCGACTACGGTGCAGTACATCCAGCATCATCTTAATACCTATAGACTTAGGCTGTAGTTTATACTCCTCGGGTACCGTAATATCGATCTTGTTTCTACCATACGGCAGCATGTACAATCCTAAGTTTTTATAGTATTCTTCCACTTCAATGCCTCCGCGTTTACTATCGTGGATAAAAAAGCCAATATCACGGCCTAAATCGCCGTTATTGCCTTCTTTACGAGCTGTTATTAACCAAAAATCCGCAGCTCCTGTTAAACCTGCCCAATGCTTGGTTCCACTAACTTTAAATCTATTACCTTCCTCAGATTGAATCTTTTTAAAAGACGTCTGCATATGTAAAGCATCAGAACCAAAATCCGGCTCTGTTATCATTAACCCACCCATATTATTATCATACAAGAATCGATCGAATATGGACTGTTTAACTTCTTCGTGCCCGTAGTTAGCTACCGGCTGTAAAAAAAGTGCACCATTAATACCCATCATCAATGAAAGCGGAAGTGATTCATATGAACTGGCTTCCAACATTGACAGTGCTTCATGTGTTTCAGCTCCACGTCCACCATACTCTTCCGGAATAAATACACTCAATGGTTTGCAATCCATCACTTCATTAAATATTTCATCAGGCAAACCACGACTTAAACTTAACTCATCAATATCTCTTTCAACATTGAAGAGACTGTGCAACTTATTTTTATATTGACTGATAAATTCAGAAAAATCCATAACCATTTACAAATTTGAGGGAGTTTTTTAACAACTGTACTCTTATAAATAAAATGTCCTTATAAACTGTAATATACCGAATAATATACCTTGGTAAAAACGTATACGCTGCCTTATTGGTAGGTTTTACACATTAAAATAAAAAAGGTGACCCACAA
>JABAHQ010005393.1_pt1 | contig 18172 bp, 17 predicted proteins | sample 7062091 | NCBI WGS metagenome assembly JABAHQ01 (sample SAMN14534359, study PRJNA622989) | marine sediment metagenome | biome: marine biome [ENVO:00000428]; feature: marine pelagic biome [ENVO:01000023]; material: deep marine sediment [ENVO:00002113] | place: India: Gulf of Kutch | collected...
CCGGCCCCCTTCGACCTCGCTCACCAGCGGATCGACCACGCCCTTGAGCTGATCGAGCAACTGCCGCAGCGCGCGTGGCGCCAGCGCTTCGCCCTCCTGGCGCAGGCGCGCGCGCAGCCGCTCGTTTGTGGAGCGCGGCGCGGGGCCCTTCTCCTTGGCGGGCAAGCGCAGCCGCGACACCCGCTCGGCGATCCACTGCCCGGTGTTCATCGGGAAACCTCCGTGCAGCGCGCTGCGGTGCGGGCGNNTGCTGCCGCGCCAGCTCGCGCAGCGCCACGCGCTGGCGCGTGAGGTGGGTGCGCATGGCGGCCTCGGCGCCTTCGGCGTCGCGCGCCTTCAGCGCGGCGAACACCGCCATGTGCTCGGACAGGCTCTGCTCCAGCCGGCCCGGCGCGTGCAGCTGCTGCAGCCGCGCCAGCTTGAGGATCTTGCGCAGGTCACCGATGACCTGGGCCAGCCAGCGGTTGTCGGCCAGCGCGATGATGGCCTCGTGGATGGCGAAATTGATGGCGTAGTAGTCGTTGATGCGCCTGGCCCGCGCGGCGCGGTTGAGCTTGTCGTGCAACTGCTCCAGCGCCACCAGCTCCGCGTCGCTGGCATTGCTGGCGGCCTCGAAGGCGCAGCGGCCCTCCAGCAGGGCGATGACAGGAAAAATCTCGTCGAGGTCGCGCTCGGTGATTTCGGCCACGAAGCAGCCGCGGCGCGGCTCGTGGCGCAGCAGGCCCTCCGCCGTGAGCACCTTCAGCGCTTCGCGCAGCGGTGTGCGCGAGATGCCCAGCGCCTCGCACAGTGCGGGTTCGTCCAGGTAGCTGCCGGGCGCCAGTTCGCCAGCGAAGATGCGCTCGCGAAGCCGCGAGGCCACTTCATCGTGCAGGGAGTTGAGCACCACGCGCATTGGTAATCATCCGTAATTACAGCTAATTCTCATAGAAGAACCGGGCGGCTGTCACGGGGAAAACCCGCGCCGCCGACGGGCGGTGCGCCGGTGACGGTTTCGAGAGGAATGCCCGAGGTGTTCAGAACACGAAGCCTCAGGCATCCGCTGTCACACGCCCCATCCGCCCGCATGCAACGCAAATCACTCGACGAGGCGCGACCGCGCAGCGCGTCTGCTGGTCGCCCGTCACCCCGGGTTGACCCGCCCGACCCCGCGCACGGCCCCTCTCCCACCGCGTTCCGCCACCCCGCCCCCCGCCAGCCGGTGAAACCGGCCGCACCCCACGCAGCCAGGAGCCAACACCTCAAACACGGCATCGACGCCGTCACCGGCAAGCCCTGCGTCGAATTCATCGGCACGGCCGCCCGCGCACTGAACGAGCGGGTGAGGGCTGCGCTGCTCGAACGCCTGCACCGCATGTGGGAGCCATTGGCGGGGTGGCCGGCGGCGAATGCCTTGATCGACCTGTGCTGCCAGCACAAGCTCTCGCCCGCGAGCGCCCTGGCATTGATCGCGGACGAGGCGCTGTGGAACACGTTGTGCCACGCGAAGCCGGGCGGATCACGCGCCCGCGCGGCGGTGGTGGCCAGCCTGGTGCGCCTGGGCGACGCGGGGCTGGCCGCTCAGGTGCTCGGCGCTTGTCCCGCGGGGCGCGACCGCCGGCTCGTGGTGAGGCGTCTGTTGGTGGACCCCGGCCGGCCACTGGACGGGCCCCATTCGTGCGAGTGGCGAAGCCTGCTCGACGCGAGCTTTGACGACCTGCTGGGGCGAGAGAACGGCCAATACGAGGCGCTGCGGCCCGCCATTCTCGAGGTGCGCCGGCAATGGCGTCGCCAGCACCAGGAAGGTCGCCCCCTCCACGACCTGCAGGCCGAGCTGCGCCAGTCGGGCTTCTGCATCGATGTCGGCCCGGCGGGCATGGCGACCGTTTCCCTGGAGGAAGGCACCGAAGCCACGCCTGCGCTCCTGAACCTGCTGCTGTCGTATGTCTCGGCGGGGCTGACGGACGAGGCCACGGCAGACCTGTCCGTGGACGTGCTGTTCAAGGCGCTGCAGGCCTTCGGCCTGTGCTGTGGAGACGGTCAATCCGTGTACCTCGCCGAGGCCTCCGCGTTCATGCCCTTCAAACAGCAATGCCTGATCATGCGCAGCGAGCGGCTCGTCGCGCTCACCGCCTTTGTGCGCCAGGCCTGCGTGCTGTTGCTGGGCACCGACCTGGCCGCCGCCATCGAGTCGCTGCTGCGCGCCAGCCTGTGGCTGAACGATCCGCTGATCCGCACCGACCCGGGCTACCAGAAGGCCTGGCTGAAGGCCGTGGCGGTTCACGGCTGCGCCGGCCTGTGGCTCAAGACACAGCACTACCAGCCCAAAGACGTGAGCGCCCAGCTCCTGCCGATGCTGCTGGACTGCCTCAAGGCCATCGAGTCCCCCCGCGCGGCGCTGCGTTTCGTCCGGGACATCCTGGCGTTTCTGAAGCACCTCGGGCGGTCGATGGGCACGGGGGCCACGGGCCCGCTGCGCATCGCCTGGATCGAGGTGCGCGACGATTGGCTAGACCTCGTGGTGCACGGCGTCGCCGCCCTGGTCAAACGCTCGGCCCAGTGGCCCACCCCCGAGGGGGAGGCACTGGCCCAGTGGACCTGGTTGACGGCTGCCGTGCTGGAACTGGCGCGCCAGGGCGACGACCCGTTCAAACCGGGCGTGCCCCGGCCAGCGGAGCGTCTGTACTTCGGCCCCTGCCTGGCCCACTTCCAGCTCAAGGGGGAACCCTTCTCACTCTCGCTGGAGCTGCTGGGCAGCGAGGTCTCGTTGCTGCACACCTTCCATCCCTCGCTGGACAAGATGCGCGATCTGTTCGCGATCTGCCCGATCGAGGTCCTCTCCTGCGTGCTGCACTGGCCCGTGCCCAGCCTCTGGACGCCGGAATGGATGTCGCGTCCGATCGCCGCCGACGAGGTTCTGACCCATGAGCTGTTGGGTCAGGACCTGCAGCTCATGGTGTTGCGCGATCTGCTGGAGCGGGGGCTGCTTCGACCCGAGAATCTGGCGCCCGTGCTGAGCCGTCTGGCTGGCGCGAAGGAGTTTCCTGCGCTGCTGGCCTTGTGTCGCACCCACCCGGAACTTGACGGCGTGGCCTTCAGCACCTTGCTCGACATGGGCCACCCGGGCAACGCGGCGGCAAACTGGCGGCCGGGCATGCCTGCCGTGCTGGCCTGGCTCCAAGACGCCGCCGACCCCACCTCGGAAGTCGACGCGCGCGCCTTGTCCATTGCGCTGGCCCTGGTCATCCGCCGGCTGCGCCACACGCCACAGGCCAACGACCAGGACCTGCGGGACATGGGCGCCGGGCTGAGCCTGAGTCAGCACCCCGCCGTTCTCAAGGTCCAACTGGACACCCTCACCAACCAGCTCAACGATCCCGGGATCGTCGTGCCGCTGTTGCAGGGATGGATTCGACAGCGCATCACACGCCTCGTGAGCGGCGCTCTGGCACAGTCACCGACCGAACGCGCCCTGCTCAAGACCGTTCTCGACCGCTATCGGAAGGTGCTGAATCAGTTGCACGACCCCGAGCAGCGAGGACTGCTGCTCAATGAGTGGACGTACTTCAACGGGCACAAAAGAATGATGAAGAAGTAGCCTCGGCGACGCGCCGCTTCAGGCGAAGATCAAGCCCGAGGCCATGGCGCGCGCCGTCTCATCCCCTTGCGCACCACCCGCCCCGGGGTCGACGGACGCGCTGGGTGCGAACACCGTCGACCACAAGGCCAGGTCGTCGATGAAGGCATCCAGCGTGGTGGCAAAGGACTGCGCGTCCAGGNNGTCCGGGTCCAGGTGCAGGGTGGCTCCTTCGTTCTCGTCGCCGCCCGGACCGATGCGCACCGGGTGGCACCCGCCACCGCGCCAGGCGTCGCTGCCGTCATCCGCTTCGTCGTCGTCCCACTCGCTGCCGGGGGCACCGAGCTGCGGCGGGCCAACTCGCGCAGCGTCGCCAGGGTGACCGTACACGTGCAGCGTGTGCGTACCAGGCTGCCATTCGACGGCAATCAATGAAGCCGCGCCAGCGTCCAGCACAACACCCGGCGCGCCATCCAGGGCCCGGGCCGAACAGCCTCTCATCCGGCAGAAGTCCTGCGTCCAGCGGGTCAACAGATCAAGCGCCACGGGCACCCTCGCGCCCGCTCCACCACCACAAGCCGATGCCCCCCACGATCATCGGCACGCACAGCCACTGCCCCATGCTCATGCCCAGCGCCAGCAGGCCCAGGTGCGCGTCGGGCTCGCGGAAGAATTCGGCGATGAAGCGGAACACGCCGTAGCCCAGCAGGAACATGCCCGACACCTGGCCGGTCTTGCGCGGCTGGCGCGCGTAGAGCCACAGCAGCACGAAGAGCAGCACGCCTTCCAGCAGGAACTGGTAGACCTGCGAGGGATGGCGCGGCAGATCGCCCGCGCCGCGGAACACCATGCCCCAGGGCAGCGAGGGATCGGCCACGCGGCCCCACAGCTCGCCGTTGATGAAGTTGCCCACGCGCCCGGCCGCCAGGCCGGTGGGCACGCAGGGCGCGATGAAGTCCATCACCTGGAAGAAGGGCCGGCCGCGGCTGCGCGCGTACCACACCATGGCCAGCATCACGCCGAGCAATCCGCCGTGAAAGCTCATGCCGCCCTGCCAGACGTAGAACACCTCCAGCGGGTTCTGCAGGTAATAGGCGGGCTGGTAGAACAGGCAGTAGCCGATGCGCCCGCCCGCCACCACGCCGAGCACGCCGAGGAAGAGGATGTCCTCCACGTCGCGCTTTTCCCAGGGGCGCGGCCGGGTGATGCTGGCGTAGGGTTCGTGCCGCAGGCGCAGGCGGCCCAGCCAGAAGAACAGCGCGAAGGCCGCGAGGTAGGTCAGGCCGTACCAGTGGATGGCGAGCGGCCCGATCTGCAGGGCCACGGGGTCGATCTGGGGGTGTTGCAGCATGGCGGCTATTGTGAACGCCCGGCGTCGATGAAGCGCTGCAGCGCCGGGCTGAGCGCGGCGTCGCGCCAGACCAGGCTGGTTTCGCAGCGCGGCACCGCCTCGCCCTTGGGCAGGCCCACGGGCCGGTACACCACACCCGGCCGCTGGAATTGCCGCACGCTCTGCGGCACCCAGGCCAGGCCCAGGCCGGCCGACACCAGGTTCACGATGGTCTGCATCTGGATCGCCTCCTGCGCCACGCGCGGCTCGCGGCCGGCGGCGCGGTAGAGCTGCACCAGGGCATCGAAGACCTCGGGCAGGATGCGCCGCGGGAACATCACCAGCGGCTCGTCGGCCACGGCCATGAGCGAGAGGCGGGTGCGCGCGGCCAGCGGATGGGCGTCGGGCAGGGCCAACACCAGCGGCTCCGTCACCAGTGCACGGTGCTGCAGGCCGGGGGCGCTGTCGCCGGGGGCGTGAAGCACGAATCCCGCGTCCAGGTCCCCCCGCGCGATGAGTTCGCGCTGCACGTCGCCCGTGGCCTCGATCAGCTCCAGCTCCACGCGCGGCCAGCGCTCGCGAAAGGCCCGCACCCACGGCGGCAGCAGGCTGAAGCCCACGGTGGAGACGAAGGCGATGCGCAGCCGGCCGCTCTCGCCCTGCGCCGCCGAGCGAGCCAGCGCGGGCAAGGCCTCGGCGCGGCGCAACAGCTCGCGCACCTCGGGCAACAGGGCCTCGCCGGCAGCGCTCAGCGCCACCTGGCGGCGGCTGCGTTCGAACAGGCGCACACCCAGCGCGGCCTCCAGCGAGGCGATCGCCTGCGTCAACGCCGGCTGCGTGAGGTGCAGCCGCGCGGCGGCGCGGCCGAAGTGCAATTCCTCCGCCAGCACGGCGAACTGGCGCCACTGCCGCCATTCGCCACGCTGCGGATTCTGGACCTTTGTCATAAGCCCAGCATATCAATGAATCGAGCCGATCCGATTGGATGCCCTCGCGGCGCTGTCGCATACTGCGAAGCTTTCCCCCTCCCCCACGACACCCGAGAGAGACGACATGGCCGACAAGACCCCCGCGCAGGCGCTGCGCAGCGACAACATCACCCAGGGCAAATCGCGCGCGCCCAACCGCTCCATGTTCTACGGCATGGGCTACAAGGAAACCGACTTCGGCAAGCCCATGGTGGGCGTGGCCAATGGCCACAGCACCATCACGCCCTGCAACAGCGGCCTGCAGAAGCTGGCCGACGCGGCCGTCAGGGGCATCGAGGAAGCCGGGGGCAACCCGCAGATCTTCGGCACGCCCACCATCAGCGACGGCATGGCCATGGGCACCGAGGGCATGAAGTACTCGCTGGTCAGCCGCGAGGTCATCTCCGACTGCATCGAGACCTGTGTCCAGGGCCAGTGGATGGACGGCGTGCTGGTCATCGGCGGCTGCGACAAGAACATGCCCGGCGGCATGATCGGCATGCTGCGGGCGAACGTGCCCGCCATCTACGTCTACGGCGGCACCATCCTGCCCGGCAAGTGGAAGGGGCAGGACCTGAACATCGTCAGCGTGTTCGAGGCCGTGGGCCAGAACGCCGCCGGCAAGATCAGCGACCAGGAGCTCAAGGACATCGAGCAGCACGCCATTCCCGGCACCGGCTCCTGCGGCGGCATGTACACCGCCAACACCATGAGCTCGGCCTTCGAGGCCCTGGGCATCTCCCTGCCCTACTCGTCCACCATGGCCAACCCGCACGACGAGAAGCAGAACTCGGCCAAGGAGTCGGCCAAGGTGCTGGTCGAGGCCATCAGGAAGGACATCAAGCCGCGCGACATCGTCACCAAGAAGGCCATCGAGAACGCGGTGGCGGTGATCATGGCCACCGGCGGCTCAACCAACGCGGTGCTGCACTTCCTGGCCATCGCACACGCGGCAGAGGTGGACTGGAGCATCGACGACTTCGAGCGCATCCGCCAGCGCACCCCGGTGCTGTGCGACCTCAAGCCCAGCGGCAAGTACCTCGCGGTGGATCTGCACCAGGCCGGAGGCATCCCGCAGGTGATGAAGATCCTGCTCAAGGCCGGCCTGCTGCACGGCGACTGCCTCACCATCACCGGCCAGACCATCGCCGAGGTGCTGAAGGACGTGCCCGACGAGCCGCGCAAGGACCAGGACGTGATCCGTCCGATCAGCGACCCCATGTACGCGCAGGGCCACCTGGCCATCCTCAAGGGCAACCTCGCGCCCGAGGGCGCGGTGGCCAAGATCACCGGCCTGAAGAACCCGGTGATCACCGGCCCGGCGCGCGTGTTCGACGACGAGCAATCGGCGCTCAAGGCCATCCTGGACGGCAAGATCAAGGCCGGCGACGTGATGGTGCTGCGCTACCTGGGCCCCAAGGGCGGGCCCGGCATGCCCGAGATGCTGGCGCCCACCGGCGCGCTGATCGGTGCCGGCCTGGGCGAAAGCGTGGGCCTCATCACCGACGGCCGCTTCAGCGGCGGTACCTACGGCATGGTGGTGGGCCACGTGGCGCCGGAAGCGGCCGCGGGCGGCAACATCGCGCTGGTGCACGAGGGCGACTCGATCACCATCGACGCGCACCAGCTGGTGCTGGCGCTCAACGTGCCCGAGGCCGAACTGGCCAAGCGCCGCGCCGCCTGGAAGGCCCCCGCCCCGCGCTACACCCGCGGCGTGCAGGCCAAGTTCGCGTTCAACGCGGCCAGCGCCAGCAAGGGCGCGGTGCTGGACGACTTCTGATCGTCGCGGCGTTCGACGACAGGCGCCGCCTCAGCGGCGCCTGTTCGTCTTGAGTCCCAGCTTCTCGCGCTGCTTGTCCAGGCGATCGCGCTTCTTCTGGTCCATCTTCTCCATGGCCTTGCGCTTGGTGTAGCCCGAAAAATCGGCCCAGGCCCACCAGGCCGCAGCCAGCGCGAACGGGGACAGCACGATCCACCAGGCCCAGCCGGCAACGGGGCCGTACTCCAGGTACTTCATCAGCAACAGCACGATGCCCAGGCCCAGCAGATACATCACAGCCTCCGGTAAACGACCGGTAAATTCCGGCAAAGAAAGTCCGATAACGGGGCCACGGCAAACCCACTCGATAGAATTTGCCCCGTTCGCCCCTGACATTCCAAAAGGACACCCCATGAAACGTGCGCTTCTGATTATGGCCGCCATGACCACCCTGGCGGCACCCGCCATGGCCGACGAGGCACTGGCCAAGGCCAAGAACTGCATGGCCTGCCACGCCATCGACAAGAAGCTGGTCGGCCCCTCCTACAAGGACGTGGCCAAGAAGTACAGCGGCGACGCCAAGGCCGCGGACATGCTGGCCGGCAAGATCATGAAGGGCGGTTCCGGCGTGTGGGGCGCGATCCCCATGCCGGCCAACCCGCAGGTGAGCGAGGCCGAGGCCAAGAAGCTCGCGGCCTGGGTGCTGAGCCAGAAGTAAGCCCGTCGCTCCTTCCAGAAAAGACGCCGGCCCAGCGCCGGCTTTTTCTTGCGCGCGTGATGCCGGTCGTCACGCCAGGACCAGGCTCTGGAGGCGCTTGGCGCTTTCGACCCACTCGCGCCACTCCTTGTCCGACACCGTCCAGAATCTGTCGTTGAGCCACCGCACCACGGCGTGGCACACCTGAGCGTGCTCCGGGTCTGTCATGGCGACGTCCGACACCTGTTGTTCCAGCCAGCCTGCAAGCAGCCACACCCCATAGGCTGGCGATGCCAGTTCGTGCGTCAGACGGCTCAGATGCTNNACGGACGGCGAACCGCCGCCCGTGCGCGTTCAGTTCGACGACCCAAGTGGACAAGGCTTGCAGACTTGGCTGGCCGGACGACTGAAGCACCTGCAGTCGCCAGCGCAGCAAGAACGGCAAGGCACGTGGACGAGGCGGCATGGCCTCGGGAAACACCTGCCTCAACTGCCTCAACTGCCTGAACATCTCGGAATCGGAATCGGAATCGGAATCGGACTCGGCCTCTGCCAGAAGCCGATGCAGCACGCGCTCAGGCAGCCAGACCATGCCGGGGTCATCGCCCCAGCGCATCAGCACGTTTTCCACGCCCTCCACGTCCGACACGCGACCCAGCAACTCGGGGAGCTGGTCAGGCGACCGCAGGCATGGCAGCAGGGGCAATGGCGCCACAGCCAGCAGCGCCAGAACCACCGCAGGCTCCGCCCCCTTCAGCACTTTCGGGCCCATGGCCTGTGCAGCAGCCATGTCCATGGGGTGCTGCAAGAGCGAGGGGGCGCACAGCAACTCCACCACCTGCATCAGCAGCCCGCCCATGCCATGCCAGGCCGTCCAGCAGGCGGCGTACTCGGCGGCAGCCCCGTGATCAGACAGGCGATCGTCGTCTGCGCGAGCGCTCTTTTCGGACAGCAGCCGCTCGGCCAGTTCGCAAACCATCAGCCACGAAGCGAGTTGCTGCGCTTCGATCCGAGCGGGCCTTGGCTCGGCCATCAACAATCTCACGGCCGTGTCGCGCAAGGGCGCCAGCAGGCAGTCGCAATCGACGAACCAGATTCCGGACACACTGGCACCTCGCTCACGCAGTGCCCGCAGCAAGGTCTGCACACTGCGGACCCAGCCAAGGGCTTGAGCCGGCGTGTCGATGGCGTCCAGCGCCGACCGGATCATGTCGAACATGGGGGACATCAAGGTGCGCGACACGTCCAGCGCATTCCACGCCCCCTCGAAGCGAGACGAGGCCACGAATGTCGTGAACTCGTCGACAAAGCGCAGGGCGGCCAGAGGCGAGCGCACCTTCCCGCTGAGCGCCGCCAGGGCGGCCACCCACCCCGGCAGCAAAATGCCCTCCTCCTCGAACACCTGCAGTTGCACACCCGCCATGCCGCTTTCGGCCAGGCGCGCGACACAGGCTTCGGCCAGCGCGTGATGCCGGTTCAACCCGGCGAACCGGATCAGCGCCGCGAGCTCCATGTCGCCGCACAGCTCGACCAGCTGTCGCGGCACGTCCGACAGGCGTTTGCGCAAGGCGTCTTTGCGTGGCTCGCCGAGCGGGCAGGACGGCTGGTTCAGCCAATCCGACACCGCTTCCTCGCCCGTGATCCAATCCTCCAGCGACAGCGGGGCTTGAGCCACCGGCGGCCGTTGGCCAAGGCAGGCATCGATCGCCGCCCCTGCGACCACGACACCAGCGGCCTCCATGTCGAGCAGGCATTCGATGAGTGCCATGGCGCTGATCAGGTCACGCCGCCCGATCGCCCACGCGAGCCGGGGCTGCAGCAGCGGCACCAGATCTGAAAACAGGGAAATGAGACGTTCCTGGGCCTGCTCCTTCGACGCATCCTCCATCGCGTCCAGGCCCGACCGCATGGCGCGGATCATGCGGCCGGGCAGGTACATGTGGCTTGCATCGCCGGTGATGAGCGTGAAGAACGCCTTCAGGTCGTCTGTGGGCAGTTCGGCGCGGAGGAAGCCGGGGGCGAGGTTCACGCTCAGCTCGCCCGTGCCAGTCATGTCGACATCGACGACGAGACCGACATTCGCCAAACGCTCGCGCAAACCGTGGAGCTTGCCCAGGTCCAGGGGCGTTTCGCCTTCGGGCCCTGGGGGAAGCGTGCATGGCGGTTGCTGAAACTCGCCGCCCCCCGTCGCGACCGCTTGGGTCGGCTGTTCGTTCAAGTGCTGCGCCAGCGCGACGAACAGGTCGGCCTGTTGGGCACCCAGGTACTCCATCAGCTCTGCGGCCACGGTCGTTGGAAGCTCGCGCACCAAGCGGCTCGCGCTGGCGACATCGGCCTTGCGCATCAGCGCGGTCACCGCCGCGGCGAGTTGAGGACAGGCCCCTTGGCCCGGACTCCGCAACCAGGCTGGCTCGAAGGCGTCGGGCGGGGCGTCGTGCAAGGCCGCACGCAGGGACGCGTCGTTCGCGAGACGCAGGCAGACCGCGCAGGGCAGTTCCAGTTGCGCGAACAGGCCGAGCATGGCGTTGGCCGCGGCCAATCGAGGGCGCCATTGCGGCCCCTGCCGCGGCGACAGGTGCTCGGGCAGATCGAAGGCCACCACCACGGCCTTCACGGTATCGTCCGCCTGCGGACTCAGTCCCAGGCCAGGAAATCGATAGCCCAGGCGGCCCGTCACCGGGTCCCAACGCACACACGGCCAGCGTGGCAGGGATTCGGCACCGGATGGGTGTGGGCGAGCGGATGGGACTTGTTGAGCGACATTGCGCGCCAGGGATGAAGCGCCTGCGCTTCTGAGGTTTGCCATGACCACCTTCCAGAAATTCCAGACAAGGCTGGCTTCGTGGAAGGTGGAGGCGACGGGTTCCTGCTCGACGCGACGCAAGACAACGCGAACGCGCCCGCCCTGCCTGACCCTCCAGGCGCTCAGAGCGCGTTCACCGGAATCTTCAGGTACGACACGCCATTCGCCTCGGGCGGCGGCAACTCGCCCGCGCGGATATTGACCTGCACCGAGGGCAGGATCAGCACCGGCATGTCCAGCGTCGCGTCGCGCTTTGTGCGCATCTCGACGAATTGCGCCTCGCTGATGCCGTCGTGCACGTGGATGTTCCTTGCGCGCTGTTCGGCCACCGTGGTCTCGAAGCGCACCTCGCGGCCTTCGGGCGGGTAGTCGTGGCACATGAAGAGACGTGTCTCGCCCGGGAGCGAGAGGATCTGCTTCACGGAAGCGTAGAGCGTCTTCGCGTCGCCGCCGGGAAAGTCGCAGCGCGCGGTGCCCACGTCGGGCATGAACATGGTGTCGCCCACGAACACCGCGTCGCCCACGTGGTAGGCCGCACAGGCCGGTGTGTGGCCGGGCACGTACAGCACCTCGGCCTCGAGTTCGCCGATGCGAAAACGCTCGCCTTCCTGGAACAGGTGGTCGAACTGCGAACCATCGAGGCGGAACCCGGGCTCGAGGTGGAACACCGCCTTGAACACCTTCTGCACCTGCGTGATGCGCCCGCCGATGCCGATGCGCCCGCCCAGTTGCTTCTTCAGATAGGGGGCGGCCGAGAGGTGGTCCGCGTGCGCGTGCGTCTCCAGGATCCACTCGACCTTGAGTTCGTTGGCGCGCACGTAGTCGATGACCTTGTCGGCCGAGGCCGTGCGCGTGCGGCCCGACTTCGGGTCGTAGTCGAGCACCGAATCGATGATGGCCGCGGGCGAGCCTGGGCCGTTGTGCACGACGTAGGTGACGGTCCAGGTGGCGGGGTCGAACAGGCCCTGGACCTGGGGCCGGACGGCGGTGGCGACGGACATGGCGGGCTCCTTTCAATAAGTGAACGTCAATATATTGACAAACAATCTATCAGTCAATATATTGATGCCCGTGCCGCCGATGGACGGCACCCCGAACGGAGTGTCCCATGCCCGCCCTCAAACTGAATCTCGACGACATGCAGACGGCCGCCGCCGACGCCTGCCGCCTGATGAAGGCGCTGTCCAACCGCGACCGCCTGATGCTGCTGTGCCAGCTCTCGCAAGGCGAGCACAACGTGGGCGAGCTGGAAGCGGCGCTGGGCATCACCCAGCCCACGCTGTCGCAGCAGCTCACCGTGCTGCGCGACGAGGGGCTGGTGAGCACACGCCGCGAGGGCAAGCACGTGTACTACCGCCTCGACAGCCCGCCCGCGCAGGCGGTCATCCGCACCCTGTACCAACAGTTCTGTTCCCGCTGAAGGAGACACCACCATGACGATCGACTGGGTTCATTTCACGCCCTGGGCCTCACTGGCGGGGGGCGTGCTGCTGGGCGTGGCCTCCGCCCTGTTCGTCCTGCTCAATGGCCGCGTGCTGGGCATCAGCGGCATCCTCGGTGGGCTGATCAAGCCCGGTGCCGGAGACGTCGGCTGGCGGGTGGCCCTGGTGGCGGGCCTGCTGGTGTCGCCGCTGGCGTACGGCTGGCTGGCACCCGAGGGCTTCATCACCGCGCCGCGCATCGACGCGAGCCNNCGCGAGCCTGGGTCTGGTGGTGCTCGCCGGCCTGCTGGTGGGCATCGGCACGCGCTACGGCTCGGGTTGCACCAGTGGCCACGGCGTGTGCGGCCTTTCCCGGCTGTCGCCGCGCTCGCTGGTGGCCACGCTGGCCTTCATGGCCGCGGGCTTCGCCACCGTGTTCGTCATCCGCCACCTGATCTGAGGACGCTGCCATGCAGAAACTCTCCGCCTTCTTCATCGGCCTGCTGTTCGGCCTGGGTCTGTTGCTCTCCGGCATGACCGACCCCGGCAAGGTGCAGGGCTTCCTCGACCTCGCCGGCGCCTGGGACCCCTCCCTGGCCTTCGTCATGGGGGGCGCCATCGCCGTGGGCTTCTTCGCCTTCGCCCTGGCCAAGCAGCGCACGCGCAGCTTCCTGGGGGGTGGCATGTACCTGCCCAAAGCCACGGAGATCGACCGCCGCCTGGTGCTGGGCAGCCTCACCTTCGGCGTGGGCTGGGGCCTGGCGGGCTTTTGCCCCGGGCCGGGCCTGGTGTCCATGGCCTCGGGCGAGACGAAGGGTCTTGTCTTCGTGCTGGCCATGCTCCTGGGCATGGCCGTGTTCGAATCGATGGAGCGCATTGGCGCGAAGACCCGAACGACCTGAAGGAGCACCATGGATCTCAGACGCCTCACCCCCACCCTGTCCGTCGCGCCGCAGATCGCGCCGGACGAGCTGCCCGCCGCCGCCGCGGCCGGCTTCACCACGCTGATCTGCAACCGACCCGACGGCGAGCAGCCCGGCCAGCCGGACCAGGACACCATGGCCCGCGCCGCGCAGGCCGCGGGCATGCGCTTCGTCTTCCTGCCCGCCGTCTCCGGCCAGGTGAACGAGGCCCAGGGTCGCGCCTTCGGCGAAGCGCTCGCGCAGGCCGACGGCCCGGTGCTGGCCTACTGCCGCAGCGGCACGCGCAGCACCCAGTTGTGGGCCCTGTCGCAGGCCGGCCAACGTCCCTGGACCGAGGTGCTGCAGATCGCAGCCGCCGCGGGCTATGACCTGAGCCGCATGACGCCGCCGGCATCGGCCCAGGGCTGATCCTCACCCCGCGGGCCGCGCCATGAACCTGCCCAAGCGCCACTGGTGGCCCGACCTGCCGGTGCTGCGCTGGGCGCGCGAATACGACCGCGACACCCTGCTGCGCGACGGCGTGGCCGCGCTGATCGTCACGCTGATGCTGATCCCGCAGAGCCTGGCCTACGCCCAGTTGGCGGGCCTGCCGCCCGAGGTGGGGCTGTACGCCAGCGTGGCGCCTTTGCTGGTCTACGCCCTGCTGGGCACCAGCCGCGTGCTGGCGGTGGGCCCGGTGGCCGTGGTGTCGCTGATGACGGCCGCCGCCGTGGGCGAACACGCCGCGGCGGGCGGTGCGCACCACCTGGCGGTGGCGATCACGCTGGCCTTCCTGTCGGGCCTGATCCTGTTGGCGATGGGCCTGCTGCGGCTGGGCTTCCTCGCGCACTTCCTGAGCCACCCCGTCATCGCGGGCTTCATCACGGCCTCGGGCATCCTGATCGCGGCCAGCCAGCTCAAGACCCTGCTGGGCGTCTCTGCCGGCGGGCACAACCTGTTGGAGATGCTCGCCGCCTTGTGGGCGCAGCGGGGACAGGTGCACGGGCTCACGCTGGGCATCGGCGCGGCCAGCCTGGCCTTTCTGTTCTGGGTGCGGCGCGGCCTGCAGCCGCTGCTGCGCCGCCTGGGCGTGCCGCCGCGCGCGGCCGAGCTCGGCGCCAAGGCCGGGCCGGTGGCCGCCATCGTGGGCGCCACGCTGTTCACCTGGGCCGTGGACGGTGGCGCGCGCGGCGTCAGGCTGGTGGGCGCGGTGCCACAAGGCCTGCCGCCGCTCACGCAGCCGGTCTGGGACCTGGCGTTGTGGCAAGCCCTGCTGGTGCCGGCGCTGTTGATCAGCGTGGTGGGCTTCGTCGAATCGGTGTCGGTGGGCCAGACGCTGGCGGCCAAGCGGCGCCAGCGCATCGAGCCCGACCAGGAACTCGTCGCCCTGGGCGGCAGCAACCTCTCGGCCGCATTCACGGGCGGCTACCCGGTCACGGGTGGCTTCGCGCGTTCGGTGGTGAACTTCGACGCCGGCGCGCAGACGCCTGCGGCCGGCGTGTACACGGCGGCGGGCATCCTGCTGGCCTCGCTGCTGCTCACGCCGGCGCTGTCCCACCTGCCGCAGGCCACACTGGCCGCCACCATCGTGGTGGCCGTGCTCTCGCTGGTGGACATCGGCATCCTGCGGCGCACCTGGGCCTACTCCCGGGCCGACTTCGCCGCCGTGCTCGCCACCTTGCTCGTGACGCTGGCGGTGGGCGTCGAAAGCGGCCTGGTGGCCGGCGTGGGCGTGTCGCTGGCGCTGCACCTGTGGCGCAGCAGCCAGCCGCACATCGCCGAGGTCGGCCAGGTGCCCGGCACCGAGCACTACCGCAACGTGCTGCGTCACCAGGTCATCACGCAGCCGCAGGTGCTGGCCCTGCGCATGGACGAGAGCCTGTACTTCGCCAATGCGCGCGCGCTGGAGGACCGCATCAACGCGGCGGTGGCCCTGCGCCCCGAACTGCGCCATGTGGTGCTGCAGTGCTCGGCCATCAACTACATCGACGCCAGCGCACTCGACAGCCTGGAGGCCATCGACCAGCGCCTGCGCGATGCGGCCGTGCAACTGCACCTGTCGGAGGTGAAAGGGCCGGTGATGGACAAGCTGCAGCGCAGCGATTTCCTTCAGCACCTGAGCGGGCGCGTGTTCCTCACGCACCACCAGGCGGCGACCTCGCTGGCCGCCTCACTGAACACCGAAGCCGGGCAGGAACACGGGCAGGCCGCCCTGCCCGCCTGAGTCGTCCACCTCGGCGCCGTAGAGCGCGCGCAGCTGCCCGGCGCTCACCACCTCGTCCACGGCACCGGCCGCCAGCACGCGGCCCTCGCGCAGCAGCAGCGCGGTGTCCGCGCAGCGCCGGGCCTGGTTCGGGTCGTGTGTCGTGAACAGCACGCCCAGGCCCTCCTCGGCGAGCGCGCGGATGGCGCGCATCACCAGGCCCTGGTTGCCGAAGTCCAGGCTGGCCGTGGGCTCGTCCAGCAACACGGCGCGCGGCTCCTGCGCCAAGGCGCGGGCGATGAGCACGAGCTGGCGCTCGCCGCCGCTCATGCGGTGCACCGATCGATCGGCCAGGTGGTCGATGCCCAGGCGCCGCAGGGCCTGGTCGGCCACCGAGTGATCGTGCGCCCCGGGCCGGGCGAGCAGACCCAGGTGCGCGGTGCGGCCCATCAACACCATCTGCCGCGCGCTGTAGCCGAAGCTGTTGGCCTGTCCCTGCGGCACGTAGCCCACGCGGCGCGCGCGCTCGGGCAGTGACCAGTCAACCAGCGGGCGGCCGTCGAGGCGAACGGTCCCGCCCTGCGCGGGCAGCAAGCCCAGCAAGGTCTTGAGCAGCGTCGTCTTGCCCCCGCCGTTCGGTCCCAGCAGCGCCATCACCTGGCCGGCGCGCAGGCTGAGCGACAGGCCCTCGCCCACGATCCGACCGGGATGTCCGAAGCGCAAGTCCAGGGCCTCGATCAGCGCGCTCACTGCCAGCCCTTCTGCGCCCGCCCCAGCAGTGCGATGAAGAAGGGCGATCCGATCAGCGCGGTGAGGATGCCCAGCGGAATCTCCGCCGGCGCCAGGCTGCGCGCCAGCGTGTCGATGAACAGCAGCAACCCGCCACCCAGCAGCGCGGCCGTGGGCAGCAGGCGCACGAAGGACGGGCCCACGAGAAAGCGCGCCAGGTGCGGCACCACCAGCCCCACCCAGCCCACGATGCCCGCCGCCGCCACGCTGGCGGCCGTGACCAGCGTGGCCGCGGCCACGATGCCCAGGCGCAGCAGCGTGGTGCGCGCGCCCAGCGCGCGGGCCTCCTCCTCGGGCAGGGACATCACGTCCAGCCGCCAGCGCAGCAGCAGCAACAGACCGAGGCCGAGGCCGACGGGAATGAGCAGCGCGGGCAGGTCCTCGGCGTGCGCGCTGGCCAGGCTGCCCAGCAGCCAGAAGGTCATGGCGGGCAACTGGTTGTAGGGGTCGGCCAGGGTCTTCACCAGGCCGATGCCCGCGCCCAGCAGCGAACCGATGACGATGCCCGCCAGCAGCAGCACCAGGATGGGGTCGCCCTGGCGCACGGCCGAGCCCGTGGCGTACACCAGCGCCACCGCCGCCAGACCGCCCGCGAAGGCCGCGAGCTGGATGCCCGCCAGCCCCAGCGAGAAGAAGATGCCCAGCAAGGCGCCCAGCGCCGCGCCGGCCGAGGCGCCCAGCAGATCGGGCGAGACCAGCGGGTTGCGGAACAGACCCTGGAAGGCCGCGCCCGCCACCGACAGCGCCGCGCCCACGGCCACGGCCGCCGCGATGCGCGGCGCGCGGATCTGCCAGACCACGGTGCGCAGCGAGTCGCCGGGTTCGCCGCCGCTGAGCGCGGCCCACAACTGGGCCAGCGACACCGGCGTGCGCCCGACGGTGAAAGCCACCAGCACACCCGCCAGCAGCACCAGCAAGGCCCACCAGGCGCCCCGGCGTGGCACGGTCAGTCCCTGCCCGCAAGCACGCGCCGCACCTGCTCCGGCGACAACTCCACCTGATAGAAGCGCCGATAGAAATCGCGCGCGATCTCAGCCAGGTCCTCGCGGAAGCGCTCGGGAAACACCTTCGCGCCGATCCACCACAGCCCGGGCAGCCGGTTCACGCTGGGCGGAAAGTCCACCCAGCCGAAGGGCAGCTTGGGGCTCAGGTGCACGCGGCCGTTTTTCACGGCGCTGACGTTGCGCCACAGCGGGCTTTGCGCGGCACTCTGCGCAAAGGTCTGGTCGATGGTGATGATGACCTCGGGGTCCCAGTTCAGCACCTGCTCGACGGACACGCGCGCCAGGCCGCCGGGCATGCGCGTGGACACGAGCTCGATGCCCATGGCCTCGAACATCTCGACGTTGATGGAGCCGTCCAGGCCGGTCTCCAGCCCGTGCGGGCCGCGCGCGTAGTACACGCGCGGGTGGCGCTCGCGCGGCACGCCGGCCACGCGCTCACGCACCCGGCGCAGGGTGTCCTCGGCGTGGCGCGCCAGCGCCTCGGCGCGCTCGCGCACGCCCATCAGTTCTCCCAGCAGCCGGTAGCCGGCGGGCACCGCTTCCAGCGCGCCGTCGATCAGGGCGTAGGGAATGCCGGTCTGCTGTTGCACGCGATCGGCCAGCTCCACGTAGGTCTGGCGCACCGAGCCGGTGTCGACGATGAGGTCGGGCTTGAGCGCCAGAACGGTCTCCAGGTTGGCGGTGTTGCCGCGCCCGGTGAGGCGCCCCAGTTCGGGCCGGTTTCCGACGCCGGGCACCAG
>JABAHQ010001623.1_pt2 | contig 18162 bp, 22 predicted proteins | sample 7062091 | NCBI WGS metagenome assembly JABAHQ01 (sample SAMN14534359, study PRJNA622989) | marine sediment metagenome | biome: marine biome [ENVO:00000428]; feature: marine pelagic biome [ENVO:01000023]; material: deep marine sediment [ENVO:00002113] | place: India: Gulf of Kutch | collected...
CGGCTCCGAAGTATGAGTATCTGCCCTGGAACGGGGCATTGCCCCCGGAGAAGGCAAACGCCGACCCAATCCTCTCTAAAGAGGCCATCACTCTCTTAGGCCTTATACTTCCAATGCTCTCTATCAGCACGCGATAAGCTTATAATCTTTTCTCTCTACGGTCAAGGCGAAACCGGTAGTACGCCGGGGCTTGAGCTCGAAGCGTAAGAACCGAGAGCCAGTCGACAAAACACCCTGATGATAGGGCAGGGTGATAGCTGTTACTTTTCTTAANNTCTTGACATCAACTTTTGATAATGATTTAATTCCACTGACCATCGTCATAATTAAAAGCAAACCATGGGACGATGGGCTTTTGAGATTGAGAGCAAGTAATCATTTTACTACATTTTGATATGGAACTTGATATATTAAACAATAGAGTTTTGATTAGCGTATTATGCGAAACGCCCCTTTATGCCACTTAACGCATAAAGGTTTTTTTTAGTTTTAGGACCAAGCTTGTCTTTTTTATAGTGGTCGGGTAATATTAAATAGCTTGACTCGGCGAACAATAAAGACCGGAACAACCGGAAAGGAGGAGATGCAGATTCGGTACCGTGCTTTACCACTCGTCGATGCGGCGTGTGTCTTAGAAGTAATAATCCATACTAAAGGAGTGAACTATGGCGAACATCACTGACTGGAGAGTCGAAGACAATGAGTTCTGGAACTCTACGGGTAAACGGGTAGCGACCAGAAACCTGTGGATTTCCATCCCGAGCCTCCTATGCGGATTCGCGGTATGGCTTATGTGGGGGATCATCACCGTCCAGATGTTGAATCTGGGCTTCCCCTTTACAAAGCCACAGCTCTTCACATTGGCGGCTATAGCGGGCTTGACCGGAGCCACGCTCAGGATCCCGAGTTCGTTTATGATAAGGATCGCGGGCGGACGTAACACCATATTCTTTACAACCGCACTGCTTATTCCGGCATTAGGCGCCGGAATACTGCTTCAGAGCAAGGACACTCCGCTCTGGGCGTTCCAGCTCCTTGCGTTCCTCTCGGGCTTTGGCGGCGGAAACTTCGCCTCTTCGATGAGCAACATAAGCTTCTTCTTCCCAAAGAGGGTCCAGGGCACCTCGCTTGGACTAAACGCCGGGCTTGGTAACTTCGGCGTTACCACGATGCAGATAGTCATTCCGCTCGTTATGACCTTCGCGATACTCGGTCCGTTGAGCGGCGATTCGATGACGCTGCTTAACACGAGCGGCACACTCATAGGAAAGATCAAGGCGGGCAGCGAGACCTGGATCCAGAACGCAGGCTTTGTCTGGCTTCTCTTCCTCATTCCCCTTGCCTTCGCCGGGTGGTTCGGCATGAACAACCTCGTAGTCGAGCACGTGTCACCGGGCATCGGGAACCCGATATCGGCGATGGGTAAGATAGTATATCTGCTCATACTCGGCTTTATCACCGCCGGCATAGGTCTTTACTTTATCCTGCCTCCGCCATACGGCATAGACGCAGGAGGGGCCTCGGTCGTCTTAAAGAACAAGTGGATAATACTGCCGTGCGTCATAGCGGCGACGCTTGCTCTGATGAGATACGCCACTCCGGCGGCCATCAAAAATAACCTAAAGAGGCAGTTCAGGATATTCAGCAACCGCCACACCTGGGTGATGACGATCATATACACGATGACATTCGGCAGCTTCATCGGCTACTCCGCTGCCGCGCCTCTTTCAATCAAGGTCGTATTCGGCTTCCAGCACATACCGGACGCCATGGGTGTTATGACCCATGAGACACCGAACCCCAACGGCCCGAGCGCGCTTACCTACGCGTGGATGGGGCCGTTCATCGGCGCTCTCATACGCCCGGTCGGTGGCTGGATATCGGATAAGGTGGGTGGTGCGAGGGTAACCCACTGGGTCAGCATAGTAATGATCCTCTCGGCCCTCGGTGTATCCTACTTCATGGCCAAGGCATATGCTTCGCCGACGCCTCAGGATTACTTCGCACCGTTTATGATACTCTTTATTATCCTCTTCACCGCAACCGGTGTTGGAAACGGCTCGACCTTCAGGACCATCTCTCAGGTCTTCGACGAGGAGCAGGCCGGTCCGGTCCTCGGTTGGACCTCGGCTGTCGCAGCCTACGGCGCTTTCATCATGCCCAAGGTCTTTGGTGAGCAGATAAAGGCCGCGACACCTGAGTACGCGCTTTATGGATTTGCGATATATTACGCAATATGTCTGGTCTTGAACTGGGTGATATATCTGAGTCCAAACGCGGAGATCAAGAACCCTTAGCGGTTCTCGTATAGAAACAACTACACTCAAAGAGGGAGGCGGAGATTCCGCCTCCCTCTTTTTTTAGCGTATGCAGGTTTTTAAGTGGTATGTAGCTGTCCAATCTGCCACGAAGTGATGGAATATCTTTGAGGCAGGCTTTTACTTGCTCGGCCTGCGCTTGTTGTTTTTAAGTTTCTTGTTGCTTAGAGAAAACAGGTTGGGACTTAGAGATATAAGCTTTTTGATATAGTGCTTTGCGAGAACCTCCCGCTCAGGGCCCTAAGAAGAAGCCCTGATCAAAAGAGGTCCTTTGTATAGGCCGTTTGAAGAGATTCGTGGAGTATCATCATGATGGATTAAACTTCGGGGTGCGTCCAGATACAGATTGATCATCTATTCTCTGGTCTTATTGTAGGTGTTGCGTAAAGCTTCAGCTAACGACCATCACCGGACACGGAGATTCGCGAAGTACGCGGTTTATAGTCTTTCCGAGGTACTTGCCCATTCCGCTCCTGCCGCCAACGCCCATTACTATCAAGTCGGCGTTTATCTCCTTGGCGCAATTTATCATCTCGGACTCGGCCGAGCCCTCGAGCACCTTGGTCGAGATATTGACACCTTTATTTTTTGCAATCGATTCCAGCTCCGAGAGGATGGCGTTGCCTTTCTCCTTCAAATCGCCGGAGATGACATTCCATAGCCTGTCGGACGGTGCGATAAGCTCGCCGATGAAGCTTATTATTTTGATACCTACCACCTCTGCACCCTCGCTGGCGGCAAAATCAAGCCCTTTCTCGGCAGCCCTCTTGCTTGGGTCAGAGCCGTCGTATGGTATGAGTATCTTTTTGAAGAGTGCCATCTTGGTTGCCTCCTTTCACTAAGAACTACACAAAAACTTCACCCATAAAACGTTACACTATACTCACTGGACTCCCCAATTTCAATTATAACAGCGAAGCCTTGCTTGTCAAGGCATGCATCGAGCTGGAAGAAGTGTTAAGAAAAGGTCTTTACTCCTTGACCGCAGCGGCGTCTCATGGTAGAAAAAACATGTGGATAAGAGCGAGAAACCGCCATCTGGCAAGCCTGGCGAGGGTATNNCGCTGGATAGTAGCGGCAATCGGAGTCGTCGGGCTAGTAGTCAGCATTATCCTCCTAACCGACTTCATTGAGCCACTGTTAAACTTCATGGAGCTTATAATGAAGTTCCTCTTTGGATAAGGTGCGGCCTAAGTCGGGCTGAAGCGGGATTTAATCGAAACCCAAAGGGATGAAGATACGTTATAGCTCTTATCTTTAGCCGTCCTTTACCTTCCCTGACACGTTTTTTCTTTAACTTTTCAACCATTTATAGTATCCTTAAAATATGTCAGAGCAGGCAGAGAGTAGTATAGTGGGTCCTCATAGCGGGGCTGCTTCAGCGCCCGGCAGGAGAAAGACAAGGCAGCTTTGTCTTGGAGACGTAAAGGTCGGCGGAGATGCGCCTATAAGCGTCCAGTCTATGACAAACACTCAGACTGCCGACGTAGAAGCCACGCTTTCGCAGGTACGCGCACTCGAGGGTGCGGGGTGCGAGGTAGTAAGGGTCGCCGTGCCTGACGACGAGTCGGCTATGGCCCTTGGCGCCATAGTAGAGGGCGCTTCGATACCGGTAGTGGCAGACATACACTTCGATTGGCGTCTTGCACTAAAGGCAGTTGAGGCGGGTATAGACGGGCTCAGGATAAACCCCGGCAATATCGGCTCAAGGTCTCGTATAAGAGAGGTAGCCAGTGCGGCAAAAGATAACGGACTACCCATACGCATAGGTATCAACGCAGGCTCTCTTGAGAAGGATATACTCGATAAATACGGACACCCAACCCCCGAAGCTCTCACCGAGAGTGCCATAAGACACATCTCCATACTCGAGGATATGGATTTTTTTGATATCAAGGTGTCGCTTAAGTCCTCGAGCGTGCTCTCTANNCCTACAGGGCCCTTGCCGATAAGGTCGACTACCCGTTTCACATAGGCATAACCGAGGCGGGCACGCGCTTTTCCGGGACGATAAAGAGTTCTGCCGGCATTGCCATCTTGCTCTATGAGGGCCTAGGCGATACGCTGAGAGTCTCGCTTACCGCCGACCCTGTCGAGGAGGTGAGGGTGGGCTATGAGATACTAAAAGCACTGGAGCTTAGACAAAGAGGGGTCAACGTCATATCTTGTCCTACGTGCGGACGTATAAAAATAGATTGCGAAAGACTCGCCCTCGAGATAGAGAGCCGACTTGGAGACGTTAAGGAGCCTGTAAATATCGCAGTGATGGGGTGCGTGGTCAACGGCCCCGGAGAGGCAAGGGAAGCCGATATCGGTATAGCCGGGGGCGATGGGGTAGCTCTAATATATGTCGGTGGCGAAANNCCCAGGTATTGCAGCGTTTTTTATTGTCAAAGATATTGACATGTCATGATATATGATTTAACCTATACCAGTTATCAATTCTTTGTTTGTGACGCGGACTCATTTCACTTTGTAATTGAAGGCTTACATGATGTGTAATCACACAGGGAAAGGTCTTTAATCATAGGAAAGGGTTTTTGATCGTAATGTTAAACTTTAAGCATCCGAGTCTTGTTTTCGTGGCGCTGCTAATGCTTATGTTGAGCGGTTGCGTTAGCACCAAGATGGTAAAGGAGGCCGATGAACTTGCCGCACGGGGTCAGTGGGAAGAGGCCGTGACAAAGTACGCCGAAGCCCTCGACGAGGACCCTGAGAACATAGCCTACAGGGTCAAGTACACCAGGGCCAAGGCTTGGGCTGCGCGCATGCATTACGAGAGAGGAAGCGAGCACCTGGAGAAGGGCAACCTCAAGGCCGCGCTCATAGAGTATAGGACGGCTTTTATGCTTGATCCGACGCTCAAGAGAGCCGAGACCTCTATGAGAAAGGTCAAGANNAGGTCAAGAGGATGATAGACTCCGATGAGTATTACTTAGAGGGTTTGGAGGAAGTAAAGCAGGGAAACCTCAAGGACGCTCATTCATCGTTTAAAAAGGCGCTGGCTCTTTACTCCGGCAACAGGAAGGCGGCAGAGGAGCTTGAAAAGCTTAGAAGAGATAAGCCGTTGATGATCGGCGGCTACGAGATAGACCTAAAGAGCAAGGAGCCGATAACCCTTGCCTTCAAGTCCGAGAGCATAAAGAAGATATTCGACTTCGTCTCAAGGCTTACCGGGATAAACTTCGTATTCGACTCCGACGTACGCGACGTAAGGACCTCGATACTCCTAAAGGACGCCACCTTCCAGCAGGCACTGGATTTGCTCCTTACGACCAATAACCTTGCAAAGAAGGTCGTAAACGAGAATACGATAGTCATCTACCCCGATACGCCGGCAAAGATAAAGCAGTACGAGGAGATGCTTATCAGGGTCTTTTATCTTCAGAACATAGACTCAAAGCAGGCGGTAAACCTCGTACGCACCATGATAAGGGCCAGAGACATCTACGTTCACGCCGAAAGGAACGCGCTTGTCGTTAGGGCAAGGCCCGACACCATAGCGCTCGCCGAGAAGCTCATCGCAGCTACCGACCTTGCCGATGCCGAGGTCATGCTGGCTGTGGATATAATGGAGGTGAGCAGGGACGGCCTTACCAATCTTGGAATAAACTATCCTGACAGCGTAACGCTTTCGGTGCCGGATAAAAATGCCTCCCCCGGCCCGGCCCCGGGTGATTTTATCTCTCTTGAGGATCTCAATATTTTAAGTAGCGAGGACCTTCTTGTGACGATACCGCCGACGGTTATAAACTTCGCAGAGGAAGACTTAGACGTAGAGCTTTTGGCCAACCCGAGGATAAGGGTCAAAAACAACGAGAAGGCCAGCATCCACATAGGCGAGAAGGTGCCCATAATAACCGCTACCATAAGCGCTACGGCCTCACTTACCACAGAGAGTGTTTCGTATCAGGACGTTGGGTTGAAGCTTGTCGTAGAGCCAATAGTACGCCCCAACGACGAGATAGATTTAAAGCTCAAGCTCGAGGTAAGCAGCCTTGGGGCAAAGACCGTGACCAACAATAACAGCGTGGTCTACCAGATCGGGACTAGGAACGCCGAGACCACGCTAAGGCTTTATGACGGCGAGACACAGGTGATAGGAGGGCTCATAACGGACGAAGAGAGAACGACGAAGGTCAAGATCCCGGGCTTCGGCGACCTGCCCGTAATCGGCAGGCTTTTTTCGAACCACGATACGAGCGAGGTCAAGAGCGATATTCTGCTCTCGATTACACCGCACATCGTAAGGAGCGTAGAGGTGCCGGACGAAGAGCTTCTCGAAATATGGTCGGGCAGGGAGGACGCGCCGATGGCTAGGTCGGAGCACCCCGCCGATTATGAGCCGCTCGACGAAGAGCTAATCGCTCCGCAAGGCACAAGCGACGAGATGCCGAGAGTCTTCGAGGGCTTTGACGATGCCCAGAAGACTACCTTGCCGCCTCCGCCCCCTCTGCCGCCCGGGTTGGAAGAGATGGCCCCGCCTCATATGAATCAGGCACCTTGACCTTCTTTGTCTGAAGAGCCGGTCGTTTTGTTATGGACCAAAAAGGCTTCACTCTGATAGAACTCCTCGTAACCTTAACAATCCTTGCCATACTTGCCTCCGTGGCGATGCCACTCTCCGAGTTGTCGGTAAAGAGGCAGAAGGAAATCGAGCTGAAGAGGGATCTGCGTCTGCTGCGTAGCGCCATAGACGAGTATAAGCGTGCGGCAGATAGCGGCAGGATTGAGAAGAGCCCGGACGAGTCCGGTTACCCACCGGACCTTGAGGTCCTGGTCGAGGGTGTCGAGGACCTAAAATCAAAAGAGTTCGGTGCTACCATCAAATTTCTCAGAAGGATTCCGAGAGACCCGATGAACGAAAACCCCTACCTCGAGCCCGAGGAGACCTGGGGGCTTAGGAGTTACGAGAGCGACCCTGACAACCCGACCGAAGGCGAGGATGTATTCGACGTATACTCAAAGAGCGACGAGGTGGCGATTGACGGTACAAGGTACAGAGACTGGTAAGAGAGAGGCGGGTTTTACACTCATAGAGTTGATGATAGTTCTCTCTCTCATCGCGATACTCGTGAGCATAGCTACGCCTATATACAGAAACACCATCATGAAGGCGCACGAGAGCGCGCTCCTTGAAAACCTTTTTGTGATGCGTGACTCTATAGACAAGTACTATGCCGACCACGGGGCTTACCCCGACTCTCTCGATTTACTCGTCAAAGAGAAGTATTTAAGGAAGATACCGGTAGACCCCTTTACCGATTCCAGTGAGACCTGGGTGCTGATCTATGACGACGACGGACGCGGCATATACGATGTGCACTCTGGCAGTAATGACAGAGCACGCGATGGAACCTATTACAGTNNGTGATTGGTAAGGGCCGTAGTGCGAAGGGATTTATCAGGTAAAACGCGGTGTTACTTCAAGGTCGAGGCCGGCTTCACCTACATCTCCGTTTTATTTCTCGTAACGGTCATGGGGCTTTCTCTCATGGGCGCAGGCCATGTTTGGAGCAAGATGGCAAAGCGAGAGAGGGAAAAGGAGTTGCTGTTTAGGGGCACACAGATAATGAACGCCATAGGCAGCTACTACGACTCTAGCCCGGGTTTCAAGAGATATCCCAAAAAACTCGAGGACCTCTTGGATGACCCTCGACACCCAACAACCACGCGTTACCTTAGAAAGATTTACCGTGACCCCATGACCGGCAAGGCCGACTGGACGCTTGTAAAGAACAAAGGCGGCTCGATAATAGGTGTTAAGAGCAAAAGCGACGACGAGGTCATAAAAAAGAGCGGTTTCCCGGAAGAGCTTGAGAGCCTTGAAGGCAAGCGCTACTACAGAGAATGGGTTTTCATCCATAAAACAGAGGAGCAAAAGGNNAAAGGCGGCAGAAGAGAGGCATGAGGAGCTAAAGCGGCTAAAAGGTGCCGTTAAATAAGGAAAAATTCAAAAAGAGTGGTTTGACACCAAACTCGATAATAGGGTAAAATATATCGATGAGGATCTTCAAGGTAAAGGCCGCCACTAATGAGGGCAAGGTTGTCTTCAAGGACGTAGAAGCCACCAGCGCCGAGGAGGTCAAGCGCAAGCTCGACAGGGAGGGGCTTTACCCGTTGGAGGTCAGCTCCAGCAAGGCAGGGCTGTTTAAGCTTACGAGGTTGCTCTCGAGGTCTTCGGTAAAGAGCGGTGACTTTCTCGTATTCAATCAGGGCTTTATCTCGCTTCTCAAGGCCGGGGTTCCGGTACTGGAGTCTCTTGAGACACTTTTAAAGAGGAATTTTAGCGAGAAGATAAACGCGGCCCTCTATGATGTCATAGATAAGGTAAAGAGCGGCGATTCGGTCTCAGAGGCCATGGGCGGCCACCCGGAGATATTCCCGGAGCTATATGTTTCAACAATTAGCGCAGGCGAGAAGACCGGCGACCTTGTTCCGGCTCTATCGAGCTATGTAATATACATAAAGAGGATGATGGCGATACGGAAGAAGGTGGTTTCGGCCGTCACCTATCCGCTCATACTCTCGGCACTGAGCATAATTGTCATAGGGTTTCTGCTCTTCTTTGTCGTCCCCGTATTCTCAAAAGCATTTATGGGGCCGGGCGTGGAGATACCGATTCCAAGCAGAATCCTGCTTGCGATATCTGCGTTTGTCAGGCACTACTTTGCCTTATTCGTCGTCCTTTTTATACTTGCCGCAGTGGCGGTAAGGCTATACCTTTCGAGCGACGCCGGCAGGAGGGTCTTTGATTCCATTAAACTAAGGCTACCGGTATTTGCCGATATATACAAAGGATATGTGGTGGCTAAGTTTTCAAGGACGCTTTCGATGGTGCTCGGCTCAGGGATGAGTGTTATCTATGCCCTTGAGATGTCAAGGGGGGTATTGAACAATGCGGCCCTCGAAGAGAAGCTCGATGATGTCGTAAAGATGGCAAAGGAAGGGGCCTCGGTCACCGACGCACTCGGCAAGACCGGTATGTTTCCGCCGCTATCGCTCAGTATGTTCAGCGTTGGCGAGAGGTCGGCCAATCTGCCCGAGGTCCTCGGCGAGATAGCCGATTTTCACGACGACGACGTAGAGCATAAGGTCGGTATAATTACGGACCTTCTCGAGCCCGTGCTGATGGTAGTGATGGGGCTTTTGATAGGTACTATAGTGGTTCTACTTTACCTACCCATATTCCAGCTCGGGGCTACGGTTGGAGGATAATCGAGCAAGATAAAACAAAAAATATTATGAGCAAGGATACCAGAAAGAAGATAGGCGAGATACTTGTTGAGAAAAGCGGCATCTCCGAGGAGGCGGTCGTCGAGGCCCTCGAGCTTTCCTCGCGCGAGCGAGTGCGCATAGGCGAGGCCCTTATAAGGCTTGGCTATATTGACGAGGCCCAGCTTGCGATGGCTCTTGCCGAGCAGTACGGGCTAAAGGTTATTGATATGGGCAAGGCGTGTCTCGATGAGGAGGCTATGGCGCTCATACCCTCTGAGCTTCTGCACCGCTCGAACTCGGTGCCGGTGCGCGAAGGAGACGCAAGGCTTATAGTCACCTCCGACCCGACCGAGATACTCACACTCGACGATATCGAGAGAATGTTAAAGAGCAAGGGCGTAGAGGTAGAGGCTACTGCCGTGGCGCCGAGAAAGGATATCGAGAGGGTCCTCAAGGTCGGTGCAGGCTCGAAGAAGATACTAAAGGAGGCCGAGAGCGGCTTTAACCTCGAGGAGTTGAAGGTAAAGGATAACGACGAAGAGTCGGTAATATCGATTGAGAAAATAAGCCAGGACTCGAGCCCGGTTGTAAAGTTTGTCGATACGACGATATACGACGCGCTTATTAAGAGGGCAAGCGACATACACCTTGAGAGCACCCCGGACGGGCTTGTAGTGAAGTTCAGGCTCGACGGCGTTCTTCACAAGATAATGGGCCCTGTACAGAAGGATTTTCAGGCGAGCATCATCTCGCGTATCAAGGTCATGAGCGAGCTGGATATCTCCGAGCGCCGCATCCCCCAGGACGGGCGCTTCAAGATACGGTTCAAGGACAAACCGGTTGACTTCAGGGTTTCTATTATGCCCGGTATCCACGGCGAGGATGCGGTCATAAGGGTTTTAAACAAAGAGCACATAACAAACGAGTTCAACGACTTAAGGCTTGAGTCCCTCGGTTTCGGCCCAGAGGAGTTAAGGCAGATAAGGCGCCTTATAAGCGAGCCATACGGGATGGTGCTCGTAACCGGTCCTACAGGGAGCGGAAAGACTACGACCCTGTATGCGGCCGTATCCGAGGTAAACACCGGCGCAGACAAGGTCATAACCATAGAGGACCCGGTAGAGTACGAGCTAAGGGGCGTTATACAGATACCGGTAAACGAGAAAAAAGGACTTAACTTTGCACGTGGGCTAAGGTCCATCCTGAGGCACGACCCGGACAAGATAATGGTCGGAGAGATACGCGACCCGGAGACGGCGCAGATAGCGATACAGGCAGCCCTTACCGGGCATATAGTATTCACCACCGTCCATGCAAATAACGTATTCGACGTAATAGGGCGTTTTATACATATGGGCATAGAGCCGTATAACTTCGTTATGTCTCTAAACTGCGTTATGGCCCAGAGGCTTTTGAGGACGATTTGCAAGTCGTGCAAAAGGGAGGCCGGTGTCAGCGCCGAAGAGCTTATAGCATCGGGGCTCGATGCCGACAAGTACGCTTCGCATAAGTTCTACAAAGGTGAGGGTTGCGAGGATTGCTACGGCACCGGCTACAAGGGCAGGAGGGCCATTATAGAGCTTCTTGAGCTGAGCGATGAGATAAGGAACATGATAGCGGCCAAGGAGCCTCCTTCGGCCATAAAGCAGAAGGCATACGCCGAGGGGATGGTAAGCTTAAGGGAGGTGGCCGTCAGGTGCGCAATCGATGGGGTCACTTCGCTTGAGGAAATTAACAGGGTTACCTTTGTAGAGTAGCTTATGAATGTCGATAATAAAGCAAGGAGTGCCGCGGCCTTAATCGGTTCAGAGCTCTTTTACGTGCGTGCCGTGTTATCAGGGGATAAGTGGGTTGTCGAGGCATGCGAGAGCGTTGATATCGCCGCCGACTCGAACCGGGAAGGCCCGTTCGATATCGTGGATGCAAAGACACTCCTTGCGGCCATAGAAGACTCGGTCAGGTGGGCGGGGCTTAGTCCAAAGGAGGCGGACCCGTTGCATCTCTCAATACCAGACACCTCTGTAAAGACCGCCGTCCTGGAGTTCGAGGAGCTACCCGAAGACGACAACGAGGCAAGGAGTGTCGTAAAGTGGAAGGCCGCAAAGGACTTCNNCTGCGCAAAGGGCTACTTTACGGTAACGCTCTTTAATGGCGGCACCATGGACTTCTACAGGCTCAAAGAGTGCGAAGGTGCCGACGATATGGCCTCCGACGTCGGACATACGTTTACTTACTACAGGGGCAAAGAGCCCGAGTTTGAACTTGAGAAGGTGTTTCTGGTAAATGGCGATGAGGCCACTGCAAAAACGCTCGCGGGTTCGGCCGGCGCTTTAGTCGAACCAATCGATATCAACCGTTTTATAGAGAAAAGCGAGGACAAAGATATTGGACTCGGGGTGATTGCCGCCGTCGGAGCACTCGCGTCTTTTGGATTATAATCAATGGATAAGATAACAATAAACCTTGCAACCGGCCGCTATATAAAGACCGCTTACCCGTTAATAGTGGCAGTGACCGCAGCAGCTTTTGCCCTGCTGCTTAGCGTAAACAGCATTTATGGCTACAGCATAGACTCGAAGAGAGAAGCTCTTTTGAGTACAAGGGTGGCAGCCTATGAGCAGAAGTACGGTGAGGTGAAGGTCTCCGACGCCGGAGGCTCCAGGGTTTCTAACGAGGAAATCAACCGGCTTGGAGGCGAGGCCGAGATAATAAACCGCGCGATAAAGGCAGAGACCTTTTCATGGACCACGCTTTTATCGGCCCTCGAGACTACGGTGCCAAAAGACGTCTCGATAGCGCAGGTGACTCCGAGCTTTAAAGACGGCAATATAGCGATACTCGGCATGGCCAAGACAAAACAGCGTATGCTCGACTTTGTCGAGAAGATGTCTCAGTCCGGCTCCTTTGATGACGTCTTCCTCCTTGGCCACTCAGAGGGCAACAAGAGCGGGCTGCAGGGGGCCGAGAGGGTGTCGTTTAACATCTCTGCGAGATTTGTAAAGGAAGAACTTTAAGTGAAAGACTTTTTCATAGAATACTCGAGATACTTAAGACGGCCGGAAGGGATAGTCGCTATCGCGGCGGCAGCGGTAGTTTTCTTAAACCTCATCTTTGGATACGTAGTGCTCGGCACCCAGCAGGAGAGGCTTGACCGCCTCGAGGCCAAGCTTAGAGAGTATGAGTCGATGAGGGCCGTTAAGCAGGGGCAGGCAGCGGTCAGCACGAGTGTCGAGGAGCTGAGGGCGGATATTAAAAAGTACAAGGAGAGGTTGCCGGATGAGTCGATGCTCACAAAGGTCGTTGCCGCGATTGACGATGCTGCCGAGAGAAACTCGCTTGAGATAACGCGAGGCAACTACACCCCGGAGCCGATAGACGGCACCTCTATCTCCGGCTATAGAATCTCGTTCTCCGTGGAAGGTCGTTACAGGGAGATAAAGCGGTTCGTCTACGAACTCGAGACTATGGAGTACCCGCTGGCCATAGAAGAGTTGGTCTTTTCAAGGAGCAAGGGGCATACCGGGGCCGTGGTCATAAAGATCGGCATCACAACCTACTACATCTGATTGTTATGAGATTTGGAGAATATACGGACAACAAGAGGATATGGATAGCCTTGGCGGTCGTGTGGATACTTATCGCCGCATACAATGTCTGGACCCTTACAAGGCCTGTCGGCGATGGGGCTTCGAGCGAGGCTTTAGAGCGGTTGAAAAAACAAAGGCAAGAGAGGGCCGAGCGCGGTGGCCTTGCCGCCGGGCGTACGGAGTTGACAAAACTAAGGCTCGATTTGCTTGAGCAGGGAAACCCTCCATNNAGAACATCTTCAGTCCGGTAAAGGTGGTTGCCAAGCCAAGGCCCGTTCCGACTAAGCCAAAGCCTGTAAAGCCGACCATAAAGAAACCCGCGCCCAAACCCTCTCCAATAGAGACCTTCAAGGGGCAAATCGTCTTTGCCGGTTTTCTCGAGAAAGAAGGCGCGCGAATGACCGTTTTTTTAAGCCGTGGCGACGATATCTTTCTTGTCAAGGGCGGTGACGTAATCGACGGTCGATTCAAGATAGTAGAGATTACCAAGGACTATATAAAGTTCATGGACACCTATACAAAAGAGCTTGCTACGATACTGCTTGGAGAGGGGTAGACCGGCTCTCAAGTGTAAGCCCCTATCCGGTAAAGACAAACTCCGTTAAACAACCCTCCACTCTAATCTTCCTTTAATCTTGTATTTCGTATGATGNNACGGCATCCGACTGCGGCGGCCCACGTGGGCCGCGAAGATACCAAATCATGGGAGGTATGAGACGATGAAAATTCTTGTTACTTGTTTTATGGCGATGATGCTTGTAAGTGTACAGGCCTTCGCATCCGAGACAACCGGTGCAGAGTCCGCTTCGGAGGTTATAGGGGCCGAGCTCAAAGGGGATGTCTTGGAGGTAGGGGTAAGGGATGGTGACGGTGCCGAGAGAAAGCTTATAGTAGATATAAGCAAGGGCAGTGTTGTCAAGGCGAAAGGCATAACGCTTGATAAGGCCATATCGATTGCCAGGGCAAACCACCCCGGTGAGGTGCTCGAGGTAGAGTACGAGCGCGGCTTTTACGAGGTAAAGCTCAGGGGAGAAAACTCGGTCGTCACCGAGCTATGCATCAACTCTAACGACGGCAGCGTGAGCTACGACAAGAGGTAGTTGCGGTAGCGTGTGTTTGGTATAGAATGAAATAAGATGGTATCAAGCGGCTTGCGTGGGCCGCAGCCGGTAGATTTGGAGAGAAGATATAATAAAAGGAGATAGCAGGATGGGTAAAGAGATGAGAAAGGGAGAGGCAAGCGAGGTCAGGGTCTGGGACCTGCCAATGAGAGTTCTGCACTGGACAAACGCAATAATAATACTTGTTCTTGTGGCGTTGATACTCGGCCACGAGTGGTTCGAGGACTCACCCATTGGCGAAGACATGGGCAGACTTCATGCCTATCTCGGACACGTCCTGGCCATTACGCTCGCCTTTAGGTTGATATGGGGTTTCCTGGGCAACGAGTACTCGAGGTGGAGAGACATCATCCCCTTTACAGCAGAGCAGCGACGCAAAATAGCGGCGGACATCAAATGGGCAGCCGGGGGTTTCAGAGGCAGAAGCCCCGCCTACGTCGGCCACAACCCGCTTGCCTCTCTGCTTTATATAGTGCTCTTTGTCTTCCTCATCGGGCAGGTAGCAAGCGGCGTGATACTCTCTGGCGAAGAGTACGGCACTTTTCCGGGCAAATACCTGGTAGCGCCCGAGGCGGAGTCTTCGGCGGGTGTTGCCGAGAAGGCACCTTACGTAGCGGACCACCTTGATTTTGATGACGACCATGACAATGAGCATGAACTAGGCGAGCAGGACAACGAAGGCCATGAGAGCGAAGGCGGCGAGGAAGTTATTGAGGAGTTCCACGAATTCGGGTTATACTTCATATACGTTTATCTCATATTGCACATAGGCGGACTCATAGTCCATGAGGTAACGAGCAGGCGCGGGCTTCTAAGGGCGATGATTACAGGCCGAAAGCGCCTTAGCGCCGAAGACGTCGAGGAGCTTGGACGGTGAGGTTCGGAGCGCGTAAATGAGGGTACTCCTTGTCGAGGACGAGAGCGACCTTGCCGATATCGTAAGCAAGGGGCTTGAAGAAAACGGCTACTCGGTGGACGTTGCCCGCGACGGCGAGGAAGGACTCTATATGGCCGAGAATTATCCGGCCGACGTCATTGTGCTCGATATAATGCTTCCCAAGATAGACGGGCTCGAGGTCCTCTCTACTGCGAGAAAAAAAGGCGTAGACACCCCGGTGCTCTGACCGCTCGCGGCGCAGTCGACGACAGGATAAAGGGGCTCGATGCAGGCGCAGACGACTACCTCACAAAGCCCTTCGAGTTCGAAGAGCTGCTTGCACGCATAAGGTCTCTTCTTAGAAGGAAGGCCGCTTCAAAGGACGTCGTTATTTGCGTCGGTGACCTCGAGGTAAATACGGCAAGCCACGAGGTCAAAAGAGGCGGTAAGCCTATAAAGCTGTCGGCGAGGGAGTACGCGCTCCTTGAGTACATGGCCTACAACAAGGACACCGTCCTAAGCCGCACCGATATAACCGAGCACGTTTATAACGAGAGCTTTTCGAGCGACTCCAACGTAGTCGACGTCTACATCAACTATCTAAGAAACAAGATAGACAAGGGACGAAAGAAGAAGCTGATACATACCGTAAGGGGCGCAGGCTACATTCTAAAGGAGTAATAGAAGTACACGCTATGCCAGGCTCCATAAAATCCAAATTAATAGTATACGTCATACTCGTCTCCTTGGTCGTCTTTCCCCTGACCGGAATTGTCCTCTACTACGAGCTCAAGTCGGTTGTCATTGGCGCAATAGACAGCCACGCCCACTCGGAGGTGCAGCTGATAGCCGGCCTGATAGAGGTCGAACACGGCGAGTTCGACGTCGAGCTTTCGTCTATCGAGGTAGGCGAGTATGCGGTGCCGCTCTCGGGCCATTACTATAGGGTGGTCTCCGATACCGGGGACGTGGTCGCAAGCTCGCCTTCACTCTCTATAGTCGGAGCAACTCTGCCGACCCCGAGACTCAGCCTCACGCCCCGTTATACTACCATCGCCGGCCCGGCCAAAAAGCCGCTAAGGCTCCTTGAGCAGACCTTTAACGTCTCGGACCGACTTCTTACCATTCAGGCCGCGGAGTCTCTCGAGGACTCACAACTTTTGCTCTCGGAGTTTCGGACAATCCTCTATGTACTCTTCTTTGTACTATTTATGGTCTTTGCCGTCGGCATCCTCGCCGTAACGAGCGTTTCTTTAAGGGGGCTAAACGTCTTTGCCTCGCGCATCGGCTCGATTACCGAGGCAAACCTTGGCGAGAGAATAGACGAGGCAGGTGCGGACAAGGAGCTCAGGCCGCTTGCAAAAAGTTTCAACTCTATGCTTTCGCGCATAGAGGAGGTATTCGAGAAACAGAAGAGATTTCTCTCCGACGCCTCTCATGAGCTAAAGACACCGACTGCGGTCATAAAGAGTACTGGCGAGGTAACGCTCTCAAGGGAAAGGTCAGGTAAAGAGTACGCAGAAGCGCTTGAAAAGATAATTCAGACCGCCGACAAAATGGCGCTTGTCGTCGAAGACATATTGAAGGCCGCAAGGCTCGAGGCCGAGACCCTGGCGCTAAGCTTAGAAGAGGTGGATATCGGGGAGTGCGTTGCAACGGCCACAAGGTGCGTGGAACACGCGGCGAGAGAGCGTAACGTAAGCATCGAAGTAGTTGCCGTCGATAGCCTTAAGGTAATAGGCGATAGAGAGGTACTTACCGAATCGATTATAAATGTCCTCGATAACGCAATCAGATACAATAAAGACGGTGGAAGGGTCGTCGTTACGGTAAAGGTCTCGGACGCCCACTGCGAGGTAAGCGTCTCGGACTCCGGCGTTGGCATACCGAGGGGCGAGCGCAAGAGAGTATTCGAGAGGTTTTACAGAGGGCCGTCCACGCGCTCGATGGCCGCAGGCAGCGGGCTCGGTCTTCCCATAGTCAAGAGTATTATGGAGGCTCATGGCGGAAGCGTCTCGATAGAGGATTCCCCGCTTGGCGGCACGACCATAAGGCTGAGAATCCCACTGTCAGGCCAACAGCATTAATAAGCTTCCAGCAAAACAAGCTACCAACAGAGGCGCGACTGCGTCACTAAAAAACACTTCTAAAATAACGTAACGAAGTATGTCCTTCCAACGGCTTACCCCTGCGCGCTCAAGGCGTAACTCAATCCTGATTGAANNTTTTTGTCTTGACATCGTTTGCTCTGAGCGCATATAATCGCTTCTATTGTTAGACTGATGTCGGTCTTCGTTTGGCCGATGTCGACCAACGCCTCAAGGGAAGGAGCGATAATATCTTGGCTTGGATATCTGTATCCTTGATTTGGTCGTTTAATCTGTTTATTGCGCACGCAGGAAGCGTATGCTCGAAGATGTATTCCTGTTGCAGGTATTCTTACCTTGAAGGTCTCATCCAGTCGTTACCAAACTTTACTTATCCGAACTTTACTTATCCGAAAGTACTATCCTATATAAAAGCATACATCAGCAAAGCAGGAATAAGCTGCTCGCCTACGACGATATTCTTTGGCGGGCGCATTGGCTATGGCTTAAATAAGGTGGGCAAGCGGGACCAGACGGCATTGGTCCTTGCACCCTCCATAATAATATCATAACAAGGAAGGAAGGAGGTCTAGATGCAGCTACAGTTTAGAAGCTCGGCAGTAACGGGGCTGCAGTTGTGGCTTGTCGCGGTGACCGTAGCGACCTTGATGGTCGTTATGATGCCTGGTTCCGCTCAAGCCGCCAACGTAGCCGGCTCCGGCAATGATAAAGCTGGAATGGCGCTCTTTACAGGCACTAAAGCCTTTGCCAACGGGGCTCCCGCGTGTATATCGTGTCACAGCGCAGGTTCTTCAATCGGCTCCCTCGGAGGAGGCTCGCTCGGGCCCGACCTTACAAAGGTCTGGACGGACAAGTCATTTCTCTTTATGGGTGGCGAGGACTCGTGGATAAACAGCGAGGGCGTTCCGGTGATGGGTCCCATATTCTCAAAGA
>JABAHQ010013137.1_pt1 | contig 18148 bp, 18 predicted proteins | sample 7062091 | NCBI WGS metagenome assembly JABAHQ01 (sample SAMN14534359, study PRJNA622989) | marine sediment metagenome | biome: marine biome [ENVO:00000428]; feature: marine pelagic biome [ENVO:01000023]; material: deep marine sediment [ENVO:00002113] | place: India: Gulf of Kutch | collected...
CCCCGTAAGGAAATGGCGGAGAGGGTGGGATTCGAACCCACGGACCCCGGAGGGGTCACTCGATTTCGAGTCGAGCCCTTTCGACCGCTCAGGCACCTCTCCGTGGCGGGCGATTGTACACTAAGGCGCACATTGAGCTTAAGGGGCCGCCGCGCCGGCCGCTAACGCCTCGGGGAGGCTTCGAAGACGCATGACACGCGCCATCGCCGTGCTCGCGCTGCTGCCGGTGCTCGCCGGCTGCTTCGGCCCGGACAACCACCGCGAGGCCGTGGAGCGCCGCGGCGAGCTGGTGGTCGGCACCCGCAACGGATCAACGACGTACTACGAAGGGCCGCGCGGTCCCAAGGGCTTCGAGTACGACCTCGCGCGCATGTTCGCCGACCATCTGGGGGTGGAGCTGCGCATGGTCGTCCCGGATCGCTTCTCCGATATCCTCACCCGCGTCGCGGAGGGCGAGGTCGACATGGGGGCCGCAGGCCTGACGGTGACCGAAGACCGGCGCGAGCATCTGCGCTTCGGTCCTCCCTATCAACACATCACCCAACAGATCGTCTATCGCACCGGCACCCCGCGTCCCGATTCCGTCGGGGATCTCGGACCGGGCAGGCTCGAGGTCGTCGCCGGGAGCAGTCACGAGGCGATGCTTCACGCCCTCTCGCAACGCCATCCGAACCTGAGATGGTCGGCCAACGCCAAGGCGGACAGCGAGGAGCTGCTCTATCTCGTCGATCAGGGCATGATCGACTACACCGTGGCCGACTCCAACGTCGTCGCGCTCAACCAGCGCTTTTACCCCGAGCTGCGGGTCGCCTTCGACCTGACCGAACCGCAGCCACTCGCCTGGGCTTTTCGTGACGGCCCCGACGACAGTCTCCATCGGGCGGCGACCGAGTTTTTCGAAGGAATCGACGCGGACGGGCGCCTCGCCCAGCTCCTCGAGCGCTACTACGGCCACGTGCGGGACTTCGACTACGTCGGCACGCGTCTCTACCTGCGTCATATCACGCAACGCCTGCCCCGATTCCGACCGCTGTTCGTGGAGGCCGGCAAGCAGACGAATTTCGACTGGCGGCTGCTCGCAGCCATCGGCTACCAAGAATCCCATTGGCGGCCCGACGCGATCTCGCCTACCGGCGTGCGGGGCATCATGATGCTCACGCTGTCCACCGCGCAGATGCTGGGGATCGATAACCGTATCGATCCGACCCACAGCATCCAGGGCGGGGCGCGCTATTTCCGGCGGATCAAGGATCGGCTTCCGGAACGCATCGTCGAACCCGACCGTACCTGGCTGGCCCTGGCCGCCTACAACGTCGGCCTCGGGCATCTCGAGGACGCCCGCAGGCTTGCCGCCCAGGCAGGCGGCAACCCCGACCGTTGGGTCGACGTCAAGGCGAATCTGCCCAAGCTCAGTGTCAAGAAGTGGTATCGCCGAACAGAGCACGGCTACGCGCGCGGACGTGAGCCGGTGCGCTACGTGGAGAACATCCGCAGCTATTACGACATCCTCGTGTGGCACACGGAGAAGGACCGGACCTTCCGCGAGTACCGCGCAACGCCCGAGATCGACGCGCCCTACCTGTGAGCCCCGCGGGCGCCATCAGCGCCGCGCGGCGAAGAAACTCTTGAGCAGCGCGGCGCACTCGTCGGCCAGGACCCCGCCCCCGGCCTCGACACGGTGGTTGAGCGCGGGAGCCGCGAGCACGTCGAAGACGCTGCCGGCGGCGCCGGCGCGCGGATCCGCCGCACCGAAGATCAAGCGTCCCACGCGCGCATGGACCATCGCTCCGGCGCACATCAGGCACGGCTCAAGCGTTACGTACAGCCTGGTCTCGGGAAGGCGATAGTTCCCTATGCGGGCGGCGGCGGCCCTTAACGCCTCGATCTCGGCATGCGCGGTCGGGTCGTGCGCCCCGACGGGCCGGTTCCACCCCTCTCCGAGCGCCGCGCCGTCGCGCACCAGCACCGCCCCCACGGGCACCTCGCCCTCGGCCGCCGCGCGCCGCGCCAGCGCCAGCGCCCGCATCATCCATTCTATGTCATGGTCGTCCATAACGATCAATATCAACCGCCAAGCCGCAAAGGACGCCAAGTGTAAAACGAAGGAAGCATCATGTATGACATGATTACGACAAAAAATCGATCATGCCGTGCCGGTCCGGATCCGGCAGTTCTTGCCGTTATCTGTTATTTGTAATCGCCTTCTTGGCGGCTTGGCGGTTAGTCTTCATTCCCACTCGATGGTGGCGGGAGGCTTGCTCGAGATGTCGTAGGTGACCCGCGAGATGCCCTCGACCTCGTTGATGATGCGCCTCGAGACGTGCTCCAGAAACTCGTAGGGCAATCGCGCCCACTGCGCGGTCATGAAGTCCACCGTCTCCACCGCGCGTAGGGCGACGACGTAATCGTAGCCGCGCATATCGCCGAGCACCCCGACCGACTTGACAGGCAGGAACACGGCGAAGGCTTGGCTCACGCGATCATAGTGCCCGGCGGCGCGCAGCTCCTCGATGAAGATCGCATCGGCCCGACGCAGGATATCGGCGTATGCCTTGTTTACCGGGCCGAGAATCCGCACGGCCAGCCCCGGGCCCGGGTAGGGATGACGATAGACCATGTCATAGGGCAAGCCGAGCTCGAGGCCGATCTTCCGCACCTCGTCCTTGAAAAGCTCGCGCAGCGGCTCGATGAGCTTCAGGCGCATCCCCTCCGGTAAGCCTCCCACATTGTGGTGAGACTTGATCACCTTGGCCTTGCCGCTGATCGAGCCGGCCGACTCGACGACATCGGGATAGATCGTCCCCTGGGCGAGCCACTGCACGTTGGGGATCCCACCGGCCGCTTCGTCGAAGACCTCGATAAAAAGCCGCCCGATGATCCGCCGTTTCTCCTCGGGATCCTCGACGCCCTCGAGCGCCGCGAGGAATCGTGCCTCGGCGTCGACCTTCTTGACCCGCACGCCCATGTGATCGGCGAAGGTCTTCATGACCTGATCGGCCTCACCGAGGCGCAACAGACCGTTGTCCACGAACACGCAGATGAGCTGATCGCCGATCGCCTTGTGAAGCAGCGCCGCGACGACCGAAGAGTCGACTCCGCCCGAGAGCGCGAGCAGCACGTTATCGTTTCCGACTTGCGCACGCACCTTCTCGATGCTGTCCTCGATGATGTTGCCCGGGGTCCACAGCGGCTCGCACCCGCAGATCTCGCGCACGAAACGGCCGAGGATGCGCCCGCCCTGGCGGGTGTGAGTGACCTCGGGGTGAAACTGCAGCCCGTACAGCCCGCGCTCGTCGTCGGCCATCCCGGCGTAAGGCGCGCTGTCGGTGCTCGCGATGACCTTGAAGCCCGGAGGCAGCTCGGTGACCCGGTCACCGTGGCTCATCCACACATCGAGCAGCGCGTATCCCTCGGGGTCGGCGTGATCCTCGATGTCGCGCAACAGCCGCGAGTGGCCGCGCACGCGCACCTGCGCATAGCCGAACTCCCGGCGACGGGCCGCTTCAACACCCCCGCCGAGCTGGGCGGCGAGCGCCTGCATCCCGTAGCAGATGCCGAGAACGGGCACACCGAGCTCGAGCACGGCTTCCGGAACGCGCGGCGTGGTCGCCTCGATCACCGATTCGGGCCCGCCCGTGAGGATGAGCCCTCGCGGGCGAAACGCCCGGATGGCCTCGGGGTCGGCGTCGAAGGGGAGGATCTCGCAGTAGACCCCCGCCTCGCGCACCCGCCGCGCGATGAGCTGGGTGTACTGCGAGCCGAAATCGAGGATCAGGATTCGGTGGGCGTGGATATCGGTCTGCATGGTCGGATCAGGGGCGGGGCTGCCGGCGGAAGCCGCCACCCGCCTGCGCTCACCGGATCAGTCGAAGCGGTAGTTGGGCGATTCCTTGGTGATGGCCACGTCGTGGACGTGGCTCTCGCGCGTGCCGGCCGGGGAGACGCGCACGAAGCCGGGGCGCGTGCGCATCTCATCGATGGTACGACAGCCCACGTAGCCCATCGAGGCGCGCAATCCGCCGATGAGCTGGTGGACGATCGCCACCAGGCTCCCTTTGTAGGGGACCCGGCCCTCGATCCCCTCCGGGACCAGCTTGTCGACGTCGGCGGCACCCTCCTGGAAATAACGGTCACTCGAGCCCTGGCTCATCGCACCGAGCGAGCCCATGCCGCGGTATGACTTATAGGAACGTCCTTGATAGAGCTCGACCTCACCCGGGGCCTCCTCGGTGCCCGCGAACATCCCGCCGATCATCACGGTGTGGGCGCCGGCGGCGATCGCCTTGGCCAGATCGCCGGAGAAGCGGATGCCGCCATCGGCGATGAGCGGCACGCCGTCGCCTTTCAGCGCCGCGGCGACGTTCGCCACGGCGGTGATCTGCGGCACGCCGATGCCGGCGACCACGCGCGTGGTGCAGATCGAGCCGGGGCCGATGCCGACCTTGACCGCGTCGGCCCCGGCCGCGACCAGATCCTTGGCGCCGTCGGCGGTGGCGATATTCCCGGCGATCACCTGCACATCCGCGTACTGTCTCTTCATCCACCTCACCCGGTCGAGGACGCCCTGGGAGTGGCCGTGGGCGGTGTCGACCACGACGACGTCCACGCCCGCCTCCACCAGCGCCGCCACCCGTTCCTCGGTGCCGGCGCCCGTGCCGACCGCCGCTCCGACGCGCAGCCGGCCGAGATCGTCCTTGCTGGCATTCGGGTAATCCTTGGCCTTCTGAATGTCCTTCACGGTGATCATCCCGCGGAGCCGGAAACGGTCGTCGACCACCAGCACCTTCTCGATCCGGTGCTTGTGCAGCAGCCCGACGACCTCCTCGCGGTCGGCGCCCTCGCGCACGGTCACCAGGCGCTCTTTCGGGGTCATGATCGCCGAGACGGGCTGATCGAGCCGGGTCTCGAAGCGCAGGTCGCGGCTGGTGACGATGCCCACCAGATCGTCTGCACCCTCGACCACCGGGACGCCCGAGATGTTGTGGCGGCGCGTGAGCTCGAGGACGTCGCGCACGGTGGTGTGCGGCGCGATCGTGATCGGATCCTTGATCACGCCGCTCTCGAACTTCTTGACCGTGAGCACCTCGCGGGCTTGCTGCTCGGCGCTCATGTTCTTGTGCACGATGCCGATGCCGCCCTCCTGGGCCAGGGTGATCGCCAGCCGTGCCTCGGTGACGGTGTCCATCGCGGCCGAGAGGATCGGCACGGCCAAGGAGATGTCGCGGGTCAGCGGGGTGGTCAGGTCGACGTCGCGGGGCAGGACCTGCGAGTGCGCGGGAACGAGCAGGACGTCATCGAAGGTCAGGGCTTCCTCAACGATACGCATAGGAGAAGATACCAGGTTACCCGGCCCCGGGAGGCCGAAGCCGAAGAAGATTAGCAACATATTATAGAATTTGACGCCCTGTCGGTAAACTGGTTAGCCTTGCCGCAACCCGCATGGAAGCGGCGGAAAGCTTCGGCATAGCCCACGGAAAATAACAATATTATCAGGCCGTTATAACAATGCCTTGAACCCCCGAAAGTCACCATCCACAAGGGAGGCCATGCCATGAAGGAAAAGATCCTGATGAGCGCCTCGGCCCTGCTCTTCACCGCCGGGATGGGCATCGCGCAGGCGGGCGTCGACCCCAAGGCGGCGGAGGCCATCGCCGAGGCGGTCGAGGCCGCCGACCAGGCCGAGGAAGCGGGCTTCATCTGGAAGAGCACCCGCAAAATCATCGGTCAGGCCAAGGAATCCGCCAAGAAAGGCGAGACGGACAAGGCCATCGAGCTTGCCGATAAGGCCGAGACCCAGGCCGAGCTCGCCCTGCAGCAGGCCAAGAAGGCCGAGGAGATCGTCAACTGAGCTCGTAGTCGCGCACGCGCCGGTCGATCGAGCGACGGAGAGACCGGGCCGCGGCCCGGTCTTTCTTTTCCGGTCTTTCTTTTGCGGCCCCCGCTTGGCCGCGCTCGCGGCGCTGCGTATGATGAGCTCATGGCCGTCACCACCCGCCCGGGCCCCGGCGCCCGGCCCCTGCGCGACGTCTACTCAGTCTCGCGCCTCAACCGCGAAGCGCGCGCGCTGCTCGAGGGCGGTTTTCCGCCGGTGTGGGTGGAGGGTGAGCTCTCCAACCTCTCGCGCCCGGCCTCGGGGCATATCTACTTCTCGCTGAAGGACGCCGACGCGCAGGTGCGCTGCGCGATGTTCCGCTCGCGCAACCGCCACCTGGGATTCGAGCCCAAGGAAGGCATGGGGGTGCTGGCGCGCGCGCGCGTGAGCCTCTACGAGACGCGCGGTGAGTTCCAGCTCGTCGTCGAGGACCTGGAAGAGGCCGGCGACGGCGCGTTGCGCCGAGCCTTTGAGGCGCTCAAGCAGCGCCTGGCCCAGGAAGGGCTTTTCGATCCCGCGCACAAGCGCCCCCTGCCCGTCCATCCGCGGCGCATCGGGGTGGTCACCTCACCGACGGGCGCGGCGCTGCGCGACATCCTCACCGTGCTGCGCCGGCGGTTCCCGGCGATCGCCGTGCTCGTCTACCCGGTCCCCGTCCAGGGCGAGGGGGCCGGCGCCCGGATCGCCGAGATGATTCGCAAGGCCTCGGCACGGGCGGAGGTCGACGTGCTCATCGTCGGCCGCGGCGGCGGTGCGCTGGAAGATCTTTGGGCCTTCAATGAGGAGCCGGTGGCGCGCGCGATCTACGCCTGCGCCCTGCCGATCGTCTCGGCCGTCGGCCACGAGATCGACTTCACCATCGCCGACTTCGTCGCCGACCTGCGGGCCGCGACACCCTCGGCGGCGGCCGAGCTGCTGAGCCCCGACGGCGCCGCCTGGCTCGCCCAGGTCACACGCCTCGCCGCGCGGCTCACCGTGTTGTGGCGCACGGGCCTGGAGCAGCGCGCGCGGCACGTGCAGTGGCTGGAGAAGCGCCTCGCCCAGCAGTCCCCGGCACGGCGCCTGCGCGAGCGCAGCCAGCGCCTCGATGAGCTCGAGCAGCGGCTGGGGCACGCCCGCGCTGCGCTCTTCCGGCACAAGACCGCGCGCCTCGGCGAGCTGCGCGCGCGGCTCGTGCGCCACGAGCCCGGACAGCGCATCCGCCACCTGCAGGCCACGTGCAACGACCTCGCCCGCCGGCTGCGCGCCGCCATCGGGCGCGGGCTCGAGCGCCGCGGGCAGCACCTTGGGCATCTGGCGCACGCCCTCGAGGCGGTGAGCCCCCTCGCCACGCTCGCGCGCGGCTATGCCATCGTCACCGACGCGCGGGGGCAGGTGCTGCGCCGCGCCCGAGACGTTGCGGTGGGCGATCCGGTGGAGGCGCGCCTCGCCGGAGGGCGACTGTCGTGTGAAGTGAAGGCGATCAAGGACGAGGAAGATTCGTCGAGGTCAACATAGGGCGCGGTGAGGCCCTGAGACCAAGCCGACCGAAGACCAAGAACGCCCATGCGCCCGCCCGTCACAGCCCCATTCGCGGCGTGTCTCGCGCTGCTCCTGTCGTCCGTTCCGACCCTCGCCGCGGATGCCCCGTTGCCGCGCGAAGAGCCCGTCCCGGGCGGCATCGCCCTCGTGCCGCTGCCCATCGACGCCGAGACTCCGCCCGCGGCGCGCTACCGCGGCCGGCGCGTCATGGTGGTCCGGGACGACCGTGGATGGCTCGCGGTGGTCGGTATTCCCCTCGGCGCGCGGCCCGGCCGCCATACCCTTGCGGTCGAGGGCAACCCGAAGACCGTGCGGCGGCACTTCGAGGTGCGCGCCAAGCAATACGCCGAGCAACACCTGACGATCACGAACAGGCGCAAGGTCAATCCGACCCGGGCGGACTTGCGACGCATCGGCCGCGAACGCAAGCGCATCGACGCCGCGCTCGGTCATTGGAGCGACGGCGATGCCGTTGACCTCCCGCTCGCCTACCCCATCGACGGCGTGCAGACCAGCCCCTTCGGCCTGCGCCGGTTCTACAACGGTCAGCCGCGCAAGCCCCACAGCGGCATCGACCTGGCGGCCGAGCGCGGGACCGAGATCCGGGCGCCGGCCCGCGGCCGGGTCATCGAGACCGGCCACTACTTCTTCAACGGCAAGACCGTATTCCTCGATCACGGGCAGGGGCTGGTCACTATGTACTGCCATCTCGACCGCATCGATGTGAAGCCCGGACAGACCGTGGCACGCGGCGAGCCGATCGGTTTGCTCGGCGCGACCGGCCGCGTCACCGGCCCCAACCTCCACTGGGGCGTGACGCTGAACCGCACGATGGTCAACCCCCGTCTGCTGCTCGAGCCGCGCAGCGAGACCGATTCCGACCGTTAAAAATGTTAAAAATGGATTAGAGAACAATTGTCGCTAATATCCGCGGAAACTGTTCTCTGGCCCCATTTTTCCCATCTTTTCATCGCTTGGGCTTGGCGGGGGCGTAGGGATTCTCGGGCGTGCGGAACACGAGCCGCAAGGGCGTGCCCGTGAGCCGAAACGCCTCCCGGAAACGGTTGGCGAGATAGCGCCGGTAGGCCTCGGGCACGCTGCCCGCCTGCGTGCCGTGCACCACGATGACGGGCGGGTTGGCGCCGCCCTGGTGAGCGTAGCGCAGCTTGATCCGTCGACCGCGGACCAGCGGCGGCGGATGGGCGGCCACGGCCTGCCGGAGCACCTGGTTCAGGCGTCCGGTGCCGAGATCCGCGGTCGCCGCCCGGTGGACCTCGCTCACGTCCGCCACGATCTCCGCGATGCCGGAGCCGTGCAGCGCCGAGATGAAGCGCACCGGTGCGTAACGCACGAATCCGAGCTTACGATCGAGGCCGCGCCGACAGGCGTGGCGCGCCTCGGGCGAGAGGTGATCCCACTTGTTGACGGCGATGACCAGCCCGCGCCCGCTCTCGACCACGTGCCCGAGCACGCGCGCGTCCTGCTCGACCACGCCCTCGCGCGCATCGAGCACCATGACCACGACATCGCACGACTCGATAGCCTGCAGCGCCTTGACGACCGAGAGCTTCTCCACGCCCTCGGTCACCTGACGGCGCCGTCGCACGCCCGCGGTATCGATGAGGGTGAACCGCTGCCCGTCGCGCTCGAAGGGCACGCGCACGGCGTCGCGCGTGGTGCCCGGCAACGCCGAGGTCAGCACCCGCTCCTCGCCGAGGAGCCGGTTGACCAGGGTGGATTTACCGACGTTGGGTCGACCGAGCACCGCAACGCGAATCCCCTCGGGCTCGACCGCGGCTTCCCCCGGCGGTGCGGGCAACGCTGCGAGCACGGCGCCCATGAGCTCGGACACCCCGTCGCCGCGCGTCGCGGAGATCGCGACCGGCTCGCCGAGACCGAGCGCGTGGAACTCCCCGATCGCCTCGCCCGGGACCATGCCATCGGCCTTGTTGATCACCACGCGCACGGCCTTGTCGCTGCGGCGCAGCGTGTCGGCGATCGCCTGATCGCCCGGCATGATCCCCTCGCGCGCATCGACGAGGAAGAGCACCATGTCGGACTCATCGATCGCCACACGCGCCTGGCGCTCCATCAGCGCGGCGAGATCCTCGTCCACCACGCCCATGCCACCGGTGTCGATGACGAGGTAGGCACGGTCGTCCAGACGGCCCGTGCCGTAGATGCGATCCCGCGTGAGCCCGGGGTAATCGGCCACGAGCGCGTCGCGACTGCGCGTGAGGCGGTTGAAGAGCGTGGACTTGCCGACGTTGGGCCGGCCGACCAGAGCGATGACGGGGAGCATGGCTCGCGGATCGTCGACTGCGATGGGCGCAGTACTATATCAGAATCGTCGATTCGGGCTCGACTCGGGGAGGCGGGGCGACCACGCGCCCGCCAAGCGGATGCGGCCGTTCAACCACGCCGCTCCGCGGCCGGCGCTGTCACTTAGCCGGGCACCTTGAAGGCAGCGAGCGTGCCGTCGCTGTTCAGGACGAACAACAGGCCGCTCGGCGCCACCGCTGGAACCCGGATCGGCCCGCCGCCGACGCGAGTGCGTGCGACGAAGCGGCCGTCCTCTCTGTGCATCCAGTGGACGTACCCGTCGAGGTCCCCGACGACCACGTACTCACCGAAGGAAACCGGTGCGGTCACCCTGCGTCGCGGCAGCTTGTCCTGCTTCCACAACGATGCTCCCGTGCGCCGATCGAGCGCCCACACGTTGTCGCCGTCGTCGGTGACGTAGAGCACGTCGCCCGCGACGCCCACGTCGTCGTGCACGGAGATCTCGCGCGCCCAGAGGATCTGTCCGGACTCCAGGGCGACGGCCACCACCCGACCCTGGAAGGCGGCGGCGTACACGTTGCTCTCCACGACCGACGGGGTGCCGTCGACATCGACCATGCGCTCAAGCTCGGAGCGACCGCCCGGCACGGCCACCGCGGTTTCCCAGAGCTGACGCCCGTCGGCGGCGTCCAACGCCACGAGCTTGCCGTTGTCGAAACCGGCCACCACGGTGCCGTCGACGATCACCGGCGCCCCCGTCCCCCGCAGGGTCAGCACGGGCACACCGCCGTCGTAACGCCACCGCCGCTCACCGCTGCCGGCGCTCAATGCGAAGATCTTACCGTCCACGGTGCGCGCGGCCACCAGGTCACGGCCGCCGGCGGGCGGGGCGAGCACCTCGCTCGATACGGGGCTCGTCCACAACCGCTCGCCGCTGCCGGCATCGAGCGCGACGACACGCGCGTCACCGGTGCCGAGCAGGACCTTGCCGGGCGCGAGCCCGACGCCGCCGGTGACCGGCAGCTCCGTGTCGGTCGACCAGATGCGCTCTCCGGTGGCCGCCTCCATGGCAACGACAGTCCCGTCTCGGCTTGCCGCATAGACCACTTCGCCCGCCGCGGCCGGACGCAACGCGAGGTACCGCTCTCCGCTCCCCGCCCCGACGTCGCGTTCCCAGAGCCGCTCGGGCTCGAGCTCCGTATCGATCGGCACCAGGGCCGCGGGCGGGGTGGTGGTCTCGCCACCGCAGGCCCCCAGCAGGAGGCCGAGACCGAGGCCGAGAGCCGCGAGCCCCCGAGACCTCACGATGGCGACTCCGCTTCGGCCGCGGCGAGGTCGTCAAGCTTGAGCCTGATCAGAAACCGGTTGCCCGCCCCCGCGCCGGTCGCCGCCAATGCCGCGCGATAGGCCTCTCGCGCGGCGGCCGCGTCGCCCCGCGCGCGATGGATGTCGCCGCGCGCCTCGGCGTACAACGCCTCGAAGGGGCTGCCTTCGGGGACTTTCTCGAGCGTCTCGAGGGCGGCCGCGTAGTCGCCCGAATCGAGCAGCAGCCGCGCGAGCCGCAGCCGCGCCACCCGCCCGAGACCGGAGGTCGCGGCATGGGCGACCGCCCACTGCAGCCGGCTGCGCGCCTCCTCGGGCTTGCCGGCGTCGACGAAGTGGCGCGCGAGGCTCAAGGCGGCCAAGGTGGCATAGGAGCTGCCCGCGTGCTCTTCGATCAGGAGATCACCGAGGTCGACGGCGAGCTGGGCGTCACCCCGGGCGAGCAGGGTCGTCAGGCGCTCGTAACGGGCCGAGGCCGCCTCGGCCTGACCTTCCTGATAGTCGAACCAGGCCTTCGTGCCGAACAGCGCGACGAGCCCGAGGACGACCCCGGCAACCACCGAGGTACCGTACTCGCGCCACCATCGCTTGAGGGCTTCTACCTGCTCTTCGTCGGTTCGATCCACTGGTCTTCACTCCCCGGTCACGTTTTTGCGTTCAGTCCGCGGCGGCGCGCTCACCCCGCATAAGAGCGCTCAACCACTCGTGGAGACGCGATGCCTCGATCACCTGCTGCTGCGCTCCGTCGCGCAAAGGCTTGACCGCGACGGTGCCGTCGGCGACCTCCTGCTCGCCGAGGATGAGGGCCACCTGCGCGTCGCTTTTGTCGGCGCGCCTAAGCTGTGCCTTGAAGCTCCCGCCGCCGCAGTGAACGTGGAGCCTGAGCCCGGGAAGGGCGTCGCGCAGCCGCTCGGCCAGGAAGAATCCCTCGCGCACCGCGGTATCGCCGACCATGACCAGATAGGCGTGCGGGGGCTCCGCCTCGGGTCGCGCCGTGAGCCCGAGCAGCGCCACCAGTCGTTCCATCCCGAGCGCGAATCCCGTGGCCGGCGTCGGCTTGCCGCCGAGCTGCTCGACCAGTCCGTCGTAGCGCCCCCCCGCGCAGACCGTGCCCTGCGCGCCCAGCTCGTCGGTCACCCACTCGAAGACGGTGCGCGTATAGTAATCCAGGCCCCGCACCAGCCGGGGATTGATCTCGTAGCCCACGCCGGCGTCATCGAGCAACCCCCGGAGCTCCTCGAAGTGGGCCCGCGACGCCTCGTCGAGGTAATCGATCAGCGCCGGCGCCTCGGCGATCACCTCGGTCATGGCGGGATTCTTGCTGTCGAGGATGCGCAGCGGGTTGGTGTGCAGCCGCCGGCGGCTGTCCGCATCGAGATCCTCGCCCCGGCGCTCGAGGTAGGCGACCAGATCCTCGCGGTAGCGAGCCCGGGCCTGCGGAGTGCCGAGCGAGTTGAGCTCGAGCCGCAGGCCGCCTACCCCGAGCCTGCGCCACAAGCGAGCGTTCATCAGAATCAGCTCGGCATCCACATCCGGACCCTCCAGTCCGAAGGCCTCGACACCGACCTGGTGGAACTGCCGGTAGCGACCTTTCTGCGGGCGCTCGCGGCGGAACATCGGGCCCGCGTACCAGAGCCGGTGCACTTGATTGCCGAGCAGACCGTTCTCGATACCCGCGCGCACGCAGCCGGCCGTCCCCTCCGGCCGCAGGGTCAGGCTGTCGCCGCCCTGATCCTCGAAGGTGTACATCTCCTTCTCGACGATATCGGTCACCTCACCGATAGAGCGACGGAACAGCTCCGTGCGCTCGACCAGGGGCAGACGGATCTCCCGATAGCCGTACGCCTCGCACACCGCCCGGGCGGTATCCTCGATGTGCTGCCATACCGGGGTCTGCTCCGGCAGGATGTCGTGCATCCCCCGGATGCCTTGGATCCTGGTGCTCACGTCAAATTCGCAGGTTTCGCTTGACCGAGGTGGTGGCGCCGGGGCGGGATAGCGGTCGACGAGCAGCGGCTCGCCGGGCGGACGAGCTCACTCTTGCTTGAGCCCGTAGACCGGACGGCCCGCGGTGCTGCCGGCGCCGGCCGCGCGCTCCGCGCGCGTGTTGCGGCTGCGCCGCTCGAGCGCCGCACGAACTGCCCGTTCGACCTCATCCACCAGATTCTCGTTGCTGATCTTGTGATGCGGCTCCCCATCGATGTAAAGCAGGGCGCGCTTGCCGCCGGTAACGCCAAGATCCGCCTCACGGGCCTCGCCCGGCCCGTTGACCACGCAGCCGATCACCGCCACGTCGATCGGCTCGACGATGTCCTCGAACCGCTCCTCGAGCGCATTGACGATGCCGATCACATCGAACTCCTGACGCGAGCAAGAAGGGCAGGCGATCAGGTTCACGCCCTTGCTGCGCAGATGCAGGCTCTTCAGGATATCGAATCCGACCTTGACCTCCTCGATCGGATCGGCCGCCAACGACACGCGTATGGTGTCGCCGATGCCCTCGGCGAGCAGCATCCCCAGGCCGATGGCCGACTTGACCGTCCCCGAGCGCGCCCCCCCGGCCTCCGTGATGCCGAGGTGCAGCGGCTGCTCGATCATGCCCGCGAGCCTGCGATAGGCGGCCACCGTCATGAGCACGTCGGAGGCCTTGAGGCTCACCTTGAAGTCGGTGAAGTCGAGACGATCGAGCATCTCGATGTGACGCAGTGCCGACTCGACCAACGCCTCGGGCGTGGGCTCCCCGTACTTCTGCTGCAGGTCCTTCTCCAGCGATCCCGCGTTCACTCCGATCCGGATCGGTATCCCTCGATCACGCGCCGCTTCGACCACGGCGCGCACCTTGTCCTCCCGGCCGATGTTCCCCGGGTTGATGCGCAGACAGTCGGCGCCCAGCTCGGCCGCGCGAAGCGCGATGTGGTGACGGAAATGGATATCGGCGATCAACGGCACGTCGACCCGGCGCCGGATCTCGCCAAAGGCCTCCGCCGCCTCCATGGTCGGAACCGACACGCGAACGATGTCGGCACCGGCGCCCTGCGCGCGGCGGATCTGGTCGAGTGTGACCGCCACGTCGCAGGTGTCGGTGTTCGTCATTGTCTGAACCGCAATCGGAGCTCCGCCGCCCACGGGGACATCGCCGACCATGATCCGGCGGGATACCCGGCGCTCTATAGGATGCGCGCACTGCATGAAGGTCACTCCTCGCCGATGCGCACTCGGGCGACTCGATTGGGAACGTCATAGCGCGTGAGGTCCACGGGCTCGCCGTCGAGGGCGATCGAGACCGCGGGCGGGTTGCCGAGCAGCACCTCGAAGGGCGCGTGCCCGACCACGCGCCGCGTGCTTCCCGCGCGGCCCAGATCGTACATGATGCGCTCGCCGCGCGCGTCCTCGATCTCCACCCAGGACTCGCCGCTGAAGCGCAGGCGCAGCGTCGCCCAAGCGCCGCCGGGCGCGGGCGGGGCGCCCTCGGCCCCCGCCGCCTGCGCCGGCTCGGACGAGCGCGGCTCCGCGACCTCGCCGCCCGTCCCCTGGGCGGTGCCCGCGGGCTCGACGAGCGGCGCATCAGGCGGCGGCGTGGCCTCGCCGGGCGCGGCCGGCGAGGAGGACCCCGGTCCAGGGGCACCCTGCGCGGCGGGCTCGGGCGCAGCCTGCACGACGGGCTCGGGAGCGGACGTCGCCTGCTCGACGGGCTCCGGGAGGGCCGGCTCGACCACTTCGCTCGGCACCGGCAGGACGGCGATCTCGGTCCCGAAAGGCAACGACGGGCCGTCGTCCTCCGCCGCCCGGACGGGCTCCGAGTCCGCGCGCGGGCTCCGCTCGGGCGCCGCGGGGGACGCCTCTTCCACCGTCCGAGCCTCCTCGGACGGCGGTGCGGCCTCCGGCGGCGCCGGCGGCTGCCCCCGCCACCACATGAACACCAGCACGGCGAGCAGGACCACCAGGCCGTAGGCCACCCAATGGGCCCAGGGCTCACCGCCGTCCTGCCGCCCGGTATAGGCGCGTGGCGGGGCGGAGGTCTCCTCTCCGGGCGGCGCGTAGGCACGCACGATCTCCTCGGCCGGCAGCCCGAGCAGGCGCGCATAGCCGCGCAGGTAGCCGCGCACGAACGTCGCCTCGGGCAGGTGGTCGAGATCGTCGCGCTCCAGCGCCTCGACCACGCGTCTCTCGAGATGCAGGCTCTCGGCGACCCCCGCTAGGGTCAGGCCTTGCGCCTCGCGCTCGCGCCGCAGTCGTGCGCCCGGGCCCACCCCGACCGCCGGCCGTGCGGTGTGCGTGTCGTGCTCGTTGTGGTGCTCAGCCGCTTTCATGGCCCTTGTCGAAGTCATGCAGCAGCCGTGTCTCCTCCGCATCGGGGAATTTGCGCTTGAGCAGCAGCGAGTAGCTCGCCACCGCGTCATCGTCGCCGAGCGCCCGCTCGATGCGGATGCCGAGCCACAGGCTCTCCGGCGTATGATCCGCGACCGCCGCGTATCGCTGGAAGAACCCCCGCGCGGGGAGGTGCCGTCCCTGCTCGAAGCTCAGATCCGCCATCTCGAGCAGCGCGCGGTCAAACCGCGGATTCGCCCGCAAGGCGGCGCGCAGGTGCCGCTCGGCCTGCTCGACCTTCCCATCCCGGCGCGCGCAGATGCCGGCATTGGTATGCGGGATCTCCGGCCGCTCGTAGAGCGGATTGGCGACGGCCGCCTCGAACTGCTCGAGCGCCCGCCCGACCTCGCCGCGCGCGCACAGGAACTGCCCGAAGTTGTTGCGCGCGGTCGCGTTCTTCGGCGTCTTGGGCGCGAGCTCGACGGCTCGTCGATAGTGCCGCTCGGCCTTGCCCTCCTGCCCCAGCCGCTCGTAGAGCACCGCCACCCCCATGTGAGCGTCGATGAGATCCGGATCCGCATCGAGCGCCTTGTTGAACTTGCCGAGCGCGAGCTCGTTCTTGCCCTCACGCATGTACGCGATGCCGAGCTGGGCGTTGATCATGGCGGGGTCCTGCCGCTCGGCGCCCACGCGCGGCTCGGGCGTGCTCGCGCAGCCCGCCGCCAGCAGGGCGACCCCCAGGCCGAGCGCCAGGACCGGCCCCCTCGAGCACGCGCGCATCACGACACCGCCTCGAGGCGCGTGCGCTGGCCGGTGCGCCGCCGAGTGCGGTCCTGAAAGCGCCCCACGAGCTGCCCGCAGGCGGCGTCGATGTCGTCCCCGCGCGTCCTTCGCGTAATGGTCATGATGTCGGCCCCGAGCAGGACATCGCGAAATCGATCGATATTCGCCTGCCTCGGGCGTCGATACGCGGCGCCCGGGAACGGGTTGAAGGGGATGAGGTTGACCTTTGCCGGAAGACCGCGCAGTCGCCGGACCAACGCGTGCGCGTGCGCTGCCGAGTCGTTCACACCGGAGAGCATGACATACTCGAAGGTCACACGCTGGTGGGGACGCTCGGCCACGTAACGGCGACACGCGGCAAGCAGCTCGGCGATCGGGTATTTGCGGTTGAGCGGCACGAGCTCGTCGCGCAGCTCGTCGGTCACCGCGTGCAGCGAGACGGCGAGGTTGACGCCGAGCTCGTCGCCGCAGCGGTGCATCATCGGCACGACGCCCGAGGTCGACAGCGTGATGCGCCGGCGCGAGATCGCGATGCCTCCCGCGTCCATGGCGATCGTGAGCGCCGCGGCGACGTTGTCGTAGTTGTAGAGCGGCTCGCCCATGCCCATGAGGACGATGTTGGTGAGCCGTTCATTGCGAGCTTCCAGCAGCCTGGCATAATGCAGCACCTGCTCAATGATCTCGCCGGCTGAGAGGTCACGACGGAAACCCATCTGTCCCGTGGCGCAAAACACACAACCCATCGCGCAACCGGCTTGGGTTGAGATGCAGGCCGTTCGTCGTTTCCGGTAATGCATCAGTACGGCTTCGACGTATTCATCACCCTCGGGCAAAGCGAAAAGCGTCTTTTCGGTTTGCCCATCGGAGGATTGAAGCACCTGAACGGTAGTCAAGGAATCGAAGTCAAAGGAGGCCGCCATTTCGCCCCGGAAGGCCTCGGGCAACGTGGTGATCTCGGTCGGGTCGGTGGTCAGCTCCTGATAAATCCAATGCCATACCTGGTCCGCCCTGAACCGGGGTTGGTCTCGCTCTTTCATCCACGCCACCAGCTCGGCATGGCTCAAGTCATAGATATTGCGGGCAGCGGCGATCAGCTTGCTCCCTTCAGGCTCTTCAGCAATTCAGGCAGGTCTTCAAAGATATAAGTGGGTTTTATGTCGCTGGCCTTGGCGGCGGCATGGTCGGTGACTCCTGTCATCAGCAGTGCGGTTGGCGAGCCAAGGTTAATGCCGCCTTGAATGTCCGTCTCCAATCGATCTCCANNGGATCAGGGTTGGTGCCGACGAAAAAAGCGCCGGCCCGAATGGCCAGCGTGGCCTCTGCCATCCGCTTCCAGTTGACTTCCGGGTCCATGCCGACGACAACGGCCTCAGCCTCATCGGCGGACTCGACGATCGTGAAATCCAGGTCGGTCAGAGCTTGTCGCAAACCGTTGTCGCCAATGACCAATACGTTAATTGGTTCTGGGTACCGCTCCGCCAGATAACTGGCAGTAGCCAGCGCGGAGGTCAAAATGTTTTCCAAGTTGACCTCGATGGAGGCGCGGCGCAAGCGACCGGCGAATTCTTCGGGTGTGGCAGTGGCGTTGTTCGTGGCCAGCACATAGCGGAGCTGCTGCTCCTCGATATGAGCAAAAAGGTTGGCGACGCCGTCGAGCACCTTTCGCCCGCGCCAGAGCACGCCATCCATATCAATGATGAAACCTTCGACCCAGCTTAAATCCGTCATTCGTCCCTTCGCTGCTTTTTATTAGCGGCTCAATATCGCTTGTTGAAACCCAATGATAACGGCAGAGGGGAGCTGCCAGAGGGTTAGTGGGGGAATTTGGTCACCAAAAAGTCGAATACTGGCTCATCCATCGTAGCGGCTTCCAGGTCGACGCGCTCCTCAAAATTCTCATTGCCGACGAAGGCACGCAGTGACCGGCGGGCAGTCGGGGAGAGCAAACCATCCACTTCACCATCGTAGTAACCCTGTTGCTTCATAATTCGCTGCAGACGGCGGAGACGGTCACCCTCCAACTTGACCTTTTCATCAGGCGGGCTCTCACCAAAATAC
>JABAHQ010002496.1_pt3 | contig 18134 bp, 13 predicted proteins | sample 7062091 | NCBI WGS metagenome assembly JABAHQ01 (sample SAMN14534359, study PRJNA622989) | marine sediment metagenome | biome: marine biome [ENVO:00000428]; feature: marine pelagic biome [ENVO:01000023]; material: deep marine sediment [ENVO:00002113] | place: India: Gulf of Kutch | collected...
GCGGTTAAAACCATTAGATAGTCTGGCACATATTCCATCCACTACATCACGATTTGCCTTCGAGCAACGCTTTATAACGAAAACAATCAACCGTATGGTCTTGATCACGCCTGCGGACTGAGTTAGTCAAATTATCATATAGTTTTTCATCAATTCTGAAACATGCTATTATGGATGACTGCTCTAATACGGGTACCAATAATCCTTGATTTTGTCGTCGAAATCCCAATGAACGTGTTTAGTTTCCAAGAAGCTTTCCAGGCCCTCTTCGCCCAACTCGCGGGCATTGCCGCTCATTTTGAAGCCGCCGAAGGGGCCGCCATAGTTGTCGGTCAGGGGATCATTTATCCAGATGGTACCGGCCTGAACTTCTTCGAAGAAGCGTTTGACTAGCCGAGCGTCATTGGTACGGATGCAGGCCCCCAGCCCGAAATCGCTATTATTGCACATGGCGATGGCCTCATCAAAGGTGCGGTAGGTCATAATAGGCAGCGTAGGGCCAAAAGTTTCCTCACGCATAATCTTCATCGAGTGATCGACATTAACCAAAACAGTTGGCTCATAAAACCATCCTTTCACCAACTTTTCAGGCGCTTTACCGCCGGTCAAAACTTTAGCGCCTTTGGCTTTGGCCTCGTCCACATGGTTTGACACCTTTTCCCGATAAGCCGGGGCGGCCATGGGGCCCATATCTGTAGTCCGTTCTATGCCCGACCCCAAGCGCAAAGTGCCGACAAAATCAACCAGAGCGCCGGTAAACGCTTCGGCTTTATCCCGAGGTACGTAAATTCGCTCAGTGGACGTACATACCTGTCCGGCGTTAAGCAAGGCAGCATAAGCCACTGCCTCGGCCGCCGATTCTACATCGGCATCCGGCGCGATAACAAACGGGTCTTTGCCGCCCAGTTCTAGGTGCAGGCGTTTGATGCGTTTGGCTGCCAGCGCGGCAATCCGTTGCCCAATGGCTGTTGAGCCGGTAAAGGCAATGACCGGCACATCGGGGTGTTCAACCACAACATCTCCCACTCGGTCGCCGCGACCGGTGAGTATGTTGACTACGCCGGGCGGAAAGTGGTCAAAGACGATTTCGGCCAGACGCAGCGTGGTCAAGGGTGTATGATCAGAAGGTTTGATAATCACCGTATTGCCGGCGGCCAGGGCCGGGGCCACCTTCCAAATCATTAGCAACAGCGGGTAGTTGAAGGGGATGATACAAGCCGCTACCCCGTAAGGCTCTTTGATGACAAAATTAAATTGGGAACGATCAGCCGAGGGGACGACTCGCCCCCGATAATTGCGGATCAAGCCGGCATAATAGTCTAGCGTACCGACGACCCACTCTGTCTCTTCTTCATTCTCGGAGATGGCCTTGCCCTGTTCCAGAGTCAATAGTTCAACAACTTCATCAAAATGATCACGCAATTTGCGAGCGGCTTCTTGAAGCATTTCTGCCCGTTCCAGCGCCGTGCTCCATCGCCACTCTTGAAAGGCAATCTTGGCAGCTTCGATCGCTTTAACTGCATCATCGGCGCTGCCGTTTGGCACAGAAGCAAGCAATTCTTCTGTAGCTGGGTTAAAGACATCAATGGTTTCGCCGTCGCTGCTGGTGATCCACTCACCATTAACATACATAGGTTGTGTCATGACATTCCTTTGACTGAGATTTTCTAGGGATGAAATTATTGTAGTCGGTTTTATAAAACTGTAAAAAAGGGGACACAATCTATTGTTGTGTCCCTTTTTTCTACTGTATGATTTAGGCAAAACCGCTGGCTTAGATGAACAAAAAGCTATTGCGCCTTGATCTCAGTCCAAACGCGATCCCATTCAAACAACTCTTCTGTGGAAAATGGTTCGAGCCATTCCAGGTTGGCCAGAGTTTCGTCATCCACGTAGATGGAGGGATCTTCCAGAATTTCAGGCAAGATATAAGGTTTGGCCGCTTCGTTGGGGCTGGAATACCATATATAATTGGTGTTTTGGGCATTGATTTGGGGGTCTAATAGCCAGTTGATGAAGTGTTCGGCGGTAGCCTGACGAGTGCTGGTTTTTGGAATGACAAAGTTATCTTGCCAAACAACACCACCCTCCTTAGGCATCACATAGACCCAGGTGTCAACCTCTTCGGCAGCCACATAAACATCGCCGTTCCAGGCATGGCCCATAGCCACCTCGCCAGGGATAAACAGATCATCTATGTATCCGGAACTCTTGAAGGTTTTCCAACATGGTTTAGCCGCCAAAATCAGGTCACGCGCTTCATTCAGGTGGTTCACATTGGAATCGTTAATCGAATAGCCCAAATATCTAAGGGCCGCGCCAATTAACTCGCGTTGGTCATTGAGGACGTTAATGCCGGCCCCTTCGTATTGACAGGCAATCTCGGGATCAAACAGCCAGGCCCAACTATCGGGAGGTGGATCTATGATAGCAGAATTGTAGCCAATGCCGGTAGTGCCAAAGAAGTAAGGCACGCTATAAACGTTGCCGGGATCATAGGCCGGGTTTATATTGAATTCAGACAGGTGTCTAAAGTTAGGAATATTGTCTATGTTGAGCTCGGCCAGCATGTCCAGCTCAATCATTTGGGCGACCATATAATCAGAGGGGAAGATGAGATCATAACCGGTGGCTCCGGCTTGCAGTTTGGCTAGCATGTCTTCGTTACTTTCAAAGGTATCGTAGACAATTGTAACCCCAGTCTCCTCCTGATACCGGGTTACCAGGTCCGGGTCAATATAATCGGCCCAGTTATAGACGTATAATTCATCGGCCAACTCTATCTCGGGCTGACTTAACATCGCCTGGGCATCTGCCGCGCTGGGAATGCATACTTTCCAGCCTGGTTCAATCAAATCCGCGTAGACAATTGTCGCATAACTATCATCAACAGTAGCTTGCTTATTAGTGGCTTCGACTATGGCTGGGAAAGCAAACACATCGCCATAAAATTTGTCGGCTAGCTTCGACAACCAATCGTCAGCCTGCACAACTACATCATTCTCACAAGTAATTTCACCTTGAGCCAGGGTGTTACTCGGCATCAAGGTTAGCATTAAGGCTAGTAGCAAGAGACTACCTATGACATTGATCAACCTTTTCATTAGATCCTCCTTGGAATCCTAGTAAGCTTTATAGATTATAAATTTTCAAAACCTCCGTGTTTATTTGACTTTTATTCCTGCCTCACCTCCTTTGCACCAGCAATGAAATAAATAATAAGAGAATGGATACAAACAGCATTACGGCTGAAATAGCGTTTATTTCCGGCGTTACGCCAAGCCGAATCATTGAATAGACCCGAACCGGCAGCGTTGTGGCCCCAGGCCCGGAAACAAAAAAAGTGATAACGAAATCATCAAGGGAGAGAGTGAAGGCCAGAAGAGCACCGCCAATTATACCCGGCATAATTAGCGGTAGTGTGATCCGGCGAAAAGTTTGCCACTCGTTGGCAAATAAATCCTGGGCCGCTTCTTCCAGGGTGCGATCAAAATTGTTTAGCCTGGCCCGCACCACGATGGCCACAAAAGCGATGTTAAAGGCCACATGGGCTATGATGATGGGCGTTACCCGGGTGAGCCGGATCAAAAAATCGGCCATAAGCTCTGGTAGCGCGGTGGAAGTCTCAAGTTGGGTGGTTATATTTTGGGTCCAAGTGCTCATACCAATAAAAACGAAGAATAAAATGAGAGAGAGGGCCATCACAATGTCGGGAATGATAATGGGCATATAGAGGGTACCATCGAGAACCGGTTTGCCAAAAAAGTTGTAGCGATCCATAGCCAGAGCCACCATGGTACCAATGATGGTGGCCAGAATAGTTGAAATAATAGCCACCACTAGGGTGTTGTAGGCGGCATCAATGATACGCTCATTTTGAGCCAGGACACCATACCAGTCGAAGGTGAAGCCTTTCCAGGTTGAGGAGCCGATCACTCGACCCCCGCTGGTAACGGAGGCATCATTAAATGAGAAGATGATCAAGAGTAGAATCGGGAGGTAAAGAAAAATAAACCCCAACCAACTCATATTGGTCAGCCATTCACGGGTTAATTGAGAGGTACGGGGCGCTTCAAGGGCTTTAGGCGTAATACGAGCTAAAAGATAATCGCGGTTCAGGTCAAGTAAAATCAGAAAGAAAAAGATAAGACCTAGCGATAGCCAGGTGAGGGCAATGCGGGCCACCTGACTGAGTTGCCATAACCAGGTCAAGAAGAGCAGCACCACATACCCCAACACAAAGCCAAACACAATATTAACGATTTGATCGGGGCTGATGAATTCAAACCAAAACGCCCCCAGGCCAAACACCAGGCCCAAAATCGCAGCTTCGATGACCTCTAAAACATACATATTTATATTGGTCAACCCACCACGGCTAGGCGAGGTAGAAACTGCATCTGCGGGAGCCGTCATGTCGTTTCACCTCCGCTACGGAAATAGGCCATTATAGCGGCCAGGACGGTCAGCATCAAAATAAAACCCACCGCCGAACCAAAGGGCCAATCACGTACTCCTAGAAATTGCTGTTGTAAAAGGTTGCCCAACATGGTCACTTTGGCCCCGCCCATCAGATCGGGCGTTACATAGGCTCCAATTGAGGGAATAAAAACCAGGATACAACCGGCGATGATACCCGGTTTGGTGAGCGGCAGCGTGATCCGTAAAAAGATGCGTAAAGAATTAGCCCCTAAATCCTGGGCCGCTTCTATTAGTGAAAAATCGAGCTTCTCAATGGAGGCGTATAGAGGCAAGACCATAAAAGGCAAATAACCGTAGAATAGCCCCATTGTGACCGCTCCCTGATTAAACAACAGCGGCAACGGCTCAGAGATAAGGCCCCATTCTAATAAAAAACTGTTTAGGATGCCCGTATCGCGCAGGATAATCATCCAGGCATAGGTGCGGACCAGAAAGTTGGTCCAAAAAGGGATCATCACCAACACCAGCAGGACACCGCGCCAGCGAATCGACCGGCGGGCGATGTAATAGGCTAAGGGGTAACCAATTAATAAACACAAGATAGTGTTAACCAGCGCAATGCGTAAGGAACGAGTGAAAATGAATATATAGAGATAGCGCTCCCCAACCTTACTAAAAAAGCGAACGTAATTGTCAAAGGTCCAACTGTAAACCACTTGACCGGCATTGCCGCGTTCGCCAAAGCTGACTAACAGCACCATCACTAACGGGATCAAAAAGAATATCAACAACCAGAACGCTGCCGGAGAAACCAGGCCGACTACAGCCCCGGTTTTGCTTCGCCGAAACCAGCGAAAGATACCTCTCGACTTTCTTTTTTGCTCAACAACTGCCATCGTATCTATTCCTGCAATAACAAAACACTATCAGAAGCCCAAGTCACATAAACCTCATCACCTCGATCACCCGTATAGGCTTGTTGGTCGGGAGTTGAAATGCTGTTTTGCTGGCGGACACGGATGATTAAATCTTCGGCCAGGGCAATTTGGAAATGGGTGTCGGTGCCAATATAGACTATTTCCTGGATGGTACCCGGCAAGTAATTGTCATGTAATTTAGGAGGTTCGTGCCGCAAGCGGAGTTTTTCAGGCCGAATGGCCACCGTTATCTGCGAGTTAGACGGTCTGGCATCGGCCAAAGCCTCTATCGTAACGTCGGGCAGAATCTTCACGGCAACGTGACCATTTTTTGATTCCACAACTTCGCCTTCGATGAAGTTGGTTTCACCAATAAAATCGGCTACAAAGCGACTATTGGGGCGTTCATATATTTCTGTCGGGGAGCCAACTTGCAACACACGCCCATTGTGCATCACCGCAATGCGATCGGACATGGTCAGGGCTTCTTCCTGGTCGTGAGTGACGTAGACAAAGGTAATGCCTACCTGATGCTGCAACTCTTTAAGCTCAAGCTGCATCTCTTTACGAAGCTTTAGGTCCAGGGCACCAAGGGGTTCGTCCAGTAGAAGCACCGCAGGCCGGTTGACCAAAGCCCGGGCCAGAGCCACCCGCTGCTGCTGTCCCCCGGAAAGCTGTTTGGGTTTACGATTTTCCATTCCGGGCAAACGAACCATCTCTAAAGCTTCGGTTACAAGCCTTTTTCTGTTGGCTTTGGGAACACGTTTCATTTCCAGCCCAAAGGCCACATTATCAAAAACCGTCATGTGAGGAAAAAGCGCGTAGTTCTGGAATACCATATTGGTATTTCGTTCATAAGGGGAGATACCGGCCGAGGGTTGACCATCGATAAAAATTTCACCTTCGGTAGGCTGCTCAAAACCGGCAATCATACGCAAGGTGGTTGTTTTACCACAGCCACTGGGGCCAAGCATGGAGAAAAACTCTCCATCCTTAATTTGTAGCGAGACTTGATCGACAGCTACTACCTCGCCAAAACGTTTTACCACATCCCGTACTTCAACAGCGATATTTTCCAATAATCTGTCCTCCGAAGGTTAATCTTTACCCAACTGGTAACACTTGTTGAGGAATGAAGAAAGGTAGTCCAAAAGTCTACCGTGGTCAATGACTTAAATTTTTTGTTGAATTCTTAATTATCCGACCAGCATTCAGTTTTCAACCAGTCAATGATGATAATCTTATATGTTCTGCAACACTTCAATTGCAGTCCGTTTGCCTGAAGTAACGACTCCTTCCATTAGAGCCATGGTATTCCACGATGGAATGTCTCCTATTTAAAGCGTTCCCAGATCGAAAATTTCCTTGACGATGCTATAATAAATAAATGTTTCTGTACTAAATACGCCGGGAATATTTCGTATGGTCGACGTTACCTCAAGTAATTGCCTGTTATCTCGACACATTACTTCCGCCATTAAATCAAAAGAACCGGCACAAATTACCAAGAAAGATACGTCTTCCAATTTGGCTATCTCTGCGGCAATCTCCCTATGATCACCGCCCGATATTTTTATCCCCATGTTGGCCATCACCTTCTTGCCGCCTTTGATAGGATTCAAGACGCCAACAATACGCAAAATGCCATGGTCTACCAAGCGCTTGGTTCGGTCACGCACGGTACTGGCTGGAACACCAATCTCTTCACCAATTTTAGCATAAGATTCGCGACCGTTTTTTTGTAAATAGGCAATGATTTCTTTATCAATCTCACCTAAATCATCAAAATTTGCGGGGGGAGGTCTGAAACTGTTCTTCACTGTCATTACCATTTTATCTTGTTAAGTGGAAATTTTAGCCATTTTACGTTGTTTCAGCGATTTTGTCAATACTATCTCGCTTAAAAGTATTAACTTCAGTCAAAAATCCGTGAATACTGCGATTTACTTGTCCGCTCGACGAACTCGACACACACAAAGATGTAAAATGTATCCACCGTAGGAGAGAAAAACGAGTACAATTGGTTTTTGGACCAATTAGCTGAAGTTGAGTATCTATTCCCTACTTTCGACTCAGATATTCAGCAAGGATGTTAAGGGACACTACCAATTTTTACTGTTCACTATAAAGTTACCCAGTGGGTGAAAGTCCCATCCTTCGGCTACGCTCAGGACAAGCTCTGGTCAAAGGCTAGCCACCAAACCAGTAGCGAACCCTGCGGGCATCTTCGGGAGGAGACCATCGGGGACATTATCAGTATTATGGCCTGCAGAGCAACTATCCCAACTTGAGGCCGTCTACCAGGCGGCGCTGAAAGGGTGGTGGTATTGGCTCAATCGCCGTAGTCGCCAAAGGGACTTGGCGTAGGAGAAGTTCAAACGGATACTGACCCATTTTCCTTTGCCAAGACCGAGAATTATTCACACCATCTGAGTAGCCTGCGGTCAGCAAAGTTATGCGCCAGTAGGTCTCGTCAACTTACTGGTTATCTTGACTGCAAGTAGGCAACGAAAGCGGATGGGATACTGAGGAACCTTGGGCGGGAGTTCCGCACGCAGGAGTCTGTGGGGGGAGCGGTCGGGTAACTGCCGCGCCTACCCGGCCATGGTTGATTCTGTGCCGGAGGTAGTGAAGCGGACCATCTCTACACAAGGACACATCGCCACCAATTTTTTTCGACTTCTTGCTCAAGCATATTGCTCATCGCAAAGTTTTAGCCTTACCACACCGCCTCGATGACCGCATCATCCACCCGGTCATCTGAGTTGTGGACTATCCTGAAAATCGTCGGTAATTGAGGTGACAGTCACTTTTTGCAACACCTATTTGCGCAAAACTGTAAAAATATGTCCACTTTCATACCGTTCAAGTGACTGTCACCTTTTACTCAACAGCTTGGGTTAAATTGATATTTCCTGTTGTCCATTTGGATTTAGGTTGTAGGTGTATTCTTCTTTAATGATTTCAAGAAACATAAAGGTTTCTGAATCTCGTACACCCTTTACCTTGTAAAGTTTATTGGTTAAGAAATCTAACAGGTGGTTTTTATCGCTGCAAACGACTTCCGCCATGAGGTCATAACTGCCGGTTACTAATATGAGATAAATTACTTCCTCAAAAGCGGACACTTCATTTGCTATTTCCCTTAGTCGAGCGCCATCAGCCTTAATGCCAATCATGGCCATTTTTGATTGGCCCAAGAGCATAGGATTTGTTATCGCGGCAATTTGAAGGATACCTTTTTCCACCATTCTTTGATAGTGGAGCCGCACCGTGCCTGTGGAAACATTCAATTCTTTCGCGATTTTTGCCAAGGGCATGCGGCCATCTTTTTGGAGGAAATCAATAATTTGAAGATCAATATTATTCATTTTTTCTTTCTTTAGAGATTTCTTCTATGCTACTAATTTTGTATATGATAGTAACATGTGATATGATGATTCGCAAGGCTTATCCGTGAATTTTAGATTGAATCGGCAACAAAAACCCAAAAAAGCATGTTGTTTTGTTATTATTCTTTGAGTTTTTTGTCCGATTTGTGATTCTGTGATAGGCTCAATATGGATTCCGAAGGAGGTAAATTAAGTTGCCCGTTGCTCGTTGCTAAAGCATCGGGCTTAATGAGCAAAGGACGCTTAAGCACCCAAAAATCGTCGCTTCTTAGCTTGAAAAGGCTAGCGCGATGGCGAGGATGTTCGCATCCGAATAGTCTTGCGCATTTTGGGTACTCCCTTAAACCCATCAAGAGCCATGATTTATTCCAATCATCAATAAAGGAGTGTGACAGTTCCTGCAGCACAGCAACGAGAATGAAAATTAGCGTAGGATAAACTTAGTTTGTTCTACAAAACTCTATTTTCAGAGAGGAGAGACTTTATGCCTGACAACCCAATCCCTATTGGTTCCTTGCCTCCAGTCGGGGAGGTGCCAAAATCAATGATGGCGCAAGTGATTCGCCAGGATCGGTTCGGCGATCCTCGAGAAGCATTTCAAGTCGAGGAGGTAGAGGTTCCGCCTCTTAAAGCCAACGAAGTTCTGATTGGAGTCATGGCCGCCGGAATTAATTTCAACAATGTGTGGGCAGCCCGGGGCATCCCCATTGATGTCATCAAGATACGTCAGAAAATGGGTGAACCGTATGACTTTCATATCGGTGGAAGCGATGCGTCGGGGATAGTTTACGCCGTAGGGGAGAGCGCGGCAGGGGTCGCTGTCGGCGATGAAGTGGTTGTTCATCACGGCCATTGGAACCCTGATGATCCCTGGATTAAGGCTGGCAAAGATCCTATGGTAGCCCCCTCGGCTCAGATTTGGGGCTACAACACCAACTTTGGCTCCTTTGGGCAATTTTGTGTGGCCCAGGATCATCAGGTTTTGCCCAAGGCCAAGCATCTGACTTGGGAAGAGGCGGCAGCGCCAACGCTGGTCGGTACCACGGCCTACCGTATGCTCTTTGGCTGGGAGGGGAATGTCCTCAAAGAAGGGGACGTGGTTCTGGTCTGGGGCGGTTCCGGCGGCTTGGGGATTCAGGCCATTCAATTAGCCAAAGTCCATGGGGCCAGGAGCGTCGCGGTCGTTTCAGATGATGCCCGCGGCGACTATTGTGTAAAGATGGGGGCGACTGGCTACATCAATCGTCGCAAATTCTCTCATTGGGGCGTGCCGCCCCATTGGACCGACGGGCCGGGTCAAAAGGAATGGGTCGCCAGCTGTCGGGCATTTGGCAAAGCCATCTGGGAAGTCCTTGGTGAACGCCGTAACCCTGATATTGTGTTTGAGCATCCGGGCGAAGCAACCATTCCAACTAGCATCTTTGTGGCTGAAGCAGGTGGTATGGTCGTGATTTGCGCTGGAACGACCGGCTATTCGGCCTCAGTTGATCTGCGTTATCATTGGGTACGGCAAAAAAGATTACAAGGTTCTCATGGCACAAATGATGAGCAGGCTAAGGCCTACAACCAATTGGTTTGCGATGGTAAAATTGATCCGGCTGTGGGCAAAGTTTATAAATTTGAAGAGATTGGCTTGGCTCATTACGAGATGGAACAGGGTGAGGAAGTTTTTGGTAATAAGGTTGCCCTGGTCGGTAGCCCGGAATCAGGTTTAGGCCGGAGCTAGTGTTCTGTCGGCAAATATCGACAGAAATTATAGCCAGAATTGTGACGTAAACCTTTTAGCTATTGATATAGAAGGAAGGCGTAATATGTCATATGAAACAGTATACAACCAATGGCAAGCTAACCCGGCAGGCTTCTGGGCTGCTGCAGCCGAAGAGATCGACTGGTATAAAAAATGGGACACCGTGCTGGACGACTCCCAGAAACCGATTTACCGCTGGTTTGTGGGGGCTGAGGTCAATACCTGCTACAATGCTCTGGACCGTCACGTTGAGACTGGCCGGGCCGATCAATTGGCCCTAGTTTATGATAGCCCGGTGACCAATAGCGTGCAGAAGTTTACCTATCGGGAATTTCGAGATCTGGTAGCCCGTTTTGCCGGTGCTCTGACCAGTCAGGGGGTAGAAAAGGGAGATCGGGTGATTATTTACATGCCGATGGTTCCCGAAGCGGTCATTGCTATGTTAGCCTGTGCTCGCATTGGCGCAATTCACTCGGTTGTATTTGGTGGTTTCGCCGCTAATGAATTAGCTATCCGGATTGATGATGCCAAACCAAAAATGATTGTCTCCGCCTCCTGTGGGATAGAGGTCACGCGGGTTGTCGAGTACAAACCACTACTGGATAAAGCCATTGAATTGGCCCAGTTCAAACCGGAGAAGACCATCATCCTGCAACGACCGCAAGCCCAGGCCGCCATGATCGCCGGGCGTGATCTTGATTGGAATGAGGTTATGGAGACGGCCCAGCTGGCTGATTGTGTGCCGGTGGCGGCCACCGATCCGCTCTACATTCTCTACACCTCCGGCACAACCGGCATCCCCAAAGGTGTGGTCCGCGACAACGGCGGGCATCTGGTGGCACTTAAGTGGAGTATGAAACATCTTTATGGGGTGGAGCCGGGTGAGGTCTATTGGGCGGCCTCTGATGTGGGTTGGATTGTCGGCCATTCCTACATTGTTTATGCCCCGCTCTTCCACGGTTGCACCACCGTTCTCTTTGAAGGTAAGCCAGTTGGCACCCCGGACCCCGGCGTCTTCTGGCGGGTTATCGCTGACCACAGGGTGAACGTCCTCTTTACCGCACCGACCGCCTTCCGGGCCATCAAGCGGGATGATCCCCAGGCCGAATATCTCAAAGAGTATGACTTGAGCCACTTCCGTGCCCTCTTTTTGGCCGGGGAACGTTGTGACCCTGACACCCTACATTGGGCCGAGCGGCGGCTTGGCGTGTCAGTCATTGACCATTGGTGGCAAACGGAAACGGGCTGGCCGATCTGCTGTAATCCAATAGGGGTGGAGCACCTGCCGGTTAAGCCCGGTTCGGCGGCGGTTCCGGTTCCCGGCTACGATATACAGGTTCTGGATGAGGATAATCGGGAACTGGGGCCCAATGAAATCGGTAGCATCGTAGTCAAATTACCCCTGCCACCGGGCTGTCTGCCAACATTGTGGCATAACACCCCCCGCTACATCGAGTCTTATCTCAGCGCCTCGCCGGGCTACTACATCACCGCTGATGCCGGTTTTAAGGATGAAGATGGCTATCTGTGGATAATGAGCCGCACCGATGACATTATCAATGTGGCCGGACACCGGCTCTCGACAGGGGGGATGGAAGAAGTATTGGCCGCGCATCCCGATGTGGCTGAATGTGCGGTGCTCGGCGTTGCTGATGAATTGAAGGGAGAGGTTCCGCTGGGAGCCGTCGTCCTCCAAGCCGGAGTTGAGCGTGGCCCGGATGAGATTGTCAAAGAATTGATCCAGATGGTGCGGGAGCAGATTGGGCCAGTAGCTTCGTTTAAGATGGCCACCGTGGTGAAGCGGCTACCTAAGACCCGCTCCGGCAAGATTTTGCGTGGTACGATGAAGAAGATTGCCGATGGTGTCGAATATCGGATGCCGGCAACGATTGATGATCCGGCTATTTTGGATGAAATTGCAGAAGAATTCTCCAAGCTGGGGTATCCACGAAAATAGACCCGATACTTGTCGAGCGGAAATTACTGTTTACTATTCTTTAAGGGTGTTTTTCTAATGAAGAAAGAAGAAATTCTAGAAGGTCAAAAGAAATATCTGTGGCCCAACCATATTTTGTATTACACCGAGCCGATGCCGTTGGATCGGGGTGACGGCATGTACGTGTGGGACGTTGAGGATAAAAAATATCTTGACTTTTTTGGCGGTATCTTAACAACCAGCGTTGGGCACAACAACCCCAAAGTGAACAAACGGGCCACTGAACAAATGGGCAAGCTCATTCACTCTTCTACGCTGTATCCCAATGAAAATCACGTTCAACTGGCCCAAAAAATGGCCGACATTGCGCCGGGTGATTTACAAGCCTCTTACTTTGGCTGTTCCGGCACCGAAGCCGATGAAGCCGCCGTGATGCTGGCCAAAAGCTACACCGGTGAACAAGAAGTGATTGCGTTACGACACGGCTACAGTGGCCGGTCGCCCTTGGGGATGAGTCTAACCGGGCAGTCGCCCTGGCGGATTGGCGGCACCCACATTATGGGTATAAAACATGCCATGAATCCCTACTGCTATCGCTGCCCGCTAAAAATGACCCCGGAGACTTGTGGCACAGCCTGTGCCGAAGATGTGGAAGAGGTTATCAAAACCACAACTTCCGGCAAAATTGCCGCATTTTTAGCTGAGCCAATTCAAGGGGTAGGCGGCTTTATTACCGCCCCACCGGAATATTTCAAGATCGTGGTAGACATCATTCACCATTACGGCGGGCTATTTATTTGTGATGAAGTTCAGACCGGCTTCGGCCGCACCGGTGACAAGTGGTTTGGCATCGAGCATTGGGATGTGCAGCCCGATATTATGACCATGGCCAAAGGGATTGCCAACGGGTTTCCCTTGAGCAACACCATCACCACTTCCGAGATTGCCAAAGGTATGGTCGGCAAGGGGTTAACCATCAGTACCTTTGGCGGCAACCCGGTCTCCCTGGCGGCCTCGCTGGCAACTTTGGAAGTGATGGAAGAAGAGGCCACCCCGCAGCACATTGCCGAGGTGGGCAACCATTTACGCCAGGGACTGGATAAACTTTCTGAGAAATACCCGCTCATCGGCGATGTCCGTGGTATGGGTCTGATGCAAGGGGTTGAAATGGTCAAAGATCGGGACTCTAAAGAACCGGCCCCTGAAGCCGTCAACTACCTCTTTGAACAGACCCGTCAACGGGGCCTGCTGATCGGCAAGGGTGGTTTGTACGGCAACGTTTTACGTATTGCGCCACCATTGGTGGCCACCAAAGAACATGTTGATGAAGCTCTGGAGATTTTGGACCACGCTTTTGCGCAAACTCAGGAGATGAGTTGGTAAGCAGTTGAGTTTGGAGATTGGACCCTAATCATAATTAGTTTTGTCTCGTCCAGGTTAGGAGATTACCATTAACAATTATTTTGATATTCTGTTTGAACCTATATGTATCGGCCCCGTGGTGGCCCCAAATCGTTTTTACCAGGTGCCACATTGCAACGGCTTTGGGTATCGAATGCCCCATGCCCTGGCCGCTATGCGAGGCATGAAAGCTGAAGGCGGCTGGGGGGTGGTTTGCACTGAAGAAGTGGAGATTCATCACAGTAGTGATCTAAGCCCTTACGTTGAAGGACGACTTTGGGATGATGAAGACATTCCCGCGATGCAATTAATGACAGAGGCCGTCCATAAGCAGGGCGCACTGGCTGGGGTTGAAATAGCACATAATGGGCTTGACGCCGCAAATCTTTACTCGCGTGCCCCCATATTGGCACCCCGTTCAATGTCCGTATTGGGAGGGGGTGGCTTGAAGCCGTCACAGTCACGGCGTATGGATAAGGAAGACATTCGCAACGTGCGGCGTTGGCACCGGGATGCCGCGCTGAGAGCCAAGCGAGCCGGTTTTGACATCATCTACTGTTATGCTGCTCATAACATGACCCTGGCTATGCAATTCTTGTCACGCCGTTCCAATGACCGGACCGATGAATACGGCGGAAGCCTAGAAAATCGCGTGCGTTTTCTACGTGAGCTTATTGAAGACACAAAAGAGGCTGTTGGTGATACCTGCGCTGTTGCTGTGCGTCTGGCGGTTGATGAACTGCTGGGCGAAGATGGCCTGACCAGCCAGGGAGAAGGCCATGATATTGTGGCTATGCTGGCCGAACTACCCGACTTGTGGGATGTTAATATCAGTGACTGGAGTCACGATTCAGCAACGTCCAGATTTAAAAAGGAGGGCTTTCAGGAGCCTTACATAAATTTTGTAAAATCGCTCACCAGCAAACCGGTGGTTGGCGTTGGTCGCTACACATCACCCCAGGCCATGGTTTCGGCCATCCGACGCGGCATTGTAGATTTAATAGGCGCAGCACGCCCTTCTATCGCAGATCCATTTTTGCCCAAGAAAATCAAAGAAGGTCGCTTTGAAGACATTCGTGAATGTATCGGTTGTAATATTTGCGTTATCGGTGACACCTTAATCACTCCCCTCCGGTGTACTCAAAACCCCACTATGGGGGAAGTCTGGCGACGCGGCTGGCATCCAGAAATCATCGCCCCTAAGAAAAGCGATAAAGAGATTCTGATTATAGGAAGTGGCCCTGCGGGATTGGAGTGTGCCCGTGCATTGGGAGATCGCGGCTATACGGTTGTACTTACAGAAGCCCGTAGAGAATTAGGGGGCCGTGTTACTCTGGAATCACAATTTCCTGGTTTAATTGAGTGGCGGCGCGTTATAGATTGGCGTTTAACCCAGATCGAAAAGATGTCTAATGTATCAGTTTATCCCGGTAGCCCTATGACCGCTGATGATGTAGTGGAAGCCGGTTACGACCATATAATCCTGGCTACCGGCGCAACCTGGCGACGTGATGGCATTGGCCGGGGGCGTTGGCGACCTATCCCTGGCCACGATTTGACCACCGTCTACACGCCGGATGACATCATGGCCAATCGGCTACCTACGGGTCGGGTTGTAGTGTTTGATAATGACCACTATTACTTAGGCGGGCTTATTGCAGAACGACTTGTGAAAGAAGGGTGTGAGGTGACAATGGTTACCCCGGCATCCGATATATCGGCATGGACGCAATACACCCTTGAACAAGCCGCTATTCAAACGCGCTTGATAGACCTTGGTGTTCAGTTGCACACTCGACGCAGCCTCGACGCTATTCAGCCCGACTCGGTTACCCTCTCCTGCGGGCTTTCGGGCACTGTAACAGAAGTGGCTTGCGATGCAGTAATTCTACTGACTGATCGCTTGCCAAACGATAAGCTCTATCAAGCCTTGAAGCCAGAGTTAACCGAGCAAAAATCAAAATCCCTGCGTGTAATTGGCGATGCTGATGCACCTAATATAATTGCTCAGGCTGTGTTTGCCGGTCATCTGGCGGCCCGTGAATTTGACGAAGTTCCGGTTGAGGGCACCCCGTTTCGGATCGAACGGATTGAGTGTTAAGTCTACTGAAATTTTGATGGCCGAAAGGCAACGCCCAGTAGTCGTATTTACATAAGAGAAAAATGAAAGAGATAAAACCAAATTTGGTTCTGAAAAATGGCTCAGTTTATATTCACCAAAAGGGAAGCATGAAATATTTCTCCAGCAGGTATACCAGGGGTCGGAATCTAAGGCCGCCCGACCTTTACGAATATTTTGTCGATAATTTCTGGTTCAAAACGATTGACCTTGAGAATCAGGAGATCAATGAACCTCTGCGCGGCAGCCACAAAGCTGATGTGATCATCGTGGGCGGGGGTTATACCGGACTTTCCGCGGCTTACCATATCAGGCGCAAGTTTCCAGAGAAGAAAATTGTTCTGCTTGAAGGGGCTTGCTGTGGCTATGGGGCCAGTGGCCGTAATGGGGGATTCTGCGTGGCTAACACTCTATTGAATAGCGATCAGGTAGAGCCTGAAAATGTCCAGGACGCGGTAGATGTTTCATTTTATGGCCTAAAACAGATAAAGAGGATGATTTCGGAGCATGGGATCGAGTGTGATTTGGATGAAAATGGGATACTTGAAGTCGCCCTGAACGACAAGCAGATTAAGGATCTGGAAGGTTATGCCAGCTTTCTAGGCTACTTTGGACTTGAATCGACCCTGATAGATGGACAGGAGTTGGAAGCTGAAATCAAATCGCCCCTGTTTGTGGCCGGACTGAAAATCCCTTATGGGGCGACGCTCAACCCGGCCAAACTTGTTCGTGAGATGAAGCGGGTTGTTGAAGAGATGGGGGTTGAGGTTAGGGAACGCTCCGTCGTAACCCGCATTTCGCCCGGTAAAGTGCATCGTGTGGATACAGAATTGGGTGACATTCAGGCGCCTATCCTCATCATCGGCCTCAACGCCTATGCTCATAAACTCGGTTTCTTCAATGACCGTGTTTTTCCAGTGATTGTTCACCAGATTGCTACAGCGCCGCTGAGTAAAGCTCAATGGGACTCGATCGGCTGGCAAAATCGACAAGGCTTATCCGATATGCGTTCGCTTTACAGTTATAGTATTCCGACTGCGGATGGTCGCATTGTTATGGGAGGCGTGGACTTTACCTATTACGACTACGACGCTTTAAGCTCCGGTAATGATAAAACCGTGAGCCAACGTGTCGAAAAGAACCTGTTTGCATTTTTTCCGCAATTGAAGGGGCTGCAAATAGACCATGCCTGGAGTGGCACAACCGCCTACTCGTTATCAGGCCGGATTCCCTCGGTGGGCGTCATGGGTGATAACCAGAACATCTATTACGGAGTTGGTTTTAGGAACGGAGTTCCCTCGTGTCAGACGGCGGGTCGCATCATTGCTGATCTCATGGCTGGAGAATCAAACAAGTTTACCAACCATTACATCGTAAATCGAAAAATCCCCTACGCCGGGCCAACGCTTTTGCGGGGCCTGTTTGGCAAAGCCTACAAGTGGAAGAAGATAAAGTTTGGGTGATCGCCAAAAAATAAGGATGAAGGATGAATTTTCTCTTCACACCTCATCATTCATCGTTCATCATTTTACACGAGGAGAATTCTGCATGAAATCACACGCCAGAGTAGTCATCATCGGCGGCGGTATGATGGGGGTCGGGCTGCTGTACCATCTGGCCGAGGAGGGCTGGACGGATTGTATCCTTGTTGAAAAAGGGGAGCTGACCTCAGGCTCAACCTGGCATGCGGCCGGTCAGTGTCCCAGCTTCATTGCCGATTACAATCTGGCTAAGATTCACCAGTACAGCAACACGCTCTACCCAAAATTGGAAGAAATGACCGGTCAGGCTACGGGTTGGCACGGTTGTGGCGGCATTCGTCTGGCCACCACGCCGGAGGAGCTTGATTACTTCCGGCTAGTCGAGGGTATCTCTGCCAATATCGGTTTCCGCATGCAAATTATTAGCCCGGAGGAAATCAGAAGAATCAATCCGTTTGTGGATACCACAGGTGTAGTAGCCGGGGCCTGGACTCTGGACGACGGTTATGTCGACCCGGCCAGTTGTTGCAATGCGCTGGCTATTGGTGCCCGGAAGATGGGGGCGACCATTATTCGCCACAACCGGGTGATGGGCATCAATCTGCTGTCTACCGGGGAATGGGAAGTGGTCACCGAGAAAGGGAACATCATCTGCGAACACGTGGTCAATGCGGGTGGCTGCTACGCCTCGCGAATTGGCGCATGGGTGGGCCTCAACA
>JABAHQ010000559.1_pt1 | contig 18125 bp, 14 predicted proteins | sample 7062091 | NCBI WGS metagenome assembly JABAHQ01 (sample SAMN14534359, study PRJNA622989) | marine sediment metagenome | biome: marine biome [ENVO:00000428]; feature: marine pelagic biome [ENVO:01000023]; material: deep marine sediment [ENVO:00002113] | place: India: Gulf of Kutch | collected...
CCCTGACGAGAGATAGATCGCACGCGGAACATCGGCCGCCTCGGCGAGCGCCTCGAGCTCGATGTCCGTCAGCCACAGCACCAGGACGCTCGGTCGGTACTCACGCCAGATGTCGCCCGTCAGCAAGGGGTTACCGCCGACTGTCCGCTCTCGGGGCTCGGTAAAGCCGTGTTTGCGCATGGCCTCGCGAAAGGCCTTTGCGGCGACGCGCCCGTGCGGATCGTCGCCGACGATCTGGAGGACCACGTCCTCGGGCCCGATGCTCTGGGTGCGATACAGATAGCTGGCGAGCACCTGCGCCTCGAGCTCGAGGCCGCGTGAGAAGTAGAAAGTGTAGAAGTCGTGATCGGCCTTGCCCGGGAGCTGCGTGATGGGAAAGAGGCAGGGAATCTCGCGCCGCTCGCAAAACGCGTGCATCGGCGTCCAGGGGCCGGAGGCAAGGCCGCCCAGCATGGCAAACACCGGTTGCCTCTCGTAGTGGCGCTCGAGCTGCGCGCTCCAGGTGTGGGGCGGACCCGTGAGCTCCCATACGTGCAGGACCCACGAGCGGTACGATTGGTATTTGATGTCTTTGTACCATGGGGCATGCTCGGCCCGGCGCGTCTCGTGCCGGCTCTCGGCGTTCTTCAGCTTGAAGAATGTCCTGAGGACATCGAGCATCGCCTTGGCTTCGTCTTCATCGACCCCGTCGCTGATCACGGTGGCAAAATGCATCTCTTCGTCCGTCACCCCCGGGGAGGGCTCGGCGGACAATACTTTGAGATAGGCGATGAGGGGTGCGAGCTCCTCGTCGCTGAGATCGTAGCGGGGCATGAGATCATCGAGGGCGCGTCCGGCGGGATCGATCCCGTCGGTAATCGCACGCGCCAACGTCTCGTCGGTGTACGCGGGGCGCGTTCCCGGTCCCGCTACCCGCGACGCGTACATTTGTTTACGGCGTATCTCGCGAGGCTGGTAGAGGATGCGGCCGCTCGCCGGCGGGACGAACACCGGCCCTTCGCTGGAGCTCAAACCGCTGCGCCGGTGGCAACTGACACAAGCGGCCTTGGCGCCGCTGAGCGGGATGTCGCGCTGCACCGTGGCGCGCATCGGCTCGCCCGAGGGCAATAGCCCCTCACGGTACATGCGTTGGCCGAGCGCGATGGGATCCTGAGGATTCGTCTCACCGCTTCCGGCCAACGAGTCCGGCTCGGCGGCCAAGGCAGAGAGGCAGAACAGGAGTGTCCCCATCACGTAGGCCACCCATACGGAGCCGACGGCCGAGGCTGGCTTGCGAGCTGCCGGGGCGGCGTCGAGAGCGTCCGCACATATCGTGGCCATGGGCTCCGCTCGCCTTATTGCGCCAACAGTACTCTCACCACGTCCGCGACGCGCTCCGGTCCGCTCCCGAAACGCAGGAGATTGACCAGAGTGCCATCGGTGTCGACCACATAGACAAAGGAGCTGTATCCCGTTTCGGATCCCCCGAGATGAAGAGCAGTTGCACCTGCTCGCTCAACGGTCCTAGCGCTCGCATCCCGGCGGACATCTCGAACGGGCTCCGCATCCTGCACGTGGACGATCTGAGCTTGAACCTCGATACCCTGGAGGTGATGCGGGCAGGCCAGCGCATCACCCTCACCCGGACAGGACTGCAGATCCTGGAACAGCTTATGCGCCGCCCGGGGCACGTCCTGTCCCGGCGAGCGCTGGAAACAATGATCTGGGGCGACTCCGTGCCCGACAGCGACGTCCTGCGCACGCACATCCATGCCCTGCGTAGCGCCATCGATAAGCCTTTCCCGAAGCCGTTGCTGCACACCGTACACGGCATCGGCTACCGATTGGGCAAATCCGATGACATTCAAAAGTAGTCTGCGCGCGCGGGTAACGCTCGCTTTCGCATTGTCCGCTGCTCTGCTCGCTGCAGCGTTCTACATCAGCCACTATTGGATATATCAAGTCATCGAGGCGCACTTCGTTGCGGACACGCTTGGTCCGGAGCTTGACACTTACATCGCCCACAAGGTACAGCCTCTGTCGCCCCGCAGTAAGATCTACGAAACCCCCGTCGACGTGACCGACGGATTACCGCCCTATCTCATCGACCTCGATCCAGGCACTCATGAAGTATACGTCGGCGATCGCGAGTATCACGTGGCGGTGCTGGACCGCGACGGCATGCGTTATTACCTGGCGCACGACGCCACCGGGGAGGAGCAATGGGAGGCAGTGCTCCACAAGGCTCTGCTGACCGGAACTTTCCTTTTCACGGTGCTCGCCGTAGCGCTCGGCTACTGGATCTCGGGGCGCGTCATTGCGCCGGTCACGAGGCTCGCTTCGGAGGTGAAGCACGCACAAATAGATCCGGAGGGGCCGCTACTCACGACTGACTATGGCGACGACGAGGTCGGCTATCTAGCCAAGACCTTCGAGGGCTATTCGCAAAGACTGTATGATTTCGCCAGGCGCGAGGAGGAGTTCACCGCGGACGTCAGCCACGAGCTGCGCACCTCCGTCGCCGTCGTGCGCACGACCGCGGAGTTCCTGATCTCCCAGGTGAGTAACGGGCTGCGCCTTCCCCTCGAGCGCATACAAAGATCGGCGATCCACATGGGCGAGCTCATCGAAGCCATACTCATTCTCGCGCGGGAGGCCAAACCGTCGAAGGAGGAGACCGCCAGCACGTGCCCCCTGGAGCCCGTGGTTCGCGAAGCCCTGGAGAGCTATCGCGAAGAGCTCACGCGGAAGGGTCTGTCCGTGCAAGTGCATGCCGAGGGCGGTCCGTCGGTCCAGGCGCCGCGCGCCGCGATCGCCGTGGTCGTAGGCAATCTGCTGGGGAATGCCATCGCCTACACGCGCAAGGATCACATCCGTCTGAATGTCGATCCCCACGGGGTGACCGTCGAAGGCACAGGCTCGGGCATCCCAGCCGAGGTGAAACAACGCATGTTCGATCGTGTCTACCGGGGATCGCAAGCGGCTCGCAGTGGCTCCGGCCTGGGGCTGGCCATCGTGGGTCGCCTGTGCAAGCGCTATGGCTGGCGCATGGACATCGTCAGTACCGAGGGCCAGGGCACGCGGGCCAGCCTACGCTTCGTGCCCTGATGATCCAGACGGTGGCGCATCGCCGGTTTCTGTTGATCTGGATCAAGCCAGGATCGCTGGCTTGACGAATTCCTCACATCTTCTTCACCCTTTCCCAACGGGCCACCTGCTAAATATCGCTTCCAGAGGGGCAATGCATACTGCGGTATGCCGAGCAACAGGGGGCGGATTGCACGTGGGTAAGGTGCGTTTGCTGCTCGCCGACGACCACGCGATCCTACGCGAGGGTCTGCGCGAGCTTCTGTCCGGGGAGTCCGAGATCGAGGTCGTGGGTGAAGCCCAGGACGGGCACGAAGCCATCCGCCGCGCCAAGGAGCTTCAACCCGATCTCGTGCTCATGGATATCTCGATGCCTCATACGAACGGCCCGGAGGCGATACGGGCCATCAAGCGCCGCCAGCAGGACATCAAGGTGGTGGTGCTGACCGTACACAAGTCCGAAGAACACGTCCACGAGAGTCTGAAGGCAGGGACGGACGGCTACGTATTGAAAGACGACACGCGCCAGGAGCTCCTGACCGCCATCCGCTGCGTGCACCGCGGCAAGACTTATCTCAGCCCCAGTATCTGCGCAAAGGTCGTCCAAGGCTATGTGAGCGGATCGCACTGCGATGCGCTGTGCGCGGGCGACACGCTTAGCATGCGGGAGCGCGGTATCGTCAAACTCATCGCCGAAGGCTACAAGAACAAGGAAATCGCCCAATCACTGTGCATCAGCGTCAAGACCGTGGAGAAGCATCGCGCCAACTTGATGAAGAAGCTGAATATGCACAGCGTGTCCGCCGTGACTGCTTATGCCATCGAGAACGGACTAACCGGAGAATACGCCGCTGTCTGACTCCGGCCAGAGGACGTCGATACTCGTGCCCTGACCAACCGCTGAGCTGACCGCAAACCGCGCACCGGAAAGCACCGCGCGTTCTCGCATACTGTTCAAACCGACGCCCTTCTGTCGGGTTTGCTCCAGACCGGGTACAAACCCCCGTCCGTTGTCTTCCACCCGCAACTGGATACCTTCCTGCGTTCGGGCCAAGGACAGCCGCATCTCGCTCGCCCCCGCATGCCTCGCCACGTTGTTGGACGCCTCCTGGATGATTCGGAAGACAGGCAGTTTTGCGCCGTCGGGGATGTCTTTCTCTTCGAGCTCGATCTCTTTGCTTACCCGGATCCGCGGGTATACCCTCTCGAATTCACGGATGAACCAGTTGATAGTCGCGACGAGGCCGAGATCATCCAGCATCGGAGGGCGCAGATGCGCGGATATGTTGCGCACCTCGTCCATCGCGGCCTGCACCTTGTTTATGAGCCTCTCGAGGCGTTCTATCTCCTTCTCCGGCAAGATTCCCTCAAGACACAGATCTTCAAGAATGTGCTCTATGCCGAATTTGATCGCACTGAGGCTCTGACCGATCCCATCGTGAAGGTCGAAGGCGACGCGCTTTCGCTCCTGCTCCTGCGCATTCAGAAGCCGTGTCGATAGAAGACGGAGCTCGTCCCGCACACGGACCTGGTCGGTGACGTCAATGACGTTGCCGAGCACGAGCGCTTCGCCGCCCTCGTACACGTCCGCAGTACTCTTCTTCAGCCAGATGCGTTCACCGCCCTTCGTTTGACTCGCAACGATGAGGTCCGCGTCCTCGCCTGCCGTTGCTCCGGGTGGCCCGCCTTCGACTGGGCGCGGCAGGAGGTCATCGATGGAGATCGCCCCTTCTGCAAGCTCTTCGCGGATATAACCGAAAATCCGGGCGAAGCGCTCGTTACAATTAATGATCCTCCCGCCTTTGGCCACGTAGATCCCCGTCAGCGTCGTCTCGAACAGGGTGTTGCATTTACGCTCCGTCTCCGCAAGCGTTTCGCGGTCCCGGAGATGGTGGCTCACCTCGTCGTCGAGGCGGGCTTTTGTTGCTGCGAGCTCGTGCCTGAGCATCTCCAGCTCCCGCCGGCGCTCCTTCGGAAAGGCCTCCACCGGAGAGGCCGTCCTGGCACCGAGAGCACGCAGAGCCAGGGCCACCAAGCACGCGCTCTCGTGTAAAAAGCGAGCCTCTTCCTCCCTGAATGCTCGCTTGTCGGCGCTAAACACCGCAATGACGCCCGTGCATGGGACCGCTCCCGGGACGAGCGCGGCCATGCCCCGCACGGTGCGCGCCGGAAAAACGGGAGACGAGAGACGTAACGGGAGCACAACCGGAGGCACGGACGCCTGCAAGGTGCCGTACAGCTCGCGGAGCCTCGTCAGCTGGGGCGTGAGCTCGTCAATCAGCGCAGCGAATACCTCACCGCCCCGACCGGGGCTCGCGCGCAGCGTCCAGCTTGGCTGCGCGGTCGGCGCGTGTTCCGCGAAGATGGCGTCTTCCACCGAAAGCGGTGCTAAGAGAATATCCAGAGCCCCGCTCAGCAAGGCATCGATATCGGAGACACGCAATATCTCTTGGGTGAGTTCGTTGAAGGCGCGCGCGAATTTGTCCGAGCCCAGGTAGCTCCTCCGTCGTCCCCTGGACATGCCGGTTTTGTTTCCGTAACAACTTCTTGAATTTTTTCTGGTTGTTCTTCCGACGCCGGCTCACTCTGGCGTTCCATCGCCCACCCCCGGCCTCCTCTCCAGGCGCAAAGTGCGCCACCATGACCGGTCGCGTTACCGCGGAGCCGAGCGTCATGACAGGACCCGAAAACAAACGGCTGAGGATCAGCCTCCTCCTCGTTACCAACCCTATATGGCAGGCGGATGGCGGGTTGTCAATTGAAAACCGAAGGCCCTTCCTCAAAACAGAGGAGATTTCGGGAGCTCAGTCAGCGGCGACAGGCCGCCGTCGACGATATTGGCACCATCGGCGTTGAGGGTGGCGTCTGGGCGCCGCAACTGCAAGGGAAGTCAGATGATCAGGGGGGCAACGCTGCAATGCCTCTTTTCGCCTCACCTCAACGCGGTCTCAAGAGAGTGCGTCTCCCTGACCGCGAGGTGGTTGTGCGAGGGGACTCGTCGTAAGTCCGCCTGGCTGATCGTGACTCAGCGCTGCCAGTGGGTTCGTCGTTCGGGTTCTTCTTGTAGAGCATCAACTGACGCTCGCTCTCATCGCGCCGAAGCGTCACCCTATCCTTGTCTACCTCCTCCAACTTCCATTCGCCGAGACTATGACCCCGCTCGATGCGATGTGCCTTTCCGGCACGCGTGTCCGTGATGAGAGCGATCATCTTCTCCCCGGTAATGACAACACCGGTGAGGCTCAACTGTTGCACATCTCGATTCACCTCGGTAGGCACTCCGGCTGCATCATCCGCCGCTGCTATCTCGACTGAGGCCCGGGTCTCGTTGAACAACGGTCTGTGGACGATCTCGTCATAGTGCTCTAAGGGCCGATACGCGATCTCGTCCTCGGGTAGGGTAATCGGCGCAGGCACGCTCCCGCGTACTGCACTCCGGGTGTCCAGGGTCGGCGGCGTACGGAGCTCGGCCCATATGACCGTAGAGAGCGCCGCGCACACGGTCACCAGACCCACGGTCAACAGGCTTCTTGGTCCCAATACACGCATCAGACGTTCTCGCCCCGGGTATAACCGGTCGCCTTGAATCACCGAATCCAGGGCTGTCGCCTCTCCGCCGCTTTTGCGCTAGAGCCCGACCAGCAGACCCGCGATACATGCAATGCTATGCTACATATATCGTGGAAAGCTCTGCACGGGACAAGCTGGACGCCGAATACAGGAAAGCCTCCCCTCCAAATAGGGCGTTCACCTACCCCGCCGCTCAATGCGCGGACCCTAGACTTCCGGCGGTGCGCATGCGGCGTTCGTTTTGGAAGGATACCACGTGGAACGGGGACCTCTCGGAGAGGCCAGAGCGATGGGATACGCGCGTTATCTGGCAGCGCCATTCTCCTGCTCGTTGAGCGTGGCTGCAGCGAGCGCAGTTCTTGTTCTCATTGCGTGGCTGGCCCCAGTCGACGCCGCCTTCGCCCACAAGAGCCACCAGCCGGTGCGCGCCCAGGATGCGCATGCCGGCCACATCTCGCAGTCCGGGGAGAGCGGATATACGCGCTCCGTGCAGTTCTATGACATCCCCGACGTGTCGCTGGTCCGCATGGACGGCTCCGAGACGTCGCTCGCTTCGGTGCTGAGCACCCATCGACCAGTCTTCTTGAATTTCATCTTTACCAGCTGCTCCACCATCTGCCCCCTGCTGAGCGCTATTTTCTCGCAGACCCAGCACGTCCTTGGGCCGGAAGTCGAGGAAATTCAGATGATTTCTATTTCCATCGACCCGGAGCACGACACGCCACGACGGTTGGCGGAGTACGCCGGGCGCTTTCGGGCCGGGGCGCAATGGATATTCCTGACCGGGAACCTCGAAGATATCATCGCCGTGCAAAAAGCGTTCGGTGCCTACCGAGGCAGCAAGATGAGCCACGCGCCGTTGACATTCCTGCGTGCAGCGGACGCGACGGCGTGGGTGCGGTTGGAAGGCTTTGCCAGCGCGGCGGATCTTATACAAGAATACCGCCAGATACGGTCCGAGTGACGGCTCCTGCGGCGGCGCGCTGAATCGCAGGCGCCGGCGCGCGTAGCGTCCCTGCCAATGGAGCACGTCGGGAGCAAGGAGACCCTGGAAAAGAACAAAACTTTAATACTAGTCGATAGAGAGTACGTCGAGCGCACCCCTTCATGGCACATCACCCACCGTGCGACCGACCACACGGAGCGCCGCGTCGGCTCACTTTCTGGTTCAGGACCCGCCTCGGGGAACAAGGAACCGGGACTTACGCCCAAGCGACGTCCAAGGTTGCTGCCGCCCACAGAGAAGGGGATCAGGGCGGACCCGTCCGTGCGTCATCCTCGGAAAAAAGGGCAATCGCCATCGCCCGAGCGACAGGACGAACTCAGTTACCGCGATAACCTCAGCCACTTTCTCAAAATTCGGTGTTAACTCGCTAATTATATTTCTTATTTTTCGACCGACAAGAATACGGGAGAGAAACCCACTTCGTCCCCGATTTGGACCGACAAATGGCGCATGGAACACCGCCGCCTCCACATGGAGGGTAGGTGCCGAGAAGGCCGTGAAAATGCGACCCACGCTCGTGCGGGTGTCAGCGGTAGTGCAAAAATCAGCATACTCCGATGGTTAAGTAGCTGAACGCCCTATACTCTTCCTGAGTACCCACTGAGTATTCAGGTTGCGAGGAAAACATGCGGCACTCGCGGCCCGCTACGCTGCTTCGGCACTTTGTCCCATGGACGTCTTGCTCCCTTTTCCGCTGCACGCGTCAAACGCCACTTGGCTGCGCGGCTTGTGCGAGTTGACGCCAGGCTCCGGCCGAAGAAAAAAGCAATGAAAATTCGACAACGCCTGATCATCGTCTTCTCCGTCTTGCTCGTCGCCGCCATCGGGATCACTTCGGTGTTGACCCTGTACTTCGTCGAGAGAGTGACGGTCAAGCACGAAATTGAGCAGATGCGGAGCAGCATTCTAGACGTAGACAAAGACATACAATTCCTGCATGCGAGGGCATCGGAGCACAGCTCATTTGCCTTGAAGAACCCACTTTTCGTAGAGTACTTCAGCATTCCGGAGACGAAGGCGGGAAACCAATACGATAACGAGATCATTCAGTTCACCCCAAGGCAGCGTGCGTTAAGATCCCGCCTGGAGGACTGGATCTTCCATTTTCAGACCAAGTTCACCATTGACGAGACCTGTCTGATCGATGCAACTGGACAGGAGCATGTGCGCGTTTTTCTGAATAACATAGAAACTGACGACAAGCTCTCTTCTCGCGAAGACCGAGAGCCGTTTTTCCAGGCTTCATTCGAGAAGAGCGAAGGCGAAGTCCACGTCGAGTATCCATATTTTTCATCCGACAGCCATAGATGGGTCTTTGCCTATACGTCCCCGGTAGTTCTGAGCAACGGTGCGAAGCCTGCCTTTTTCCATTTCGAGATGCCCATAAAGATACTTCACGACCTCCTGAAGAGAAGTAAGGGAAGAATGTATGTCCTTGATCCAACAGGCTTCCTAATGGCGGATACCAAAACCCCCTATCCAACGAGGGATATTGATATTCCATCGAATTTCGCCGAGTACTTTCCTTCAATCCGTTCGGTATCGATGTCTGAGAGCTTCGCAAACCTCTTCGAAACCATGAAGGCTACAAATGACGGTAACCGCATATATGTCGACGACGGTGAGGTGCACCACGTGGCTTACAGGAAACTGACCACATTCGATTGGATTCTCGCTTACGAGGTGACGGAGTCGGAAATGATGTCCAGAGGCCACTTCTCGGTGCACGATCTCGAGGTCGCAGTGGCGGTTCTCGCCGGGACAGTTACCATCGTCGCGATAGGTATCGTGTTTTTCATGTCAAATCGAATAACCCGCCCGATCGTGAGCCTGAGGGATGCGACGAAGCACGTGGCCAATGGAAGACTGGACACTAACATCACGGTGAAGGGGGACGACGAGATCTACGATCTGGCGGAATCGTTCGGTGCAATGACGAAATCACTAAGAAAAACGATCGAGCTGGAAAAGAGACTGGCGGTTTCGGAGGAGAAGCTCAAAGAGACGAAACTGACTGTAATGGGGTCAGCGTCCGCGCGGTTCGCTCACGACATGAGAAACCTCCTGTCAACCATAAAGACTACGGTCGAGCTGATAGGGAGCAGGGCCCACTCGGTGGATAAGAGGACAGAAGAGCATTACAAGAGACTCAATCGGGCAGTCGAAAAGATGGCGTTTCAGGTGAAGAGCGTCATGGATTTCGTCAAAACCAATCCCCTTCATATGACCGAACACAGTATCGGAGACCTCGTGGAGTCGTCGTTGAGCGACATAGAGATTCCGCCGGATGTCACGATCAATATCTCGGGGAGTGAAACGCGCTTGAAATGCGATGGGAAAAGTATGGAAATCGTCCTCAGGAACCTTATTACAAATGCGATTCAAGCGGTCGACGCGCAGGGAGCGGTCATCATGAGAGCCGAGAAGCAGAACGACAAGTGCGTTATCGAGGTCGAGGATTCAGGGCCGGGGATTCCAGAGGAAAACATGTCAAGGATATTCGAGCCCCTCTATACGACCAAAGAAGAGGGTACCGGCCTTGGCCTGGTTAGCTGCAGAACCATTGTGGAGCAGCATGACGGAACCCTGACTGTCCGCAATAATCCGACGAGATTCATCATCGAGCTACCGAGTGAGCCTGTAGTAGATCGTCAAATGTGAGAACGTTTGATGAAGAAGCTGGACGTGCACAGCGTGTCCGGGCTGACCGCTTGTGCCATCACTCGTCGCCGCCGATGCCTTGCCACTCGTGCCGGATTGCGACGTCGCCCCCGAATGCGCCGTGTCGGTCTTGACGCTCCCGTGTCTCGTGGGGACCCCGTAGAGGGTACGGCCGTGCATCCTCTCAAGAATTTCGAACTTAAGACTCTGGATCTTGTCGCGAAAATCTCGGCAAAGATCAGTCGAAAAGAGTGCGGAACAGGGATTTTCCGCTTCCTCGCCGATCCAGCAGTCCGAGGATAGCGTCGTCGCCCCTGAGCTCAGCCAGCGTACGCGCATTCTGCCGGTTGTGATTCCTGAGCTTGGTGTCCGCGCCCGCCTCCAGAAGGACGCGTACCGCCTCCGGATGACCAGCGTCCACGGCCAGTAACAAGGCGGTGTTGCGATCCTGGTTTCGGGCGTTCACCTCGGCACCCGCGTCAATGAGCTGGCGAACGACGCCAGCGTGGCCGCGATGCGCAGCCAGCATTAGCGGCGTATTGCCCAGGCCCGTGCGTTCGTCCACGTCGACACCGTGGCTGATCAGCCTCCCCGCGACGGCGGCATGACCGCGCCACGCACTGCGTACGAGCGGAGTTTGCCCTTCCTCGTCCGCGTGCTCTGCGTTTGCGCCGTGGTGCAGGAGGACGCCGACCACCCCTGCGTGCCCCTCGTCAGCGGCATACCACATCGCGCCGCGGCCATGAGTGTCGACGCTCTCAGCCCGCGCGTGCGCCCGCAGCAGGCGCGAGACGATCTTGGCATGCCCCCCGCGGGCTGCGGCCATGAGCGCGGTCGTGCCGTCTGCGCCCACGGCATTGACGTATGCGCTCGCTCTGATCAGACGGTCCACGATGGGCGCATGGCCGCCCTGAGCCGACAGCATGAGGGCGGTGACTCCGTCCGCGCGCTTGGCGTTGACATCGGCGGCTGCGCCCAACAACACGTCCACCACGGATGCGTGCCCGTTTGCCGCCGCCCACATGAGGGGCGTGTCACCCTCCTGTTGCGCGGCGTTCGGATCGGCGCCGGCGACCAGTAACGCTCGGACGATGTCCTCATGACCTTGCCACGCCGCACGGCTGAGCGCGGTGTGGCCGTCCTCATCCCTGGCATCCACCGCCACCCCCCGTGCCAGTAACGCACGCGCGGCCGCAGCCTGTCCGCGCCAAGCGGCGATCATCAGATCAGTCCAACCCTGGTACGGCGACGCCTCCGCTCCTTGGGCCTCTGCCTGCATCGCCTCGCGCAATCGATCGATGGCCGCGAGCGGCTCCTGGGGCTGCGGCGCCGCCTTTTCCCGAAGCTTCGCCCCCTTCGCCACCAGCACCGAGACGATCTTGCGGTGGCCCCGCGCCCGGGCCGCCTCGACTGCGGTCCAGCCCTTCTCGTTCTCGTTGTGACTGTTCGCACCGCGCGCAAGCAAGGCATCGACGACATCGGCGCGGCCCTTGGTGGCGGCAAGCAATAGCGGCGTATTCCCGTTTGCGTCCACTTGATCCACATTGGCGCCCGCCCCGAGCAGGACGTCGACGACGTCGCGGTGGCCTTCGCGCACAGCGCTCAGCAGCGCGCTGTCTCCATAGCGGTCCTTGTGGTCGATGCCGGCGCCGTGGCGAACGAGCAGTGCCACCGCCTCAGGGTGTCCCTGCGCGGCAGCCTCCATCAGTGCCGTCCTTCCGTATTCGTCCGGCGCATCCACGTGGGCGCCGCCTTCGAGCAGCTTCTGCAGCTCCACGCGCTCTCCCTTGAGCGCCGCCCAGCGCAGCGCTTCCTCCGCGCTCGGCGCATTGCGCCGGTCTTTGCGGCTGCGCGCAAAGTAGATCGCTGCCCTGCTCGCCCCGCCTTCCTCGAGCTTGGTCTGGGCCATCGCGTGGCCTTGCGCCGCCGCCTGTGCAAACCAGTGCAACGCGTCGTCCGGGTTGCGGGCGACGCCCCAGCCGTTTTCGTACATGACACCGAGGTTATACTGCGCTTTGATGTGCCCTTGTTCGGCCGCTCTGCGCAGCCAATGGAAAGCCTGCTCGTGGTCCTTGGGAACCCCGCGACCCGAGCGGTACAACGCCGCGAGCTGATACTGCGCCTCGGCGCCACCTGCCTCGGCGGCGGCGCGGTATAGACGCGCCGCCCCCGCATAGTCGCGTACCCGAATGGCCGCCTTGGCTTCGGCAAACTCGTCGCTCCGGCTCGGCGCTGCGACCAACGCAAGGCACAGGGCGGCGAGGAGACAAACCCCGCGCTTACAGTAGCCCGCAGGCCGGGTCGCTGTTACCGCTGCGCAGCTGCGGTCACGCCGTCCCATACTTCGTCTCCACCTCGATGCCGATCTTTTTCAGAAGCGGAGTGGGCAGTATGCCTCCCGCACAGACGATCACGGCATCGTTCTCGAGCTCCAAAAGCTTGCCGTCCTGCTCGATCTGCACGCAATTCGCCTCGATGGTCTTCACGTTGGATTTGAAGAGAACTTTGAGGCGCCCGTTCGCCTCGGCCTCCCGTATCTTGCGCCGGTTCTTCTCTTTCGCCCGCGAGAAACCATCCGCGCGATAGGATAAGGTCACCGTGGTGCCCGGCTCCGCACCGATGCTGGCAGCCGCCTCCAGGGCGCTGTCCCCCCCGCCCACGACCAACACGTGCTTTCCCCGGTATTGCTCCGGATCCGTCAATCGATACACGACTTTGCTCGAGTCCTCACCGCTCACCCCCAACTTGCGCGGCGTACCCCGCCGCCCGATGGCGAGAAGCACGGTTCGGGTCTGATATGTGCCGCGCGTCGTTTTTACGGTGAACCCCTGCCCGCTTCGCGTGATCTCCTCCATTCGCTCCCGATACCGGATCTTGACCTGGGTGTCCCTTTCCACGTGCTGCCAAAACTGTATCAGCGCTTCCTTGGAAGTCTCCGTGAACTTCATCTTCCCGACCATGGGAAGTTGAGCGGGTGCGGTCATGACGAGCTTTCCCCGCGGATAGTGAGCAACCGTACCGCCGAGGGAATCCTGCTCGATGGTGACGTATCGGAGCTTCTGCTGCATAGCCGCCAGCGATGCCGCGAAACCGGCCGGACCCGCGCCCACGATGACGACGTCGAGACCGGGCCCGCGGCCGATCCCGGGGACTTTACGTACGGATTCGATGGCTTGGCGTCCCTGCTCCACCGCGTTGCGGATCAGACCCATCCCGCCGAGCTCGCCGGCGATGAATAGACCCGGAACATTGGTCTCGAAGTCGGGGTTCACGTGAGGTATATCGACGCCCCGACGTTCGGTACCGAATACCAGCGTGATGGCATCCACCGGACAGGCCAGCTTGCACGCCGAATGTCCAATGCAATCGCTCGGGTTGATGAGCTCCGCCTTGCCGCCGATGACGCCCAGCACGTCGCTCTCCGGACATGCGCTCACGCATGATCGGCACCCGATGCAGCGGTTGGGATTGATGAGGGGGTGAAGCGAGGCCGGCTCGGTCAGACCGGCCTTCAGTGCCTCCTCCCGGATTCGACGGCTCCGGCGTTGGTGGCTGCTCCTGCGGCAGATGTAACCGGCCCAGATCAGCAACAAAGGCACGAAGTACATCGCCAGCTTGACCTGTGTTGCCGTCAATACCGTTCCCATAGCCGGACGCCATACCTAGACGATCCTGCACGAATGCAGGTTCTGGTTGATGGGTGCACCGGCCTGTGCGTGGCAAATTTCGTGCCGTACCCGCATGGTCTGCGGATGGGATTCGCCCGCTCGCGTTACCCTCACGACCGGCGATCGCTGCGAAAAATGTTCTCGACTCCCACGAATCGAGCCCACGGTTCCCATCGTCGAGGATGTGAGAGGAATCCGCGCGCCGATTGCGTGGACTCTCGGGTTCGTTCGCGGTTCATCCGTCAACGGAGGCTCCAGCGCAGAAATCGCGTTGACACTTCTGTGCTTCGGCCGTCCACCTCGCCTCGATGCCGTTGCCGCGTATGCTCCTGTAACCACGGTTGGCACCTCGGACAGACGCCGTCGCCCGCGTTTATTGTCACCGCTCCGGGCTCGTGTCGGGCATCGCCTTACATCTCCGAAGCCGCAGGGAGAGCCGGGTTCATGGTGAGTCACCTAGTCTCATCGTGATCCGAGAACCGCGGCTCGCCACCTGTAAGCGTTTCCCTACAAGAGCATGAACCGCACCTTCGAACTGTGCCGCCTCTGGCACGGATGATGCTGTACATGTGCGGATTCGAGGGAAAGAGACAGGTAGATGGTGAGTCACGCGCTGGACCTGGGCAAGGGACAGCGGCGCCAAACCGTGCCCAATACGGGCATGCCTCGGGCGTCTCCGGCACCGGCCAAGAGCCGACAATCCGAAGGCCACGTGCACCGGCTCTACGCGCCGGTGTCCGTGCGGCTGCGCACGATCGCTTTTTACGCGCTCGTGGCGGTGATCCTTTACGCCGGTTGGCGCAGCCCGACCGCAGATTATCTCACCCCGGAATCGGGACTCGGGTATGCGCTCGGGATCATCGGTGGCTCCTTGATGCTTTTTCTCCTGCTCTACACCGCGCGCAAAAAGCTGCGCTTCATGCGTCGCTTCGGACCCGTCCGGTACTGGTTTCGGCTGCACATGCTGTTCGGAGTGCTCGGTCCCGTACTCGTGCTCTTTCACGCCAATTTTCAGCTCGGATCCACCAACAGCAACGTCGCGCTCTTTTGCATGATCATCGTCGCTCTGAGCGGTCTGATCGGACGGTACCTCTACACTCGAATCCATTACGGCCTCTACGGCAGCAGGGTCACTCTGGAGGAACTGCGGGAGGATACGGAGGAGCTCCGAAAGACGCTCGTGGCCAGCAAGCTGCTTCCACCGCGGGCCGTCGAGCATCTCCAGCGCATCGAGCAGACCGCGTTGACCCCGCGGGGCGGTCTCTTACGGAGCACCTTTCGCCTTCTTCTTCTGCGCGCACGCCTGCGGGCCACGCGAGCCGCCCTGCGACGTGCCATCAGGGGCGCCCTCAGGCGTGAAGCGCGCGCGAGGGGCTGGACCGCGAGGGACAGACGCCGTCTCGTAAAGACGCTCGACCGGTATGTCTGCGCCCATCTCGGTGCGGTCTCCAAGGTGGCAGGGCTCAGCTTCTACGAGCGTCTGTTTGCCTTATGGCATCTCCTGCACCTGCCGCTCTTTTTCATGCTGATAATCGCAGGCGTCGTCCATGTCATCGCCGTACACATGTACTAACCATCGTCACCCCCGCTGGCATGAGAAAGCTTTTTCTATTCGCTATGGCCTGCGCGGGCATGACCCTGATCGGGGCTCCCGCGCACTTGGCGCGGGCCGCGAGCATCGAAACTCTCGTCATGCCCGGCCCGGTGAGCGAGGCGCACGCGGAATACGAGATGGAATGCTCGAATTGCCACGCCCCGTTCAGAAAAGCGAGCCAAACCCAGCTCTGCCTCGACTGCCACGAGCATGAAAATATTCGGGCTGACATAGAGATGAATCAGGGCTACCACGGTCGCATCGAGGACATACGCACGGTCGAGTGCAAGACCTGCCACACCGAACACAAGGGTCGAGGAGAAGACATCGTGCGTCTTGACCGGGAACGATTCAACCATCGGCTTACGGATTTCGTGCTGAAAGGCGCTCACCTGAACGCAACCTGTGATGGCTGCCACAAGGCCGACGAGAAGTATTGGGAAGCACCTCACGAGTGCATCGACTGTCACGAGCAGGAGGATGCACACAAGGGACGGCTCGGCAAAGCGTGCGCCGACTGCCATACCGCAAGCGCCTGGGTACAGGGCGAATTCGATCATGACGCGACGGATTTCCCGCTGGAGGGCCATCACCAGGAAATCGCCTGCGACAGCTGCCACCCGAACGAACGCTATGAGAATACCCCCATGGCTTGCGTTTCCTGCCACGTCATCAATGACGCCCATGCGGGGCGTTACGGCGAGAAATGCGAAACCTGCCACACGCCGCGTGATTGGGATATCTCACTCTTCGACCACGACCGCGAGACCGACTTTCCACTCGAGTTCAAGCACGAGCAGGTGCTCTGCGACAGCTGCCACACCGGTCCGCTGTACGAAGAAGAGCTGGATACCGATTGTTACGGTTGTCACGAGAACGACGATGAGCATCAGGGCCGCCTGGGCCGTGACTGCGGGGATTGTCATTCACCGCGTGGCTGGTCGCGGTCCGCTTTCGACCACGACCAAGAGACCGACTTCCCGCTTCTCGACAGACACGAGAAACTCGAGTGTCACGCCTGCCACAAGGGCTCCGCGTACGACGAGCAACTCGATACCGGATGCGTGTCCTGTCATCGAGCCGACGATGTGCATCGCGGGCAGGAAGGCGAGCAGTGCGAGCAATGTCACAACGAGAGTGGGTGGGGTGCGAAGGTTTTCTTCGACCACGATCTGACACACTTTCCCCTCATCGGTCTGCACGCCACGGCGCCCTGCGAGGAATGCCACATGGGGGGTACGTTCAAGGACGCCCAGCTCGATTGCGTCGAGTGCCACGAGGCCGACGACGTGCACGAGGCAAAGCTCGGACCGGCCTGCGAACAATGTCACAATCCAAACGGTTGGGCCCTGTGGCAATTCGACCACAACACGCAGACCGACTTCGTGCTCGATGGGGCGCACGAAGGACTCGAATGTCTGGCCTGCCATACCGTCCCAGTGCGTAGGAAGATCCGCCAGTCCCGCGTTTGCGCGAGCTGCCACATGCAGGACGACGTGCACCGGGGGCAGTATGGCCGCGTGTGCGACCGCTGTCATACGACCGAAGAATTCGCGCCGGCGATATTGAACCGCTGATGCTGTAACAGGAGCTGACGTGAACGCGGATCGAACAGAACAAAGATGCGAAAGCCGGTACGGAGCTCTTCTGGCCGCCTTGATGGCGATCGTCCTATGCACCTCACCCCTATTCGCAACGCCGGCGCTCGCGCAGCAGGAGAACTTCGAGTTCGATCACTTCACGACCGGCTTCCCCCTGACCGGCGCCCACTCACGGGCCGAGTGCGAAGACTGCCATATGGGTGGAGTGTTCAAGGGTACGCCGACGCAGTGCGCTTTTTGCCATACGCGGATCGGCTGGGTGCCGGCCAGTGCGAAGCCCACTAACCATATCCTTACGCTCGATGATTGCACCGCGTGTCACACCACCACCGGGTGGTCGCCCGTGATGCGTGTAGATCACGACGCCGTACGGGGCTCCTGCGTGAGCTGTCACGACGGAAGGTCGGCGATGGGTAAAACGGCCAATCACATCCAAAGCAGCAACGATTGCGCGGCTTGCCACAATACGGCCGCCTGGTCGAGCGCAGCCTTCGACCACAGCGGCGTCACCGGCAACTGCGTGAGCTGTCACAACGGCCTCCAGGCGACGGGCAAGGGCGCGGGCCACATCCAGTCCACCGACACCTGCGAGGACTGTCACCGCACCACCGCCTGGACCCCGGTGCTGCGCGTCGACCACGCCAGCGTCATCGGCACCTGCGCGAGCTGCCACAACGGCACCACCGCCACCGGCAAGCCCCTCGATCACATCCCGAGCAGCGACACCTGCGACGACTGCCACAACACCACGAACTGGTCCGCGAGCGTGTTCGATCACAGCGGCATCACCGGCAACTGCGCGAGCTGCCACAACGGCATCGACGCCACCGGCAAGGGCGCGACCCACATCCAGAGCACCAACACCTGCGAGGACTGCCATCGCACCACGGCCTGGAGCCCGGTGCTGCGCGTGGACCACACCGCGGTGCTCGGCACCTGCGCGAGCTGCCACAACGGCA
>JABAHQ010001675.1_pt1 | contig 18125 bp, 12 predicted proteins | sample 7062091 | NCBI WGS metagenome assembly JABAHQ01 (sample SAMN14534359, study PRJNA622989) | marine sediment metagenome | biome: marine biome [ENVO:00000428]; feature: marine pelagic biome [ENVO:01000023]; material: deep marine sediment [ENVO:00002113] | place: India: Gulf of Kutch | collected...
TGGTCTCAAATTTACCCCGGTTGAAAGAGATTCGATGCTGGATGGATTAAAAGAACAATTAGACAGCTATGAAGAAATTCGTGAAGTGGATTTGAACAACAGTGTCCCACCGGCATTTCAATTTAATCCGATACCGGTTGGCGCCGAATTCGATAGCGTGCAACAACCGTTTAAAATAAGTACTTATGAAGCTCCCCAGGTGCCACAGGAGCTGGAAACGTTAGCGTTTGTCTCAGTTGGACAACTATCCGAACTCATCAAATCGGGTAAGGTAACCTCGGAGCAGCTTACCCGAATGTATTTGAGTCGATTGAAGAAGCATGGGCCGAAACTGAAATGCGTGATTACCCTGACCGAAGAACTGGCCTTAAAGCAAGCCAGACGCGCGGATCGGGAAATTGCTGCCGGTAAATATCGCGGGCCATTGCATGGCATTCCGTATGGCGCCAAGGATTTACTAGCGGTTAAGGGATACCCCACCACCTGGGGAGCGGCGCCCTACAAAGACCAGCTGATTGATGAAAATGCCACAGTAATTAAACGACTGGAAGAAGCCGGCGCAGTGCTGGTAGCAAAATTAACCATGGGAGCTCTGGCCTGGGGGGATGTGTGGTATGGCGGCAAGACTCGTAATCCCTGGAATCTGGAACAGGGCTCCAGTGGCTCGTCGGCCGGTTCTGCCTCGGCCGCTGCTGCCGGACTGGTTGGCTTTGCCATCGGCACCGAAACCTGGGGATCTATTGTATCACCATCCACACGTTGCGGTGTAACCGGCCTGCGACCCACTTATGGGAGAGTGAGCCGAACCGGCGCTATGGCGCTTAGCTGGACTATGGATAAGATTGGGCCGATCTGCCGCACCGTGGAGGACTGTGCCATTGTTTTCAATGCTATTTACGGTCCCGACGGCCAGGATCAAACGATTTATGATCTGCCGTTTAATTATTCGTCTGATATCGACATTCATCAATTAAAAATTGGTTATTTGAAGAGTGCATTTGAGGAAGAACATGATACTATGGAGAACGATCAGGCGGTTTTAGAAAAGCTCCAAGAGATGGGAATTGAGCTTATTCCCATCGAACTGCCCGAATGGCCGGTCTACAGTCTGTCTTTTATACTCAATGCCGAGGCGGCTGCCGCGTTCGATCAATTAACCCTCAGCGGGAGAGACGATTTGTTGGTACGGCAAATTAAAAATGCCTGGCCCAATGTCTTTCGTCACTCCCGCTTTATATCTGCGGTCGAATACGTGAATGCGAATCGAGTTCGTTATTTATGGATACAGAAAATGAATGAAATTATGAAAAAAGTGGATGTTTATGTCGCACCATCGTTCGGCAAAAATTTGCTGCTGACCAACCTGACCGGTCATCCCTGTGTGGTATTGCCGAACGGATTTTCCGAAGAGGGTGCACCCACCAGTATCAGTTTTAGTGGCAAATTATTTGAAGAAGGAAAAGTGTTAGCAGTCGCAAAGCGATACCAGGATGCCACCGATTTCCATTTAAAACATCCGGATCTGGAATGATCTCGGATATAAAGAAGGGAGAGGATACAAGATGTTAGGCGCTATTGCAGGAGATATCATTGGTTCGATTTACGAAGGGAATAACATTAAAACCACCGATTTTCCTTTATTCTCGAAAGCCTGCACCTTTACCGATGATACCGTGCTCTCCGTTGCCATCGCTGATTGCATTTTAAACGGCGGCAGCTATCGGGATAAGTTGAAAGAATATTATCGATACTACCCTTATGCCGGATTCGGCGGCCATTTTCAAATTTGGGCCGCATCAGACGAATTGGAACCATACTACAGTTTTGGAAATGGAGCGGCGATGCGGGTTAGCCCGGTTGGCTTTGCCTTTGACNNCCTTTGACAGTTTAGAGCGAGTTTTGGAAGAAGCGAAAAAGAGCGCTGGAGTAACTCACAATCATCCGGAAGGAATCAAAGGCGCACAGGCAACTGCAAGTGCCGTATTCCTGGCAAAGATCGGACAAAGCAAGGCGGATATCAGAACCTACATTGAGGATACCTTTGTCTATAATCTTGATGACACGGTTGAAAATCTCCAAAAATCCTATACGTTTGAAATTTCCTGCCAGGGCACAGTGCCACAATCGATTATCGTATTTTTAGCCTCCAGTGATTTTGAAGATGCCATTCGGAAAGCCATATCAATCGGCGGAGACAGCGATACCATTGCCTGCATTGTAGGAGGAATTGCTCATGCCCATTATAAGAATATACCCAAATTCATTCAATCGCGTGTCTATGAAATCCTCGATGCTCATTTGCGAAGAATCACTACTGAATTTGTTGACAAGTATTGCCAATTTTAGAAAAAATTTGTGACGTGTCGGACAGTTGGGAAATTATTCCTCGATAGCTTCTAAGCGTTCAATAATGATGAGCTTCGGGCTGGTTTGCAGTTTGTTGCGATCGAGATAACGGAATATGGTTTTGTATCCGTCATGTTTAATCTGCACTACATGGTCGGTGGTATTGTCCACCCATGCACTAACCGGTGATTGTCCCACCATTTGGTCATCGATAATGACGTCACAGTTTTCCGGCTCGGTGTTAATCTGTACACGGACTCGTCCCTGGGTGATTTTGTCAGCCTTTGATGGAACTTGTGGTTGGCTCGCAGCGGATTGACGATCTTCTTCCATTTGAGACTCGGAAATTGATTCTTTTACAGGGGCAAATTGCTCATCTGACGTTTGCCTTTCCTGTGTTGCGAGGGATTTCCGACCGTCTTTTTTCACAGGCTGATGGGAGACATCAAAAAAGAATTCGTCATCCAGGGGGATTCCGCGCCAGTTTTTGCGAATGGCTACTTCCATGACCGTCACTTCATTTTCATTAATCTGCACCAAATCGCGGGCGGTCACTTCGGTTTTTTCCTTGGACCAGCCACCGTGCCAGATATATTTTCCTTTTATATCATAAAAACCCGGTTGAAGCCGTAGACGATATTTGTAGGTGCCGGTCGCATTGGTAATTTCATTAATAGGCTCAATCAATTTGTCATTAATATACAGCTCAAAGCTATTTTTATTACTGTAGCCGAAATCGGCGACATTGTGGGCTTCTACCACCAGATTGTAAGGCTCCGGTGACTTTTTGATTTTGGCTTGTTTTAGCGGACTAAGTTCTTGAGAGGCCTCATCGCCGCTTAAAGCCTTTTGTGAAGAACAACTGACCAGAAAGATTGGCAATGCTAAAGCCAATAAAACCTTTTTTATCATGGGAGCACCCCCGTAGTTAGTTTGCATAATCATATATTATATGTTATGAAACCGGGGACAGTTCGCAGTAGAATGGATTTTTATTGGGGATAAATTGAGTACTGAGTAACTTGTTGAAAGGGAAGGGGAGCCCGGGTATTAAGGAGAACCAAACAGCAGAATTCAGCCGGTTTGCGCCAGGTGCGCCACAGGCGTCTCCGGGACGAGTGGTTTTTGTGCAAAATAAATTTTGCACACCCGGATTTGCTTAGATTCTAAAAACGTTTATACTGCCTGCATCCGCTCTAATAAAATTGCCTCGGCATGTTTTAATTGCGCGACGGTATTGATGCCATGAGTCTCTTCCACATCTTCGGTGAGAACGGCTGCCAGTTTTTCGCCTCTTTCCACGTATATTTTCAACACATCCGGCAAATAATATTCACCCTGATGATTGTCATTGTTAACTAAAGGTAGAGTTTCAAATAATTCCTTTGCTTTAAAAATGTAGATGCCCACGTTGATATCTTTTATTTTACGGATTTCTTCATCGGCGTCCTTATGTTCGACGATTTGCTTAACATACCCCTGCCGATCCCGCACCACCCGACCGTAACCGGTGGGATCATCCATTTCAGTGGTCAACAGGGTGGCAAGAGGCTTTTTTTTCCGATGATAATCCAGCAATTTCTGTAGCGATTCTGTCCTCAGCAGCGGGACATCGCCGGACAGCACCAACACATCTCCATCATAATCTTCAAAATATGGCTTGGCTTGCAACACCGCGTGACCGGTTCCCAATTGCGGTGATTGAACGGCAAATTCCACCTTGCGGTCTTTGGTCTCTTCTTTTAGCAGTTCTTTCTTGTGTCCGATAATCAGTACAATTATTTTCGAGCCGATCGCTTCCGCCACATCGATGACATAGTGGATCATGGGACGATTATTCAATGGATGAAGCACCTTTGGTAAATCGGACTTCATGCGGGTTCCTTTTCCGGCCGCTAAAATAATCGTGGCAATATCAGACATAGATTTCGACTCCTTATGATTTAAATTTATCGGCATTTTAATGATCTCATAAATTAAGTTGGCAGCCTGCCTGCCTGAATGCTCGGCATGAGATTCCCTTTTAAAAATGTGATTTAATTTCGAACATAACCCTTCATTTGCTTGCTCACTGCTTTTTACCAACCTCCAACTCTAAGCGTACTTTATTTGATCAAATTACAAAGTTAAATTTTTAGCTTTGTAACCACTATCGGTAATATTGTTGCCTACTAAACACACGAAACGATAATAAATGAAGTATTTGAGTATTGAGCGCCGGAAGTGCGAAATCCCGATTTTGATCAGGATGATCAGTTTTTATCGGGATTTATTTGCTTAGGTCTGCAAAAACATTGAGAGGCTCCCCAATTACTCCCACAAAGTGGGCACGGTGTGCCAACACGCCATCTTTCCAATACTCCATCCCTCCATGACGTTCCGACTCATGTATCAAAACACCACAACACTGAAGTCAGTTTAAACCCGAATCAAGGTATTGTCAATCAAGCGTGTTTTGCCAGTTTTTACTGCCAATGCAATTAACGTATTGTCCCGGATTTTATCTACCGGATCCAACGTGCCTCCATCAACAATAACAATGTAGTCGATAACGGCAGTTCGGGTTGCCTGAATTAACGTTTTCATTTGGGTGTAAATGTTGGCAGAATTCCGTTCACCTTCATCAATCAACTTTTCTGCCAGTTGCAGGCTCTTATGCAGAGACAGGGCATCCCGGCGTTCCTGCGTGGAGAGATATTTGTTGCGCGAACTCATCGCCAATCCATCCGATTCACGCACAATGGGACCGGTGACGATCTCCACATCAAAGTTTAGATCAGTCACCATTTTTTGAATAATGAGCGCCTGTTGATAATCCTTTTGTCCGAATACGGCCAGCTGGGGCTTAACGATATTGAACAATTTACAGACTACTGTGGTCACCCCTTGAAAATGTCCGGGACGATTAAGACCGCACATGGTTTTGGACAGTGTCTCCACATTGACATAAGTTTGATAATCATTCCCATACATTTCTTTGCTATCCGGGTAAAAAATGATGTCCACTTTTTCTTCCCGGCAAAGTTGTTCATCGCGTTCAAAATCACGGGGATAGTTATCGTAATCCTCATCGGGACCGAACTGGGTGGGATTGACAAAAATACTGCAAACCAAGATGTCGCATCGGGAACGGGCCAGGCGCATCAAACTCAGATGGCCTTCATGCAGATATCCCATTGTGGGGACAAATCCAATGATGTTGCCCTCTGCCCGATACTGATCGGCCAGTTGTTGCATTTTAGGGATGGCTTTTACAATCTGCATCATTAATGAAATGATTCTTCATCGGATGGGAATTTCAAATTTTTTACATCCTGAGCATATTCACCCACTGCGTTTCTTATGTTTGTTCCCAGTTCAGCATATCGGCGGATAAATCTTGGTTTGAATTTATCAAACATACCCAACATATCGTGAGCGACCAGAATCTGTCCGTCGCAATGAGGCCCGGCGCCGATACCAATGGTGGGAATCTTTATCGAGTTAGTTATTTCTTCAGCAAGGCTTGCGGGAATTTTTTCCAGCACTACGGAAAACGCGCCAGCGTCTTCCAACATCTTGGCTTCCCGCTTTAATTGTCTGGCTACCGCCGAATCTTTACCTTGCAACTTATAAGTCCCCATTTTATGAATGGATTGCGGAATTAATCCCAGGTGCCCCATAACCGGCATGCCATAATCCACCAGCCGGGCTACCAGTTCAATGACCGGTTTACCACCTTCTATTTTCACCGCTTCCGCCCCGCCTTCTTTTAAAAAGCGACCGGCATTCTTAATCCCTTCTTCCAATGACGGTTGGTAAGATAAAAACGGCATGTCGGCGACTAATAAAGCGCGTTTTACCCCTCGTCGAACGCTTTTGGTATGATATAACATCTCTTCCATTGTAATCGGCAGGGTGGTTTGGTGTCCGTCGACAACCATCGCTGCGGAATCTCCTACCAAAATGATGTCCAGTTTGCTCTGGTCGAGCAATTCTGCCATTAGCGCATCGTAGGCAGTCAGGGCGGCAATCTTCTGCTGCCTGGCTTTCATCGAAATAATATGAGGGACGGTTAGTTTTTGAGCGTCATTGTGGTGCGACATCTATTTATCCCCTTTAAGATTTAAACCTGTAAATTTATGAAAAAACAATTCATTTTTCAACATTCGCTTTGGATAACATCCAACTGGGTTTATTTTAGCTTATCACTGTTCGGAATGGTTAAGAAAATTTGTCACAAACTCATTCGCCTAAATTCCAATGAATATTAAAATTATCAGTTGAATTTTAGGGATGAATTATGTAAGTTTTTATCAAATTTTCGCAAGAAATATACGCATTGTTGATTTCTTTTAGAATATGTATAAGCATCATAATTAACTGGAGTAATATTAAGATTTGGATACATTAACTCCCATATGAGAAGAAAGTAGTTTACAACTCGGTTAACATTTGATAAACAGGTGAATTCATGCCTTACAGATTTGTGAGTTTTATATTGTTATTGCTGTTGAATACTGTATTGTTTTCCCAGGGACCATTACAATTGCAGGGAGACGCCATAGAAGTGCTCTCCAGAGAGCGAAGTGATTTAAGAGGTTTCCTCTTAACCCCCCAATTTTCTCCCTATCCGGCCCAGATCATCTCCTTCGAACGACAATTCCAGGGTAATCAATATCTATATCTTTACGATCTCGCCCAAAAAAAGTTGACGGAAGTGTCACCGGTCACGGCCAGGGGGCAACAGCTTGTTAGCGTTGAAGACAGTATCGCACCTGTGCAAAGTGAGGAAGTGTTTAACGGGCAAATAGACTGGCGTCCGCGCCTGGATGAGCAGGGAAGGCAGTGGTTTGCTTACGCAAGTCTCGGGGAGGCGATTAACCCGGATATTTACATTGGCACTCTGGAAGACACGCTTTATATGCGCTTAACCGGTGATGAGGCAGCGGATAATTTCCCCAGATGGTCTCCCGATGGTAACTCGCTTGCGTTCATTTCGTCGCGTTCCGGTGAGGGTGATATATACTTAATTGATGATGTCGATCAATTAATTAATGGAATATCCTCAACGGAGATTCAGCCAATCCAATTAACCAGCACGCCACTGGAAGAAAGGGATTTGGCCTGGAATCCGAATCCCAAAGCTCATTTATTCGCCTATGCGGAGAAGCAACACTTCGCCGGGAGGCAGGTGGAGACGTTTCAAATCCAGGTGATGAATTTACTGGCAGATGAGGATGAACAAAAAGTGCTTAAAATAACCAATGATCCGCTTATCCATTATACGCATCCACTTTGGGATCCTCACACCGGTCGCCGATTATTGTTTGCCGGACAGTCGGCGCTACAAAATTCTCAAACAAATTTGTACATATCGGAATTAGAATGGAGTGAAGATCATACTCTGCAAAATAAGATTATGGAGGTTACAAAACTCAAATTTATGAAGAGGTGTATTTTCAAGACCGTCCGGCAACCTGGTTAAGCGGTGGGCGTTCGATTTTGGTTCAAAAAAATCGTCCTGAGCAGAATTATCCGTTGTATACCGTCAATGTGAATAAATGGCTCAATAAGCAGGAAAGGGCAATTAATTACTTTGAGGAACTCCATAACGAATTTCCGTTTATTTCCCAATATGATGTGCGAAAGAATAATCTGGTGTTTACCACCCGGGAAGGCGAGCAATACAAAATTTACCTGGCTCAGATATATGGTCCTGATATCGATCCTTATAAATCGCCGGAGTATGCATTAAACAATCCCAGAGAGAATGGCGGCTTACCTGGCAGTGTATATTGGATTACCGGCGGTGCGGTGGCAGCAGGTGTGGCGACCTACTTTTTAATTACAGAACTTTCTGGGGATGAAGAAACCACTATTCAATCAATTCCGATTGGGCGCCCCCCCAGTATGCCCTGATTTTTGGCATAATGGTAATTGGATATACCATAACAGAGGTTGCCAACGGTTATAAATCATTTTATTGTGTCCTTCAACAAAAATGGCGAGAAAACGTGGTTTCATTGGCTGTGAATATAAACTACTAAGGATATGCGAATGAACTTGAGTGCTAAAAGAATTTTAGTGTATTTGACCTTATTATATTCACTAAATTTAGTTGCTCAGCCTGTCATCGTGGTTAATCCGGATTCTGTAAATTATGGTAATGTACCGGTCAATCAGGATAGCAGTGCGTTTGTAAATGTTTCCAACTCCGGATCAACCGATCTGGTGGTCAGTAGCTTTCAGATCCGGGGAAATAATGCCAGTCAATTTTCCCTGGTTAACCCACCCGCCTTGCCGTTAACCATTTCTCCTAACGATCCGCCGGTATCACTCGAAGTCAGGTTTTTGCCTACATTTGCCGGAGAAAAGTCTGCTGTCTTCAAAATTATAAACAATGATACCACTCAGGACACGGTAGATGTCGCTTTGTCAGGAATCGGTATTGGCCCCCAAATTGAGGTAGATCCCGATACATTAAGATTTGGCCGGATCACGGTCAATAGAGATTCCGTATTAAATTTACGGGTGTTCAATTCCGGAAATTCAACTTTAGTGGTTGATGATACTGCCTTTGTTGGCGATCATGATACCCTGTTTTCTTTTGCCCAGACCCCAAACTTACCGATTTCTCTTTTTCCCGGTGATTCGACTTCGCTATCCATCCGCTTTCTGCCTACTTCCTTAGGGCTAAAAAGGGCATTTTTAGTGTTGACCAACAATGATCCCAACCAGGATCCGTTCAATGTATCACTGCGAGGAACGGGAGTGCTTCCTGATATTGCGGCTTCCGATTCATCTCTGGAATTTGGCGAAGTCCTGGTTGGGACGGATTCCCTGGCGTCTCTGCAAATCTCAAATGAAGGCACCGGAACCTTAAATGTGACCGATGCCGATATTGTCGGACCTCAAAACGATCAATATTCACTCCCTAATTTTCAACCGTTTAGTATTCCTCCGGGGGGAAATCCTGTCCCAATTAGCGTTCAGTTCTCTCCAACATCGATGGGAATTAAAAATGCATTTTTAATCATTACCCATAATGATGAGAATGAAAATCCGCTTCAAATTCCGCTGAGTGGACGGGGAATACGTCCTATTATTTCTGTAAATCCGCAGGAACTCGAATTCGGGGATGTCTCCGTCAATAGTGATTCCTTACTCAGTATTGACATCAAAAATGAAGGCGATGCAGATCTGGTCATCAATGATACATCGCTTATCGGTATCAATGCCGATCAATTTGCCGTGGTTAATCTGCCTCAATTGCCGTTTACAATTCCGGTAGGTAACGATTCAGTGGTGATAACCATACGCTTCTCACCCACTGCCACAGGCATCAAAACTGCACAATTGCGAATTTTTAACAACGATCCTTTTCAAAATCCCTTTCCGGTGTTGATGAATGGCAGAGGCGTTCTCCCGGATATTTCCCTCAGTCCTGATACCCTGCATTTTGGTGACGTCAATGTGGGTAACGCCTCTATCCGGACTACTTTTATCAGTAATGTGGGCACATCCGATTTGATTGTTACCGATACAAGTCTGATCGGAATCGATGCGGACCTCTTTTCTGTACTGGAGATGCCGGAGCTGCCCATTACCCTTGCTCCTAATACGGAACCTGTGCCCATCACTATCCGTTTCAACCCGGATTCATTGGGAATGAAAGTAGCCAGATTCCAAATTTTTAGCAATGATCCGGATGAAAACCCCGTCAATTTAGAGCTAACCGGCACCGGTGTACAACCGGGTATTGCCGTAAATCCCACTCAATTAGATTTCGGCAACGTTCGGGTCAATCGAGATTCATTGTTAACTCTGGAAGTCATTAACGACGGCACTGCAGATTTGATTGTCATCGATACTGCGATTGTTGGCAGCGACCCTGATTTATTCTCGATTACGACCCTGCCGGACCTACCCTTTGTCATCGAACCGGGCGGGGAGCCGGAAAAATTTACACTCCGGTTTTCACCGGATTCCCTGGGCGCCGCATCGGCAATTTTGCATATTACCAGTAACGATCCCAACATGGAAGTTCTGGAAACGCCATTGCAGGGCAATGGCGTTCAGCCGGATATTGCTGCTTCTGTGGATTCTCTGAATTTCGGTCAGGTACTGGTAGCCAGTGATTCCATCATATTTTTTCAGCTTAAAAATGTCGGTGGTTCAAGACTTCGTGTGGATAACCTTGCGATAGCGGGTACGGATACAGCCCTGTTCACCATTGATAGCATACCGGATCTGCCGTTTCATATTCAACCGGGCGATTCCGTATTGACCTCCCTGAGATTTTCTCCCGACACGGTGGGTTCAAAATTCGCCCAATTACAGATATTCAGTGATGACCCGGATGAATTCCTGTATGCAATTCCCTTAACCGGCTCCGGTGTTGCACCGGAAATTGTAGTGGATAGGGATTCCCTGGACTTTGGATTCGTTAAGTTGAATACGGATTCGATAATGTCGATACGAATCACCAATACCGGCACCGCCCCGCTGAGAGTATACGATCTTGGCTTTGGCGGTAGGCCACCGGTGCCATTTTTTATCGCTAACGCTCCACAGTTGCCTTTTACGGTAGATGCTCTTGACGATACAGTTGAAATCTTAATCGGATTTTCGCCAAGGTTGCAGAGCAAGGTTTTCAATGTTTTGTACATCATTAGCAATGATCCTTATAATCCGCAACAATCACTCCTGCTCAGCGCCGAAGGCGTCCGCGGACCAGTTATTGAGGATATATCATTGTCCGAAGTGAGACTCCGTCAGGACCTAACCGTAACCACCACTGTATCTGCGGATACCACCATTCAATCTGTCCGGGTTAAGTATGCTGCCAACAACACCAACCTCTTTTCCACGCCGATAATTTTAACGCCTCAGAATGGTGATGTTTACAGCGGAACCATCGCAGGAGAAAATGTTTCCGAACTGGGTCTAAAGTTGGCTCTAATTGTAACAGATGCCTACCCAACACGTTCCACTGATACCCTTTACGCGGAGGTTATCATTCCGGAAGACGCCGTAACTCATACCTTTAATGATACCCTTCTCAATCGCTGGCAAATGTTCTCAGTGCCGTATAATTTAAGCGATGCCAGTATCGGTACTGTATTGGAAGAGTTGGGGGAAGAAGGCGATTTTAGCTGGCGAATTTATCGCACTGATTCTTCCGGAGTGAGTAGCAACTATTTTGATTCACAACAATTGCAAACAATGGGCACTTACGGCCGTTTTGAACCTGGCAATTCCTTTTGGCTTTATTTAAGGGATGATGAAGATGGTCAGGTGCCGACGAATACGTTATCCTTTCCGCAAATGCAAACCGTACCCGGCGATTCTTTCAGCTACACGGTGCAACCGGGTTGGAACCAGATCGGATTGCCTTACTCCTTTACAATGAGCTGGAATCAGGTGGAAAGCAGCGAGAAGGATTCCCTGCAAATTTATCGGTGGAATGGGCGTGCCTGGAGCGAACCGCTTTCAAAGTTAGGGTGGACGCCTCTGGTCAGCACCAATTTTAGCTTGCAGCCCTGGGAAGGTTATGCAGTCCACAATAATAGCAATATGCCGATGGAACTTATTTTCTTGCCTCAGAAGACCGATACGAGTTCCGGGATCTTACCCAGGTTGTCCGGAACGAAACAGAAGAATTGGCAGGTCCTCTTAATTACTGAAAATGAGAAATATTTTGATGTCAACATAGCCGGAATGAATGTAAATGCCAGTGAGGGGAAGGATTACTTGGACTATCCGGACCCGCCACTCGTAGACGGTGAGCATCTGTCTTTATTCTTTCATCATCCGGAATGGGAACAGCCGGCAACAAATTACAGTAGCGATTTTCGTCCTCTAAAAAAGGAGGGGGAGATTTGGTACTTTACCATTCAATCTTCCCGGTCGCAACTTGATCTACAGGTAAAAGGCATGGAAAGCTTGCCGGAAAACTTCAGGCTACTGGTCTTCGACACCAAATACCGTCGCAAATACTATCCGGTTAGTGGCCAAAAAATTCTTTTGAAAGACATTAATTCGGGTGAGGAGAACCGGTTTGCTATGTTAATCGGCAACGATCAATTCTTAGAAGAAGAATTGGAATCGGTGCCGCTCTATCAACCTGACGAGAACCGGTTGATAGCCAATTATCCCAATCCATTTAATCCAGAAACATTTATTCGCTTTCAGATTACCACAGCGAGCCGAGTCACCTTAAAAATTTATANNAATGAATTTAAAGAAAAAGGATTTTATGAAGTTCGCTGGGATGGCACCGATAATTCGGGAACAGAGTTGGCAAGCGGACTCTATTTTTATCAGCTTCGCGCGGGCGATTATGTTAAAACCTTAAAAATGGTAAAATTGAAGTAACTTAAGTTTTTGTAATAAAATCCCCTGTTTGTTACAAGTATCGATATATTTTAGCTCAAAAGTTTATCCTATATGTCAGTAATCACGGAATCACTTCTTAGCATCAATTATAGTAGCAGTTCAGATCCCCAAACAGGCTCTACCGATAGTTGTGCTAAATTCCCTCCCAATCATTCCGGCCTGGATTTTCCCAAAGGACATTTGTTTATCATCGCCGATGCCAAGACGGGAAGTGAAAATAACCCCAAGGCCGCAACGATGGCGGTCCGTTCTATCGGAGAAAATTATTATGAATATCCTTCGGAAGATACCGGTTTCCGTCTCCGACGGGCATTCGACATTGCCAATCGGCAAATTTATCAATATGCCCAAACCAACGGATTATACGGCAAATTTGGTGCAACTTGTTCGGCCTTGGTTCTGACAGAAATGGGCGCATATGTGGCGCATATCGGCGATTGCCGTATTTTTCACATCAACAAGCAGCAGATTCGCAAAGTCACTCACCAGCAGGGGCCTGTCATTAAAACCATTTCCCAAACTGAACGGGAAAGCGAAAAGAATGATACTATCCAAACAAAAGATTTACGTTCGACCAGAGCATTGGGGGTTAAATTAGGTATCAAAATTGAAACGAGTGACAATATTCGGATCCAGGCCGGTGATTATTTCTTGCTCTGTACTGATGGTTTGCAGCCTATACCCAATTCGGAAATACAGGAGATTATCACATCTAATCCACCGTCTAAAGCTGCCAATGCGCTCCTAAAAAAGGTCAGAACAAGAGGAGGGAAAGATGATGTAACGATTCAGGTCGTAAAAATAGGTCGTTCTCCCGGACAACCAGGTTATCGGAAATCCGCACTGTATGATGTCTCCTCTAATCTAAATAAAAACAATGGCAAATCAGCTTCAAGTAAGATTAGAAAATTGACCTATGGCCTCATTGCTCTCATTATGATGACAGGACTATTTTTAAGCAGGGACTTTTTTGTTGACCAATTTAAGCGAATCTTTCTAAACCAGCAAACTGAGAATGTAGAGCAGGACGAGCGCTTTAGCATTCCGGCTATGCTAAGCGAGGATTATCAATTAGAGAGAGCTGAACGTCACCTTGTTAATGGAAATTTAAATAAGGCATTAAATGTCTATAATGCCATCTTGCGCGAAAATAACGGCGAGCATCCGCAGGCGCGGAGAGGCATTATAAAGGTGGCACGCGCTTATGAAAATTTAGGTAACAGCAATCGACGAGAAGGGAATTGGAAACAGGCAATAAATTATTATCAAACGGCAATGGAAATAAATCCGGATGCCAAGCAGCACCTGGTAAATCTTATCTTAGACTGCAAGCGGCGCCTTTATCTCGCTGATGTTTCAAAAAGCGACGAAGACGAATTGCCCAATTTATCAAGTACTGCCACAAACACAGTGCCTTCCCCAATTACCGAGCAACATTTTACAGTTAAATTTGAGCCGCCCTATTGGGATGTACGTGGATTGGATTACAATTCTGACTATATCCTGCTAGAGAATGGAATTACCTTTTTTGAGAGTATTCGGGTTAAAAAGGCGTTTTATAAAACCCTGTACGACAGCATAGAAATGGATGTGCAAACGAGAGTGATCAATGCAGAAGAAGAAGGAAAATACGGTGTGATATTTGGGCACGATTTAGACGAAAGAGGTCGATATCACCATTTCTACCTCTTCTCTATCAACACGGATTTTGAATATTCCCTGGAAAGAATCACAGACAACCAGATTGATGTCTTAGATTCTGCGCCCGTTCAACCCAGTGTTGCAGATGGTAATAAATTTACTCATCTGAAAGTGAAATCGCTGGGACAATTGGTTTTGCTCTACGCAAACGGGGATTTGTTGAATATGTTAAAAGTTGACAAGCCGGATACCTGCGGGTTCGGATTTTATGCCGATCCAAAGCTACAGGTTAAATTTTCAGATTTCAAAATTTCTCCCGTCCAGGTTAAATAAAATTTAAACTCTGTCTTGCTTATTTCATTCACGGTCGTCAAATTGTGAGCCAATTTTAGATTGCCAGTGGCTTATGGATTGGAACGGATTAATATCATGGCTACGATCGTGTTTGCTCCGGAATAGAATTTGAGGTCAAAACCCGATGCAAAGGCTGTTTTTGAGATTTACATTTTACTTTTTGTTGGCTGGTTCCCTATACTGTTTTGCTTGTTCTGGCTTAGGTTTTTTACAAAAAACCGAACCCGAAGCAAAACCGGGGGTTGGGAATAGTCTTGCTTCGATTGAAAAAATCGATTCAGTTTCAACCTCGCCTCAGATTGCAGATCAGGAAGATTTAATACATCGCCGACTGCATAATCTGAACCAAATTCTGAAAACTAATTTTATGCCCGGAGAAGATCGTCGCAAACCGATTGAAGAAACCCGAGGTTTAAATGTCGGCCAGTTGCCGCCCCCCCCTCCGCCTCCCTTACCAAAAAATTAGGTCTCTATCCGATTGGAGCTCATACCATGCGCCATCCATTTAGTGTGTTGATATTGTTAGTCGCTACCTGCCTTTTTGCCGAACAGCATTCTTCAGCGAACAGCTCCGGTGGCATCCTACGCGTTTTTCCGCTAAACCAGAGTTGGTCAATTGAGGATAGTATCGGCATCAGTCGTGAAATAAGGGAGTTAAGTACGCAAGTCTTCTTTTCCTATCCAGTCGTGGATCGTCTCAATCTCGCTTTTAACGGGGCCCGGGTTAGCACGGGAGGTGACAGTAAAAGTATCTCTGGCTTTACGGATGTGCAGATTTCAGCCAACTATTTTCTGACTTCCTTTGACCTTGTGTTGAGCTTAGGGGTTAACCTACCCAGTGGCGAAAGCCAATTATCTGAGCCAGATTTTCAAACATCCTTGCTACTGAGCGATCCAATATTCAGGTTTCAGGTTCCGAATATGGGGCAGGGTTGGCGCGTCTCCCCGGGTGTGAGCTGGGCGAAAAAAATCAATGATCGTTTGGCGGTGGGAATTGGCGCTGCTTACCAGGCAATAAGCGAGTATAAATTCAGAAAAGAAATAACGGAAACTTATGATCCCGGGGACGAGTGGGCCGTTGCCGGAGGTTTTGATATGAGGTTAAGTCGCGCCACTTTAATGAGCTGCGATTTGCTGTTTACCTTTTATGGCACCGATAAACTGGAGAATGTCGTGGTGATTGAAGCGGGGAATAAAATGGTATTGAAAATAGGCTTTCTAAAATATTTTGACCGGGATAAAATGGAATTATTAGCACGTTATCGAAATAGAACTAAAAATACTGTGATTGCAACGGAGACGGACATGAAGTTTCTGCCCAATGAAGTTGAACTGAAAGGGCAATATTACCGCTTTTTATCTCAACAGGTTGGCATTAACTTTATCGCCGAAGCGAGAATATATGAATCCCTTGCGAATGCTCGCTTCTCGGATGGACCTATTTGGGGCCTGGGTATTTTACCTGCATTTGATATTAATTCAAATGTCAGCATTCCTCTTCGTCTTAAATATCTCTGGGGAAATTTTAAGGACGATTATACAGTTTCGGGAATAGAAGCAGGGGCGGGGGTATCTGTAAGCTTTTAATTTATTTGCCTGGATATGAATCTGTGCCATGAATAATATTGTCCACCATGCATCTCTTGCATAGTTTTCCACCCGGCCCCGATCACTTTGCTAAATTCTTGGTTGAATACATTAAATCAGCTACCCACAAAGCGGCCTACCATTTTCTTCATTACATGCCCTATAATATCCGGATTCTCCTTCAGCCGCCGGGTCGAATACGCATACCACTCCGCCCCAAACGGTACATAAACGCGTAACCGGTGGCCTTCCTTAAGCAAGAGTCGTCTAAGTTTGGGTTCCACACCTAACAGCATCTGAAATTCATAACGGTCTTTTTTAATTTGATATTTGTCGATGAGACGCAAGGCATCCCAAACCACCTTTTCGTCATGAGTGGCAATAGCGGCATAACAATTATTGATAAACAGTTTCTCTAATGCATAGGCAAAGTTGTTATTAATAATACCTTTATCTTTGTAAGCAACTTGATATGGCTCTTTATAAATCCCCTTGCAAATCCGCAAATTGGGACGAATGGGTAAGAGCTTGTTGATGTCGGAAATCGTGCGGCGCATGTAGGCTTGTAACACCGTTCCCACATTGTCAAATTCCTTCCTCAGGCGATTATATATCTCCAGGGTGTCCGTGGTCGTGGTATGATCTTCCATGTCAATTCGTACAAAATTGTTGTAGATCTTGGCCAGTTTCACCAGAGAACGGATGTTTTCATAACATAATTGTTTGTCTAACTTCAATCCCATGTGAGTTGGCTTAATAGAAATGTTGGAATCTAATTTCTCCGAGTTGATTCGTTGCAGCACCTGTTTGTAAATCTCCACTGCATGTAAGGCCTGGTCTTCATACTTGACTTCTTCTCCCAGAACATCCATCGTAGTACAGGCACCTTCAGCCATCAAATTTTGTACCGTTTTAATCCCATCATCAAGCCGCTCTCCGGCGATGTAGGGGCGTGAAAAATATCCGATAATCGGTTTGGGAATTAAAGGTAGGGCTTGACTGATCACTTTGTTTATAAGGTCCATACGCGTCTCCTCATCCACATAATTGTCTAAGCAATATAGCGGATTTTACAATTTTTGTCAATTTCTTTAATCGAAATCAAACTACTATCATTCCGGCAATTCTCTTAGACTTCTCAAATTATACCTTGCCCCTAAAATTAAGGAAAGAGTATATTAACTTTGTTAAAGTGTGGGATTGACTAAACCGGTTATAACAATAAGTTTTCGTATTTCAATAATTATCGAGGTAAAGTATGTATTACAAACTACCTGTGTTTTTCTTTTTTCTTTTCCTTTTATCAGCCGCAATCCATTCACAACCGACTCGGATCTTTATGGACGGAGTTTTTTCCGATTGGCAGCAACTATCACCAATTCACGTGGATCCGTTAGGCGATCAGCAAATCGGCGACATTGATTTTGGCGAGCTCAGTGTCACCAATGATGGAGATTACCTTTTTGTGCGGATTCAAATTGGCGCAGATTTGAATATGCAGGATAACAATCAAATTACTCTCTATCTGGATACGGATGATAACAGCGCTACCGGAAATTCCATTCACGGAATCGGCGCCGAGCTGGAGTGGGTTTTCGGGTTTCGCTCCGGCGCTTTCATCCATCAAAGCGGTAGCAACAACATCAGACATGTGAATATCGGATTGGTGAGTTCGCCAACGGTTACCTCCACTGAATTTGAAATAGCGATTGAAAGAGATGCTCAGCCTAACGGGCAATCTCCGTTATTTCCCGAGGCTGATATTCGAATTGTGTTTGAAGACCAGGGACCGGGAAGCGATGTCTTGCCGAATGCAT
>JABAHQ010009799.1_pt2 | contig 18114 bp, 15 predicted proteins | sample 7062091 | NCBI WGS metagenome assembly JABAHQ01 (sample SAMN14534359, study PRJNA622989) | marine sediment metagenome | biome: marine biome [ENVO:00000428]; feature: marine pelagic biome [ENVO:01000023]; material: deep marine sediment [ENVO:00002113] | place: India: Gulf of Kutch | collected...
TCATATCAAATCAGTTAAAACACATTGTAATTACGGTTGTAAAATCCGACTTCTTTTACCATAATCAGTATCATACAATCTAAGCTGAGGCGATCTTACTATGAGTAATGACATTGATACTGCAGTACAGTCTATCGAATGGAAAGAAGATCATGTTCGCATTTTAGATCAAACATACCTGCCCGGTCGCGAGGTGTATAGCGACATCCGAGATGTAGGACGCATTTGGGAAGCTATTAAAAAAATGCGTATTCGCGGAGCGCCCGCCATCGGTATTGCAGCAGCTTACGGATTATATCTTGGAATCAAAGATCTTCCTGAAAATTCATTCGAAAGTTTCATGGTGGAGATAAACCGAGTCGCTGAATACCTGGAGGGAGCCCGCCCTACTGCCGTAAACCTCAGCTGGGCAACAGATCGAATCAAGTCAACCATTCGGGCACATAAGGATAAAGATATCAGCGAAATTAAAGAGATTATCCTGCAAACGGCTAAAACCATCCATGATGAGGATAAGCGCATCTGCAAAAAAATTGGAGAAAACGGCGTTGAGCTTGTCTCCAAAAATGCCCGAGTGCTAACCCATTGCAATACCGGCAGTCTTGCCACAGGGCAATACGGTACGGCCCTTTCCGTAATATTTCACGCTCATGAACAAGGCAAAAAACCATTTGTCTGGGTGGATGAGACGCGTCCACTACTGCAGGGGTCACGTCTTACTGCCTGGGAACTGATGAATGCTGAGATCCCCATGAAAATAATAACCGACTCCAGTGCGGGCTTACTTATGCGTCGCGGAGAAGTTGATCTGGTGATGGTTGGCGCCGATCGCATTGCGGAGAATGGTGATGTAGCTAACAAAATTGGGACCTATCCCCTTGCCGTCTTAGCCCAAGAAAATGACATCCCCTTCTATATAGCAGCTCCGCTTTCAACTATCGACATGGAAATGGAAACCGGAGATGAGATCCCTCTAGAGGAACGCGAACAAGACGAAATCTTAAACTACAGTGATGCACAGATAGCACCCAAAAAGGCAGAAGCTTATAATCCCGCCTTTGATGTTACGCCCCACACATATATTAGTGGCATCATTACAGAAGAAGGAATTATTGAATCCCCTTTTGAGAAAAACTTCAAGAAGATATTTGAAGACTAAGTAACTTTATTTAATAATCTTCATTTAAAATATTCCAAGATAGCATCGGCATCGATACTGCCGTGCGACCCGTGCCAGACTACCTCTCCTTGATCGATCAGTATTGCCTGCGGTGATTCATGACGGACATCCAATTCTGATGCTATTTTATTGGAGGCATCCCGGCTTCGAACCACATTTACAAAATGCATATCGGCATACTTTTTAATATCTGCTGCCGACTGCTCTAACTCTCCTCTTGCAACAAAGCAAACGCTACAGCGATGGCTGTGCTTATAGATCAGTTGCGGATTTTCTTGTGATGCTTCAATAATTGGAACTATCTGAGAGGGATCTGAAATCATCTCCCAGATCTCGCTCGTGTCCGACCCTGAAAACATATTTTTAACTGAATTGAATAAACCCATGTGATTTTCGTACTTTTAGATGCTGCCCCAAATTAATTCGAGGCAGCATAACGTATTAACAATACTGACGCTAATCGCCCAGGCAAATGCCAATATCGCGAGCCGTCTGAACGGTATCGCTTTCAAGAGAAACCGATTTCATCTTCCCTTCGATACTGGTAATGGGGATTCGTGTCAGTTTATTGTCCTGCAATACTACCAGCTTATTATAGTCGTGCTCTTCCACGCATCGGATCGCAGCTGCACCGAAACGCAGAGAAATAAGGCGGTCGTAGGTAGAGGGCGAGCCTCCCCGCTGAAGATGGCCCAGCACTACAGATCGGGATTCTTTACCGGTTCGCTCAGAAAGTTCATCAGCAACCTGATCAGCAATACCGCCCAGCTGTACTTCCTGTCCCGGGGTTTTACCCTTCGTCACAATTTCACCGTCTTTTCTTTTTGCCCCCTCGGCTACCACAATCATAGTGTAATGCAAGCCTTTCGACTCACGCTCTTTTATTTTTTCCACGATAGAATCATAGCTGAAGGGTATTTCCGGAATTAATACAACATCAGCCGAGGCTGCAATACCAGAGTATAGGGCAATCCACCCGGCGTAGCGTCCCATCACTTCCACGACCATCAGGCGATGATGTGATTCAGCCGTAGTCGTAATCCGGTCGATGGCCTCCGTTGCAATATCAATAGCCGTATCAAAACCAAGTGTCACATCACAACCGTAGATATCGTTGTCAATAGTCTTGGGAACGCCTACAATATCGAGCCCTTTCTGAATTAACTTGCTGGCAATATTCATCGAGCCGTCACCGCCGATGGCCACCAAAGCATCAATACCGTAATCTTCAAACGTTTGAACCAGCTGATCGGAAACATCTTTCGTATCCCAGCTGCCATCATCTTTTTTATAAGGCATCTCAAAGGGATTACCCCGATTAGCCGTTCCTAAAATAGTACCGCCCTGCAGCGTAATGCCCTCGACAGCTTTTGCATCAAGCTTTACAAAAGGCTCATCCGTAAATATCGATCCATATCCATTTTTAATACCATATACTTCCCAACCTCGTTTTAAAGCAGCCAACGTTGCTGCCCTGATGGCAGCGTTAAGGCCGGGAGCATCACCGCCGCCTGTATTAATAGCAATTTTCATAAAATTACGTTTGTTTTTCTAATGGTTCACGTTGCCTGTCAAACACTTCTTCTACTCGTTCAATTCCAAGGCCGCGGCGAATGATCTTAGTATTGTCATCGGTCATATCCAGGATTGTAGTTTCCTGAGAAGGCAGATCCTGCTGATTATCAATAGTCACATCAACCTGTTTCTCAAATTGCCGCAAAAATGGTTCTCGGTCGAATTTTTCCAGTGCATTTTCATCCATTTCAGGTTTTTTTGCAGTAATGGCGAGCATGGGATTGCCAACCTCGCGGACCAGTCCTTCACAAATAGGATAATCCGGCACGCGTACGCCTACCGTTTTTTTCTTGGGATGCACGAGCAACTTGGGCACTTCCTTGGTAGCCGGCAAAATAAAGGTGTACGGACCGGGAATCAGACGTTTAATAAGCTTAAAATTATAATCAGAAATATGGGCAAACTTTGCGATACCCGATAAAGAATCACATAAAATAGTTAAATGATCCCCTTTTCCCAGCTGTCGAATCTCACGAATCCGTTCAATCCCTTTTTTATTTTTGTAATCACAACCAAGGGCATATTGACTGTCGGTTGGGAAAAGTACTACAGCACCGTCTTTCACCTTGTCAGCAATTTCGAATAATCGTTTTACATGGGGAGTTTCGGGATGCAGTTTAATTCGTTCTGCCATGAATAAACCTCAAATATTTTTGGAGTTATACGGTATTAGATAAGCTCAAAAAAGCACACGGAATGATTCGCCATAAAATGTTGTGATAGTAAACCAAATGGAATAACATTCAACTTCATAATGCATCAATATTTTATGCGCTTTTGAACTTCATTAATAACACATTGATCTCGGATAATCAATAGTATTTCTAATAAATCATTAAATAAACTATTACAGTTATGGATACATCAGTGCAAGCACAATGGTTAGGCCATTCTGCCTTTAAACTCGTAAGTCCACAGGGTACCAATATTTTAGTTGATCCCTTTTTGTCAGGGAATCCTACCACCCCGGACGAGTATAAACAACAGGATGATATCGATTATATTCTACTAACCCACGGACATGAAGATCACGTAGGCGATACCCTTGATATTGCCGATGAAACAGGTTGCAAAGTAGTTTCCATGGTTGAACTTTCTCGGTTATTGGTAAACAAGCACGGCCTCAACGAAGACCAGGCTGTCGAATTTAATAAAGGCGGCACGGTTGCTTTTGATGATTTCTCCGTCACCATGGTATCGGCCAATCACAGTTCTTCTTTTCAAGGTGATTACGCAGGCGAACCGGCCGGACTCGTGATCTCCTTCTATGATGATATTACTTTCTATCACCTTGGAGATACCAACATCTTTTATGAACTTGAACTGTATGGTGAGCTCTATGAGCCTGATATCGTTGCTGTTCCTATGGGGGACCACTATACCATGGGACCCGGCGAAGCTGCAATGGCCTGCGATCTGCTGCAAGCCGATTATGCTGTGCCCATCCACTATGGCACCTTTCCTCCATTAACGGGAGATCCCGAAGACTTCAAGAAATACACCGAGAAATCAACCGATACCGAAGTCTGGATTCCCGAAGTGGGAGACAACTTCTTGGCATAATATATAAGCTTGTTCCAATAGAAAAAGGCGCAAAAATTGCGCCTTTTTCTTATTTATAACTTAAACTTAAATTAAAAGCTCTACTTCTTCGACAGCTTTTTCTCATCCGGCTTAACAGTTAAGACCGGTGTACGCAATGACTGCGCTACCTTTTCTGTTGTAGAACCCAGAAGAAGATGTGCAAAGCCACTGTGACCGTGAGTTGCCATCACCACCACATCGGCATGTTCGTCCGCATAATCTTCAATTCCCAGGTGAGCCGAAACAACCCGTTCTATGGCCGTATAAATATTGACGCGTCGGCTTGATGCATTATCCGAAATCACGAACTGATCTCTAAACTTCTCGTCCCCCCGGGCTATCTTTACGTTATCTATTCCCTCGGCAGCTAAATAATCATCCAGACGACCTATAAGAGACTCATAGATATTCTGCTCATCAGACTTTTTGGGATCCCGGCTTTCGGAATCCAGCGGACTACCATAAAGCTCCTGAACGTGATAAAAAGTAATATCCGCATCATATATTGTTGCAAGCGTCAATGCTAACGGAAGAGCCGTGAATGACAATGAGGATCCATCCGTAGGGATCATAATCTTCTTCAGCCCTTCAGCATTTAATCCTTCATCAACCGTAAACACCGGTACCGCAGAATGTCGAACAACTTTGTTTGTTGTCGATCCGCGCATAAGTTTAGATTTATGATGTCCTTTCGTAGGCATCAAAATCAAGTCGTAATTTTTATCTTTCGCATATTCGGCAATAGCTGTAGAAGGTTTTCTGTTGATCTGGCAAATCGCCTCCCCTTTGGATTCCTCGGCAATATAATCATCCATTGCCTTTTCCATTTGATGCATCACTTCTTTCTGGACGGTAGGATACAGTTCCTCATCAACATCTAACGGAGCCTGTAAATTTGCTATGCTCTTGTGAAAATAAGTAAGGGTTGGAATAATATGAATAAAATCAACTTTTGCCCCTACCCGATGAGCGATTTCCTGGGCATGCCGATATGCCAGCTGTGCATTTTCTGAAAAGTCTGTAGGTACTAATATTTTTTTTATCTGCTTCATGATAACAGCCATTATTTAAGATTAAAATCTCTTTAATAAACATTAGGTTTCCGTTCGTAAATAGTCAAGCCCCATCACCATAATTAATCCGATAATCATCCCCCAAATACCACTCCAAAAATGGGGCGTCCCGGCCTCCTGAACCGTTAGATACGGAATGAACGGATCGCTTTTTATGAGCTTGTTTTTGACCGTCAAAACCTCCACTTCTTTTTGTGCGCCATCGGCATTTACTATTTCTCCCAACCGCTTGTATTCGGGGCGATTCTCATCCGCCGGATCATTTCGTAACCCTTGAGCAACCGAACTATCGTAAGCTACTATTTCCGTCTTGCTAACAAACTGTTCATACGTTCGGTCTTGATAGGGCCAAATCACATAAAGCGATCCGATTAAAAAGCCAATGAGTACCGCCAACGTTTTTGCTTCATAGCGGTTTAACAGCCATGACAATAGCCTTGAAAAAAGTATCAGTCCAACAATCGCACCGGCAACAAAAGGAACAAGGGATAATAATCCCGCTGCTGTTTCGGATGTGCCCAACTTCCCAATCTGCGATAAGATATAGTCATACTTTCGCAGAATAAGTAGAAAGTAAGACCCTGATATTCCCGGCAAAATCATTGCACATATGGCAATAGATCCGCTAATAAAAACAAACCACGGGGCTTCGGGTGTATCAGTAGGCACCAAGGTGACAACCCAAAATCCAACACCTGCTCCAATTAAAACCATTATGCCATGCACCCAGTTAAAACCGTCAATAGCTTTAACAAGTACAAATATTGATCCAACTATTAATCCAAAAAAGAGACCATAAATCAACTCAGGATTCGTAAACATATATACCTGGAGAGGCACGACTTTCGTAAAAAACAGGATTGCACAGAACATACCCGAGAGCAGTACTACCATGAATTTCCAATGAACCTCTCGAAGAGCGTCCCGAAATTTCAACGTGATAACCTGCTTGAAGAAGTGGGTATCAAAACTCTTAATGGCATTAATAAGCCGGGTGTAAATCCCCACTATTAACGCCAGTGTTCCCCCACTAACTCCAGGCACAATATCCGCCGATCCCATCAAAAACCCTTTGATTAACAGATAGGGGGATTCACTCCATGATGTTGAATCTTTATTGCGCTGGTTTTCAGGCTGTTCAGTTTTTGACAAAAGAGTTAAGAATTAGAAGTTAAAAATGAGGAAATAGTGAAGAATTGAAGATAGGCCAAGGATCACAATTTTTCATTGCATAATTTTTAATTCCCAATTACTTCTTCCAGCCTTTCTCTCCGATAAGTGGCACGAATTTAAAATCACTGAAATGCTCCTCTTCAAACTCATCCTCGCGAATTTTAATAATTCGGACCATCTCCTGTCTCTTGTCGTCTCCCACCGGAACTACCAGACGGCCATTTATATTAAGTTGTTCAACTAAATCCTCGGGAACAACCGGAGCACCCGCAGTAACTACAATGGCATCATAAGGGGCATAGGCCGACCACCCCAGCGTACCATCGCCCAGCTTGGCACGAATGGAATAGCCAAGCTCTTTCAACGTGGACTTTGCCTTTTTATACAGCTTTTCATGACGCTCGACCGTATATACATTAGCCCCTAATTCACACAAAATTGCCGCTTGATATCCTGATCCTGTACCAATCTCAAGTACTTTTTCACCCGGTTGTACTTCGAGCAATTCCGTCTGCCGAGCTACTGTGTAAGGCTGGGATATTGTTTGATCTTTTCCAATGGGCAGTGCCGTATCTTTGTAGGCACGATCCTGCAACGCCGTATCCACAAAAACATGTCTCGGAACGACATTAAAGGCCTCCAGCACACGCTGATTTTCAATTCCTTTATCAGCCAGCGCTTGCACTAATCTACGGCGACGTTGTTTAAACTTTGGATTATCTGCTCCTGAACCCCAATTTAACATGATAAACTTTTGTATTTTACCAACCGATTATGAATTAAATATAACATAAGGAACTTGTGGCAATTTATTCGATTTTTAATCAGTGGAATCTTTTTACTATCAAAATTGCGGGATAAAAACTCAATTGAGACCAACATCTTGAAATTATGAAAACTTTTCTAAAGATAGCCGGTGCCATTTTCGGAGTACTCATCGTCATTATAATTGGCTTGAACATTTACTTTACTGACGATCGCCTCAAAAACACCGTCATGCCCTATGTAGATGATGCAGTGGGACGGACCGTCAACGTTGAACAAATGTCGTTAACCCTATTCAGTACGTTTCCACAACCAGGCATTAGCATACAAAATATGAGTATCCCCGGGGAAGTGGAAGAAGACACGCTATTTTCAATGGATGAAATGGTGGTTTCCGTAGAGCTTTTTTCCCTATTGGGCGACCAGATCAATATTTCAGAAATAAGCCTTCAAAATCCAAAGTTTACCTATGTAGTTAATACCGACAGTACAACAAATATTGATTTTTTGATGGCCGGAGAAACAGAAACTGATACCACGGCCGAAAGCATGGGAGTTAACATTCCCTATTTTAATATCAGCGGAGGAGAATTTGGCTATCGGGATGCTACAACCGAAACTAACGTTCAACTGAATGATCTTAATGCTGATATTTCTCTTACCTATGGCGACCTGATCAAAAGCACTATAGACCTTCAATTGGGCGGACTTTCAGCTTCCATGGGAGAAAATACCTATCTCAACAGCCTACCCCTGAGCATGAGCCAACAGTCTACCATAGACCTGGAAAATGAGACAATGACACTCGATGAAGGCACTTTTTCCATTCGCGGGTTGGCGCTTAATTTAACCGGCTCATTATCGGAATGGAGCAATAATCTAAACGGTGACTTCTCTTTTAACTCCTCTTCTGATAATTTTGGTGAACTTCTTCGCCTCGTCCCCGCTGAATATGAAGAATATACCGAAGGACTTGAAAGTCGGGGGGCATTGTCTATTGATGGAACTGTACGGGGAGCACTGGTAGGTGATGAACTGCCCAACTTTGACATCGGAGTTACCGTCAGTGATGGCTACGTTAAAAACCCGGATCTCCCTCAAGCCATCCAAAACATTCAGTTAAAGGCCAATGCATCCAATGAATTAATAGCCATTGAAAATCTAACCGCCCAGGCAGGAGAAAATAATCTATCAGCAAGCGGTCAGCTCGAAAAACCATTGGAAGACAACAGCTTATTTTCTATTGATTTTGACTCGGATGTAAACTTGGCTACCGTCAGTAAATTCTATGATATCAGTCAATTTGATGTCGAAAATCTGGGTGGAAAGCTCACGGCCAACGGGCAGGCTTCAGGAAATGTAGCTACTCCCGAAGAAGCCACTTTCGATGCTACTATTTCGCTCAGTAATGGCTTACTTAAATATGCTGAAGTAACTGAACCGATTGAAAACATCTCCATTGATGCCCAGGCGAACCAATCGGTCATCACGATAAATAATATGGAACTTCAAGCCGCGGCCAATACTTTCTCAATGAACGGCTCTATCAACAATCCCATGGATGAAACACAGCGAAGTGTTAATCTGACAACCGGTCTCGATTTCGACTTAGCTACGATCAAGAATTTTTATCCTATTGATGAAGATACACTATCCATGCGTGGACGTTTTCAGGCTAATGCAACATTAAAAGGCAAAGCTGATCAAATAGAAAATGCCGTTCAGTCGGGCAGCATATCGCTTTCCAATGGATTCATCAGCCATAAATCATTAGGGAAACCCATTGAAAATATCACCTTAAACTCTTCATTAGATGGTCCAAATCTAACTATATCCAAAGCCAGCTTTACCTCTGGCGATAATAACCTCGGTGTTTCGGGAAATGTTCGGAATTACCTGAGTGATAACAGAACGGTAGATATAAAACTAACCGGCAAGGCCGCACTTACTCAGATCAAGGATTACTACGAGCTGCAACCTACCATTACGGAACTTACCGGCTTGGCCGACCTCAGCTTGCACGTACAGGGCGCCCCTAACAACCCTGCAAACATGCAGTTTAGCGGACAGTTAACTGCACAAGACATCAATATGGATGGAGATGCCATGATTCAGCCGGTAACCGATCTCAATGGGAAACTCAACCTCTCTCCCGGTTCAGTAGATTTAGATCAGTTGACCTTTAATATCGGCTCTTCTGATATTTCACTGTCAGGATCACTTCGCGATTATATGGAGTATCTCAAAGCAGAAAAAAACAGAACAACGACCCCACATCTGAAGGGTTCCTACCAAAGTGATCTTCTCGACTTGGATGAACTGATCGACTGGAGCGACACTACCTCAACTACGGAACCCATCCCCATCCATCTGCCGGACTTAACAAGTTCGGTAAGTGCTGAAATCAATAAGATGATTGTCACCGGCGTGACAATGACAAACTTAACGGCCGAGGCATCAACAACGCCGAAAAAAATCACAATGAATCAAGCTTCCATCAATCTTTTTGATGGGAAAGCAACGGGCTCTTTTACCTGGGATGTTCCCCAACCTGAGCGCACCAATATTTCTTTTAATGGCAACTTAAATGGCTTGCAAGCCTCAGCCTTCTTCGATGAGTTCCAGGTACTTGGCGAAGACAGTAACTTTCATGAGTATGTATCCGGAGCATTCAGTGCCGAGGTCAAATACTTTACCGAGCTTAACAAGTTTCTAGAACCGGTTATTGAAACCTCAACAATGGACGGAAATTTTGGAATGACCAACTCCCGAATACAGGGACATCCCATCCAGATAAAGCTGGCCACACTGCTGAATGCAAAAGAGTTTAACAACATCGGTCTCGATAAATTTAACAGCACTTACTCCCTAGAAAATAGCGTCTTTACTATTAATGATTTACGTATGACCAGCGACGATATTGGGATGGAGCTCAATGGTACTCAGCATATGACATCAGGAAAAATTGACTATCAAACCAAACTCTTCTTGCCGGGCCGTTTCAAAAAAGGGATCGCATCAGTCATAAGTTCCCAAGCCACCGAAGCCTTAACACAAGATAACGGAACCATTATGGTTCCTCTTCGAATGACAGGCACCCAGGAAAGTCCAAACATCCGCCCGGACAAAGAAGCCATCGCTCCCATTGTGAAAGACTATCTGAAAGATAAGGGCAAAAATCTTCTTAAAGGATTATTTGACAACTAATATCGACAACGATTTTACAGCAATACACGTTGTCAACTGTTGCAATGAAACGTTATCTTTGCGAACTGTAAATGCAATTGTACGATAAATAAGGAAGCATCCTGATTCATGGATAAATTACATATTTACAACACGCTATCCCGCCAAAAAGAAGAATTTGAGCCTATCCAAGAGGGTTTTGTAGGCATCTATGTTTGTGGCCCCACGGTATACGGTGATCCTCACCTGGGACATGCCAAAAGTTATGTCTCATTTGATGTGGTCATTCGATACCTCCGTTATTTGGGATACAACGTTCGTTACGTCCAAAATATCACGGATGTGGGGCATTTGACCGACGATGCTGATCAGGGTGAGGATAAGCTAGAGAAACAGGCTGCCATTGAAAAGCTGGAACCCATGGAAATTGCCGAAAAGTATACCTATAACTATTTCCGTGACATGGATGCGCTGGGGGTACAGCGTCCTGATATTTCACCCCGTGCAACAGGACACATTATCGAGCAGATTGAGATGGTTAAAAAACTACTCGAAAATGGACATGCCTACGAAACCGACGGCAATGTCTATTTTGATGTCTCCTCCGATGAAGATTACGGCAAGCTCAGCGGCCGGGATGTTGAAGACCAGGAAAGCGGTGCTCGCATCGAAACGGCAAGCGACAAGCGTTCCCCCGAGGATTTTGCCCTCTGGAAAAAAGCTGACGACGGACATATCATGAAGTGGCCGTCACCCTGGGGTAAGGGATACCCCGGCTGGCACGTAGAGTGCTCAGCCATGTCAACAAAGTACCTGGGCGAACATTTTGATATTCACGGCGGCGGCATGGATAACCAATTTCCCCATCACGAATGTGAGATAGCCCAAAGCGAAGGGGCTTATAACANNCATCACGAATGCGAAATTGCCCAGAGCGAAGGGGCCTACAACAAGCCTTTTGCCAACTACTGGATGCACAATAATATGGTTACCCTTGAGGGCCAAAAGATGGGTAAATCGCTGGGCAATGCAATTTCATTGCACGAATTTTTCTCCGGCGATCACGAGCTGCTAAATCGCGCTTGGGATCCGCAGATTATACGATTCTTCTTACTTCAGAGCCACTATCGCAGTACCACTGATTTTTCTGAAGAGGCCCTTGCCGGTGCCGAAAACGGACTGCGAAGCTTACAAGAAATGATTAATACCATTACCAGTGCAGAGAATGGTTCTGCCGATGCTTACGATCTGAAATCACTGAGAACCTCACTCGAAAGTAAACTCAACGACGATTTCAATACAGCTCAAGCTATTGCCGTTTTGTTTGAAGAGTTAAAAACAATCCGCAAACAAATTAACAGCGGAGATATTCCTGAAAATATTGCCGATATTAAAAAATTTCTGCGGAATTTTGTAGATGGAGTTCTTGGGCTTTGGCCGCAAGAAGATCAATCATCTACTGGCGATGATAAGACCCACGATCTTATTGAGCTGCTTATTGATATCCGCAATAATGCGCGTCACGAAAAGAATTTTGAGCTTTCTGACACTATTCGTGACCGCCTCGAAGAACTTGACATCAAACTGATGGACAGCCCTGAAGGAACAGATTATAAAATTGTGAAATAACAGCTAATAGAATTATTTAAGGTTTTAAACATAGGCATCATATAATTCTTGCTATCACAGTGGGAACGTGACAAATTCTTGTAGCAAAACCATCCGAATAGATAAATTATTGCATGAACTTATTACTTTTAGCTAACGATTATTTTACGTGGTCAGCTGATCCTGTAGCCTTTAGTCTCGGGCCACTTGAACCACGATGGTATGGAATCCTTTTTGCTTGCTCATTTCTTGTTGGTTTTTGGCTGACACGCAAAATGTTCTTACATGCGGACCGTGACCCAGAAGAAGTAGACCAGCTGCTAACATATGTTTTAATTGCTACGGTTGTCGGTGCTCGTTTGGGACATGTACTGTTCTATGATCCCGGCTTTTACTTACGTTATCCAGCCGAGATTTTAAAAATATGGCATGGCGGACTGGCCAGTCACGGTGCGGCTATCGGTATTATTATTGCCATGTACCTGTTCACCAAAAAGTTCAGGGACATGAGTTTTCTCTGGCTGGCCGATCGCGTTGTCGTCGTCGTGGCCATTGCCGGCGCTTTTATTCGAACCGGAAATTTCATGAACTCAGAGATTGTCGGTCAGCCAACCGAACTAGCCTGGGGCGTCATTTTTACCAGAGTTGACATGATTCCTCGCCATCCAACGCAGCTTTATGAAGCGTTGCTCTGTATTTTGGTATTCGGCATTTTATGGAAAGTGTATCACGCTTATAAAAAGAATCCGCCTGAGGGATCCCTATTTGCCCTATTTTTAGCCACCCTATTTTCCGGCCGTTTTCTCCTTGAGTTTACCAAGATGGAACAGGCCGCTTTTGCCGCTGACTGGGTGTTTAATATGGGACAATGGCTCAGTATTCCACTTATTGCTATCGGCCTTTGGCTAATGATCAAAAAAGTAAACTGGACCCAATCTCCGGCAGTTGAGTCACAAAACAATTAATTCATCAACTTTTACTTACCATGGAATCATTAGATCCACAAATAAAGCAGAATATTGACAGCTGGTTGAATGGCAATTACGATGAGGAAACCAAAGCTGTCATTCGCAAGAAGCTCGACAATAAAGAATATCAAGAGCTGACAGATGCTTTTTATAAGGAATTGGAATTTGGCACCGGCGGGTTGCGCGGAATTATGGGCGTTGGGTCCAATCGGGTTAACAAATATACTTTCGGAATGGCCACCCAGGGATTCAGCAACTTTTTGAAGAAGAATTATCCCGATGAACAGATTAAAGTTGTAATTGCACACGACTGCAGAAATAATTCTTCCGAACTTGCTCAAGTAGTGGCTGATGTATTTTCTGCCAATGGTATTTACGTGTACCTTTTTGAAGGACTACGTCCCACGCCTGAGTTATCATTTGCAATCCGCGAACTGGACTGCCATGGTGGAGTAATGCTGACGGCCTCACATAATCCCAAAGAATACAACGGCTACAAAGCCTATGACGAACATGGCTGTCAGTTAGTTGCACCGCAGGACAAAGCAGTAATGGAAGAAGTCCAACAGATCGAGGACATAGATGATGTTACATTTGAGGGGGTATCAAAAAATATTGAAACTATTGGCAAAGAAATTGATGAGAAGTACCTGGATGCTCTGATGGACGTATCATTGTCTCGTGATGCCGTCAGTCGTCAAAACGACCTAAGCATTGTCTTCTCCCCTATTCACGGGACTTCTGGTGTCATGGTTCCACCAGCTCTAAAAAGATACGGCTTTAAAAACGTTACGCTCGTCGAAGAGCAGATGACCTATGACGGTGACTTTCCCACAGTTGAATATCCCAATCCAGAGGAAAAAGAGGCACTCACCATGGCCTTAAATAAAGCCAAAGAAATCGATGCTGAGCTGGTGATGGCTACCGATCCCGATGCCGACCGTGTTGGCATTGCCATTAAGGATCACCATGATGAATGGGTTCTGCTTAACGGTAATCAAACCGGAGCATTGATTATCAACTACGTTCTCAATGTATGGGATGAAGCCGATAAGCTGGACGGTGATGAATATATCGTCAAAACCATTGTTACCTCTTACCTGATTGATGCCATTGCCAAACATTACGGCGTGGAATGCTACAATACCCTTACAGGCTTCAAATATATCGGCGAATTGATGACTAAGCTGGAAGATGAAAAAAAGTTTCTTGCCGGCGGTGAGGAAAGTTACGGGTATCTCATTGGTGATCATGTGCGGGATAAGGATGCTATTGTTTCTTCGGTCATTATCGCCGAAATGGCGGCCTACTACAAAGACCAAGGCACCAGCCTGTTTGATGCCCTGTTAGATATCTATCTACAACACGGCTATTACCGTGAAAAACTGGTTTCAGTTTACAAACGCGGCCGCGAAGGTGCTGAGGAAATCCAAAAGATGCTAAAAAACTATCGAGAACATCCTCCCAAGAAGCTTGCAGGATCTGATGTGGTTCTCATTAAAGATTATAAAACTCAAGCATCACGAAATATTAAAACTGGGGAGACAGAAGATATCAAGCTGCCAACATCAAATGTACTCCAGTTCGTTACGGAGGATGAGACAATAGTCACTGTACGTCCATCAGGTACAGAACCCAAGATTAAGTTCTACTGTAGCGTTAATACCGAGCTGGCTAACCGTACCGCTTTTGATGAAACGACCGGCAATCTGGAAGATAAAATGGATACTATTATTCAAGAATTGACAGAAAACGCCTAACATTTTCCAACATTTAGCGTGATGAGTAATTCGTCTGTTTTACTCATCACTTGCTATCCCTCTCTTACCCTATTTAATTCAATTCTAAATTTTTAAAATCAGTGGATTAACGAGAATCACTCTGTATATTCTTGGGCACTAATCATATAAGACTATGAGTGATTTACTACAACAACCCGCATTTGATGTCTTTATTTATGCCCTGATCACTGCCGTTGCTACGGGTTTTGGAGCCCTCCCCTTTTTCTTCTTTAAAAATTTAACTCGAAACTGGCTGGGTATTTCCAATGCCATTGCCTCCGGGCTGATGATTGCAGCAAGCTTTGGCCTCATCTATGAAGGTATTAACCACGATCTTTGGCTTACATTCTGGGGTATTATCATCGGACTTATTTTTATTATCGGCAGTGAAAAGATGCTCAATAGATATGATGACAAATTCTCTATTAAGCACATCAATCAAGCCGATGCCACCAAGATGCTTCTGATTGTCGGCATAATGACGGTTCACTCATTTACCGAGGGGGTTAGTGTCGGCGTTTCTTTTAGTGGCGGAATAGATCTGGGATTATTTATAACCACTGCTATTGCCGTACACAATATTCCCGAGGGATTGGCCATTAGCCTAGTACTGATCCCCCGAGGCACCTCTCCGCTTAAAGCAGCATGGTGGAGTATTTTTTCGAGTTTACCTCAGCCGTTGATGGCCGTACCCGCCTTTTTATTTGTTGAAATATTTCGCACTTATCTACCCATGGGACTTGGTTTTGCAGCCGGAGCCATGATATGGATGGTCTTTGCAGAGCTCATCCCCGACGCCATGGAAGAAAGTGATACTTCTACTGTTGCCACAACCATTACTATATCTATTGCCCTGATGATTATATTTCAGGTTCTGATAGAATAACCAATTAGAAATTTTAATTTGTACCGGCTTTTAATAATTGATTTCTTCAATTAACATAAAAGACCTTTTCTCTAAATAGATACCCGATAAAATGAAATACTCATTCTCTTTATTTTTTAAAGCATTGGCTCTCGGTGTGTTAGTGGGAGCCTTTATATTTCAACAACCAACTTTAGCGCAGGAAAAACAGCGCTATTCCAGCGTTAAAGAAGCCCTTTCTAAAAGCAGTCAACTTAGTGGATCTAACGGGCCCCGAAATGTCAACTGGATTGATGACGGTAACCGATACTCGTACATGAAATACAACGAGGAAACGGAAAATATGGAAATCCGTGCGTACGATCCTGCATCCAAAGAGGATGAGCTAATATTCAATAGTGCCAATCACACCTTTCCAGAATCAGATTCCACCTTTGAATATTCTTCCTTTCAATGGTCTGATGATTCAAAGTACCTAGTATTTCAATCGAATTTCCGTCCTGTATATCGGCGGTCCGGCATTTCTGACTACTACCTATATTCTGTCGAAAATGGATCGCTGAGTCTGCTCGTGGAAGATGCACGTACTGCTGAACTTTCACCCGATGGAAGTAAAATCGGCTATGAACGCGATGGAGATCTCTTCGTCTATGATCTGGAGGCACAGAAAGAAACACAGCTCACTAACAGTGCTAAAAAATATTTTTATAATGGACGCTTTGGCTGGGTCTATGAAGAGGAATTTGGTCTGGCCCAAGCATGGGTATGGTCGCCCGACAGCAAAAAAATTGCCTACTGGCAAACAGATGAACGCCATGTCAACATTTTTCAAATGACCGATTATTCCGGACAACACCCTGAATACAAAAAGATACCTTATCCCAAAGTAGGTGATAAAAATCCCAAGGTGAAAATCGGCGTTATAAATGTAGAATCCGGCAAGCAACAGTGGATGGATACGCCAAGCGACGGATACATCCCCAGAATTTATTGGACAGCCGATGAAAACAAACTGGCAACCGTACATCTGAATAGAGCTCAAAACCATCTGAAGCTGTTCTTTAATGATATTAATAACGGTGATCGACGGCTGGTCATGGAAGAGCAGTCTGATGCCTGGATTGACGTTTTTGACTTTTTTGCAGGCATTAATCACCTGTTTTTCTTTCCCAAGGACAGCGAAGAATTTTTCTGGATTTCTGATCGCAATGGCTGGAGCCATATTTATCGCTATGGTTATGACGGCACTGTCAAAAATCAAGTTACCAGTGGAAAGTGGGAGGTGACGTATGTCCACACAGTAGATTATCGAAATAACAGAATCTACTTTACATCTACCGAGGAATCACCACTGCAGCGGCACTTGTATTCTGTCAACTTTAGCGGTCGAAATAAAACCAAGCACACCCAGGCAGAAGGTACGCATGATATCAGCATGGGCTCGAACAGCAAGTATTATATTGATCGTTATTCAAACACTTCAACCCCCACACAAGTTGAGCTCTGGAGTACGATGAACGGAAGACTGGAAGTACTCGAGGATAATGCATCGGTGGATAAATTTACAAAAAAACATGTTTATGCCCCGCGCGAACTGTTTTCCTTTACGACTTCCGACGGCCAGAAATTAGATGGCTACATGATTAAGCCCGTTGATTTTGATCCCGATAAAGAATATCCACTGGTGCTTAATATTTATGGAGGTCCCAGTGCACAGGGTGTATATAACAGCTGGGAATCCGGGGGATGGAACCAATATCTGGCACAGGAAGGCTACGTTATAGTAAATGTAAATAATCGTGGAAGCGGCGGATACGGTTCTGCATTTGAAAAGATTGTTTACAAGCAGCTCGGGAAATGGGAAGCCAACGATTTTGTAGAAACAGCACAATACATGGGGGATAAAAGCTGGGTTGATAGCAGTAGAATGGCCATACGAGGACACAGCTATGGCGGATACATGACAACCTATACGATGTTTAATTATCCCGATGTTTTTGAGGTTGGTATTTCAACAGCACCCGTTACGGACTGGCGATTTTATGACAGTATCTATACTGAACGTTATATGGGATTGCTTGAAAATAATAAAGATGGCTATGACCAAAGTTCATCTATTACACACGCTCAAAATTTAAAAGGCAATCTATTACTATCGCACTCCACGATGGATGAAAATGTGCACGTTCAGAACACCATGCAGCTTTTAACTGAGCTCACAGGAAATGGACAAGAAGTAGATTTACAAATTTTTCCTCCCGGTGCTCACGGAGTTGCGTTTAATACCGCAAGCTATTATCTGCTCTATACTTCGTATGTAGAATACCTAAACCGCCACCTCAAATAGCAATCAACA